>Ga0307476_10000084_pt1 | contig 100302 bp, 81 predicted proteins | sample atmos_gasesECM2C_2_FD_203314 | JGI IMG/M metagenome (GOLD analysis project Ga0307476, IMG submission 203314) | Hardwood forest soil microbial communities from Morgan-Monroe State Forest, Indiana, United States - atmos_gasesECM2C_05 | ecosystem: Environmental > Terrestrial > Soil > Temperate... | reverse complement strand
ACTCCTTCGACCATCGAACTCGTGGGAACGTCATCCGGCACGATCTCGGCGACGTGGCAGTTCTCGCAATACCTGCCTCCGATCTCGTCTGCCGGAGCGACCACGCCGGCCCATACTGAAGTTGCGGCGCCTTGTGCCACACTCTTCCTCGGCAAAGGCGGCTTGCCCGCGGCGGCGAGCTGCTGATTGATCTGCTCGACTCTCGCCTGCAGCCAGCTTGGACTCAAATGGCGAACTAATTCCGTTTCGATGATGCCCGGGTGTACGGCCGCGGCGCGCACGCCACGTTCCCGATGTCGCTTATCGAAGGCAACGGCGAAGAGGATGTTCGCAGTTTTCGACCTGCCATAAGAAACGAACGGATCGTATTCCGTTCGTTCAAAGTTCGGATCGTCGAGGTCGACGTTGGAATAGCGATGACCCGCGGACGACACATTGATCAACCGCCCTCCAGTTCGAATGAGCGATGCAATGCTGTTAACCAGAACAAAGTGGCCCAGATGATTTGTGCCGAACTGCGTCTCAAAACCGTCGGCCGTCTTACCGAACTTTGTTGCCATCATGCCGGCATTGGCGATGATGACGTCGAAAGGTTCCGCTTTCGTGAGCAGTTGTTGGGAGCATTCCCGGACACTTTTGAGATTAGCCAAATCAACTTCGATCAACTCGAAACTGCCACCGTTAGCCGTAGCGTCCTTACGCAACTGTGTGGTCGCGGCCTCAGCCTTGGTCAAGTCCCGGGCAGCCCCCACAACGTGCGCGCCATGGGTGGCCAGTGACCGCGCAGTTTCAATTCCAAGTCCGGCGGAAACGCCGGTGACAAGAATCCGTTTGCCGCTAAGGTTTATTCCCGTTAAAACATCGTCCGTGGTTGAGGCTGCTCCAAATACTTCCAATATTGCTGGCATATTGTTCTCCTCCTACACACTCTGTACTTCCGCCAAAAGGGACGAAGCGGTCACTCGGCTGGCTAGCCGGTTCGAAGCCTTCGCAGTGATCGCACGCCATTCGGGAATCGAAGACGGGAGGCGGTCGCTCTCGCTCAGTTCGATTAGCCAATCCTCGGCAGACATCTCCGCCTGTTCCGAGCCGAACAATTTAGTCACGGCCCTAAAGAATGCCGACAACTCGCGCTCTGCCATCGTCGCGAAGTCGCGACAACCCGGAGTCGTGAAATCACGGTTGGACTTCGTCAACCGTGGATTGAAAGCGGATGCGTCCATAAGAGTCGCCCCTCAAACTTGGAGATCGAAGACCGTGGCGGAAGCGCTCTTGACAAGCCGGCGCGTTCCTAATAAAACGGAGAGTGTCTCCGAATCAGTAAATAAGATAACCGGAGACGCTCTCCGGTTGCAAGTTTTTTTATGCCAGCCAAGAGTCAGAAGATTGCCCCTCGAAAACCGCGCACAGACGCGCAGCGGAACCGCGAGCGCATTTTGGAGACGGCCAAAGAGGCGTTTACCCGCTCTGGTGCGAATGCCAGCCTCGACGACATTGCTAAAGAGGCGGGCGTTGGAGCGGGGACTTTGTATCGCCACTTTCCTACCCGTGATGCATTGATCGAAGCGGTCTATCGGACTGAAGTGGAAAAGATGGCAGCAGCTGAGAAGAAGTTTTCCGAAAGCCTTCCTCCCATCGAGGCTTTGCGAGCCTGGATGCTGTTGTTCGTGGATTACATCGCAACGAAGCAGATCATCGCCCCTGCGCTAAACTCGGTCGTTGGAGGGCCATCGAAGCTGTTTGAAAATTCACGCAGTCAAATCCAGGGAGCGATTGATTCGTTGGTGAAGCGCGCCATCAAGAGCCGCGACATTCGTAAAGATCTGGAGCCATTCGATCTACTTCGGGCGCTGATCGGCGTCTCTCACGTGGCGTCCGGCCCTGACTGGCAGCAAAGCGCCAGAAGACTCGTGGACATCCTCATCACGGGTTCGCGTCCAATCAAATAGACCGGTGCAAAAGCTAGGATTCGACTACCGAGCCATTCACTGTCGGTGAAAAGTCGTACCAAGAAGCCGGCTTCTCGGTAGCGACCCGTTGCTGACGAACACTGTTTTCGCCATTGGTTCTCCTTGTCATGAAGAAGTGACAACCCACCCGTTCGAGGCTCACTACAGCTTTGTGAGTTTCATCTGCTTTGCGAGTTCTGCGTCGAGCATCCTCGCAGGAACAAGTCTGGGGAGAATCCAGTTCTTGAAACGTTGCGGAATGACTGCGTAGCGTGCCTTCGGTTTCGCCGTGGTGAGTGCCACGTGGACGGCTTCGCCCAAACGCTCAGGGGATAAGCCATTGGTACGTGCTTCGGTGACGATGAATTTCTGAAAGTTCTGCACCGCCTCCCAATACTCGGTCTGCTTGAACTCACTTAGATCTTCTTTTTCGCCCTTGTCGTACATCGCCGTATTCACGGTGCCCGGTTCAATAATTATGACGTCGATGCCAAATAACATCAGTTCTCGCCGCAATGCGTCCGACATTCCTTCAAGACCAAACTTGGAAGCGCTATAGCCACCCAGAAGCGGGATAGCAACTTTTGCCACGCTAGAGGTGATGTTCACGATGCGCCCGGCGGCCCCCTGCCTCTTCTTATCCGTTCCCAAGAGAGGCGCGAAGGCTTGGATTACGACAAGCGGGGAGACCATGTTGACCTCCAACTGACGCCTGTACTCGCTGGGCCTCAGATGAAGCAGCGGCCCACTGACCACGATTCCTGCATTGTTCACCAGGCCAACCAGATTCCTGTCGCCTGTCATGGAGCCGACCTTCTGGGCAGCTTGATGTATCGCGTCTGCGTCCGTGACGTCCATGATGATAGGCACGAAGCCATCACCGAACTCTCTTTGCAAACGTTCCGCGTCAGCTGGCTTGCGTACAGAACCGAACACGCGAAATCCCTTTGAAATAAGCACCTTTGTGGTTCCCCAGCCGATTCCGGTGGAGACCCCGGTGACCACGACATCTTTGCTGTTCGCCATTGTATTTCTCCTAAGATGAGCACTGTTCATCTTCAACATGTACAGCGTATATCTTGGCTTCTGACATGTCAAGGTGTACAGTGTTCTGTATGCCGTATCCGTCGAAAACAGACCGCGAAACCATTCTTTCTGCTGCAGTTAAGGAACTCGTTCACGGGGGGATCCGCGACTTATCGCTGCGGAACATCGCTGCTTCCCTCGACCTCGCGCCCAACGCGATCTACCGTTACTTTCCAGATCGCCGGGGCCTTGAAGCTACCTTGGCGAACGAAGCCGCTCGGCAACTGGAGCTGGCCCTGAGGAAGGCAGCCGATGGATGCGAGCCGGTTGCCGCAATCCGCAAGATGTCATCTGCTTACATCAAGTTCGCAAGGGACAATCCCCACCTATACGAGGCGATGATGAGTCTCCACGCGCCGGGGCCCGATGCGACCTCCCACCAAAGCCTCTGGACGTTCACCGTCGAGCAGGTGCAACGAATTGCCGGGTCCGACCGGGCTGCGCAGGCATCCGTCGCGCTTTGGGCGTTCCTACATGGAGCCGCGACGCTTGAAGCCGCTCAAGTGTTAGGCGAGATCAAACCGGCAAGCGGGCTCGAATTTGGGTTTGAGGCGTGGTTGATGGCTGTTTCTACGCGTCGGAGGCCAATAGATGCACTCCGAATCAAGCCCACCAAAAAGAGGGCCAACAAGAAAGTGTCTGCGGGTGAAAGTTCGGTGCGCAGCCGCAAGTGAGCATTTAGGTTGGCGTCATTTGCTAAGGATGTCCCTCCCCGTCAGCATCTATAGGTCGGCTAGCGATCGGAACCCAAAAGCTGGGGCCGGGAAGGGATCCCTCGATGCTCGCGCGTTTGCCGTTCGGATAGTCTTGGAGAAGTCGCTTGAGCTTTACCAGAGTGATTCAATCATGACGAATAGAGAAGCCGGAATCAATGTAGTTCGCGAAATGATGGGTGACCATGCAGCCGCAAAACTCAGCTCTTCCGCTGACTCAAACACCTTCGGTGCCCCGATCGCTGCCTATGCGGTCGACCAGGTCTTTGCGGATATCTGGACTCGCCCCGGTCTGGACAGGCGCTCCCGCAGCCTGGTTTCGATGTCCGTCATGATTGCCATGCGTCAGCCCCATGAATTCGCGATCCCTATTCAACTACACGCGATGAAGTCTCGATGCTCACACGCACGCACTCCTGATCTGGGTACAATAAGGGGACGATAAGAGATGCCATACGGTACTCTCTAGCGTCAAACAATGTCCGCCGACACCGTTTGATATCAATCAGTTACATGTCATTGTTGCCCTGTCACGGCACTTTCTGGCAGTTTCGGACACAGTGGGGACACGGAGGGAACGGAAGGGAACGGTCCGGCAAAAGCGGAGCAATAAGCCCGTCATTGCGCGATCCCCGATGCGAGTTGGCGGGAGCGACGGTTCGCTTTATAACTACTTTATTATCAATAGTTTATAGTGGTGGAGGCGGCGGGAGTCGAACCCGCGTCCGAAAATGTTACTGGTCAAGAGAACTACATGCTTAGTCGAGTTCATGCCCTGGGCATTACCCCAGGACGTTCGCGGCCTCCGCTCAGAACCGACAAGAAACGGGTGCCGCTAGCCTGTGATCTTAGCTTCGCGTCCCAGACGTAGACGAGAAGAGCAGCCCGCTGTGTGACGTCGTTTGGAGGCCCACGGGCGAAGCCTCCTCGGACGGCCGCCTAAACTAGTTAGGCTGCGTATGCCATCTGTTGATTGGCAATTATCATTTTGCCCACGATTACGGGTGTGTGCACCCCGGCATGCCTCTTGGCCGCAAGCATCTCCGTCGAAGCCGTGACGCCCCCACTGGTGGGATGGCCTTGCAAAAGAACCACTTCCAGACTAGGTTGCCCGAGTAGGGAAGTCAATCCATTAGATGACGGGCAGCCTGCCCACGGTTCGTGCCGGCGCTGGGATACCCCCTCCCTCTTTTTTTTTCGCACTCTTGGCAAAGTACTGATTTCGCTACGGTTAGCTATGGCATATACCGCGGATTGCTCGCAAAATATTGTGGAATAAGAAGTTGCGGGCAAAATATTCTGAAATAAGGAGTTAGCGGCTACGCCGCAGCGGTCGGAGCTGGCCGCCGGAACGGCTTCGGTAGCCATGCTGGAATATCCTTTGCGCACACTTCGAGGTTGGCAGGTCCTGCAGTCTCAGTAAAGGTCGTTCGTCACATCCGGGCGATTTATTTTCTGTGGAAAAGTTGTGGATCAGGTGCCGCGGCATCCTCGGCGATAGGATCGCGGCGCTTGCTGTAAATACGGATCCCCCACTGAAGCCAAAATCGGACTTGCGAGGATTGGGGTTCCCACCTTCCGAAAATCGCGGAAGGTGGGGCAGCCTCTGTTGCGGTAGCTCCTAGCGATAGCAACTGCGGTTTGGCTTATGCGCGGCGGCGGTTATGCGGGAGATCCTTCGCTGCGCCTGAAAAACGGCTCCGCTCAGGATGACGGCATGGTATTGATGACAAGCGCGGTGTGGTGGTCGAACTGCACCACTACCCAAGTCCGGATGGGCCTTGGAGATGGGTCTGGTGTGGAGTATACTGTGGAATGAGTTCCACATATGCAAATCGTGCAGATCGTGCTGGATAAGAAGCTGTTGGATGCCGCCGACCGAGTCGCGAAGCGCGGCGGGCGAAACCGGTCCGCTCTGGTGCGCGACGCCCTGCGAGAATATCTCCGGCGGTTGGAACTGCGGGCTAGTGAAGAGCGCGACCGGCAGGGCTACTCGCGACATTCGCAAGCCGAGGCGGAGGCGCGGGGTTGGGAATCGGAGGCCACGTGGCCGCAAGAATAGCCCGAGGGGAAGTTCGGCTCTACCAGTTTGCTGCCCCTGACAAGAAACGGCCGGCCCTGGTGCTCACGCGCAACAGCGCCATCGCGTATTTATCTACCGTCACGGTTGTGCCGGTGACTTCCACGATTCGCGGCGTGCCGTCCGAGGTCGTTCTGGATGAAGAGGACGGCATGAAGTCCCCGTGCGCGGTGAACCTGCACAATGCAGTTACGGTGTCGCAACAGCGCCTGGGGAAACGTGTGGCGCAGCTGAGTTCGGCGCGAATGAATGAGGTGTGTGCTGCTCTGCGGTTTTCGCTTGGGTGCGATGGGAACTAGTTGATGGGAACGGTTCGCCCTTCCCTGAGTTTCCCTAACGCCTGAGTTCCCAGTTCACGATCTTCACTGCCTCAGCCGCGTGCTTGCAGCAAGGTTCCTGCCTCCGAGCGAAGTTGAAGATCGCGCTCATGCACTGACAGGCCGTGCGGATGCTGCCGTCGCTCACCTGGTGTACGGCGACGAAGTATTCGGTCTTGCTTTTGGAAGACTCCGCGAAGAAGTGGAACAAGCGATCACCTTCCGGGAGTCCCTGTTGCGCGTCGGGGTTCGGTTCTACTTGGCGAATGTTCATCGCGACAGAATTGTAACTGGATTTTGGCTGACGCAACATCTACACTGCTGGCGTGCCCGACGTCCCAGCAGAGCTGCTTGAGCTTCTCGGGAAGCTCTCCACTAGCAAACTCGCCTATGTCTCCAGCGTTGTGTCCGGTCTGCTCGGTGCCATGACCGAGAAGCGCAATGAGAAGTCCGATCTGATCACGGATGTTTTCTTGGAGGAGTTCGGCGTTCACTTGCTCGCTCACCACGGGACTGCCACACGCCCACTCACAAAGGAGCAATTTGAGCGAGCGATGGAGCGCGTGATGAAGCTCGCGGGCCGTAACGCTCAGCGTTCACCTATGGGAAATCCGGGTCATGACGTCACGATTGACGGCACGAAGTTCTCGCTCAAGACCCAAGCCGATGCCCATCTGAAGGTTGATTCGATCTGGATTTCCAAGTTCATGGAGTTGGGCAAGGGCGATTGGTCTAACAAGCCGCAACAGTTGAAGGGACTCCGTGATCAGTTCCTGCACCACATGAAGAATTACGGGCGCATTCTGACTCTCCGGGCATGGGAGCGCGAAGAGGAAGGCAAGAAGTTCTGGCATTACGAACTCGTAGAGATTCCCAAAGAGTTATTAGAAGAGGCCGCGAAAGGCAAGTTAGAGATGCGGATCGAAAGCACGCAGAATCCGAAGCCGGGTTACTGTACTGTCAAGGATGGTAATGGCAATGTGAAGTTCGCGCTCTACTTCGACGGCGGGACAGAGCGCAAGTTACAAGTGAAGGACTTGAAGAAGAGCCTCTGCGTCGTCCACGGCGAGTGGGACTTTTCACCAGCCTAAGCGTTTCCTCGCCAGTTGAGCGTATTCGGGATTCAGCTCGATCCCCACGAACTTCCGCCCCAAGGCACCGCTGACGAGGCCAACGGTCCCCGATCCTAAGAATGGGTCAAGCACGGTAGAGTCCCGTTTGCTCCCTGCGAGAAGGCACGGCAGGATGAGAGCGCGGGGGAACGTCGCGAAGTGAGCCTCAGCGTATGGCTCTGTGTTCACCTGCCAGACCGAGCGAAGGTTCCGTGGTGAGCCGTTGTCGCCATTTTCCCGTACAGCCTCGTGGTCATAGAAGTATTGCTCGTTCTTGGTGAAGAGGAACACGTGCTCGTGAGCCCGGGTCGGACGATCCTTCACCGACTCCGGCTGTGCGTTCGGCTTATACCAGATGACCTCCGAACGGAGATACCAGCCATCGGCCTGTAAAGCGAACGCCACACGCCAAGGAACTCCGATGAGGTCCTTTGGCTTGAGGCCATCGGGCGTGGGCGCGCGGTAGTCCATCCCGCGTCCTTTGTTCTTCTTGTCAGAATCGCGCCACGTCCGCCCGCCGCTCGTGTACCCGTCGCCAATATTGAGCCAGAATGTACCGTCGCTCCTCAGCGTGCGCTTCACCTCATGGAAGACCTGAACGAGCTTGGTGATGTAGTCCTCCAGCTTCATCTCCGCACCAATCTGGCCCCGTATGCCGTAATCGCGAAGTCCCCAATAAGGCGGACTGGTGACGCAGCACTGGAAAGTCTCCTCAGGGAACCTCTTCAACTCTTCAAGGGTGTCGCCAACGATGATCTGGCCTTGGGGCTTTAGGGGAATTTCTGGGGTTTTCTCCGCGTGTAGAAGAAGGGAGAGTTGGCTTCCAGTGGACACTCTGACTTGGCTCCTGAGAGTTCTGATTTTACCATCTATGCGGTTCAATATTCCTCCGGCAACAGCACTGTAGTAGACGACCCGTCGGCCTCGGTGATGAGCCACAGCATTCACTCACGCCCGGTTCTTGGCTTGGGTGGGGAGTCGATTTCTGTTGCTACCATCGGCATCGCGCGGCCCGTGGTCCACTTAAGCCCGGTTTGGGCTTGAGTGGGGATTGTTCACACGCCACAGACTTAGTCCGGCGAACAAATTAGATTTTCCTCATGCCTTGGGACTGGCGCGTTTTCACCGGAATGGGCTTGAATGGGGGGTGGCCCGCCCTTTCTGTGCTGATTTCTTCCTGTTACGGAACCCGTGGGTGCCGTACAACAAGTCAAAAGCCTGGGCCACCCACGTTCATGCTCAGTGAACGACGGCGGGGTACGTCTTAGTAGGCTGCGGAAAAAAGTCCTTTGCTGCCGAGGAGACGAACACGGGGGCTAAAGCCCGAATCATTCCGGGCCGGCCTTACGCGGCGCTGAAGCGCCGCTCTTCCGCGGTTGTATCAGCAGATGGAGGGGCAAGCAGGGTTGTACGCACACCTAAAAATGTGGGGATCGGCGGGGGCGTTTCCCGTCGTGCTTTCTTTGGGTTCGCTGTCATGACGATATCGTCTGCCCTATTCCGTCATGACGATGTGTTCCTACAGGAACACTCCGCCAATCCGTCCCGCGGCCCGACTCGGAGGCAGGGAACAGCAGGTTCCTCACCGAGCTTTCAGCCCGGTTCGGAATGACAAGATGAACGTTGGGCGGGTGGCCCGCCCTTGGCGGTGATGTTTTTGCCTGCTCCGTTTCAACTGAGGGTGCCCCATCCTTGCGTTCTTGGCAAGGGTGGGTGGCGTTGCTGCGGACAAAACTTTATCTGTTTCCTTCTCGAAGCCGTTGCGCACACGTTCGTGGTTCCCGCCCTTCGCAAAGCGCGCGAAGGACGGGGCACCCTCAGTATTCCTGATGCCAGCGAAATCAAAGCCACCCGCCCGGCTGATTTTGTGGGGCTTAACGGCACGAGTGAAACTCGTGCCCTTCCCAAACGCGGCTCGAAGCGGAGCTTTTCGGCGGCCTGCATTTGGGGTCTCCCGCCGGGGCCGGTTGCATGGGAGATCCCTCGGCCCGCTGGTAAAGGCGCGGGCCTTCGGGATGACGCCACAGGAAAGATGAAATTTAGCGGTCGAAATGCCCCACTCAAGCCGAAGGACGGCTTGAATGGGCCACCCGGCTGGTATTTCTGATAGCGGTGAAATCAAAACCTGGAAAATAGGAGCAAGTGCCTTTCGTTATCTTGCCGGGTCCTCTTGCGTGAGTCATGCTCGGGGTGATGTGATCAATCGAACGGGTCGCGGGGTCGGACTCGCGGACAGCGTCCCGCCTTTCCAACGAAAATCACAGCAACACAACGACTCGCTTAGGACGGCCAAGACAGTAAATCGCGCTTGGACGTCAGAACGGATCCAGTGTGGCAACTGCTCCCCAGAAAGCTCCGACTCCTGCCGGGTTTGCAGGCAAGCCGATTCCGACCCCGGTCATATTGCTGGCCATGCTGGCTGTGTCCAGCAAAGTGAGCGATCTCATCCTGTCGCCGGGGAGCTTTCCCATGGTGGAACTGTCCGGCAAGTTAACTCCGGTCAAAATTCCCGGCATGCCGGCGTTGACTCCGGACGACACGCGCCGCATTGCTTATGAACTGATTGCGGACAATAAACAGGCCACCGACTCACTGCAGAACCTGGGATCGTGTGACATTTCCTATCGGGTACCGGGGCGCTGCCGGTTTCGAGTCAACATATTTCAGCAGCGCGGAAGCCACGCGGTAGTCATGCGGGTAATACCTCAGCTCATTCCCACTCTTGCGGATCTGAACCTGCCTCCGCAACTGGCTGAAATTGCCGATCTGCAGAATGGAATCGTTCTGGTCACCGGTCCCACGGGATCGGGCAAGTCCTCCACCCTGGCGGCGGTGCTGGATCGCATTAATGAGAGCCACGCCTATCACATTTTGACCATTGAAGATCCTATCGAGTTCATGCATCGGCACAAGAGCTCGATCGTTCACCAGCGCGAACTGCACAGTGACACTCCGAGTTTTGCGCTCGCTCTGCGAGCCGCATTGAGGCAGGCTCCCAAGGTGATTCTTGTCGGCGAAATGCGGGACAAAGAAACCATTGAGATTGCTCTGGAGGCGGCGGAGACAGGCCATCTGGTTCTGTCGACTCTCCATACCATTGACGCTTCGAAAACGGTGGAACGAATCATCGGGGCTTTTCCGATGGGGGAACAACACACCATCCGCAACCGCTTGGGGAAGAGTTTCCGGGCGATTATTTCGCAGCGGCTGATACCGCGGAAGGACGGGAATGGGCGGGTAGCGATCGTGGAAATTCTGAAATCAACGCTCCGCACCCGCGAGTACATAGAAAAGGGCGAGCAGGATGGCAAGACGCTTCTCGAAGCGATGACCGATGGCGACACCGACGGGATGCAGCACTTCGATGGCGAGATCGAAAAGCTGGTCCGGGCCGGTGTCATCGACGTTACCACTGGACTTGCCTATGCTACGAATTCTGGGAATTTGCGGCTTCTGCTGAGTGATATGGGCGGTGCCGCGACGGAGTAGTGTGGTGCGGTTTCAGGCTTCGGGTATGTGTTGTGCCGGAGCATGTTCATCTGGTGCTCAGCGAGGCGCGACACGATGCGGTCCGCGATCGGAATGCCCCACTCAAGCCAAAGGACGGCTTGAATGGGCCACCCATCGAAATCGGGCGGGTGCGGCAGCTTCGATTATTGCCCCTGATTTGCCGCCTTCGTGCCGATCATGACTGCGTCTTGCATTTGGCGGTAGAGGTCGGTGACTGCGCCGGGGGAGTGCGACATCAGGATGGTGTTGCTGCGGTCGTTGGTGCCGATTTCTTTCATGGTGTCGAGATATTGGGTGACCAGGACTAGCATCATTACGTCGCGGGGAGTTGAGCCTTCGACGGCTTTGGAGAACGCTTCGACGGAATCTTTCAAGCCTTCGATGATGGCTTTGCGCTGGTTGGCGATGCCCTGGCCCTGGAGGGCTTTGCTCTCCGCTTCGGCTTCGGCTTGTTTTACTTTCAGGATTTTTTCGGCTTCGCCGCGGGCCGTGGCTGCGACTTGCTCGCGCTGGGCGGCGTTGATCTCGTTCATCGCGGCTTTTACTTTGTCGTCGGGTTGAATGTCGGTGACCAGGGCCTGGTCGATGGCGTAGCCGTAAGTGCGCATCACGTCGTCGAGGCCTTGTTTGATGGCGACGGCGATGTCGGATTGCTGGAGGAAAGCGTCGTCGAGATTCATCTTGGGGACGTGCCCGAGGATCACGTTGAAGACGTAGGAGGAAATTTGCTGGCGCGGGTTGGCCAGCTTGTAGAACGCTTCATAGACGTGGTCGGCAATTACGTGATATTGCACGGACACCGGAATCTTTACGAAGACGTTGTCTTTGGTTTTGGTTTCGACATCGAGGGCTAGTTGCTGGACGCGGAGATCGATGCGTCCGGCGATTTGGTCGAGCCATGGAATCTTGAAATTGATGCCGGCGCTGGCTACGTGCTGGAACTTGCCCATGCGCTGAACCACGACGGCCTCGGCGGTGCGCACCTGGAAGAATCCGCTCAGGATGGTCCCGAGCACGAAGATGCCGATGATTAGAGCGATCGCATAGGAGATGACGTCCATGTGGTTCCTCTTCCTCGCAGTCGCAGGCATGATAACGGTTTGGGGGCGTTCTCACAATCGCGTATCGCAATCACCTCTCACAATGACGGAGGCGAGCCAGAGATGCGGGCTTCGAGTTTTGCCTTTACTTCGGGCCACTCGCTATCGAGGATGCTGAAGTAGACGGTGTCGCGGACTCGTCCGGTGGGGGTGAGCAGATGCCGGCGCAGCGTGCCTTCTTCTTTCGCGCCGATGCGGAGAATTGCATTGCGTGACTTTTGGTTGAGCGCATCGGTTTTTAGTTCTACTCGCATGCATTGCCAGACTTCGAAGGCGTGGCGCAGCATCAGGTATTTCGCTTCGGTGTTGACGGCTGTGCGTTGCCAGGGCGGGGCGATCCAGGTCGAGCCGATTTCGACCCTGCGGTTGACGCGATCAATGTTCATGAAACGGGTGCTGCCGATGGCGCGGCCGGAAATCTGTTCGACAGTGGCGAACACGATTGATTCGCCGCGATCCTGCTCTTGAAACGCCTTGGCGATGACTCCGCGAAAGTCTTCCGGAGTTTTCATGGAGTAGGGAATCCAGCGGAAGATATCGTCCAGATCGCTCTTGGCGACTTCCCAGAAGAGTTCGACGTGTTCGTGACGAAGCGGCTCGAGACGCACTACCGCCCCTTGCAGCGTTAGTGGCGACACAATGTTCAACGGCCCGGCGCTCATGGGTTCCTTTCCAGGTGCAGAGTTCTACGTGCGAAGGTGGATCATATCTTGCATCTTGCAGCTTTTTCGGGCATCTCTTAGTACGGCGTGGGGTTCGCGAACTACGCTCAGACAATGTTAACGTTGTTAAGCGATATTCTGGCATGTGCTCTGAGAGGTTGACCTGAAGTGTTGTCCCAAAGTGTTGACCCAAAATGATCTCAAACGTCCAACCAGTGACTATGCGGCAGGCGACCCAGTGGTGTTGTCGGGAGAATTCTTAGTGAAGTCGCACTGCCTACCATTCTCGCAAATCCCGCATACTACCCGCCTTTTCTCCGATTTTCTCGCATACCAGCCAGCGGTCCAGCCGTTTTATCCCAGGCCTCCTTATTGGCAGGAATGGATGAAAGAGGAGGCGGCAAGGATCTCTTACGATTCACCGCGGCGGGAACGGGTCGCGGCGATTCTTGAACGGCAGAATAAGGAGTGGGGAGCGTCGCCGAAAACGCTGGCCAATCTCGATCGGCTGCGCAAGGGCGCGGTGGCTGTCGTTACCGGGCAGCAGGTGGGGCTTTTTGGCGGGCCGATGTTCTGCATCTATAAGGCGCTGACCGCCGTCAAGCTTGCGGAAGAGGCGACTGCGGCGGGTGTGGATGCGGTTCCGGTTTTCTGGCTTGCGACTTACGACCATGATCTGGCGGAAGTGAACCACGTGTCGATTCCCGGGCCGGACGGCGCGCGGCAAATACTTACCACGACGAGCCATGGTGTTCCGGGAGCGCCGGTGAGTGCAGTGCGACTGGGCGAAGAGATTCTCCCTTTGGTCGACCAGGCGGCGCAGTTGCTCGGCGATTCCGAGGCGGCGCAGTTCTTGCGAGAGTCGTATCGACCGGGCGAGTCGCTGGGGACGGCCTTCGCACGGCTTTACGCGCGTGTGTTTGCGGAGTGGGGAGTGATTCTGCTCGACGCTTCCGATGCGGAGATCGACCGCGTGGCCGAGCCCATATATCGCGCTGCGGTGGAGCGCGCCGATGAACTCGCCGCCGCGGTTCTGGCGCGGGGAGCGGCGCTTGAAGCGGCGGGCTACCACCAGCAGGTGAAGGTGACTTCTTCTTCGGTCTTGCTGTTTACCATGCAGGACGGGGCGCGTACTCCGATTCATCGTCGCGGGCAGGGGAGTAGTGCGGAGTTTATTATCGGCAGCGATGCTGCGGCGGTCGAGAAACTTTCGCAGGCTGAGTTGCTTGCGCGTATCGCGGCCAGCCCGGAACAGTTCAGTCCGAATGTTCTGTTGCGACCGGTTGTCGAGGATTACTTATTGCCCACGCTTGTCTACACCGGAGGCGCCGCCGAGACTGCCTATTTCGCGCAGGCGGGGGCGGTATACGAAGCGCTTCTCGGGCGCGTGACGCCGACTATTCCGCGCTTCTCGGCGACTATTGTCGAAGCGAAGATACAGCGGCTGATTGAGCGTAACGGAATCAGTGTGACCGACGTATTCGCAGCGCCCGAGGCGTTGCGCCGTCAACTGGCGGAGCGCGGACTGCCGGCGGATCTGCAAGCCGCTTTCGAAGCCGCAAGAACATCAATGGATTCGCACCTCTCGAGCATCAAAGAAAAGTTGGTGACGCTTGACCGCACGCTGGTCGATGCGGCGGACACGGCGCGCTCGAAGGTCGAGTATCAACTCGAACGTTTGCAATCACAGGCTGCGCGAGCGGAGGCACAGAAAAGTGAACTCGTCACTCGACACGCCGAAGCCCTGAGCCAGGCGCTCTATCCCGACAAGGGGTTGCAGGAGCGCGCCATTGGCGGTTGCTACTTTCTGGCGCGGTACGGAAAAGAATTTTTGCAGCAGTTGTACGACGCCGTCCAGCCCGACTGCCACGACCACCAGATTATCGAGTTGTAGCGTTACGCTATTGCCTGAGCCAGGATTCCAGATCCGCAAGCGATTCTACGCGGGGAAACTCGCGCTCGCGATAGGCTCCCGCCACGTCGAACAGTAGCGCCTGCATTCCGGCGTTGCGCGCGCCGACGTAGTCGACCGAATAGACGTCGCCCACGTACAGGCTCTCGGCCGGTTGAGCTTTCATTTCGCGCAGCGCCGCTTCGAAGATCGCCGGATGCGGCTTCTCTTGCCCCACATTGCCTGAGTCGGTGATGCTGGCGAAGCAATCCACGATGCCGCAGCGTTGCAGAACGGCATCGATTTTGCCGTCGGCGTTTGAGATTACTGCAATGGCGTAGTTGCGTCGAAGGCGTGCCAGCGCGTCCCGCGTGCCGGGCAAGATTTGGTCCCAGTTGGCGGAGTTCTGCGTATTCGCAATGAGGGCGTCGCGGACGCCGCTGTCGAGAGCGTTCAGTTCTTGCAGCAGGTAGGTATGAAAAGTCCACCAGAAGCCGTGGTCGACTTTGCCTTTGATCATGCCCTGATCGAACTCCTGCTTGGTGCGCCGCTCCAGAGCCTGCCAGGCTGCCAGCGTGGGATGGCGGTTTGCGGGGAGCGGGGCCAGCATGCGAGGGCGATTGGGAAACAGAAGAGTGTTGCCGACGTCGAAGAAAATGAAACGGGGCTTGGTCATCAAATTCATATTAAACAAGTCATATTAACCAAGCCATGTCAGCCAGGGCGAGGGAGTCCACGCCTCGTGACCAGAAGGTTGCACCGTACTTTCAGAGCATGAGTTGGAGGTGGAAAAAATGTAATAATTCAAAGCACGGGTTGGGGGACGGCTGACCGCCCTGGTTACAAATCCGATGGCGCTCACGAATGCGGTGACTCTGATTTCAGGTTTCACACGGACCACGCGGGTGGCGTTTGCCGTCTACGCGGTGGCGCGGGCCTACGCAGCCCTCTTCGTTGGCGTGGCCGTTGCCATGCTCTATCGGGGGTCGCGGCAGGATGTTTACAACATTCTGTGGGCGGTGGTGTTCGGGTTTGCCACGCTGAACATTCTCACGCTGGCGGCGCGGCGCCTGGAGCCTACTCGCCGCGGACTGAGTTTTGGGGAATTGATGGCCGTCATGGTGGTACTGTTGTCGATCTTCCTGCTGGGATGGGAGCTACTGAACCTGTTCCACATTTTCCCCATCAAACTAAAATACTAGGAAGGCGAAGCGCGGGTTCCCCGCAGTGTCCCCTCAGGGCGGGTACGTGCAGTCATCCCTACGTCGCGCGCCCAATTTTGCGGTATGATTCGCTCAATGGCCAAGAATCCCCCTAATTTCGAAGTGACGTGTCCGTGCTGCAATGCCGTGCTCAAGATTGACGTTGAGACGCGCGCCGTGATTGCTCACACGGCGGCCGTGAAGCCGAAGACTTTTAACGACATGGAGGCTGCGGCCAAGGCCATGCGCGAGCAGGACAACCGGCGCGATTCCATTTTCCAGCAGTCGGTGGAAGCCCAGAGGCATGCCTCGGACCTGCTCGAGAAAAAATTTCAAGAGGCTATAAAGAAGGCGAAAGAGACGCCCGACACGGGCAGGCCGATTCGGGATTTCGATCTTGATTGAGCCGTGAGCGGTTGTATTTGCAGTGTGATTCGCAACTTTGATTCGCTCGGACCGATCCGCGCCTGATCTGCTGCTACTGATTCGAAGCTTATGAGCCGTCCTCTGCTTCTCGGCCACCGCGGAGCCCGCGCCGCTAAGTCGATTCCGGAAAACACTATCGCGTCATTCGATCAGGCTTTGGCCTACGGCTGCGACGGTTTTGAATTCGATGTGCGCCTCACTGCCGACGAAGAGGCTGTAGTGTGCCACGATCCGAAGACAGCGGGATTCGAAATATCTCGAGCGACCGCGAAGCAGGTTTCGCAACTGCCGCGGCTGCGCGACGTTCTGCAGCGCTATCGCGACTCGTTTCTTGATATTGAATTGAAGGTCAAGGGGCTGGAGAGAATCACGCTCGATCTTTTTCTGAGGCACAAGCCACGCGGGGGATTTGTGGTCTCGTCGTTTATGCCCGGAGCGCTGAAGTCGGTGCGCGCGCTGGACTCCACGGTTCCCCTCGGCTTGATCTGTGAGTCGAAGACGCAGCTTCGTTATTGGAGCGAGCTTCCGATTCAGTATGTGATTGTTCAACAGGAACTGGCTGAGGCGGAACTCGTCCGCAAGATAAAGGGAGCTGGAAAGAAAGTGATGGTGTGGACGGTGAACGATTCGGCTGACATGTTGCGCTTTGCGGAGTATGGCGTTGACGGGATCATCTCGGACGACACCGGGCTGCTCTGCAAGACGCTGAAGGCTTAGAGTTCTCTGGGAATTCGCCGCGGAATTCTTTCCGCCGATTGCTGTTTCGGTACGGGGCCGCGCGATGTGCTACTGTGCTCATTGGACCGCACGGGAGTCTCCGCTCGAAATGCCCGCTCGTACTTTCACCTCGCTGCTGATATTCCTGTTCCTGCTTGCCGGAATGGTTTCATTGCACGGCCAGGATCAAGCCCCTGCCGCTGACGCGCCTGCTCCGATTGCGACGGATCGGCCCGCAATTACGAACTCCAGTGTGGTTGTGCCCGTCGGCAGTGTGCAGGTGGAAAATGGATCTCTCGAGACTGGGAGCCAGGGGCAGAGTGTGGTCGACGGTCCGGAATCTTTGGTGCGTATTGGTGTAGCCAGGAAGACGGAGTTGCGTTTCAATGTGCCGGACTATTTTCATAATTTAGCAACGGGCAGCGCCGCTTCGGGATTTGGCGATTTTGCTGTCGGCGTAAAGCAGCAACTGGGGCCGACGCCGGGTGGGTTCGATGTGTCGGTGATCGGGTTTGTCAGTTTTCCGACCGGCGCTGACGGAGTGTCGAGCGGCGGGTATGATCCGGGATTGCAGGTGCCGTGGTCGCGGGCGCTCTCAGGCAATTGGACGGCGGCGGGAATGTTTTCAGTGTATTGGCCGACGCAAGGCCGCACACGCAACGTGACTGGGGAAGGTGCGTTTCTGTTCGACCGGCAATTGACTAAGCCGTGGGATGCGTTTGTGGAGTACGCGGGAGACTTTCCGGAAAATGGCGGACCTCGGCACTTGCTGCATTTTGGTACTGCCCTGAAAATCGCGAAGGAACAACAGATTGATTTTCATGTCGGCGTGGGGCTGTCGCCGGCGGCAGTGGATCACATCATCGGAGTAGGCTACTCATTCCGTTTTCAGGCGATTCGGCGGTAGGCCTATTCGGACGTTTGGAATTGCATGCTGTCGTCGACGGAAAGCTGCGAGGGCGTGCCGGAGATGTTTTCGCCGGCGCGGGTCGCGACTACGCGAAAGCCTCCAGAACTGACCTCGACGGAGTAGGTGTAGGGCGGACGCTGGCGGGCGACGGTGATGGTGTTGGAGGAGATGAGCTCATCGAGCGAGGCATATTTGCCTTCGGTGGCGAAGTAGCGGCGCTCGGCGGAGGCGATACTGATCAGATCACTTTTCACGCCGGTGATGTTGATGGCGCCGGCGGGGTTGGTGGCGCCGGCTTCCGCAGATGAGCTCTGCATCTGCTTAGAGTAGATGTACATGCCGATCGCCATCACGATGATGACGCTGAGAAAGCCAAACAGGCGGCTCATGGGGCGTCCCTCCTTACAGGTAATTCCACTGAGAAAGCGAGTGGCGGGCAATCATGCTTCGCAGAAACCGAAGACTGCCTTGACGCCGTCGACTTCGATTACGTTACCGGCCTCGATCTGCTTTTTGCCGCCTTCGACCACGGCATCATTCACTTTGACTTTTATCTTGTCTCCGGAAGCGGCAATGAAATATCCATCCTCGGATCGGTAGATGGAAGCGGCGACGTGGGGAGCGAACCAGCGCTTGAGGCGAATGCCGGCCATTTTCGACTTTCCGATGACGGTTAGCCGACTCGTTAAAACGTAATGTTTCTGGTCGGTGCGGCCTTCCATGATCGTCAGCGTGCCGATGGTCTGATGGGCCACATGTGCGGGTGCCTGGGACTGAGCGGTGCCTTTCTGTTGAGCGTTCTGTTGGACTGCCGCGGCGCCGCCTGAGGAAGAGGCCGCGACGGCCATCGCTATCATCTCTTTCGCTTTTGCCGTGTCCAGAAAAGCGGTGCGATCGAGCTGCGGGAGTTTCGCCTTGGCTTGTGCGTCCACGGTAGAGACGGATCCATGCCAGACGTCTTGTGCCTGAGCGTTGAATTCGAGCGTGTGCTTGCCGATCAGGGCTTTGTCTCCGTGCTTTAACACAACCTTGCTGATACGTTGGCTGTTGATGTAGGTGCCATTGAAGCTTTCGGCGTCTTCCAGCACGTACTGACCGTTTTCGGAGTAGACCTTAGCGTGATACCCGGAGACGGCAGGATTATCGATGCGCAGGACGTTGTCGGGCTGACGGCCAATGGTTACGGTGCCGGAGGAAAGAGAGACCTCTTGTATGACTTGGTCGTCAAATTTGAGAAACAGTTTTGCCATTGCCCAGGCTCCAAGATGCGCAATCCGGGAAAAACCGCTGGTGCTACGGAAGAGGAAACTTCCCGTTTTGCGCTATGACTCGATGATCACAATCTATTGTGCTTACGAAAGAGGGCAAGGAAAGAGTACCAAGGTACTCGACCGGCCCGATGTCAATGGCGCAAAGGTCACCACCCGGTGGTTACGTTGATTTCGGATTTATCGACTTTAGAATCTGGGTGAGTGTCGGCGGGCGAAACGGCGCGCCGAGAATAAACGTGGGCAGACCCCTGCGCGAGGGATTTGAGGGAAGATGAAAATCGTTCACGGTGTCGTGGCGTGCTTCCTGCTGTCGCTGGCGTGCGCCTACGGGCAGAACGGGCAGACGACGATCATCAGTGCTCCGATGAAGGATCCGGAGGTGAAGCCGGAGCAGCGAACTGCGACCATTGTGCACTACGAAAAGATGCGGCTGTCGGCGCGGGGAACCATTCGGGTGTTGGCTCTGGCTATGCAAAATACAGACGGTTCGACAGTGAAGTTAAACGAGGCGATCAACAACGAACAGGATATTGTGGAGTGGGCGAACTGGTGCATTCTGGCGCTGCGCGACAAGACAGATCAGGCGAAGGCCTGTGTGTTTCAACCCGACCCGAAGTGATGCGCCGATAATATTTGTTTTCAAAAGTAACGATACAAATTGCACAGGCCCGACGTGAGTCGGGTCTATTTTCTTTTGCTGAGGATTTTTTCTTACTGAGCCTTAGCGGCGTTCGCCTGAGGCGCGGACATGGCAGCTTTCGCTTCCTTGATGCCTGCCACGATGTGCTGATCCCAGTCGAGGTGGGGAATTGGCGAGGACGCGGCGGTTTCGTAGAGGGCGAGCGCGTCCTGCGGGCGATTGAGGCGCTTGAGGCAAAGCCTGGCGGCGCTGAGTTGGGCAGTGAGCGCCTGGCGCTCGGTGGGATAGGTTTGGGCGAGTTCGTGGTATTCGGCGAAGGCGCGGTCGAACTCCTGCATTTCTTCTGCGCCTTTGCAGAGTTCGAGCCAGGTGGCGGCGGGCATTTTGCCGCCGGAATCGACGAATTCGGCGTAATCCTTGAAGGCGGCTTCGATTTCGTGTGCCTTTAGATGCAGGGCGCAGGTTTTTACGGTTGCATCCAGGTAAGACTTGGTGTCGCTCTGGCGCTGATAAATCGTCCTCAGCAGATTCCAGGCGTCAAGCGAGCCGGGCTTCACAGCAATGTAGTTGGTGAGCAATACGATCGCGTCGGGGAGTTGGCCGTGGTCCATCATGGCGCTGGCCTGTTCGAGTTCGGCGTCGTTGGTCCAAGCGAGTTTTTCTTCGATCGCTTTGTTGGTTTTGTGCTCGATGCCGGAATGCTGGATGGCCAGGGCGGCTACCGCTCCGAATAGAAATCCTCCGACGTGCGCCCAGTGGGCCACGCCGCTATTGGACCCGAACAGCGCTCCGTAGAAAATTTCGATTGCCAGCCAGAACGGCAACAGCCAGTAGGCCGCGGCCTTGAAGCGAAATACCTTGAAGAAGAACAGCCACGCCATCTCAATCTTCATTTTAGGGAAGCGCACCAGGAAGGCGCCCATAAGCGCGGCCACGGCGCCGGATGCGCCCAGCGTGGGGGTGATGCTGCCTGGGTTCGACCACGCATAAAACTGCAGCGCGGCCGCGCCCGCAATCAGGTAGAACGCAGAGTAGAGCCAGCGGCCCCAAACGTCTTCCAGCACGAATCCCGCCAGCCATAGGAACCACATGTTGCCGATCAGGTGCAGCCAGCCGCCGTGCAGAAAGTTCGCCGTGAGATAGCTGATGGCCGTGGGTTGCGCGGGGACAAAGGCATATTGCTCAGTGATCGATGTCTTCGACAGGCTCAAGAACTGAGTGTTGAGCGAGTCCATTTCGGCCTGCAGTTTCGATGTGTCCTCCATCATCCGAATCTTGGCGTCGTAGGCGTTCATGATGTCGCGATACGGACTCTGCACTTGCTTCCACTGGTCGGGATGGCTTTCTTTGAATCCGTCGACCAGGCGCTGGGATTCGGGCTGCAGCTTCAACTCGGGATGCAGCGCCGCCAGAAGCAGGATGTGGGACTTGACCTCGCCGAATTCCGGCGCTTCGTTGTCGATGGCCGACATCGTAAAAAGGAAGACCGCCGTATTGATGGCGATTAATGCAAGGGTGACGACTGGCCAGCGCCGCGCTTCCATGTTTTCGTGCTTGATGGGAATCAGCATCGACTTGCGCCCCTGTGGCCGGAAATTCTCGACACACTCGCGCCAGTGTAGTGTCGTCCGAGCGGCATTCCCAGATGACGCAGGGGCTTGGCCAATCTTTAGTAACCGGTCGGTTGCGGGGTGACGCCAGGAAACATCGGTTGTACGGATGCGAGGGGCCTGCACTGGATCGAGCGCGGGCGTTCCCGTCGACTGCATCAACGGTCTCGGGCTGGCGTAAGGTCCCTCGCCCGGCTGTCGCCGCGCTCAGGATGACATTGAACGAACTGATTTCGAAATTGAGGCACTACGCCTTAGGGGTTGAGCAGGAATCGAAACTGCGAGCTGCGATATACTTCCCAGACTTCCGCTTCTTACAGACTGGGGATTGCTCTGCATGGCCGTCGGGGTTCGGACTCAGGATCTGCGCAAGGTGTATCACTCGGCTCCGCCGTTGGGCGCGGGCGGAGGATTTGTTATGCGCGCCGACGCCAAGGGCGCGAAGCAGCAGCCGAAGGCGCAGATTCCGGCGCTCGACGGACTTTCGCTCGAAATTCGGGCGGGAGAAATTTTTGGGTTGCTCGGGCCGAATGGTGCGGGAAAGTCGACCACGATTGGAATTTTGACTACGCGGGTGCGGCCAACTTCGGGCCAGGCTTGGATTGGCGAGCACGATGTTTGGAAGGAACAGGCCGAGGTCAAGTTTTTGATTGGGGTGGTGCCGCAGCGGCCGAATCTGGATTTTTCTCTCACGGCGCGCGAGATTCTGGTGTTTCACGGGGCGTACTTCGGAATTGGGTCGAAGCTGAGAAATGAGCGCGCTGACGCGCTGCTCGATAAATTCAAGCTCACAGAGCGCGGGAACCAGATGGTGCGCGGTTTTTCGGGCGGGATGATGCAGCGGCTTTCCATTGCTCGCGCCATGATGCACGATCCGCAAGTGCTATTTCTTGATGAGCCCAGTGCCGGGCTCGATCCGCAGACGCGGATTTTGTTGTGGGACATTATTCGCGAATATCACCAGGCGGGAAAAACTGTTCTGCTGACCACGCACAATATGGAAGAGGCCGACGCGCTGTGTCAGCGGATCGCGATTGTGGATCATGGACGCATGATTGCCTTAGGGACGCCTGAGGAGTTGAAAGCGTCGATTCCAGGAGGATTTCTGCTGCGCTTGCGCTTCGGCAACCAGACGGACGACTTGTTGCAGCGTTTGCAGGCGCTGAAGGGAGTACGCGAGGTGCGAGCGGCTGACAGCACTGGGCTGGATGTTTATGCCGACCGCGGCGGTTCGCTGATCCCGGAGATTGCGAGCCTGGCGGCCAGTTGCGGGGCGGAATTGTCAGACGTCCACATTTCCGAGCCAAGTTTGGAAAATCTTTTTCTTCACCACACCGGAAGGAGCCTGCGCGATTGAACTGGAAAACATTTTTTGCCTTGCTGGCGCGCGACGCGCACGTGGCGCGGCGTAACGCGATGCAGCTGTTTCTGCAAACTTTTCTGCAGCCGTTGTTGTTTGTATTTATTTTCGGGCGGGTGATGGTGGGGAGCGGGTATATGCGTCCGGAGTATAAGAGCCTGCTGCTGCCGGGGATTATTGCGATCAGCATGACCTTCACTGGTGTTTGGGCTGTGGCGATGCCACTGATTGCGGAGTTTCAGTGGACACGCGAAATTGAAGATCGTCTGCTCGCGCCGATCAGCGTGGGCTGGATTGCGATTGAGAAAGTGATTGCCGGAATGCTGCAGGCGCTGGTAGCCGGGCTGGTGGTGATTCCGCTGGCGTGGCTGGTGCTGCGGCCGGGAGTGGAGATCAGCATTGGGACGCCGTTGACGTTTGCTCTGATCATTGTGCTGGTGGCGGGTTTTTCAGCCTGTGGAGGACTGGCGTTGGGGAGCAGCATGGATCAGCAGCATATTGGGCTGATGTTCAGCATGGTGATGACGCCGATGATTTTCTTCGGGTGTGCGTATTATCCGTGGAGCGCGCTGAATAAGTTTCCTATTCTGCAGAAAGTTGTGCTGGTCAATCCGCTGGTTTATGCCAGCGAAGGACTACGGGCGGCGCTGGTTCCGAAGGCTTCGCATTTGCCGGTTGCGGCGGTGATTGGGGCTCTGTTGTTCTTTGATGTTTTGCTGCTGGTGGTGGGGCTGCGGCAGTTTGGGAAGAAGGCGGTTACGTAGCGACGCACAGTCACGATTCCGAAGTTCCAATCTACAGGGTGATCTGGAACCGTCCCGGAGGGACGTTTGACAGTAGCCCGGCGTTTCAAACGCCGGGTTCAGTGGATATCGACCGATCGCATCCCGTAGGGATGCCTGAAGTATCTCGCTTAGTTCTACGTTGGAGCCTCAGGGTGTTCGCACGTTTCAGGCATCCCTCTGGGATGCGGCTCCGGACATTCGCGGCTACCCCGCCAGTGAACTGGCGGGCTATTTTCAGTCGTCCCTCCGGGACCGTGAAATCGGGAGACTTTCTTGGAATCTGGCTGTACTTGTTAGTCGGCGGCGGCTTCGAGGGGGCGGGTGCCGCGCGAGGGGCGCTGCAGGAATGCGGTGCGCTCGGTTTCGAAGGATTCGAGATTTGCTCCCAGGGCATGTTCGTCCCAGCCGAGGACTGCGCCTACGCGCAGGGCGGCTTCGCGGCTGCAGGATTCTGACCAGCACGCGCCTAGCGCCACGGGAACGCGGCGCAGCAGGGCGTCGCCGAGGGTGACGGCGAATTCTTTGCGGTAGGCCTCCACCACTTCGGCAACGATGTGCGACGTATGGGGACAGATTGGCGCGCGTAATTCAGCGCTGACCAGCGCCATGCGGGCAATGTCCATCGCGCGGCGGCCGTGCCACTCCATCATGCCGCGGGCAGTTTCCTGGCTGACTGACCCGGCGCGGGCGATTTCGAGAACTTCATGGTCGAGCATGGGATCGAACGACCGGCCTGGCGCGATAGCAACCATACCCGGCTCTGCCACTTTGATCCCGATCGTGCGGGCACATTCGCGGGCCAGGGAAGCGGCGGTGGTGAGTTTGCCTCCGATTACTGAGATCAGGCGGGCGGCGCCGTCGGGCGTATGGTCGTGCAGGAAATGGCGGCGCGTGATCGCGGCTGCTTTGTTTCCGGGCGAGTGAGGCAGAGGCCGCACTCCTGCGAAGGCGTATTTGATGTCCTGGGCGGCGATCTTCGCCTTGGGGAAAAGTTTGGTCACGGTGCGCAAGAGGTAATCGATTTCTTCACTGGATGGGGACGTTTTTCCGGGATCGCCGGTGTCGGCGACTTCGGTGGTGCCGACCAGCACTTGTTCATTCCAAGGCAGGATGAAAATTGGGCGGCCGTCGGCGGCTTCGGTGTAGAGCGACGAACTTGGAGCGCCCGAAAATCGGCCGAGCACAATGTGCGATCCACGTACTCCGCCCAGCATGGGCTTGCTGGTGCGCACGGCGGAGCGCTGGCAGATTCTGTCGGCCCAGGGGCCGGTGCAGTTCAAGATCCAGCCGGCATCGACGCGCTCGTCTTTGCCGGAAATGCGGTCGCGCAGCAGAACGCCGCGGGCGCGGCCTTGAGCTACGTCGACGGCCAGGACTTCGCAATGATTACGGACGACGGCTCCTGCTTCGACGGCTTCGGTCATCCACTCAGCGACGAGGCGCTCGGGAAATTCGCACTGCGCATCTTCGTAGTTGAAGATGGTCCACTTGTGGCCGGCATCGAGCGTGCGCTGGACGAGCATTAATTCCATCTCGCTCAGGTCGGCAGATTTTCGTCCGGCAATCTTCTGGTAGAGCCAGAGGCCGGCGCGGACCTTCATGGCGGTGCGCTGGCTTTGTTCGTTCAGCAGAAACAGAAAATGCGCCGGCTGCACCAGATGCGACCGCTCTCGGAGCAGGTGCTCGCGCTCGCGCACCGACTCGCGGACCAGGGCGATCTCGCCATGTTCGAGGTAACGCAGGCCGCCGTGGATGATGCGAGTGGAGCGGCTGGTCACGCCCGAGGCGAAATCATTTTGCTCGACCAGCAGCGTGCGCTTGCCGGCACGCGCACACTCTCGGGCTACGGCTACGCCGTTGATGCCGCCGCCAATGACCACCACCTGGAAGTGCTGGTTTTCCAGTGGCGGTCGAGGTTTGATGGCTAAACTCATGTATTTAAACTGGATGCGAGTGGTTAACCGGTCGATCGAGAAGTGCGTCCGGTTGCGACACGTTTACCCTTTTCTAATTCTGCTCCTTCTTGGCAAGGAGATGAAAGTAACGATAGTCCTGATTGCGTGTGACCGATAACGATGCCAAAAGTAACCTGATTCGTCGGACTTCGAGTCGGTATTTGAACCGGTTCTTCGAGCAAAGTCTGGCAAGCCTTTCGGTCAACATCGCTCACGCCAGCGTCATTATTATCTTGCATTATTATCTTCCAATTTTGCGCAGGCGCACGGGCTTCGGCGCATTGCCTCCTGCCTCGGCGGTCATTTACATTGGTTGCCTCATGTCTGGTACGGGAGAGCGTTTCGAGCGAGCGGTCGCGATTATGGAACGGCTGCGCGCTCCCGGAGGATGCCCGTGGGACCGCGAGCAGACTTTCGATTCCATCAAGCCCTATACGCTGGAAGAGACGTATGAAGTGCTTGAGGCTATCGACAATCGGGACTGGAAAGAACTCGCGGGCGAGCTCGGCGACTTGCTGCTACAGGTTTTGTTCTACGCCGAGATGGCGAAGGAGCAGGACTCATTTTCGATTGATGACGTGCTTGACCGGCTGTCGGCGAAGCTGATCAATCGCCATCCGCATGTGTTTGGCGACGTGAAGGCCGAAACGTCGACCGAGGTTAAACGCAACTGGGAGGCGATTAAGGTCGAAGAGAAGAAACTGGAGGAGAAGACGAAGCGGGAAGCTGGAGGAGATGCTTCTGAGGCGAAAGACGAGAAACGCTCTGTTCTTGCCGGAGTTTCTTCTGCCATGCCTTCGCTGCTGGAGGCTTACAAACTCAGTTCGCGGGCGGCGCAGGCTGGATTCGATTGGCCGAATGTCGAGGGGCTATTCGACAAATTGAACGAAGAGACCGCCGAACTCCGGGGAGAGCTGCAGGAATTTCCTGCGCCTGGGCCGCGTCCGCAGGGGCGGGGCGTGGCTGGATCGGGGCGCGCCATCGTTCCCGAAGATCTGCAGGCGCGGCTTGAGGGGGAAGTGGGCGACTTGTTTTTCGTGCTGGTCAACCTGGCGCGCTATCTGTCCGTTGATCCTGAATCGGCTCTGCGCAAAACCAACCGAAAGTTCAAGCGACGCTTTCAGTGGATGGAGGAGCGGCTGCATCAGTCGGGGCGGTCTGCCGATGAGGCTTCGATGGAGGAACTTGAGTCGCTGTGGCAGCTTGCGAAGGGCGAGGAGCGGCGGGATGCTTAGGGCTCAAACCATGCGTCATGCGGATGGTCTGCGGGAGATCCCTCGCCCCGCTGGTGAAAACGCGGGGCTTCGGGATGACGCCTTCAGGGTGGGGAATCGATGACCAGTGATTCCACCCCTGGCGACTCCATTGTGCTGCGGCGATGTCATGGGATTGAGGAGTTCCACGCCTGCGTGGCGCTGCAGAAAGAAGTGTGGAATTTTAGTGATGCGGAGTTGGTGCCGCTGCGGATGTTTGTGGTTGCCGACAAGGTTGGCGGGCAGGTGATGGGCGCCTTCGATGACAATGTGATGGTCGGGTTTGCGCTTTCAGTGCCCGGCACGCGGACTGGCCACGTCTACCTGCATTCGCACATGCTGGCGGTGCGTAAGGACTATCGCAACGCCGGACTGGGCCGCCGACTCAAGTTGTTGCAGCGCGAGGACGCGCTGGCGCGCGGGATCGAGCTGATCGAGTGGACTTTCGATCCGCTGGAAATCAAGAATGCTTATCTCAATATTGAAAAGCTGGGCGCTATTTCGCGGCGCTATAACATTAATCAGTACGGTATTACTTCGTCGCCGTTGCAGGGTGGTTTGCCCAGCGACCGACTGATTGCTGAGTGGTGGTTGCGGTCGAATCGAGTAGAAACCCTGTTGGCCTCGGGAAAGAATCCTGCGGTGGTGAGTGAGTCGAGCATTGTGGTGCCGGCGCAGATTTATGAGTGGAAGGCCGCGGGCGAAACTCGGGGACTGGCGCAGCAAGTGCAGGAGCGTAATCGGGCGCAGTTTCTGATTGCGTTTTCGCATGGGCTGGCCGTGGTGGGGTACGAGCGCGATGATGAGGGCAATGGGAAATTTTTGCTGGGACATTGGGGCGAGAAGTGGTCGTATGCGTCGGAGGGGTGAAGAGCAAGATCGATTCACCACAGACTTACAGAGACGCAGAGAGATGTGATAAAGCTAAAGACCAAAAGCGCGGTGACTCTATTTTTCGGCTTGCGATGATTTTGCGGTTCTTGGGGAGTGGTGCAGTTTGGCTTACGCGCTGCGGCGGCTATTGGGAGATCCCTTCGGCTTCGCTCAGGGCAGGCTCTTCGCTACGCCTGAAAACCGGCTCCGCTCAGGATGACAGTCGTCGTGTAAGAGTCAAACTGAACCACTACAGGTTTTCGCTGTGACTTCGTGGTGAAACTCACACTATGAAAATTGAAGCTATCACGTTGCGCGAGATTCATATGCCGCTCGTGCATTTTTTCGAGACGAGCTTTGGCCGGACTTATAGCCGGCGCATTTTGCTGATCACGGTTCACAGCGAAGGCGTCGACGGATGGGCCGAGAGCGTGGTCGGCGAAGATCCTTTCTACAGCAGCGAATGGATCGAGACTGCGTGGCCGACGCTGATGCAGTATTTGATTCCGGCGCTGCTGGGAAAGAGCGTCGAATCTGCCCGTGATTGCGCAACGCTGTTCGCCAAAGTGCGGGCTCACCGCATGGCCAAGGCTGGGCTGGAAAACGCGCTATGGGATGCGGAAGCCCGGCAGAAACAGATGCCTCTTTGGAAGTTGCTGGGCGGCTCGCGGCGCGAGATTCCGTGCGGGGTTTCCATCGGCATTCAGGATTCTATCGAGCAGTTACTGGACAAAATTCAGATCGAACTCGCAGCCGGTTACCGGCGGATCAAGATTAAAGTGAAGCCGGGCTGGGATGTGAACGTGCTTGAAAAGATCCGCTCGCGCTGGGCCGACGTCACGCTCAGTTGCGACGCGAATTCCGCGTACACACTTGATCAGGTTGAGCACTTGCGCGAGTTCGACCAGTTCAATCTGCTGATGATCGAGCAGCCGCTGTGGAACGACGACATCTATTACCACGCCCGGTTGCAGAAAGAATTGCGCACGGCGATTTGCCTGGACGAATCGATTGTCAGCGTGCGCAGCGCCGCCTTTGCCGTAGACACCGGTGCCTGCCGGATCATCAACGTCAAAGTGGGCCGAGTCGGTGGATTCGCCGAGGCGCTGAAGATTCATGATCTGTGCCACGCCAACAAGATTCCCGTTTGGTGCGGCGGGATGCTCGAAACCGGCATTGGTCGAGCCCATAACATTGCACTCTCTACGCTACAGAATTTCAGCCTGCCCGGCGATGTTTCTGCTTCAAAGCGCTACTGGAAAGAGGACATTATCGATCCGGAAGTGGAAGTGTCGTCGAATGGGATGATCGCGATTAGCGACCAGCCGGGAACCGGGTACCGGGTGAAGGAAGATTTGATTGAGAAGCTGACGGTGAGGAAAGAGACGCTGCGGGCGGGGTAGTTGGCTGGCTGGAATCGGAAGAAGGGTTTAGGATTCGTATCAGGGCATCGCTTCGGCGCTGCCATCAGGATTTGTAGTTCATCCGGCTTTAGCCGCTGCATGCGCTAGGCAGCGGCTAAAGCCGGATATTTCTTGCCTGCAAGCTCGGCACGGCTAAAGCCGTGCCCTGATACGAATCCGTCCCTGACGCGAATCCGTCCCTGATTCGAGTCCCGCGCCGTGATACGAATCCCGTGTCCTGACATGAATCCTGTGCCCTGATACGAAATTACTGAGGCGTTTGTTGCGCCTCGGAGGGCTGGTCGGCGCGAGGTTGATCGGGATGGTTGCTGTGTGCCAGCTTTTCCTGCTCGGTCTTCAACATTTCTACGGCCTGGGCGAAGGTGAGATTTGTCGGCATTTTTCGAAAGTCGCTCAACACTTCGTCTGACACCATGTTCAGGCCCTTGAACAGCAGGATTCTGCCGGCGACGTTCAAGCTGATTTCGGTGATGCCCCAGGAGCCGTCACCCAGGCCCAGGTCGGCTTGCTGAACCAAGAAGTGTCCGCCCTTGTCGAGATGGCCGATGATGCCCCATCCGAAAGAGACCTCGCGAAAAAGCGTGCCATCGAGCCTGGAAAGGCGCCGGGTTTTGGCGTCGACCAGGAGATAGCCTTTCATGCCTTCCAGAACCTGCTCCACGCGGGAGGGTGGCGAATACGCGGGGTTGGGAGCGAAGGTCAGCTTGACCAGAGGAACTCCTGGTTCGCCGGTTCCGGGCGTGCTGTTCTCGGTACCCGCATACTGGTAGAGGAAAGCGTTGGGTAGCGCTTTCAGGATTTGCAGGGTGCGCTGTTCGTCTTCTTTTTCGCGCGCACGCTTCTTGCGGAGTTGATCAGGATTGTTCATCAGCCCGGCAAGGTGGTCCGTCTCGGCTTGCTGTTGCTCTGCGTTCAGCGGCTGGTCGTTGATGGCGATGAGCATCGCCGCCAAAGCGTCAGTGGTTTCCACGTAGATGCGGGTTTGCGACAGTTTCGGAGTTTGTTTGTGCGAGCGAAACATGTGCAGGACGCCGGGGTGGTTCGATGCTGTAACCTCATTCTCCACCGCGAGCCGCACCAGTTCGCCGGGCGGCATCTCCGGATTTTTAACATCTGCTACCTTGGCGTCCGGGTTTTTGGCGTCGGGCGCGTTGGTGTCTTGAGCCAGTAGGGCCGCCGCGACCCCCAGCAGAGCGACACTCATGCTGGCTCTCATCAGCCTGCCTGCAAACCGCTTTTTCTTCGCCCAACCCATCATCAATCAGAATCTGTCTTCATTCAGTTAGTGTAGCAATCTCGCCGCGGGGTTGCAGATGTACTTCTGATGCGGTATTGAGCCCGTGTTTTCTGTGTTCTCCTTGCGCCACGCTTGCCGCACGCTCCGGTAGTTGGGTATAGTCGTTGCAAGCGACGCGGCCGTTTCGGTACCTGCCTTCCCGGTTGTCGCGGTACTTCGGTATTCCGCTTCCTTAAGGAGAACATCCATGAGTGCTCCGTTGTCGGCAGATTTGGCGCAGATAGGCAAGTCGGTAGTGATCAAAGGCGAATTGTCGGGCAGCGAAGACCTCTACGTTGATGGACAGGTGGAGGGCAGCATCGCGCTGAAGAACCATAGTTTGACCGTGGGGCCTAACGGTTCGGTGAAGGCCACGGTGGATGCCAAGGCGATTGTGGTGCAGGGCAAACTCGAGGGCAACGTGCAGGCCAGCGACCGCGTCGAACTGCGTAAGTCGGCGGTGGTGACGGGCGACATTGCCACGCAGAGGATTTCGATTGAAGAAGGCGCGTACCTGAAGGGGAAGGTGGACATTCAGGGCAAGTCGGACAAGGCGGCTGGAAAGTAACTCCCCTGCGCCCGGCGCGTGGGTTAAAGTGTTGCTTTAGAGATGTGGTCAGCTTTTTAGATATGGCTTAACGTTCGACGGAAAGGTCGCCTGAGGCGGGGCGGCGCGACGGTCTGATGGCATCAGTCACGCAGAATTTCATGAAGCTTTTTCGCGGCTCATCGGGCGGGACGGAGGCGGCACTTCCGCAGGCCGCCCAAAAACTCACTCGCCGTTCGAGCGGGCTGGGCGAGCTTTCGCGTGTCTGGGAATCGGAGACGCCGCTGTGTGTGCTTGATTTGGGTTCGACTTCTCCGGCGAACATTCGATTCTTTACCGAGGGCAGCCATAAGATTTACAGCGAAGATCTGTTGGTGGCTTCGACTGAGCCGCATCTGGTGACGAAGGACGAGCAGGGGACTGTGGTGCTCGATAGCCGGCGGTTTCTGGCGGACAACCTGGTTTATCCCGCGGCGCATTTTGATGTGGTGCTGTGCTGGAATCTGCCGGACTATTTGGATGAGAGCCTGGTGCGTCCGGTGATGGGACGGCTGTGGTCGGTGCTGAAGCCGGGCGGGATGCTGCTGGCGTTTTTTCACACTAAGGATGCGGGGCCGGATTCGCCTTGCTACCGCTTTCACATTGTGGGAAAAGATGTGCTGGAGATGCAGCGGATTGTGCTGAAGCGGGAAGCGCGGCGCGGGCCGACCGGGGCGATTCATACCGCCATCACGGATGGATTCCGGCTGCAGAGAGTGTTTAATAATCGGCATATTGAAACTTTGTTTCGGGATTTTGCTTCGATTAAATTTTTTCTCGCGCGGGATAATGTTAGGGAAGTGCTGGTGGTGCGGTAAGAGAGCAGGTTGTCTGGGGACAGCCTCCTGGCTGTCTGAGTTGAGATCGCCAACAAGCGCTGAGGCGTGATTCCTTCAACGGTCTTGGTGCATCAGGATGGCCTGCCCATCATGAACGTAGAAGATCATCGAGGGCGCTTTGCGCTTGCCAGACTCGTCTTGGGTCACAACATTGCCATGTGCTTCAAGAATGCTCTCACCCCGATTATAAGTAATGTCATCTGCTTGCACCGACAGGGTGTTGTAAGTGGCAAACGCGCGTCTGCAGGGCGCACTATTGTCAACCGTGCCAAGGGCCAACTGAACAAGTTGGCATGCCGCGAATTCCGATCCACCCCAGACGTGCAGCTCGAACGGCACACTATCTGACGGCACAGAAAAGAATTGCTCGCCAGCGCACCAAGCATGCACATCATCCTGCTGCTCCTGAGTTGGGGGGCCTCCATCACGACCACCCACCATCATGGTGCACAGAGTTCCCTGCGGCAAGGATATGTCGAAGACCAAGCTGGTCGGCTTGGTTACGCGAAACGGTGGGCGGCGATAATAGGGCATGTTGGTGAATATCTTTCCATCAGGACCATGAGCATCCACGGTCAAAGTCCAAAGGCCCAATGGAAGGTTGGCCTCATAAACTCCAGCCTCGCTTGTCATCACCACCGTCTTCGATAAGGCTCCCTCAAAAACCACTGCGAAAGAATGGCCGTTCCATGGCGCAGAGATTGTTCCGGCAATATGAAACGTCGTGGGTTGTGTAGCAGGGGGGGGCAGACTGACCGAACAGCGGGGGCCCTAGCAATAGAACCGTGAGGCGAAGGAGCGTGCGCCTGCTGCCGACGAGGGGCATCGTAGTACCTTCCAGTATCTTACCTCCAAGGTGCTTTCGGCGAAGCAACTCTTTATCGCGAGTGGCCGTGCGAGGGCTGCCCCTCCTGCTATTTCCAGGCAATCACTCCCATGCGGAAAAGATAATGGCGGGAAATATCTAGCTGCGGCGGCGAACTGTTCGAGCTCGCCGACGCGAGGATTTCCCGCATTTCCTCCGGCACATAGGCTCTGCGTACTGACGCTACTCCATCCACACGCGAGACGTAGCTGCGCATCAGGGGAAAGCCGGCGTAGACCAGGGCTAGATGCAGCGGGTGACGGATGAGATCGTTGATCAGGACGGCGTGGCGGGTTACGCGGAGGGCTTCGGTGGCGAAGCGGGCTAGTTCGTCCGGTTCGAGATGATGGGCGAAGAGACTGCTGCTGACCAGGTCGAAGCTTGAGTCTGGGAAGGGGAGTGCGAGCGCGTCGGCGACTACCGTGTGGGTTCCGGGGAGCAGGTGCGAGGCGGCGCGGTCCAGGTGCGTTACTTCCAGCGTGATCCCTTGGCGCGCTAGTTGCTGGGCTGCGAGTCTTGGGACTTCGCCGAATCCGGCGGCGACTTCGAGGACGGAGAAATGTTTTTTTCCGGTCGCCGACGCTACGCGCTCGATTAGTTTGCGTGTCGTCGTGACTCCGCCGAACCAGCGGTTGATGCGGGATAGGTCGCGGAGGGAGGCTTCGATCTCGTGCGGAGGGCAATCGGGGGAGTCGAGGAGCTCGGGGGTGTTGATGCGCTGCATGGGAATGAGCCACCGGTTATTTGTCATTCCGCGGCGGACCGAAGAATCGGCTGTCTGCCATCGCCGGCAAACAGCAGGTTCCTCGCGCCATAAACCGGCGCTTCGGAATGACAAACGCCAAAGATAATGACAGACGTTAAAGATATGGAACGGCGCGTCGGAATGACAAACAAATTTGAAGACGATCGAGCCGTAGGCTTCAGGACTTCCCTTAGACTTCGGCTAGTTCTTCTTCCAGCAGTTGCTTGTTATACAGGTCGCTGTAGTAGCCGTTCAAGGCCAGGAGTTGGTCGTGGGTGCCGAGTTCGACGATGCGTCCGCTGTGCAGGACGGCGATGCGGTCGGCGTTGCGGACGGTGGAGACGCGGTGTGAGATGAAGATTGTCGTGCGGCCGCGCATGACGTCGCGCAGGTGGTTGAGAATTTTGTCTTCGGTGTGGGTGTCGACGCTGGAGAGGGCATCGTCGAGGATGAGAATTTTTGGATTGCGAATCAGGGCTCGAGCTATCGCGGTGCGCTGCTTCTGGCCGCCGGAGAGGGTGATGCCGCGTTCGCCGACCATGGTGTCGTAGCCTTCGGGGAAGGCCTCGATGTCGGCGGCGATGTTGGCGGCGTCGGCGGCGGCGTGAATCTGCTGGTCGGTGGCCGTGTCGACGCCAAGGGCGATGTTTTCGCGGATGCGGTCGCTGAAAAGAAAAGTTTCCTGGGGGACGAAGCCGATATTTTTGCGCAGCGAGGCTAACGAGTATTCGCGGATGGGGCGGTCGTCGATCAGGACTGTGCCTGGGTCGGCGTCGTAGATGCGCGGGATCAGGCTGACCAGCGTGGTCTTGCCTGAACCCGTTGGGCCGACGATGGCTAGGCTGCTGCCGGCGGGGATGCGCAGGTTCACCTCGTGCAGGACTTGTTTGCCTTCGTAGCTGAAATTGAGGTTGCGGAATTCGATTTCGCCGGCGATCTCGTGCTCGCTCTTGCTGCTTTGCGCACCGGGTTCATCTTTAATCTCTGGTTGCTGCTGCATGATTTCGTTGATGCGGATCAGCGACGCGGTGCCGCGCTGGAACAGGTTGATCACGTAGCCGAGAGCGATGATGGGCCAGGTAAGTTGCATCATGTAGGTGCTGAACGAAACGAATTGGCCGACGCGGATGCGTCCGCTGAGCACTTCGCGTCCGCCGAGCCATAGCACCAGGACTACGGCGCAACCCATGATCAACTCGAGGGTCGGCCAGAGCATGCCCATCAGGCGGACTAGCTTGAGGCTACGGCGGATGTATTCCTGGTTTTCCGCTTCGAACATGCGAATCTCGGCTTCTTCCTGCACGTAGGCGCGGATTAAGCGGGCTCCGGAAAAGTTTTCCTGGGCGCGCGCCGAGATGTCGGAGAACATGGCCTGGATTCGTTCGAAGCGCTCGTGAATGCGGCGGCCGAAGTATTGGATCAGGATGCTGGCCGCGGGCAACGGGAGGAATGTGTAGAGCGTCAGGCGGGGGCTGATGGAAATCATGAATGCCAGCGCGCCTGCCATCAGGACGACCGTGTTGGCCGTGTACATGATGGCTGGGCCTAACAGATTGCGGACCGCGTTGAGGTCGTTGGTGGCGCGGGCCATGATGTCGCCGGTGCGATGGCGCTGGTAGTAGGAGTAACTCAGGGTTTCGAGTCTTTGAAAAAGATCGTTGCGCAGGTCGAACTCAATGTCGCGGGAGACGCCGATCACGATCCAGCGGGTGAGGAACTGGAAGATTCCTTTGGTGAGGGCGATGGCGATCAGCAGTGCAGCGTAGAGGAAGAGTTTGTGGCGGGTTACGCCTTGATGGAGATCGTCGGCGGCTTTGCCGAGGACGAGGGGGAAGAGGATCCAGATGCCGTTGGTGAGCAGAACGCAGGCGGTGCCCGCGATGTAGCCCCAGCGGTAGCGTTTCAGGTAAGGCAGCAGCGGGCGCAACGTCTTCGGCAGCATTCAGGGTTAGTAGATGAAATTCTAGCAGGCGGGGTGCAGAGTTTCAGCGGGGCGTGTTCCGAGGGGACGGAGGAAGGACGACTCGACAGAAAACCGAGAATTAGGGGCGCAAAATCTAGCTACCAAAATCAAAGACCCCGCCCTGTCGCATAAAACGCGACAAGGACGGGGCACCAAGCGAATCGAACTTAATTCTTTACTCTTCTGTCGGTGGAGCGGTTGGGCCGTCCTGCATGTGCTGCTGCATGTGGGCTTCGTGCTTGGCCTCGAGCTCCTTCACTTGCGATTGCTGGTCGGAAGTCAGGAGCTGATAAAGCTGGTTGTGAAGCTTGGTCTGGGCCACGGTGAGCTCGATTTCGATTTGCGCTTTCTGCGCGGCGAGGGTGCGAACCTTGGCTTCGTTGTAGTTGCCCTCGACATACTGACGCAGCTGCACCTCGATCTGGTGTTGCTGCTGGTATAGCGTTTTCATCGCGGGATGAGCCGTGTGCATGACGGTTTTCATCTGCGACTTCTGGTCATCGGTCAGATTCAGCTGGCGAGCGAAAAATCCCATGTGTTCGCCGCGCATGCCGAACTGATGGGCGTGGGCGTGAGGCGGCGTGGTGGCGTCGGCGGTCTGGGCGTGGGCGACGTAGCTGCCCAGAAGAACTGCGAGAGCCGCGAGCAATAAGCGGGAACTGAACGATTTCATGTTGTCGCTCCTGATATGTCTCTTCTGGAATTACTTCCGGGCGGTATCCCCGGAGTTTGCGTACTTTTATGGGAACACGGTTGGAAGAGAAAAGGCAGTAAAAAGATGGTCAAGCGGAGTAAAGTTTTGTAAAAGGGGAACGGTGCCGGACAAGCAGGTTCCTCACCGCCGCTTTGCGACAGTTCGGAATGACACGCACAGGTGGGAGGCTCGTTTGACAATTCTTTACCGCGTGGGGCTTTCGACAAGCGCACAATGAAGGTGCCATGGAACGAATTCTGGTTATTGATGATGATGTGGAACTCTGCCATTTGGTGGGGGAATATTTACGCGCCGAGGGGTTCGCGATTGAGTGCGTGCATGACGGCGAAAGCGGGCTGAAGAAGGCGACGGCGGGTGAATATCTGCTGGCGGTATTGGATGTGATGCTGCCGGGGATTAACGGATTTGAAGTGCTGCGGCGGATTCGCGCGACTTCGCGGTTGCCGGTGCTGCTGCTCACCGCGCGCGGCGAAGATGTGGACCGGATCGTGGGGCTGGAGATTGGGGCCGACGATTATTTGCCGAAGCCGTTTAATCCGCGGGAACTGGTGGCGCGGATTCGGGCGGTATTGCGGCGGACGCGGGCGGATGGGAGCGGGTCGGCGTCGGCGCCGGATATGGTGAGCGTGGGCGATGTGGAGCTGGATCCGGCGACGCGAACGGTGCGGCTGGAGGGCAAGCCGGTGGAGTTGACTTCAGTGGAGTTTAATTTACTCGAGGTGCTGTTGCGCGAAGCGGGGCGCGTGGTGCCGCGGGAGCGCCTGGTGAATGCGGTGTTGAGCCGGAAGTTCTCGCCGTTTGATCGCAGTATTGATATGCACGTCAGCAAGGTGCGGAAGAAGTTGGGCGATACGGACAATGACGAGCATATTAAGACGGTGCGGGGAGTGGGGTATATTTTTGCGCGTCCGCGGGAGAAGGTGAAGGTGTAGAGCTTCCGCGCCACTTGGGCTAAAGCCCTGATCTTCTTGTCGCAGGTTGATCGCAGCGCTGGAAGCGCTGCGCCACCCAAAGGCAAATTCCGAGTCAACAGCAAGTTGTGGGGCAAATTGGATTCTGGGATATTGTTGTGGGACATGAGTTGTGGGGGCGTGAAGAGTCCACTATGAAAAGTCTTTTTCTGCGAATCTTTTTGTCGTTCTGGATGGCGCAGGCGCTGTTTGTGGTGCTGGCCATTGTGGTGACGCTGGCGTTTCAGCCGCGCAGTTCGTCGTGGGAAGCGTTGCGTACGACCGCGCTCAACGAGTCGGTTAGTGCTTATGAAGAGGGCGGGGCGCGGGAAGCGGCGGATTACCTGAACGGGTTGCTGGCCACGCAGCATGTGCGCGCATTTCTTTTCAATGAACGTGGCGAGGAAGTTTCTCTGCGCGGCGCGCCCGACTGGGCGGTGCGGACGCTGAATGGCGGATCGCCGGCTCCGCGCGATGGAATCATCATTCCGGCGCCGAAGGTGTACAAGGAGTCGCGTGCGTCGTCGGATGGGAAACATACATTCACGCTGGTGATGGGACTGCCTCCGGGGCCGCGCCTTTTCCTGGGTGGGCCGAGGGGGATGCCGTTCCCGGCATTGCTGATTGGAGTGATTACGTCGGGATTGGTGTGCTACCTCCTGGCATGGTATTTAACCAAACCCATCGTGCGGTTGCGGGCGGCAACGCGGCAGCTGGCGGCGGGCGATTTGACAGCACGGAGCGGCTCTCCGGTAAGCAAGAGACGGGACGAAGTCGCGGGCCTGGTGCGCGACTTTGACGCCATGGCGGAAAGGCTCGAGATGCTGGTGAAGGCACAATCTCGTTTGCTGAACGATATTTCGCATGAGCTACGCTCGCCCCTGGCGCGGCTAAATGTGGCGCTCGGCCTGGCGCGGCAGCGCGCCGGCGTAGAGAGCACCGACATGCTGGATCGCATTGAGCTTGAAGCCAGCCGCCTGAATGAACTGATCGGCAGGATCCTGACTCTGGCCCGTCTGGAAGATGGAGAGCAGACGGTGCCGCAGACTCCGGTGCCGCTGGGCGAGGTGGTGGCCAGCGTTGCCGAAGATGCAGAGTTTGAGGCGCAGGAGCGGCACTGCCACGTACAAACGGTGGTCCCGGAGGGAGACTGGGGCGTGCGCGGGAACGATTCGCTGCTGCACAGCGCGGTGGAAAACGTGGTGCGCAACGCCATTCGCTATACGGCGGAAGGCAGTTCGGTGGACATTGAGCTGACGAGCGAGGAGCGGGCTGGCGGAGCGGATGCCGTCCTGCGCGTAAGTGATTTGGGTCCGGGAGTTCCTGAGGACGCACTGGGAAAGTTATTTGAGCCGTTCTACCGGTTGGACGACGCCCGGGGACGACTCACCGGAGGCGTTGGGCTGGGATTAGCCATCACGGAGAGAGCGGTGCGCTTCCACGGAGGGAAAGTTCGGGCGCTCAATCGGGTGCAGGGCGGGTTGACGGTGGAGATTCGGCTGCCGCTGATCGGGCGGGGGCAGAAGAATCGGGCCGCGGCTGAGCCGGTTCCGCTGGCGCGGCAAGCGTAGCGGCGGAAGAACGGTGCGGCTGGGAATCGACAGCCAGCGCGAGGGCGGGATACCCCTTCGGCAAGTGCAGGGCGGGCTCTCGCGACAGCCGGCAGGAGGCCGGCGTTACGGTAATACTCCTTTCGGCAGGTTCGGTGATCCTCTCGTATACTGAGAACTGGTGGGTTAGCGGGCAACTCCGCGGCGTTCCCAAGGTTCCAATAGCGGTTGTGGGGGTTTGCTCTTCCCGCGCATTCCTGATACACAAATGGGTTGAGATTTTCCCGCGTTTATTAAGTGTGTGCAGAACTCGGCCGGCGGAGCCGGGAGTGTGCGCGCACGCTTAAATCGCACATAAAAACTGGAGATCAAGCAGAGAATGTCCAAACGATTTGGGTGGCTGCTGGGGGCGGTGGCACTGGTTTTGATCGGATTGCTGGTGGCTTGCGGGAGCTACTATAACGCTTCGTCCGATGGGTTACTGGTCGTGGGGAGTCAGGGCTCGGCGCTGCTGGAGACCTACGCCTTCACTCTGAACAGCGGGTCGATCTACGCGGTGAGTAATAATCCGAACGACACATCGAACGACCTTTGTGTTCTGCCGGGAATACCGTCGTCAATCGTAATGGACCCGGCCGGGACGTATTCGTATGTGATCCTTAATGCCAATTCGGCGTGTCAAGGCAGCAATACCGGCATCATGGCGTTCAAGGTAAATTCTGACGGGACGACGACGCCGGTCGGGAGCATGGTGTCGTTTGCGCCCAGCGCAGGAGTGCCCGTTTTTCCCGGCACGATGGTGATGGACCCATCTGGGAAGTTTCTATTTGTGGCCGACCGGGCAACGAATCCTTACGGCGGCGGACCGCAGGTGTCGGGTGCTATTTCAGTCTTTCTAATTGGAAGTGGAGGGAGCATCACAGAAGTCGCGGGCTCGCCTTTCGTCCCAACTGTTCAAAGTACGGTCCCGCAAGCCATTGTTGACGTCGTTAGCGTCGCCCCGACGCCTACTGTGTTTCCGGCTCTCGGCCTTAATGGAGTGCAGTCGGCGGCGTGCTCGGATGTGGGCAACCCGCCGCCGACATCGGAATATCTGTACGCTGTCGACGGGCTGGGGAACCAGGTGTTTGAATTCTCGGTCAACACAACGACCGGTGTTTTGACGAATCCTTCCACAGCCAGCTACGAACCGGCGTTTGCAACAGATCCGACGCCGGCTGGTGTGGCAGTCGATCCGTGCAACCGGTTCGTTTATGTGAGCGACAGCTTAACGAATAAAGTGAGCGCCTACGCTATGTGCAACGGCACTGTGACCAGCCCGAGTCAGGCGTGCATGAATCTCAATATTCCGGGCGGGCTGGTACCGGTGCCGGGATCGCCGTTCAGCTTGCCGGGGAGCACAAACGGCCCGGGGCCGCTGGTGGTGGATCCCTACGGAAATTATGTCTATGTGCTGGGCACGCTCTCGAACACGATCAATCCGCTGAAAATCGCGCAGATTTCGGGGGCGCTGGCTCCGGTGAATCCCGCTACGGTGGCGACAGGCATTGGACCTGTTTCAATCGTGATTCGGTCGGATGACAGCTGGCTGTTCGTGGCGAACCACGGCACGCCAGCTATAGGAGGCAACACGGTGTCGCAGTTTGCGATCACACCTGAAAGCGGAGCGCTGTCGGCGCAGGAGGCGATCCAGACCGATGATTATCCGTGGGGCGTGGCGGTGAAGTAGAGGGCGCGGGCGGTGATTTGCCTGACGTTTTTGGTGGCGGGGAAGCTTTTAGCGAGTGCCACAGGGGCTAAAGCCCTGTTCATTTCTTTGACGCGTTACGCGGCCCCTTCGGCAAGCTCAGGGCAGGCGCTGAAGGGCCTCTCTTCCACGGTTGTGCGGGCGTCCGTGACTGTGCCCTCATTGTCCCCGCTCCACTCGGCCTGAGTTCGCGAGAGTTGACGCCCCACCCCTCACCGCTGCTCATCCCCTGCTGACCCCTCATCCCTTTCTTTTACGTAGGGACCTTCAAAATCAGATAGCCGCCGACCAACACAAAGATCAGGTCGGGGGACCAGGCGGCGAGGGCCGGAGGGAGCTGGCTGAGGTCGCCCATGGCCTCGAACAGGCGCGACACGACCGTGTAGAAGAGGGCAATCCCTACGGCTACGGCCACTCCGGTGATTGCTCCTTTTTTCCCTGTTGAAAGCGAGAAGGGGATGGCCAGGACGGCCATGATCAACGTGATCAGGGGATATGACAGCTTCTTGTTGAGCTGTACGCGGAGGCGAACTACGTCGAATCCGCTTTGCTGCAGGTCGCGGATGTAACGCCGCAGTTCTTCGTAGTTCATCTCGGTATACTGCTTCACTTCCTTCTTGAAATATGACGGCGTCTCCGGCAGATCGGGGAAGGTGGCCACGTCGAACACCCGGTAGTTGGCCATGGCAGAGATGTTGAGGGAACGCTCCCAGCCCTGCTCGTAGACCCAACGATTCAGGTTGTCGGCCCAGTGGGCGCGGTCGGCGTGGATGCGGCGAGTGATTGTGAAGCTGGCGGGATCGAGCTGAAAGACGGTGACGTTGCCGAACTGGTCGCGATCGGTATCGAAGAACTGGTAGTAGTAGATGTCGTGGTTCTGACCGAAAATCCACTTGCGATCGGGGCGCAGGTAGGTTTGCGGGGGCTTGCCTTTGATCTGATTGTGCAGCGCTTCCTGGCGCTGGTTGGTGCGGGGCAGGTAGAACTGGTCGGCGAAAAACAGGCCGACGGCTAAAACTCCGGCGGCTACGACTACAGGCGCAATGACGCGGTAGATGCTGGTTCCGGCGGCTTTAATCGCGGTTATTTCGTTGGAGCGCTGCATCAGGCCGAACGTAACCAGCACGGCCAGCAGCATGACCAGCGGAGCGACGTTGTATAGGAGATAGGGCGTGACGTTGAGCAGGTATTCCGCGACGACTGTGGCCGGAACCTGGTTGCGAAGAATGTCTCCCAGCAATTCAAACAGAGTGAAGACGATGACCAGGACCAGGAACGTGGAGAGAATCATTCCCAGGTAGATGAAGAAGTCGCGCAGGATGTAGTCGTCGAGCAGCGTGGGAAACGTGGCGCTGAACATGCGGCGACGGGTGGACGCGCGCTCGAAGGCGTTTTCGCGCCGGCTTCGCACGATTACTGGCTGCGGACCGCGTGAGTCGCGCTTCCAAAAGGCCCGGAACGAAGTCAGCTCAAAGGGTCGCCTCTCGGCGCGGAACAACAGAAACAGACCCAACGCCAGAAATACAAAGTCCGCGAGCCACGCGCCGAACCAGGATGAAACGCGGCCTTGCCGGGCCAAGGAAACTCCGATCAGCGAGATGGTGTAGTACACGAATACCAGCAGGATGGTCAGCACGAATCCGCCGGACTTGCCACTTTTCTTTGACGACAGGCCGAGCGGGATACCTACCAGCGCGAGCACCAGGCAGGCCGTGGGCAGGGCGAAGCGCTTGTGGAATGCGATGAGATACCAGCGGGCGGTGACGGGGTCGACGCGGGCAGCTTTCTGCCACAGGGTTGAGGTGTTCATTACTTCGGCTGGGAGCGACTCGTCGGGCTTGGTCTCGGAGGAAGCGAGGTCGAGCGGGATGTCGGTCTGCAGAAAGGTGGAAATCTGGTAGTGGCCCGGATCTTGAGGATCGGTCTCGTGGGCCGACCCGTCGATCAGATGCAAGTGCAGGCGATCCTGACCTTCGCTGACGACGATGCCTTCTTTGGCTAGCGTGATTTTCGGGTTGGCGGCATCGCTCAGGTCGGCCATGAACACGCCCTTCCACAGGGCCGCGCCTTGCGCGCTTTTCACGTCCTGGACATACAACACGATCTTGGGGAACCCCTCGTAGAAGACTCGGGGCTGGATTTCGAAGGAGACTTGCGAGCCTTTGAGGCGGTCTTCGAGGTGGCCGAGGGCGGCCTGGGCGCGGGGAGCGATGTAGAGGCCGTTGACCAGCGCCAGGAACCAGGCGGCGAGGACGAAGATGGAGAGCACGCGCAGGAAGCTCCAGACGCCCATGCCGCTGGCGCGCATGGCGGTGATTTCACTGTCGGCGGCAAGGCGGCTGAGGCCGATGAGGATGCCGACCAGCACGCTCATAGGCAGGGTGTAGGTGAGGGCGAGCGGGACGGTGAAAAAGAAAATTTCGGCGACGCTGGGTAGCGGGGCGCTTGCGCGGACTACGAGTTCGAGAATGCGGCCGAGGTCGCGAGTAAACAGGACAAAGGTGAAGATGGCCACGCCAATCAGCGCGTGGGCGATCACTTCGCGTAGGATGTAGCGGGTTAAGATGCGCACTGACGGCAGATCCCTCACTCCGTTCGGGATTTCGGCTGCGGGCTCCCGCTTCGCTCACGCCCGCAAACCGCCTCAACTTCGCGAAGGATGTAGCGGGTCAGAATCCGCATGCGGGCGCGCTGAAGACGAGGATAGCACGGGATGGGGGCTGTCTGTCGTCACGCGTAATCTTGCTGAGGATGGGCCGTTCTGTTGTCATGCAGGTGCGGTTCGGTGTCTAAACATTCATGCCTGCGTGGCATCAAGTTGCAATGCGGCCAAAACTGAGAATCGGGTTGAGCTGGCTGGTGGTGGGATTGGGCCTGCTGGTCGGCCTTCTCGCTCTAGCAGAATTCGGGATGGCGTGGCCGCCATTCCACAACGATCTGCCGGGCTGGTTGCTCGATTGGATCCGATACGCTGGCGGTGCGCTTCTCGGGCCGGTATTTCTTGCCGGTACCATTGTCGGGTTACGGAACCGGAAGCGAGCGGGAATCATTTTCCTGAGCTGCCTGCCGGTTACGGTTTTTTGTCTCGCATATCCGTCCGCGGGATATCTGGTTTGGCATTCGGATGGCAGTGGTTGGTTCGAACCGCCGGAGATTCCGACGGCCATTGGGTTGGCGACGCTCTTCTTTCTGCTGATCTTTCTTGTGTTGATCTGTGCCGGGCTCCTGGCGGTCCGTTACAGAAAGCGCGCCGTCTATCTGTTGGTTGTGGTCGCCGTTTTGGCGGGGATTGTGTTCGGGCGGTCCCACTGGACGAAGGCGTTTTTACCATCTTTTGGGGGATGGTCGGCGCTGTTTCTAATCTTTGGGCTGTTCTGGCTGGGAACCAATAAACGCGGCTGGGCCTGTCTGCTGCAGCCTCGCCAGCGCTCAGTGGGGCGGAGAGTTGCCGCGGTTGCCCTTACCTGTGCTTTGATCTTTTGCGTCGATGTGATGGTCACGTTCGGCCTTTCCGCACTGGGTTCGTCGCTTTTCAGCGGAGACTGCCGGGGACCGGCGCCGTCGGTTCGCCCTCGCTCTGCGTACCATGCCGTCTTTACGGCGCGGATTATCTTCGTGGGCCGGTCCATTGAGGCTCTTTTAGGCGGTCGGCGCAGCTTTCTTTCGTCGAAGGGTTACGACCCGCGAGTCGGAGATTGGGCGATCGGCGTGGTCCAGGAGAAGTTTTGGGGGCTGCCTTGGACACCGCGGCTGGTTCTGCTCACGAACAATATTTACTGGAAGGGAGAAACATACTTTGTCGATGGCGGTCGCAGTCGCGGATTGCTGAGAGAAAGACTTCCGATCATTGAGGGTGGAGTCAGTTGCAGCCGTACACGACCGGTCAGTGACGCTGTCGTCGATTTGCGTTTGCTGCACGAGCCGGCCGCAACCGGCACGCGGCTGATCGGCTACGTGCGGGAGCCTGAGAAGTTTGTGAGCGGATTGGTGCCGCCTGTCCCGCTGAAGCCGGCCGTGGGCGCGAAAATCAATGTGACGGGGCCGGCGGGTACGAAGGTCATTACAACGGACGCATCTGGCGTTTACCAGGTGGATGATCTACCTGCGGGCGACTACACGGTGCAGCTGGTCGTGCCGGAGAATCAAATCGTTGGTTTCTTCAAGGGCGAGGAAGCGCCCGCGAAGGTGCACCTGGACGGTCGATCTCCGGATGGCCGGGGTCTGGCGGAATGTAATTTTGAACTGTTCTGGAATGGGCGGATTGGAGGGCGCGTGGAGGATGATTCCGGCAAGCCGGCCCACGCCTGGGTGGTGCTCATGAGTGCGGACGGCGTTCAGTTGCCTGGCTCCGTAGATTTTGCTCAGATGACGAAGAAGGATGGCTCGTACGAAGTCGAGAAGATTCCAGCGGGCCGGTACATGGTTTTGCTGAATCCGAGCGGACCTCTCGACGAGTGGCCGTATGACATGCAGTTCTATCCCTCTGCCAGGAGCGCTGGGGATGCTTGGGTGCTGGATTTGTCGGAGGGGCAGAGGATCAGCGGGATTGATTTCAGAGTGCAGCGACTTCGAGCGCGAGATGTTCAGGTCCGGGTGACATGGCCAGATGGAAACGTGGTTGCGGGTGCTCATGTCGGGGTTGCGTATGAACACACGAAAGACTACGGGTTTCTAGAGGGTACGAATACGATCAAGGACACCGATCAGAATGGGCTTGCGGTTATTCATGTTTACGGCGGTTCGAGAGTACGCGTGTTTGCTGAGCAGTCCGTTGATGATCCGAAAACGAAGTGGTGGGACATGCGCTACAGCCACCCCGTGGAATCGGAGATTGGGAAAATGCCGGACAAAATTGATCTGGTATTAAACTCCGCCAAGCCTTAAGAAGCTCGGCTTTTTCTGGATTAGCTGGGTGCCCCATTTCTCGCGCGTTTGCGAGAAGTGGGGGTTTTGATTTTTTGTTCCACCTGCCGAAGAAAGCTCTTGCCATGTCGCGTAACTGGTTCTGGATCGGCAACGCTCAAGGCAAGATTATGCTGCACGCAAAACCCCCACTTCTCGCGCCAAGGACGCGCGAGAAATGGGGCACCCGGCCGAGTGTCATTGTGCTTTGAAAAATAGGGCGGCCAGCGGGGGCAACGTCAGCTGCAGCGAGAAGGGGCGGCCGTGGGTGGGAATTTCTTCGGCTTGCACGCCGCCCAGATTGCCCATGCCGCTGCCGGCGTATTCGCGGGCGTCGCTGTTGAGGAGTTCGCGCCAGTAACCGCCATGGGGGACGCCGACGCGGTATCCTATGCGGGGCACTGGCGTGAAGTTGCAGACTACCAGCACGGTGTCTTGCGGGGACTCGCTTTTGCGGAGCAGGGAAATTGTGCTGGTGGCGTTGTCGTTGGCGTCGATCCACTCGAATCCGGCGGGCTCGTTGTCGAGCACGTGCATGGCGGGCTCATGGCGATAGAAGCGGTTCAGTTGCTCCATCCAGGCCTGCACGCCGCGATGAACCTGATATTGCAGGACATGCCATTCCAGGCTGGAGTCGTGGGCCCATTCGCGGACCTGGCCGAATTCATCGCCCATGAACAGGAGTTTCTTGCCGGACTGGGCGTACATGTAGGCGAAAAGCAGACGCAGGTTGGCGAACTTTTGCCACTCGTCTCCGGGCATTTTTCCGATCAGCGATCCTTTGCCGTGAACGACTTCATCGTGCGAGAGCGGCAGCACGAAATTTTCTTGAAACGAATACAGCATGCGGAAGGTGAGATCGTTGTGGTGATACTTGCGGTGGATGGGATCGTTTTGAAAATAGCGGAGGGTGTCATGCATCCATCCCATGTCCCATTTCATGCCGAAGCCGAGACCGCCGATGTAGACGGGCTTTGAGACCATGGGCCAGGAAGTGGATTCTTCGGCGGTGGTTTGAATGTCGGGATGCTGGCCGTAGGACTCCTCATTGAAGCGGCGGAGGAAATCGATGGCGTCGAGATTTTCGCGGCCGCCGAATTTGTTGGGAATCCATTCGCCCTGCTTGCGCGAGTAATCGAGGTAGAGCATGGAGGCGACTGCGTCCACGCGCAGGCCGTCGACGTGATATTTGTCGAGCCAGAACATGGCGCTCGACATGAGGAAGCTGCGCACTTCGGGACGACCGTAGTTGAAAATGTGCGTCTTCCAGTCGGGATGAAATCCCTGGCGCGAGTCGGCGTGCTCGTAGAGATGCGTTCCGTCGAAGTAGGCGAGACCGTGGGCGTCGGAAGGGAAGTGCGACGGGACCCAGTCGAGAATCACGCCGATGTTGTGCTGGTGCAGGTAGTCGACCAGGTACATGAAATCCTGCGGCGTGCCGTAGCGCGAGGTGGGCGCGAAGTAGCCGGTGGTTTGATATCCCCAGGAACCGTAGAAAGGATGCTCCATTACGGGCAGGAATTCGACGTGAGTGAAACCCAGCTGGCCGACGTATTCGGCGAGGCGAGGCGCGGTTTCGCGGTAGGTGAGCGGACGGTTGTGATCTTCGGGAACGCGCATCCAGGAGCCGAGATGGACTTCGTAAATCGACTGCGGGGCGCGGAGGGAATTGCGAGCGGCGCGCTTTTGCATCCAGTCGGCGTCGTTCCATTGGTAGTCGAGGTCCCAGACGACGGAGGCGGTGCGCGGCGGCTTTTCGTGGAGCAGGCCGAGGGGGTCCGCTTTATCGACGCGGTAGCCTTTGGTGTGAGAATCGATGTGGAATTTATAGAGCGCGCCTTTGGTGGTGCCGGGGACGAAACCTTCCCAGATGCCGGACGAGCCGCGCGGAATGAGGTAGTTCGACTTGGGATTCCATTCATTGAAACTGCCGACGACCGTGACGGAACGGGCGTTGGGCGCCCAGACGCTGAAGACGGCGCCGGCCTCGCCGTTGTGATTGAAGAGATGGGCTCCCATCTTTTCATGCATGCGATAGTTGCTGCCCTCGTTGAAGAGGTAGAGGTCCTGGTCGGTGAGGAGTTGGGGAGGAGCGAGGGTCGGATCGGGGCTCATGCGGTAGCCGGAACGTGCGTGCTCTTTAAGTTTACAGAAGAAGGTCGTCTTTTCGCACGGATTTGTAGGCCCGTACGGCAGAACCTCCAAGCCTCATAGTATCCTCCGGAGCGGCGTTGTCACCGAAGACGTATATGAGAAGCTGCGACCGAGTGGAGTCGATCCTCTAGTTCTTCCGTGCAGTCCTTCGTGCGGATCGCAGGAATTTCCCCATGCTAGACTGACCTCTCCAGCCATGCCTGCTTTGCGAGTCATTCTTCTGTGGCACCAGCACCAGCCGTTTTACAAGGATCTGGTTACGGGCGAATATCGTCTGCCGTGGACGCGGCTGCACGCGCTCAAGGACTACTACGGCATGGTGAAATTGCTGGATGAGTTTCCTAACGTTCATCAGAACTTTAATCTGGTGCCGTCGTTGATGGTGCAGATTCAGGATTACGCCAACGGGACGGCGCAGGATCCGTTTCTGAGCGTGGCGGCCAAGCCGGCCAAAGATTTGTCGCAGGGGGAGCGACGTTTCGCGCTGCAGTATTTATTTCAAGCTAATCCGCAGAATGTGATTGGACGTTATCCGCGATATCGGGAACTGTGGGAGCGGTTTCGCGAACATGGCGACCATCCGGAAAAGGCGGAGCGATATTTTCAGACGCAGGATTTTACCGACCTGCAGGTGCTGTCGCAGATTGCCTGGTTCGACGAATTTTTTCTGGAAGAGAAGGACGTGGCGGCGCTGGTTGCCAAGGGGCACGGCTACTCGGTGGATGATCAGAAATTTGTGATTGCGCGCGAGCGGGAGTTGATTGGCCGGGTGTTGCCGGCGCATGCCGAGGCGGCGAAAAAAGGTTCGATCGAGCTATCAGCTACACCGTTTTATCACCCAATTATGCCGCTGGTAAGCGACACCAACGCGGGAGCGGTGTCGTCGCCGGGGCTGCCCCTGCCGCAGAACCGGTTTCGGCATCCGGAGGATACGCGCGAGCAACTGGTCCGCGGACTCGATCTGCACGAGAAAGTTTTCGGGATTCGGCCGAAGGGCGTGTGGCCATCGGAAGGCAGTGTTTCCGAGGAAGTGCTGGCTATCGCGCATAACGTAGGTGTGCAGTGGATGGCGACTGACGAGGGCGTCCTGGGACGGAGCACGGGATCGTTTTTTGCGCGCGACGGCAGCGGTCGGCTGCCGGGACATCTGTCGGAGAAACTCTACAACATCCATCGCTATGAGAATGGTTCGGCGGCGATGCACCTGGTCTTTCGCGATCACACGATTTCCGATTTGATCGGGTTCGTGTATTCGGGGATGCCGCCCGCGAACGCGGCGCAACATTTGATTGGCAACATCAAGGAAGCGGCTAAGCCCGTGCTTGCCAACGGGCGCGACGCGGTGGTGTCGATCATTCTCGATGGTGAGAATGCGTGGGAATATTATCCGAAGTCGGGACGGGAATTTCTGCGGCGGTTCTATGACGGTTTGCAGCGCGAGCCGGGCGTGGAGGCGGTGACGATTTCGGAGGCGATCGCGCGGCATAAAGATTTTGGCAAGATGACGTCGCTGGTGCCGGGGTCGTGGATCGGGGCGAACTTCAATGTGTGGATTGGCGCTCCGGAGGACAACCGTGCCTGGGATTATCTGTACCACGCGCGCGAATTTTATACGCAGAATGCGGCGCGCGCGACTGAGGCGCAGCGCAAGCTGGCGTTTGAGGAAATTCTGATCGCCGAAGGCAGCGATTGGAACTGGTGGTACGGGCCGGAACATCACTCGGCCAACGACCGCGATTTCGACGAACTCTATCGCAAACATCTTTCGAACGTGTATCAGGCGCTGGGAGCGGTTCCGCCGGATTATCTGGCGCAGCCGATCAGCGGGGCGGAAGTGCGGCCGTCGTTTGTGCCGCAGACGGCATACATACATCCGCGAGTGGCGGGCGACAAGGTGCGATATTTCGAGTGGATGGGCGCCGCCATTTATACGGCCGACCATCGTGCCGGGGCGATGCACGGGAAACAATTTCTGCTGGACGCGGTGTATGCCGGCATCGATTCGACTTACGTTTACGGGCGGTTGGATTTTATGGGGAATGTTCCCACAGAAGATTTCGATCTGGTGGTGAATTTGGAATCGTGGGCCACGGGCGAGACGCGTCCGCGGCGGGCGTTGCGGATGGAGGCAGCGGTACACGAGCGCAGGCTCAAGGAGTGGAAGGTCGAAAACGGGGCGGAGGAGAAGGTGAAGGCTTCATCGACCCAGCCGGATGATCATGTGAAGGTTGCGCTGCTGCGGAATTTTGAATTCAAGTTGCCGCTAGCCTGGCTTCTGGCGACTCCGAGCGCGGCGCCGGCGGATCGGGTGGCGGACGGCTTGTCGGGCGCGGTTGCGGTTGCGGCTACCAGCAAGCTGCGGCTGCGGTTCAGCTTGTGGCAGAACCGGCTGCCGGTGGATTCGTTGCCGCTGGAGGGATGGATCGAGTTGCAGGTGGTGAGCGAGGGGGATTTGATTTTCGGGACGTGAGGCCGCAGGCATTCTAGTCGCCGAAGCACGCATACCTGGTGCCCGGCGTCAGACCGGCGGCAAGGTGCCATGCTTGGCGCCAGGCGTTTTTTGCATTCTCCGACGTATTGTCCAAAGCGAGGCCCGCCCGATAATGCTGCAGTGCTTTGGCGCGTGAATCGGCTTCATTTCCGAGGTCAACCGAGGCATAATCGCCGTTAGGGTCAACTCCTCCGGCGATTGCGACTATGTCGGAGTATGCGTCGCCGACCATCAAGTGCACCCGGGCTGCGGTGGGAGCATCGATTTTCTTGGTGAGAAGCGCTTCGCCTTTGGAGATCACTTCGCGGAAGGTTACCGATCCTCCTCGGCTGCAACCGCCGCCGCTGGACATCCATGTGGTCAGGGCCAATCTGGCACCTTCGCTGTCCAGGTCCAGGTCTTTTGCCTGATTGAGCCAATTTCCCGAGTAACCATAGAAGCCGTCGGCATAGCCCGGCTCAAAAGTTGCGCCCAGCTCCTGCAACTCCGAACGCAGTTTGGATTGCTCTGCTGTACTGGATTGCACGGCGCCGAATTGATCCCCGGGTCGAACACTGCCGAAGGCTGTAAGAAGAGTATCGGCAGCTAACAGGCCGGCCGCGCGGTGACCCGCATCTGCGGTCATCAGCGCTCTAAACCAGTCCTGCAGCAGCGGCACCAGCGGTTCCTTCCAGTCGCTTCCGGTAGGTTTCGGCATTGCCTCTGGCACGCACCGAGTCTTGCATATCTCCTCAGCCTCGGCTTGCAGCCGTTCGGCGAGAGCGGTATCCACTTCGAACAGGTTTTCCATCCGTTGCGAGATCGCCGGGTCAAGCCCCGCCATGGCGACCACGCGATGAAATTGCGCCTGCTTGAGAGTGCGGGCTTCGGCAGCGATTGGGCTCGGATTTCCCGAATCAGCGATGTTCGGAAGCTGCGCAAACACACGAACCACAGGGCCCTGGAGTAGCTGGCCGGGGGCGTCGGGATCCAATCCGGGCTTGGCATCGTAGTTCGAGATGATTTCGGCGTGTGGAACCCAGCGTGAAACTTCCTGTCCCCAAAGACCAGTGCGCCGAAGGTGCGCTCCTTTCTCACCGACGCTTTCTCCGTAGGTTTTCGAGAGCTGCCGCGAGACCGCTTGCGTCATGGCCTGGCCGAACGCCGGAGTGGATGCCTCCACTTCCAACTGAACCACAGCGAAAGTGCAGTTTGTGAACAGCGCTGAGCCCCTCAAAGTTGGCAACACAATCGGGGTAGGCAACGGCGGAGGATAGAAATAGAGGGCCCGGATAATTCTTGCGCCTGATGGCAGCAGATCTGTTCTGCGAAGGCTGAGGCATTCTTGGTCGGGTCCGCCGACCAGCATTTCTGGTTTTGCCGATTCCCAGCGTTCGCTCTTGCCGCGAGTATCCATCCACTTGGCAAGCGTAATGCCTTCCTGGAGTTGCGAGACCTCACTTTCGGCGAGCGAGGCAAACGCGGTTTCGTCGTCGGGAGCAGTAGTCGATAGCTGCGTTGGTTGAGGCTGCTCGGCTGACTGCGCCGGCGGGCTTGAGGGCGCCGCGAGCGGCACCTTTGCGACTATCGGCGAAGCTACAGCCGGCGAAGCTTCAACGGAGTAACTTGCTCTGCGATGAAATGCCGGAAGGGCCGCTCCGACCAGTGCGACCGCTGCAAGCCCAAACCAGGCAAATCGCCGAGCATGAGAGGTTGGCTGCATCCGTTTCTCCGAGCGCACAAGCACTGCCGAAATCGTAGCTCGATTCGGACGCTCAGTCGACGTAACTTCCGTGCTGGGTAGAGCGTGGGGCCAACGTATTTCTGGACGAAAGAAAACCGGAGGTTTGCGCCTCCGGTTTCTGCGAGAGTCTAGAAAGGACTACTTGCTGCCGCCGGCTGGTGCGGGGGCTGGGACCGGGAGCGGGGCGGCGACCGCGGTGCCCATGGTCAGGGGGCGGTTTAATTCCAGCGTGAGTTCGGTGCCGGCGGGCAGGATGGCGGAGCGGTGCTTGGTCAGCCAGTGAGTGGTGGTTCCTCCCGCGCCGATTGCGCCGCCGACCAGGATTCCTACGGGGCCGCCGACCAAGCCTCCGATCAGCATGCCTCCGGCTGCGCCGCCGCCGACTTCGAGTTGGTCGCGGCCGTCATGCCCGGGTCCCTTAAACTGGCCTTCTGAATTTACGTCGGTGCCGTGGATGTTGGTGTCGATCAGGGTGGCGTCGAGGAAGTAGCGCTCGCCGGTCGGCATGATGACGGCTTCGGGGAGGATTCCGAGCGTGGGTTTGCCAGCGATGCGGCGCGGCTCACTGACTTTGGTGATGCGGCCTTCGACGGTCGCTCCTACGGGGATCAGCGTGCTGCCGTTGACTACGACTGGTTGCGTGACTTTTCCCTGGAAGGGGTCGCCGACATGGTTGCTGAAGGTGGCGAGCGTGTTATCGAGCCGGACCATCAGGGCCGTCCCAGCTGGTACGGGCGAGGTGGTCTGGGCCGCGACAGCAGCCGCGAGCAGCAGCAGGCAGGGTAGAACTATCCATCTTGTCTTCGTGGTGAACGTTAACATCGGGGGACCTCCCGGGAATCCGAAGCACTCAACTTACTCTAGTCCAACCCGAGAGCGGGCGACAATATGCGGTCGGGTCAGGGAACCAGCGGAGATAAGGGCAGGGAGGGGGTGGCCGGATGGACGGTCCCGAACCGGAAATCGGCGCGGAGGACTGTGTCGGGGGGGCACGCGGGGCGCGGGGGGCATCCGATATAATCTTGGGTTCCCTCAGCGGCTAAAGCCGGTAATCGTTTGGAAGGGGTTACGGCGCGGTTGAAGCCGCTCCCTTCAAGGCACGGCACAGTCTAACTACTAACTTTTCGAGCTACTTAATCACGTTTCGAGATCAAAATTTCTAAAGTTTGAGGAAAAGAGGCTTCATCTAATGTCGAATATTGCAGCAATTCATGCGCGGGAAGTTCTGGATTCACGCGGCAATCCTACGGTGGAGGCGGAAGTCTTTCTGGCGGACGGCTCGATGGGGCGGGCGATTGTTCCGAGCGGGGCGTCGACGGGGGAGCACGAGGCGGTCGAACTCCGCGACGAAGATACGAACCGATTCCTGGGTAAGGGAGTGCTCAAGGCAGTTGAGAATGTGAATGGGGAGATTGCCGAGGGGCTGGCGAACTGGGATGCGTTTGATCAGCGCGGGCTCGACGCGCGGATGATCGAACTGGACGGTACGGAGAATAAAGGGCGGCTGGGTGCGAATGCGCTGCTGTCGGTTTCAATGGCGGCGGCGCGGGCGTCGGCACAGACTCTGGATATTCCACTCTATCGTTATCTGGGCGGAGCCGGGGCCAACACGCTGCCTACGCCGATGATGAATATTCTGAACGGCGGAGCGCATGCCGACAATAATGTCGACTTCCAGGAATTTATGGTGATGCCGGTGGGCGCGCCCTCGTTTCATGAGGCGCTGCGTTGGGGCGTGGAAGTTTTCCACACGTTGAAGGGCGTGCTGAAGAAGCGCGGCTACAACACTGCGGTTGGCGACGAAGGCGGATTTGCTCCGTCGGTGAAGTCGAACGTGGAGGCGATTGAAGTCGTGCTGGAAGCGATTTCCAAGGCCGGGTACAAGCCGGGGGAAGAGGTTGCGATTGCGCTCGATCCGGCGGCCAGCGAGTTTTTTCAGGACGGGAAGTATGTGTTCAAGAAGTCGGACAAATCGGCGAAGAGTTCTGACGAGATGGTCGCGTTTTGGGCGAAGTGGGTGAAGGATTATCCGATTGTTTCGCTGGAAGATGGGTTGGCTGAGAACGATTGGGATGGTTGGGCGAAACTGACCGAGGAGCTTGGCGGGAAGATTCAACTGGTGGGCGATGATTTGTTTGTGACGAATGTTGAGTTCTTGCAGGAAGGGATCGACAAGGGCGTGGCCAATTCAATACTGGTCAAGGTGAATCAGATTGGGACGGTCAGCGAGACGCTGGATGCCATTGATCTGGCGCGGAGGAATGGATACACGTCGGTGATTTCGCATCGCTCGGGCGAGACGGAAGATACGTTCATCGCAGATCTCGCGGTCGCAACGGGGGCGGGACAGATCAAGACCGGATCGGCGTCGCGTACGGACCGCATTGCGAAGTACAACCAGTTGCTGCGGATTGAAGAAGAGTTGGCCGGGACTTCGCGGTTTCTCGGGTTGGGCGCGCTCAATTATCACGGCTAATCTATCGCAAGAAATTGGTCGGCGTGAATGGAGGCTGGTGTGCGGACATTTTCGAAGCTTGTAGTTTTTCTCTGCTTGTTCTCGGTTGCCGGCATCGCCCAGACTGGCGATGCGGCCGGGTCCATTCCTTCCAAGGACCAAGTGCTCAAGTTCCTGGAAGTGCTCCGCATTAAATCGCAGCTGACTCAATACTTCGACGGGATCGCAAAGCAGGCGAAACTTGGAGCCGAGCAAGGATTCAAAAGCAGAGTTCCAAATGCGACTCCGGCGCAGATGGCCGCAGTCGATAAGTTCGCCGACAACCTGTTCAAGAATATGCCGGTCGGCGAAATGGTGGACGCGATGGTTCCGATCTACCAGAAGCATCTGACAAAAGAAGACATAGATGGAATTCTGGCCTTCTATGCATCTCCGATTGGCCAAAAACTGCAGCGTGAACAGTCGGCGATGATGCAGGAAGGCATGGAAGTTGGCGCAGCAATCGGGCGCCGGCGGCTTGGCGATTTGATGCAGCAGATGGATGACTTCGTTTCGAAAATGGCTGAAGAACAGCAGAAGCCGGCGAATCCCTAAGTAATATCAAAAGTGGGTACGGTCTTTATTTCGATTGGACCTAATTGTCTTAATCTTGGTGGATGTGTGGATGTGAGGACAAAAAAATGATCACTGATCTACTTCTCTCTGAATTTGACGAAGAAGCGAAAAAGACGCGGGCGATGCTGGGACGCGTTCCGATGAAAGCCGATTTCACGCCGCACGCCAAGTCGATGCCGCTGGGCAGACTTTCCGCTCATGTGGCGGAACTGGCCGGGTTTGGATATACGATCCTGACTACTCCGGAACTGGATTTCGGGAAAGGGAGCACTGCGCGTGTTCAGTTCGAGTCGCCCGAACAGCTGGTGAAGGCTTTCGATGAAGGCGCAGCGAAAGTTCGCGAGGCGCTGAAGAACACGAAAGAAGACGCCTGGACTCAGAGTTGGAAACTGAGCTTTCAGGGCAGGCCTATTTTCGCGGGATCACGTTTCCTGGCCTACCGGCAGATGTTTGTGAATCATTTGGTACATCATCGCGCGCAACTCGGGGTGTATTTGCGGTTGAATGACACGCCGCTGCCGGCGACCTATGGACCTTCGGCGGATGACCGGATGGGCTTCTAGGAGTTCGCAGGCCGCCCGTAATTGTATGGAGGAACAGAGTGCGCACGTGGCTGACTCTGGCGGTCGTATTGGTATATCTGGCGAGGACACTCCAGCGGATAAGGCTGGCTCGTCAAACTGGGGCGACCCACAGTTACGGGCACCCTATGCTGGACAACGTCCTGCTTCTGTTGGCGGCGCTCTTCCTGGCCGCAGTCCTGGTGGGCGCCTCATACCTGGAGAAAGGCTACCTTCATGGCACCGGCGCGCACCTGGCTTTCTATCTCATTGCTTTTTCCATAGGAGGAGTTTTGACGTGGTTTTGCACGCTCCTTCTACGGCGTGCTGGTAAGCACAAGTAGCGGAACCGCGCTGGTCGCGGAACTAACTTCTCTCTAGAAATGAAATCACTATTCATCGGAGCCGATCAACCGAGACACCTTTTTGATTGACTTTATTGATAGAGGAACTGGAATTCACTATGTCTCGTCCGAAACCGATCATTCTTACTATTCTCGACGGCTGGGGATACCGGGCCGAAACCAAGGCCAACGCCATTGCGCTCGCGCGCAAGCCGACTTATGACCGGATGTTGCGGGAGTATCCGAATACGCTGATTCATACGAGCGGGCCGTTCGTCGGGCTGCCTGAGGGGCAGATGGGGAACAGCGAAGTCGGGCATCTGAACATCGGCGCGGGGCGCATCGTGCATATGGACATCACACGCATTGATTTGATGATCCAGAATGGGGAGTTTTTTTCGCATCCGGTGCTGCTGGATGCGATGAAGAACGCGCGAGCGGGTGAGCGGCGGTTGCATCTGTTTGGGTTGCTGTCGGACGGAGGCGTGCATTCGCAGCAGGCGCATCTTTATGCGCTGCTGAAAATGGCGAAGCAGAATGGGTTGGAGCGAGTTTTCGTGCATGCCTTCATGGACGGTCGCGACACTTTGCCCACCAACGGGGCGGGCTATCTCGAACAGTTGCAGCAGAAGATGCGCGAGTACAGCTGCGGCAAGGTCGCGACTGTGAACGGCCGTTACTACGCGATGGACCGTGACCGGCGGTGGGAGCGGATTTCGAAGGCTTATAACGCGATGGTGTTTGGCGACGCGGAGGGCGGGAAGCAGGCTGATCCGGTACAGGGGATGAAAGATTCTTACAACCGGGGAGTCACTGACGAGTTTGTGATTCCGTTTGTTTGTACCGACAATCGTGGGCAGGCGCTGGCCACGATTCGGGATGAGGACTCGTGCATTTGTTTCAATTTTCGCGCTGACCGGGTTCGGCAGATTACGCGGGCTTTGACTCGCAACAGCGGATTGAATGAAAAAGGTGGAAGCGATCTTCCGGGGGCGGCCGATCTGGATGCGACGATTCCGCGTGACCGCGTGCCGAAGAATTTGCGCTATGTGTGCATGACGCAGTACGACAAGAATTTCAGTTTGCCGGTGGTGATTCCGGCGGAATCGATGGCGAACATTCTGGCCAACGTGATGGGCAATCAGAAGATGCGCAACCTGCGCGTGGCGGAGACGGAGAAGTACGCGCACGTTACTTATTTTTTTAATGGCGGGGTCGAAACGCCGTTTCCTGGCGAAGAGCGCGTGCTGGTGCCTTCGCAGAAAGTCGCGACTTACGATCTGAAGCCGGAGATGAGCGCGGCTGGGATTGCCGACGCGGTGGTGAAGGCCACGGAAGATGGGACATTCGATGTGATGATCGTAAACTTTGCCAATGCCGATATGGTTGGGCACTCGGGCAAGCTTGAACCTACGATCAAGGCAGTTGAGACTGTGGACGCCTGCCTGAGCCGCATCGAATCGGCCATTCGCGCCAAGGGCGGGGCGATGCTGATCACGGCTGATCACGGTAATGCCGAGATGATGATTGATCCGGCGACGGGCGGTCCGCACACGGCGCATACGACGAATCCGGTGCCGTTTATTGTGGTTTCGGAAGACGCCAAGAAATTCACGCTGAAGCCGGGCGGATCACTGCGCGATATTTCGCCGACGCTGCTAGGAATGTTGGCGGTTGACGAGCCGCAGGAGATGACGGGAGCGGACCTGCGCATTCGCGTGAAGACGAGCTAGGCTAGGGCAGGAGGGCCAGATGTCCGTGGAAGACCTTGGTAGTGCTTATTTAACCGATGCGCTGAATAACTTTCGCAGCTACAAGAAGCTGGCGGAAGAAGCACTGGCGCAAACCTCCGATGAAGATACTTTTCGCCTGATCGATCCCGACGCGAACAGCATCGCGATACTCATCAAACACATGGCCGGCAACATGCGATCGCGTTGGACCGATTTTCTAAATAGCGATGGAGAAAAACCCGATCGTCATCGAGACCAGGAATTTGAGATCGATCCGGCGACAACTCGCGCCGATGTTATGAGATGGTGGGAGGATGGATGGCATTGTGTATTCGAGGCAATAACTCCGCTCACGGCGGGCGACCTTAGGCGAAAGGTATTGATTGCTGGTCGCGAGCACAGCGTCATGCAAGCGATTACGCGCCAGCTCTTGCATTACGCGGGTCATGTTAATCAGATTGTCCTGCTCGCGAAACATCTTCGCGGCCCGGCATGGAAGTCGTTGAGTATTCCGAAGGGTCAGTCGGAAACATTCGCTCGACAGTTTGAACAGGTGCACGCGGCAAGATCGCAGGCCACGGTCAGGAAATAAGAGTGCCGTTAAAGCGCGTACTGATTGCTCTTAATTTGTTGATCGCCGGAATGCGGAGTCTAGTTTGACATCAGCGCGGGAGCGGTGGCCAGCAGACCGGCTACTAGCTCCAGGTCGTGGAGATCTTCGCGGCTGAAATCCTGAGCGAATTTTGCGTCGAGGGCTTTGCGCGAGATCTGGATCACGCCTACCACGACGGAATCGCGGTCCATGATCGGTACCGACATCAGTTTCTGAATGGGTGAGGGGTGAGCCGGTTCGTCCGAGTCGGTGGCGGACGGCTTGATGGTTTCGAAAATACTGGCGTGCTTTACGCGGGCGAAGTTGTTGAAAATCTCGGCTTTCTTACTGAGAGCTGTGTGCGCTGCTACCGCTTTGCTCGACAGCGGAATCGCGCCTGAGGTTCGCAGGTATTCTGGGAACACAAAAAACAGCGACCCGCCCTCCAGGCGCATGAGCGCGACTTCGGTGTACTGCACGCGAAAAATCTTGGCAAGGACCATGCAGAGGTCAAGAGCCGACACTCCCTGGCCCAGCACAGATCCTAAAGGGAGCAGATGTTCGGGAAGAACGATTTCTTCCATCATCCCGTGATCGTTATTTTGGGTCATATTGGTTAGCCCGCTGTCTCCGCTGCGTTGGCGCAGTCAACACAGACTCTATCGCATTTATCGCGCCATCAGGTACTTCCGAAAGTAATGAGAAGGTGGGGCGTAAGTCTTGTGTTTTCAGTCGGGGGGCAAACCAAAGTCGGTGTCTGGCATTAGACGACCCACAGAGTAACCCGCCGCAAAGCATCATCCGCCTGACAGATTTTGTCAGTTGCACTGTTCGTGAGGCTCCTGGAGGATGTTCTTGCAGCGGACCCGTTTCGTCCGAGCCCCAAAACCATTTACACTTCCCGCTATGAGTAACCCGACACAACCTACAGTGAAGTTGACCAATGGCCCGGACTATCGCGAGACCTACGCCAACAGCGTGCAGATGCGCGTTAACATCTGGGACTTCTTCCTGGTTTTCGGCACGCTGCAGCAGCAGACCGAGACGCAGGTGGAGATCCGGAACGTGCAGGGCATCTACCTGAGCCCGCAGCAGGCCAAGGCGCTGCTCGGACTTCTGCAGCAGAACGTGGCTGGATACGAGAGCACGTTCGGAGAGATTAAGCTGGACCAGCGCGTGGGACAGCAGGGGCCGGTGCACTAGAGCTGAGCTTCTGGCCAAGAATTTGCGCGGATTTACACGGATCAAAAACAAAATTGGAAATGCTCAAGAAATCATCCGTGAAAATCCGGGGCAATCCGTGGCCAGCTCGCGGCTTGGGATGCCATCCTGGCGTCGTCTTCGCCTTTATTTTTGTTGGGATTTTTCTGCTGCACGTTCCGCTGCTGCAACTTCCTTATTTCTGGGACGAAGCTGGGTACTACGTTCCCGCCGCGCGCGATCTGCTGCTGAGCGGGAGCCTGATTCCGCACACGACTGTCTCGAACGCACACCCTCCGCTGGTGCTCGCCTGGATTGCGTTGTGGTGGAAATGCGTGGGCTACGCACCGCTGGTGACCCGGTCGGCGATGCTGGTAGTTGCGGCTTTTTCTCTAACGGGATTATTTCGGTTGGCTGAGCGGGTGGCGAATACGCAGGTTGCGATTGCCTCGACTCTTTGTACGGCGCTATATCCGGTTTTCTTTGCGCAAAGTTCGCTGGCTCAGGTGGATCTGGCCGCGGCGGGGCTGACGTTCTGGGGGCTGGGCGCTTATTTAGAGGATCGGCCGGTCGGGACGGCGATCTGGTTCTCGTTGGCCGCGCTGGCCAAGGAGACGGCGATTCTGGCGCCGATAGGGTTGGCGGCGTGGGAAGGCATGCGTTTCGTGGCGCCGGAACGGTTCGTGGCGCAGTTTTGGGATGACGATGTTGGCGAAAATTCGACGACATGGTCGCGCCGCGTTTTGCCGCTGATGGTTCCTGTTCTGCCGCTGGCGCTGTGGTTTGCTTACCATTATGCGCGGACCGGATTCGTGTTCGGGAATCCGGAATTCTTTCGGTATAACGTTGCGGCCACGCTGAATCCTCTGCGGTTTGTTCTGGCTCTAGCGCTGCGGCTGTGGCAGGTCTTCGTCTATTTGCATTTGTGGGTGCTGACGTTGGGGATGCTGCTGGCCATGATGTGGCCGCCGCTAGAAGATAACGGCGTTGAGCGGGAGCGGATTGCGATTCCGGAGCAGATGATTTTTCTCGTTGTCGTGAAAGTATACGTAGTGGCCATGGCGCTGATCGGCGGGGCGGTTCTGGCGCGGTATATGCTGGCGGCGGTGCCGCTGGTAATTATTGTTGCCTTGTCGACCTTGCGTCGGCGAGTGCGATATTGGCCTGCAGCGGTTGCGGTGGTTGCAGTCGCGTTTATTGTGGCGTGGTTCTGGAATCCTCCGTATGGATTTTCGCCGGAGGATAATCTCGCCTATCGCGACTACGTCGTGTTGCATGAGGATGGAGAGTGGTTTCTTGAGGCGCGCTATCCCATGGCGCACGTGCTTACGGCGTGGCCGGCTTCGGATGAACTGGCGCGTCCGTGGCTGGGTTATATGACGCGGCCGGTGCAGGTGGTGCGCGTCGAGGATTTTTCGCTCGAGCAGGTGCTGTCGGCCGCAGACTTTCGTTCGCACTTTGAGGTCGCGCTGGTGTTCTCGACGAAATATGAACCGGCGCATCCGCTGCTGGAGCGTTGGCAGAAGTGGGCCGACTGGAAGCGGAGATTCTTCGGTTTTCACCGCGACTTGCCGCCGGAGGCTGCGGCGCGGATTCTGGGTGGGCACGTTGTGTTCGCAGAAGAACGCAAGGGACAGTGGATCGCGGTGATCGAGATGGAGGCACCGCAGCAATTCGAGGATGCGAGATCCGCGGATTCCGGCTCCCGCTTGCAGGCACGATCCTCTCCGCCTACTTCCCGACTGCGCTTAGCACCGCATCGTTAATGGCGTAGACCGTGCCGTCGGCGCCGATCACCGTGGGCGTATAGGCTTCTCCGATCCCGCCGGAGAGCTTGATCTTCTCGGACAACGTGTTGGTTGTGAGGTCCCAGCGATAGAGACTGCCGTCCTCGCTGTTGACCATCACCGATTTGGTGATGGGGTCGACGGCCGCGGTGTTGATGCACCACTCGCGCACGGCTCCGGGGAAATTTGGGAAGTCTGGGTCGGGAGTGATGCCGAGCTTGGTGATCACCGCCCGCATGACCTTCGTGGTCGGGATGACGGGATCGTCCTGGCTGACGTTGGGGTCGAGAATGGCAACGCGATTATGCCCGTCGCCAGTGTTGACCGCGGCGTAGTTGTTGTATTTCGTCATGATCAGGTACGTCGACGGGCCGTGATAGCTGGCCACTAGCGAGGCGTCGACGATGGAGGCGGTGTCGTCCCAGCCGAAGCTGCCGGGAAGTTTCTGCTGCGAAAGATTCCAGTTGAAATGCAGGAGCCAGCCACGGTCGTTGTGATCGGGGAAGGGATTTTCTAGGACGCCGTAGTAGACGTCGCCGTCGGGGCCGACGGTGGGAGTGGCGCTGCTGTCATCGGTCATGGTCGCGTCCAGGCCGGAGGCGGGATCGGTGAGGCGCACTCGATTGATGACCGCTAGCGTCTTGCTGTCCAACGCCAGCAGGTAGCCGAATCCGAAATCGCCGCTGCTGACGGCGACGTAGACGATGCTGCCGTCGCTCGACAGGGCGGGGGCGCAGCTCATTGCAATTTCCGTGATCGAAGGATCGCCGCTCACGCTCAGGTCTGATACCGTGACCCAGGTTCCTATACCGTCGGGGGTGATGCGGGCGAGTCCGCTCTGCAGTCCGATGGGGGTGGGGCCGGTCACCAGAAAGCCGAAGAAAAGATTTCCTTTGGTGTCGGTTGTGAGGGGTGTGTTGATCAGTACGTTTTGCTGGTAGGCTTCGGGGCTCGCCAAATAGTTCGCCTCGCCGAAGAAGAATAACCGGCTTACGGTGCCCTTGGCTAAGTTCGGATTCTTGCGTACCAGCACGCGGCCGGCGCTATCGGGGATCAGAAGCTTGTCGCCATAGAGCGTGGGACCGAGGCCGGGAAGAAAAGTCGACATGGGCGCGATGTAGCCGGTGGGCTGCTTCCACAGGAGCGCGCCGGTTGCGCCGTTATGAGCTTCTACGCGAAAACTGTCAGTACCGGTCTTGACGGGCACGATCACAGTGTTAGCGGCGGTGACCAGGGGCGAGCCGTAGTGGATGAAGATTTCTCCTGTCGGAGGCTTCAGGTCGACCGGCGTTTGCCAATGAATTTGGTTGAAGGGTTGCGCCGCGACCGAGGAAACGCCGGTGTGCTGGGCGTCGTGCGAATGGGTCGCCCATAGGCCGGTTTGGGCGGCGGAGGATTGAATTGTGAACATGGGGAAGAGGGCGAGAACAAGCGCGGGGAATGCAGGCCTGGATGCCGACAGCAGGGGATGCGACATAGACTCCTCCAGAATAGAGCCACACAGTAGCAAAGTAAGAAGACACGTTTGTTAGAGATTTGTAAAAAGAACGTCAGCGACCGGCTCACCAACGGGTGTGAGGTGTTATTTGCTCATGAGATGGCAGGAGTGAGTTTTGATCACGAGCCACACCTCTTGTCCCGGGGCGAGTTGCAGAGAATCGCGGGCGGCCAGGGTGAGGTGGACTTCCATTTCGATTCTGTACTTCACTCGGGCCACGACGACTACATCGCGCTGCTCGAGCGAGGTGATGCGGCCGGGGATTACATTGCGAGCGCTCAGTCCGACGGGCGCGTATGTGGCCAGCAGAATGTCGCCGGCGCGGATTCCGATGCGAAGCTGCGAGCCCACGCCGCCGCGGACGAGCGGGGTTTCGAGAAGTACGGGGCCACCGTCTCCGGGTATGAGACAGGACATGGTGCCGCGGGAAGGATGCACTGATTCCACCACGGCGTCGAATACATTTTCGAAGCCTACCAATTGCGCGACGGTTTCCTGGAGAGGCGCGGCGATGACTTCGTGAGGCGTGCCTTGCGCGACAATGCGTCCAGCTTCGAGAACGATCACGCGCTCACCGAGGGCAAAGACTTCTTCCCGGCTGTGAGTTACGTAAAGAATGGGAATGCGGTGCGCGTGATTCCACTCGCGGAGATCGTCGATGATCTTCGACTTGGTCGCGGCGTCGAGCGCGGCCAGTGGCTCATCGAGGAGCAGCACGGAAGGATTGGTCACCAGGGTTCGAGCTAACGCTGTGCGCTGGCTCTCGCCTCCGGAAATTTGTTTCGGGTAGCGCTGCGCGAGATGAGCAATTCGAAATGCCTGAAGAACGGCGGACGATTGCGAGGTCCGTTCCGCAGGCGGCAAATGCGCCAGGCCGTATTGCACGTTCTGCTCTACTGTGAGATGCGGGAACAAGGCCAGGCTTTGAAATACATATCCGACGCGGCGCTTGGCTACTGGAAGATCGATGTTCTGGTCGGCGTTGAACAAAGTGCGATCCGCGACGGCGATGCGGCCCGAGTCGGGCTGGCTGAGGCCGGCTACGCAATCCAGCAGAGTCGTCTTACCCGCTCCGGAGGGGCCGAAGAGAATCGTGAAGCCGGGGGCGGCCTGGAATTCGACTTCGAGGACGAAGCCTTGGGATTGCGCAGCGAAGTGCTTGCGGAATTGCGCGTCAAGTTGCCGGATAGCCGGTTCGTGGGTGCGCGCTTCGGCTTGCCGCGGCTGGGGTGACGTGGTCACGTCGTCGGCGGTGTCGATCGCGCGGGGCTCATTCATCGATGTTCATTTTAGGGAGACTTGGTGGGGATGGCAAAGTCAGGCTCTTGGCAGCACGGATGGAAACTACTCGACATGCCTCCGGCGGCGCACATCGGCTAGGGGTCCTTCGACTGCGTGGATGGGTCGCTTTGCGAACCATCCACTTCGCTGAGGATGACAATGGATATTTTCAAGGATGACAACGGCTATTTTACTGGGCCGATCAACCACGGCTTGTGGTTCAGGGCGTAGACGATGGCCAGGACCGCGAAGCTGAACGCCAGCAACAGGAGCGCGGTCTCGTTGGCGGCGGCGTAGTCGGAGGCTTGTACGCGATCGAAGATGTCGATGGAAACGGTGCGCGTGACTCCGGGAATATTTCCGCCGACCATGAGCACGACGCCGAATTCTCCCATGGTGTGGGCGAAGCTGAGGGCGGTGCCGGTGATCAGGCCGGGGATCGACAAGGGAACGATTATCGAGAAAAAGCTGCGCAGCGGGGATGCGCCCAGGGTTGCGGAAGCGGCGATGAGTCTGCGGTCGACGCCGGCGAACGAAGCGGCGAAGGGCTGCACTGCGAACGGCAGACTATAAAGGATGGAACCGATGACCAGGCCGCTGAAGGTGAATGCCAGGGTGTGGCCGGTGAGCGCGATCCACCAGCGGCCGAGCGGGCTGCGCGGTCCGAGTGCGACCAGAACGTAGAATCCGAGCACGGTTGGCGGGAGCACGATGGGGAGCGCGACTACGGCCTCGATTAGAAACTTCCAGCGCCAGCGGGAGAAGGCGATCCAGTAGGCGATGGGCAGACCAAGGACGAGCAACGCGGCCGACACCGTGATCGCCAGTTGCAGTGTGAGTAAGAATGCTTGCCAGTCGATCGCCATGGTTCGAGGTTGTCTCCGGTCCGAGGGTGCGACGCTTTCGCGACTGCCGGCGAGACGCCGGCGCTACTAATTCTGCGGCAGGGTGAAGCCGAACTTCCGGAGCAACTCTGCGGCCTGTTTCGTTTTTATATATTCCAAAAACTCGGCTGCTTCTTTCTTATGGTCAGAGCGCGAAATCACGACCACGCCCTGGGCCAAGGGAGGGTAAAAGTCCGCGGGGACTTCCCAGTATTTTCCTTTGCCACTCATCCCCGGGGCGACGGCGTGGGCGAGGGCTACGAATCCCGCCTGCGCGTTGCCGGACTCGACGAATTGCGCTGCCTGGGCGACGTTCTCGCCGAGCACCAGATGGTCTGTAATTTGATCGTATATTCCGGCGTGCTTTAAGGCTGCAATCGCAGCCCGGCCATACGGCGCATGCTGCGGGTTGGCAACGGCAATTTTCTTGACCGAGGGATCGAGCAGGGCGCTGATGCCCTTGTGGTCGAGGTCGAGCGGGGAATCGGCCGGAACCCAGAGCACCAGCTTTCCCACGGCATATTGATACAGGCTAGCCTGGTCGGCTGCACCGGCGGCGATCAGCTGGCGGGGATAGTCCATGTCGGCGGAGAAGAATAGATCGAACGGAGCGCCGTTTTGAATTTGCTGGGTAAGGGCCCCGGAGGCGCCGAATGAGAGCTTCAGGTGCACTCCGGTTTTCTTCTCGTAACGGTCTGCAACTTCCTGTAGAGCCGAGCTCAGATCAGCTGCGGCTGCGACCGTCAGCTCGGGAGAACTTTTCTTCTCTTGCGCCCAGGCTGAAGTCGGAGTCAGAACAGTCGCGCCCAGAACAATCGCAGTCAGAAGAACGGAGGTCACCAGGAATTTCGAGGAGATGAATCGCATCGGATCGCTGTCCCTTTCGTCCTTACTCCAAACAAATCACGAAAAAAAGATTGTACAGGTGTGAGCGGGGCGGATGCGGCTAATTCCCAAAGTGGGCTATGGTTGTGCATTTGCGCCGCTTTTGCGTTGCTTCGCACGCCGCTTGTTCTGATACTGGCGGGTGAGTTCAATCATGCGAAGTGGGCGTGTTCTTTCGGTGTTGCGTGTAGCAGTATTCATCCTGATTTGTTTCGGCCGGGCTTCGTTTGTGGAAGCGCAAGGGGCGAAGCAGACCGTTCCCGAGGGACCCATCCCTGATTCTGACGGCGATCACGTCAAAGAGCGCAACGAATGGTTCTTCCGCGGGCGGCTGGTTCGCGGGAAGGCCTCGGCTGAACTTCGCCGGCGGGCATATCAGGCGAAGCTGCAAATGCGCGCGCAGCATGCTGCAGCCCTCGCCGCTGGTCTGGCGGCGAACCTCCCCGCAGGCAAGGTGAGCAGTTCGGTCTCACTCTCGGTCGGTTCGTGGATCGCACTGGGTCCGGCGCCTTTGGCTTCTGATGCAACGGGGAGCGGTACGCAGGATTACCATCAAGTCGCTGGACGCGCGACAGCCGTGGCCATCGATCCCGCGGATGCGACGGGCAACACGGTCTACATCGGAGGCGCGCAAAGCGGAATGTGGAAGTCGACGAACGCAGCCAACACGACCCCCAACAACGTGGCGTGGACGCCGGTGAGCGACGATCAGGCCACGCTGTCGATCGGGGCAATTGCCATCCAGCCGGGCAATTCTGACCCGGCGAAAAGCGTGATTCTGGCGGCCACTGGCGAAGCGGATAATTCCGCCGACTCTTATTTTGGCCTGGGCATTCTGGTCTCTACAAACGGCGGCAACAGCTGGAACCTGATTTCGACAGCGAACAGCGGCGGACTCTCGTTTGCCGGACTAGGCGGGACGCGCATGGCATTCAGCACAGCCAGCGGACAAGCCAACTCTGTCGTATCCGCCATGGCAACTACTGACGAAGGCATGGTCGATGGCGCTGTCACTGCCAACAGCGTGCGCGGTCTCTATACCTCGCTCGATGCCGGGCAGAGCTGGAGCTATGACGCGCTGGTCGATCCTGGTGGCGCCAGCGATGCCACCTCGGCAACATCGGTCGCCTATGACGCGAGTGCCGGGCATTTTTTCGCGGCGATTCGCTATCACGGATTTTATTCCTCGCCCGACGGGGTGAACTGGGCGCGCCTTTCCGTGCAGCCCGGCGGGGCGACGCTCAGCACTGCGGCGTGCCCGCCGCAGTCGACTTCGAACAGTTATGCGTGCCCGATTTACCGGGGAGAAATCACGGTTGTACCGGGGCGCAACGAAATGTACGCGTGGTATATTTCGCTGGCCGCAAACGGCAGCCCGATCGATGGCGGCATTTGGCAGAGTTTGAATGGCGGCGCGTCGTGGACATCGATTCCCGATGCGACGATCACGAATTGCGGCGACTTTGATGGCTGTGGCGTGCAGCAAGGCTCTTACGACCTGGAACTGTTGGCGGTTGCCAACGGAGGGGCGACCGACTTGTACGCGGGCGCGATCAATCTTTACAAGTGCAGCATTACTACATTGAATCCCGCCTGTGCTTCGGCCCCGTTCATAAATCTTACCCACGTTTATGGGTGCGACCCGATTGCCGGGCCTTCGCATGTGCATCCCGATCAGCATGCGCTTGCGTATGCGATCCCCACGTCGGGAAGTGATTCGGGCAATGCGCTGCTGTACTTCGCCAATGACGGCGGCATTTACCGCGCGCTCAACGGATTTCAGGGACTTAATACCGGCTCCTGTTCAGGGACGAATCAGTTCGACGATCTCAACCAGAATCTGGGATCGATGACGCAGTTCGTCAGCTTTTCGCAGCATCCGACGGATCCGAACACACTACTGGGCGGAACGCAGGATAACGGCTCTCCCGCAACCGGCCAGGCGACGACGAACGCGAGTTGGGGGAATGTTCTGGGCGGCGACGGCGGATATAACGCTATCGATCCGGGCGCAACCTCGAACTGGTATGCGTCGAACCCAGACGTTCCTCCGGGCGGGCTGGGAGTTCAGCTTTGTGCCAGCGGAGTGAACTGCAACGACAGTGGCTTCAGCTTCGTGGTGACGAGCGGGACGGTGGGCGGGGATGATGGCGCATTTTATTTTCCGTACATTCTCGATCCGCAGTCGTCGACGGCGATGCTGGTCGGCACTTGCCGGGTGTGGCGTGGACCACGTGGTGGCGGCGCTTTTACGGTGCTGAGCCTGAACTTCGATACTCTTAGTTCAGCCACTTGCTCGGGAAATGAAGTGAATCAGGTGCGCGCTCTGGCTGGGGGAGGGTCGACTGACGCTAGCGGTTCAAGCGTCATCTACGCGACCACGAGCGCACTTGGGCCGCTGGATCCACTTCCGTCATCCCCGGCAGGCGGTCACGTGTGGGTGACGACGGATGCCTCGGCGGGGATTCCTGCGTTCGTCGATGTCACGAGCAACGGGCCGCAGGGCAGCATCAATCCGAACCAATTTCCCATTTCCAGTGTTGCGGTTGACTCGTCGGATCCCACCGGGAACACCGCATATGTAACGGTGATGGGATTTACTGGCGGCCCGGGACATGTTTGGCAAACGATAAATGCCGGGGCGAGCTGGACTGACTTTACCGCGAATCTTCCGGACTCGCCGGTGAACGCGGTGGTGGTCTATCCGCCGATGTCGCAGATTTATGTCGCGACCGACGTGGGGGTGTTCGGCAGCTCTACGTCGGCTGCGAGTTGGACCGAGCTTGGTCCGACCTCGAGCACCGACCAACCCGGATTCTTGCCCAACGTTGCAGTGACTGCGCTAGCTGTGTTCAATTCCGGTGGGCAGCAGTTGTTGCGGGCGTCCACCTACGGCCGCGGGATTTGGCAATTCAATCTGGTGATTACGCCGGACTTCGAGATCTCCGTATTCGGCTCGCCAATGACAGCTTTTTCGGGACAGACAACGACCTTCAACGGAACTGCCACCGCGCTCAGCGGATACGCCAGTTCGGTGACCTTAAGCTGCATTGCCGGAGCTACGGCTCCGCCGAGCACTTGTTCTGTGTCGCCCGTCGCGTTGACTCCGGCGGACAACACGCCGTTCACTGTGACGGCAGGCGGGGCGGCTGGCAATTACAGCTTTAACGTGCAGGCCGTTGGGACTGATCCAAATCAGATTACCCATCAAGTTCCGGTGACGCTGAACGTAGTCGGCTTTGGGTTGACGACGCCCTCTCCTGCGAGTGTAACTGTGCCACGCGGGACTACGTCGTCTCCGGTGAGTTTTCAGGCGACCGCCGCGGGATCGTTTAATCAGAGCGTCAATGTTTCTTGCGGTTCTGGCATCGCTAACGCAATCTGCAGTGTGACTCCGGGCAACACGGTTAGCCCCACTTCGAGCGCCGCGGTGAACATGACGGCCAGCGTCTCGGTGCCGGCAGGAACCGCTGTTGGCAGCTATCCCGTGACACTCGAGGCTACGACGGAGGGGACCTCCGCGACGGAAATTGTGTCATTTACGCTGAACGTTACGGCCAACCCGAATTTTGTTTTGAGCGAGCCGATCGCTTTCCCCGAGGTGAATGTGGGAGGTACGGGAGTATCCGGGCTGATTTCGATTACTTCGCAGGATGGATTCGACGCCACGGTCACCCTCAGCTGCTCGACTACTTATGGCGCGGCTAGTTGCAGCGTCAGCCCGAGTTCGGTGAGTTCTTATCCGGCGACGGCGACACTCACCATCAACGGCACGAGCTTTGCAGTTGGAAGCTATTCGATTGCTGTGACTGGGACCTCGGGATCAATTACGCATTCTGTGACGGTTCCATTTAATGTTGGCGATTATTCGCTCTCCGGAACTCAGACTCTGTCACTGCTTCCCGGTGGCCAGGGTTTAGCCAGTTTCCAGTTGGTCTCGTTGAACCTCTATAGCGGGAACATCAACGCTACCTGCGACGCCAGCGCTCTTGCCGGAACGATGTGCGTGCTGTCTCCGGTGAACCCCGTCGCGATTGCCAGCGGCGGCAGCGCCGGGTTTACGGCTACCGTCAACGTGCCCAACAATGCCATTCCGGGCAACTACAACGTCAACATTAATACCCAGGATGCTACGGGAGCGCCCAGCCACTCTTTGACCGTGGCGCTAACCGTGGCGCAGGATTTTACACTCACCTCATCCACGCCTACCCAAACCGTGACGGCAGGCCAGCAGAGCGGCGCATATCAGTTGACGATTCAGCCTGTGGGATCGACGTACACCGCGGCAGTGACACTCTCTTGCACGACTGGGCTGCCGGTTCAGGCGCAGTGCGTATTCAATCCCTCTTCAGCCCAAACTCCTGGGAACTCTGCCGTCGACGCCGTGATGAATATTTCCACGACGTTGGCGAGCGGGTCTCAGTTGCGGCCGTTTCGAGTGGCTACCCTCGCTGCTGCCTTGTATGCTCCGTGGTTGCTGTTACCTGGAATGGCGATTGGCTGGATTGTGGTGGGCACTCGCGGACCGACCCGCAAGCGCGGTGGGTTGGGCCTGCTGCTTTTGCTCGTTCTGCTGACCTGGTTTCTGCCGTCGTGTAGCGGAGTGAGCAATGGCGGTGGTGGCACGACGGGAACGCCCGTTACCTACAATGTTACCGTGACCGGTACGTCTGGCTCGCTCAGCCACAGCACGCAAGTGACGCTTATCGTAAACTAGGGAGTCGCTGGCTGCGTATGGTGCGCTGAAAACCGGCCCGCGCCTTGCAATCTCGCAGTGCTCGCAGGATCCAGATCAAAGATCTAAGAATCGAAGATTAATGACCGATTCTCGCTACAACGTAGTCGTCATCGGCGGTGGTGTGGTCGGACTCGGCGTGGCGCTCGAGATTACGCGTCGCTTTCCTCGTTTGCGCCTGTTGCTGCTGGAGAAGGAAGATCGTGTGGCTCGCCATCAGAGCGGCCACAACAGCGGCGTGATTCATTCCGGCGTCTATTACAAGCCGGGTTCTTTGAAGGCGCGGCTTTGCGTTACAGGAGCGGCGGCCATGGTGGAGTTCTGCCGCGAGCACGGCATTGCTCACGAGGTGTGTGGCAAAGTGATTGTCGCCACTCACGCAGATGAACTTCGGGGACTGGAAGAATTGCGCAAGCGCGGAGAAGCCAACGGCCTGACTGGCCTGCGGATGATCGGGCCGGAAGAATTGCGTGAGATCGAGTCGCATGCGGCCGGTCTAAAAGCTTTGGTTGTACCGGCGACAGGAATCACCGACTACGCGGTGGTGTGCGAGAAGTACGCGGAGCTGATTTCCGGGGGCGGTGGGACCGTTCTGACTTCCGCGGCGGCCACTGGCATTCGGCGTTCGGCGAACGAAATTGTCGTGGAAACTTCGCGGGGCGCATTCTCTACTGATTCGCTGATTAATTGTGCCGGATTATTCAGCGACCGCATCAGCCGGATGGCGGGCGATGAGCCGGGCGTGATGATTGTGCCGTTTCGCGGCGAGTACTATGACCTAACTGCCGAGCGTGCTTCGCTGGTGCGGGCGCTGATTTATCCCGTGCCCGACCCGCGCTTTCCGTTTCTCGGGGTGCACTTCACCCGGCGCATCACCGGCAGAGTGGATGCCGGCCCTAACGCCGTGCTCGCGCTGGCGCGCGAGGGTTACCGTCACCGCGACATCAACCTGCGCGATCTGGCTTCTTCGCTGGCCTTCCCCGGTTTCTGGCGCATGGCGCGGCAGCACTGGCGTAGCGGTCTGGACGAGTGGCATCGTTCGTTGTCGAAGGCCGCGTTTGTGCGCGCCTTGCAGCGCCTGCTGCCGGAAGTAGGCGAGAACGATCTTGTGCCTGGAGGCTCAGGAGTACGCGCGCAGGCGCTCAAGCCTGACGGTGCTTTAGTGGACGATTTTCAATTTGTGCCCTCGGGCAAAGTTCTGCACGTGCTCAACGTGCCCTCGCCTGCGGCCACGGCGTCGCTGGCCATCGGCAAGGCGATTGTCGATACGGCGGCTGCGAGTTTCGGGCTCTCCTGAAAAGCCTCGCGGTTGATCCGAAATTTCTTAGTTCCCTTAGAACGTTAGCCGCAGGCTCATTTGAATTTGCCGCGGGCTGCCTATCGTTTTGTTCGTAATGCCGAGGCCGCTCAGCGTCGGACAAACGTATAGGGCGGTATAGCTTGTGTCGCACGGCGGGATGGTTGAGGGCTGGCCTGAATATGGGAAGCCCTGGAAGTTGATGTTCTGGCTTACGTCATCGATCGGGATATCGAAACTCGCCGTGTTGGTAAGGTTGAATACGTCGAAGGTGTACTTCAACGAGAATTTCTCGGTGAGCTGCGTTACCTTCGCGACTGAAATATCGGCGCGACGCTGCCAGGCTTGGCGGAAAATATTGCGCTCGCCTTTGGCGATGAAGTTTGTCTCGTAGGGATCGTTGCTGGGAATCGCACCGTTCAGGTCTCCGGGATTCAGCAGAGGCAGGCCGAAACAAGCAGCATTGAGCGCGGGAAGATTCGGGGTCGCGCCCGACTTGCCGGTGAGCGCCTGTTTGGGAGTGCAGCCGGAGAGCGGAACGACTGGGTTCGTGATGCCGTCATTCACGCCGTAGAAGATGCTGCCCACGGCTCCGGAATAATCGACGATGCTGTAGGGCTGTCCGCTCTGAATGACGGTCAAGCCGGAGATGGCCCAGCCGTCGACAATCTTGCCCTTCACAGAAGATAGCGAGAAAAACTTTGGCAGTTCGTAGGTGTAGGTGAAATTGAAAACATGCTTGCGGTCGAAGTCAGAAAGGCCGTAGCCAGAACGCAGTTCCTGCGGGTTGTTGCCGTTGTAAAACAGGCCCATGGCGCTTTGCTCATCGGTGGCGTGGGAGAAAGTGTACGAGGCGCCGACCGATAAGCCGTGACTCATGCGCTTTTCCACGTGGGTCTGCAGCGCATGGTAAGCCGAGATGCCGGCCGCGGTGTAGGACTCGGACTCGGCGGAATATCCGATGTAGGGGACGCGTAGATCAACGTTGCCGCCTTCGAAGGTTTCCTGGTAAGGCTGCCCGCAGCTTGCACATGAGCCTGCGGGCAGATTGATCGTATTGAAGCCGCCCGGCTGCGTGACGATCGAATAGCCGTAAGTGAAATCCTGCTCGATCGGTGTGTTCGCACGAACTGGGTTGGTCGGCGATGCGATCTGGGCCTGATTGAAGGGCAGGGGAACGATCCCATGGCGGCCGAGGTTGCCGACGTAGCCGATTTCGAAGACGAGATCGTTGCGCGGCTGCCATTGAATGTCGAGCGTCTGGTTCATGGTGTAAGGCAGCTTGTTGGCGCGGTTGTAATCGGCGAACGAGAAGAGCGGAGCACCGCCTTCGATTTCGCCTGCATTGGGGAGGGCCAGATCAGCGGGATTTCCGCTGGGCCCCGGTCCAAGCGTCGTGCCCCAGGGAGCCTCGAACGGGCTGCAATAGGAATATCCGAAGGTGCTGCAGGACTGCTGATTCACCCACGGCGGAGTCTGGTTCACCCCGAACGGACCGCCAGCGATGACGCCGGAGGCGAAGCCCGGAGAGAGATAAGTGAAGAGCTCGCCGCGATCGTAGTACAAGCCCCAGCCCGCGCGAACTACCACCTTGTCGTTAAACGCTCGCGGGCTCCAGGCCACGCCTACGCGCGGGGCGAGTCCCCACTGCCGGCCGGTGAGAGTGGAATCGCTTACACCCTTGGAGGGGAAGTCTGGATTGTTGCCGGCAACGATGAAACCGTTGTTCGTGATGCTGTCTGAAGTTGCGTCGTAGCTGTACTGCGAGGGGTCGAAGTTGAAGATGCGGCCGTTCTTTTCTTTCAATCCTCCGTGATAGTCGAAGCGAATGCCGGCGCTGAAACTGAGGTTGGGACGAATCTGAAATTTATCTTGAACGTACCAGCCGGTTTCGTTGGAGCGATAGTAGCGGTTGGCGTCGCCCTGCAGGAAGGTCGTGGCAATGAAGCCGTCGGCTGTATAGGTGATGGGCGAACCGGTGAGGAAGTCGTCCCAGTTGACGAAGCCGATCATGCCGGAGTTGGTTCTTTCATCGCGTGCGTTGAGTTGAGTGTAGGAGAAACTTCCGCCGAAAGTGATCGTGTGTTTACCGTGATTCCAAATCGCGTTGGCGGACGGCATCCAGCGGTTTTGGAAGATGCCGGTGAATGCGCCTTGCGAGGCTGCGGTTGAACCGATGGTGGTTCCCGCGTTGAACACGAAATTTGTGTTCAGTGGAGAATTGTTTCCCAGATCATCCACGATCGTGATCCCCGGAAAAACGTTGGAGCCTAAGTTATTGATGCCCACGGATGCTGCGGAAAACGGCTGGCCGATCGTGCTGTAGACCTTTTCCCGAATGAAGCCGAACACTTCGGCGACGCTGAAGTTGGGCGTGATGGATTGAGTGTTGGTGATGGACGCAACTTGACTGCCTGCGTCGAGGAATTGCGGAAAGCCCTCGACCGCGGAGTATCCGAAGGGCGCCGTGGTGGGATCGTGCTGATAATAATATTTCAACGACAAGGTATCTTTGGAACTGGCCTGGTAGTCGATATCGGCGACGGCCTGATTGGAGATGAAGTACGCGGGCTGGGTCAGGAAAACATTCTCCGGAAAGTTCAAGCTGGGAGCGAAGTTGGGATTCGCCGACGGAAATAAATACTGGCCGTTGGGCAGCTTGTACTGCAACAGCGTGAGCGCGGTCGAGTCAACCCCGCCTGCAGTGAGGCACGGTATCACGGTTGCGGGCGGCGGGGGCGCCTGATTGCAAAGGTACAGGGTCCCATTCACCGTTTGCGTTCGGAAATTCTGGTTATCAACCGATGCCAGCGTCGCTGGATCGCGCGCGTCCGTGAGGCCGGTCGGCACTGCGGTACGCGAAGTTCCGATTTCCAGATCGGACGCGTGGGTGTGCTGGTAGCTGATGTAGCCGAAGAGCTTGTCCTTAATGAGCGCGCCACCCAGCGATCCGCCCGCAGTGTAGCGATGTAATTGAGGCACGTCTTCATTGGCAGGAATGTTGGCGTCTTGCTTATAAAAATACGGGGCGGCATTCAACGCATCGGTGCCGCGGTGGCCATAAAGCATGCCGTGAAGGGTATTTGTGCCCGAGGCGGTGCTGAGGTCGATGTGGGCGCCGCTGGTCGAACCCTGTTGAGCATCGTACATTGACGTGTTGACGCGAAACTCCTGAACGGTTTCGGGAGCGGGCGTGGGCAGGGCCTGGCCGATGGCAAGATAGGGCGACGCTGTGCTCTGAATTTCTTCAGCAGTGGTGCTGCCGGCGCCAGAAACGCCGGTGTTGTTCACAATGCGGGCCGAAGCGACCGAACTCGTGCTCTTGCCATTGAACAGATTGCTGGCGTCGACGCCGTTCAGAAGAAAAGTGTTGCTGGTGTCGCGCTGACCGTTGGCCCAGATCGGCTGATTGCCCAGACCCTGGTTTACACCTGTGCCGCTAGGGAGTTCAGCGTTCACGCCGGGAGAGAGAATCGCGAGTCCGGTGAAGCTGCCCGTCGGCAGCGGGACTTCATCGATCTGATCTTTCTCTAGAATGTAGCCGTTGGTGGTATCGACGGCGTTCATAGCCGGCGCGGCCTGCACTTCGACGGTGGTCCCGACCTGGCCGACCTTCATGGAGATATTTAACGTTGCGGTTCGATCGGCCTGCACCAGAATTGAAGGCAGCTTCTCGGTCTGGAATCCTTCGTGTTCGACGGTGACGGTATAGGTGCCGATAGGCAGGTTGACGAAGTCGTAAGCGCCGTCTCCGTTGGTTTTCTGAGTGCGCGTGAGTTTGGTCGCATCCGCGACGATGGTGACAGTAGTCTCGGGCAGCACGCTGCCGCTTTTGTCGGCCACGGTTCCGGTAATGCCACCGAGAGTTTGCTGCGCGAGCGCGCACAGGGAAAATCCGAGCAGTACAGCTACAAAGAAAATGCCAAGCTTCATCTTCTTCGCCAGCGTCATCGTTTTTATGGTCATCTATGTAAACCTCGTCAGGGTAGAAACACCAATTCAAAGCAGCCGCGAACGGTCGCACTGCTGCATGACTCGGTAAGACTTGACCGGGGAGCTGGTTGGCTCCGCACTTGCTCCGCGCCTTTACTGCGCGCCGATAGGCTGGAAAACTCTGCCGCCAAATGTACGCGAACTCCGGCGAAAGAGGAAGCCAGAGCTTTAGTGAAAATTCTTTTGACCGGAATCACTAATTTTTATGGCTCGGGAGCCGCGATAGTCGCTGCCAGCGCGGTCTGCTTGCGGGCGCCGAGTAGAAACCACCCGAGTCCAGCGATCACGTATACGAGAAAGATATAAGGGAGCTTGCCATAGGGACCTTCCTGGGCGGGATAGAGATTGCCGACCAGAGCCAGCAGCATGGCTGCCGCGGCGAGCCACGGAATGATCTGCGCGCCGGGCTTGAACGCTTCATGCTGCCGCAGGTAATGCGGCAGGGCAACACAGACCAGCGCGTAGGCGACGATGAAACCGTAGGTCGCCAGCGCCCCCAGCCAGCCGTAGACGTCCAGTCCGCTGGCCCCACGAGCCGCCAGCACAGCGACCGGCAGAACCGCGGCGATGCCGGTGACGACTACGGCGCGGCTGGGAGTATGGTTGCGGGCGTGAGTCGCGCAGAACCAGTCATGCGCGAGCCCGTCGTGCGCCATGCGCAATAGCACGCGAGCCGCGGCGGTGATGCAGGCGAGAGTGCCGGCGAACAAGCTCACCAGCGCTCCAATGTCGATGAGTAATCCAAGGATGGGTACGCCGCCCACCTGGGCGACCACGTACATGGGGGCTTCGCTTTTGCCCAGATCCTGGCCTACGGTATGAAATCCGAGAATTTCCGCGTAGGCGCATATCGTGAAAAAAGCTCCGGCCAGAACGGCCGTTTGGATCACCGCGCGCGGAATGGTCTGCAGTGGATTGTGCGCCTCCGCCCCGAGCGTGGTCGCGCTCTCAAAGCCGACAAAGCTGAACAGCGCCAATACCAGGCCTAGTCGAAGTCCGCTACCGGTCATGCCACGCAAATGGAGTTGATCGGCGTCCAGGTGCCAGCCGTGACGGAGTAACACCAGCGCCACGACGATGACTATTACCGAGACCGATGCGGCTTCGATCCACAACATGAGCCGCGCGGAAATCTTCACGTCGCGATATGCGATCCAGATCGAAATTCCGGTGACCAGCAGTGAAAGCAAGACTGCAGAGAAAACGTGCCCTGTGGCATCGCGCAACAATAAGTTGGCATAGTGATAAAAGCCGCCGATGACGCTGGATCCGGTTGCAACATAGGCCAGCAGCAGGCTCCAGGCGACGGTTGCCGAGAGCCACGGCGGCAACGTCATGGTCGCGTAAGTATAGAGCGAACCCGGAGAAGCCGAATGCCGGGCGTAGCGCGCGATACATAACCCGACCAGAAATATTGCGCCGGTAGCCAGCACATAGGCGAGCCAGGTGCCGTTGCCCGCGAGCGCGCAGACCAGGGGAATCGTGGCGGCCGGCGTGGTGGTCGGCGCCATCGTAGAAACCGACTGCGCCAAGGTTTCCATGGGAGAAAGAATTCCACGCTGCAGACCGTAGTTCGCAACATAGCTCGCGCTTTCGGAACCCGGCGGTGGAGTTGGTCCCATTCGGTAGTCTGCTCCTTTGTTGCACGACTTCAATTGGGGTGGGATTGTACATCAGTTACACAACAGTCGCCGGCACCAGAAGAAAAACGAATCCGCGGCAACCGAAATGAAGTTCGTCAGTTTTTGGCGCTCATGCTAGTGTGGCGTTCTGAGCTGGTGGATTCTTGTTCGGGAAATAAAACTTCAGGAATGGGTGCAGATTCTGCGGAGCAGTTCGGAGGTCGATATGCGAGTTTGTCCGAATACTGGATGCGTGGCTTTTGGCCGGATCGTCTTCTCGGTTGCTACGCGATGTCCGCTGTGCCGGTGGGATCTGAAAGCGGCTCTTCCTGCCAGTGAGACCGCGCCTGCATCGAAGCCGGATCGAAGTCATCCTTCGGCGGGCTGACGCCGCCGGGTTAGCCCGAAGTTACTTCCCGATATCCTCGTTCCACAGGCCAGGGTGCGCGGCGATAAATTCGCGCATGAGACGAATGCATTCCGCATCGTCGAGAACCGTGACGCTGACCCCGCGCTGGCGGAAGAGGTCTTCGGCTCCCAGGAAGTTTTGATTTTCTCCAATTACGACGCGCGGAATGCCGAACAACAACGCCGTCCCCGTGCACATAATGCAGGGACTGAGAGTGCTGACCAGCGTCAGTTCAGCCCAATCGCGGCGGCGGCCCGCATTGCGGAGGCAGACCGTTTCGGCGTGAGCGGTTGGATCGCCGCTCTGCACTCGCAGGTTATGTCCCCGGGCTACGATGTGACCTTGCCGGTCCGCCAGTACCGAACCGATCGGCAAACCCCCTTCGCGCAGGCTTTGCCGCGCCTCTTCGAGAGCTTCATGCAATAGTGCTTCATTGTTCATGATCGTACGAAGATGCGGTACAACCGATTGAAGAGGAACATCGCGGAAAGCCGATTCGACACAGGACAGATCTGTTGGTGCGAAAGGGGGGACTCGAACCCCCACGGTTTTACCCGCCAGATCCTAAGTCTGGTGCGTCTGCCAATTCCGCCACTTTCGCGCTGCGAATCCTAGTTTACTTTGTTTACCGGCAGCGGGGAAGATGCGCCGGTGCGCAAGTGAGTACGGACTTTTAGTGAGTCAGGTCCGCGATTTGCACGTGATACGGCTCGAGCAACTCGCCGGTGGCATGATCGAGTCCGGCCACTGCCAGTTGATAGTTAACTTGGGCTTGCAGCAGACTTAGCTCAGCGCTCGCGAGTTCGGTTTGCGCTTCCAGCACGAAAAAGATCGTCTCTGAACCCAGGTCATACTTGCGCTGTTCGGCGGCCATGGTTTTCTTGGCCAGGTCCAACGCCTCTTTTCCAGCCGCGATGCTGAGCTTGGCCTGTTCAAGTTGGTGGACGGCGTTGCTGACGTCGAGTTCGACCTGTTCGCGGAGTTGACGCTCGTTGTAAAGGTCGCTGCGCCGCGACACCAGAGCAGTTCCCATCTCCGCCTTCGCGGCGCGATTTTTCAGGGGCAGAGTTAATGACAGCTGTCCGTAATAAGTCGGGTAGTTGAAGCCGCCAAGCTGATTGAGAGACGAACTCGTCATCTTTACTATGTTCGGTCCAGCCGCGACGAACTGCGTGCCGCCTACTCCATTGCTAGCGTATTGGCCGGTCAGGTCTAGTTCAGGCAATAGATGGTTGTGCGCTAAGCGAATGCGGGTTTCGTCGTTGGCCAGGGCGAAGTGAGCGACGTCTAGTTCGGGGCGCTTGGTCAGGGCTTGCTGCAAGGCAGTGGCTGTGTCGATGGAGCGCAGCTCGCCTTCCGGGTCGGGCTTCTCGGTTAATACCAGGTCGAGGGCTTGAATATTTGGATCCTGATCGGCACCGATCGTCATGCGGAGCGCGTCCTCGGCTTGCTTCAGCGCGTATTCACTCTGGATGACCTGCACGCGGCGCGACGCCACTTGCGACTCTGAGCGGTAGATATCCAGCGGGGGCAACGCGCCAAGTTCCAGCGCGCGTTTGTCGCGCTTGTAGGTGGCTTCGGCTGCATCCATCGAACTGCGTGCGACATCCAGGTTTCCTTGTGCTTCGACCACCGACCAGTACTGGCCCACGGCCTGCAGAATGTTGTTGCTCACCTCGGCGGCAAAGTTGGCGCGGGATTGTTCCAGGTTACGGCGCGCAATGACCAGCGGAGCTTGGTTTGCGAAGAGCCAGCCATTCTTCAGCAGCGGCTGCGTAAACTGAAAACTGAGCGTAGAAGTGATATAGGGATTGAGAAAATAGAACGAATTGTTGCTGAAATTGTTGTTACTGCTCAGACTCGCCTGAATGTTCGTGCCGGTCTCAAAAGTTTGCGAGTAGTTAAACTGGGCGTTCTGCGAGGTCGAATTGATGGTGGATGAGGCCCCAACTCCTTGCAGTTGGCTAACGGCGGAAAACGTTGAGCTGTTGATGTTGTAATAAGACGACACGATGGGATCGAAGGGCGAGTGCGCGCTAAGCAGGGCGAATTTTGAAAAGTCCACCTGCGTTTCCTGAACTCTGACAAAGCTGTTGTTTTCGAGCGTGAGCACGACCGCGTCGCGCAGGCTGAGGGTGAGCTTTCCTTCCACGACATAAGTTCGCAAGTGCTCCGGCGACGCCAGTTTGTCGGAGCGGACTTGCGGAGTTGCCATGTCGCGGTAGGCCTCTCCTTTTTGCGCCCAGCCGGCGGAGGCCAACAAGACTGTGAGTAGTAGAGCAGAGAGTAGGAGCGGACGAGAAAAGAGCGTCAGCCGAGATTGTGTCATGCCTCTATTCCTCCGAAGGTTGATGCGCTTCGTGCCGTGAAGCGTGAAGATGGCCGGCGCCTACTCCCAACGAATGGCTTCGACCGGATCCAGACGCGCGGCTTTAACTGCAGGGTAAATTCCGAAAACCAGGCCAACGGTAATCGAGACGATGAACGCCAGCAGGATGGAACTCAGAGTGACGATCGTCGACCATCCTGCCAGCCAGGCGATGAGGCGCGACATCACGAAACCGAACATGATGCCGAAACTCCCGCCTACAAAGGAAATCAGGGTGGCCTCGACTACGAACTGGCGAATGATGTCGGACTGGCGCGCGCCGACGGCGCGGCGTACGCCAATCTCGCGCGTGCGTTCCAGAATGCTGGCCAGCATGATGTTCATGATGCCGATACCGCCCACGAGGAGGGAAATGGAGGCGATCGCAACCATCACGGTGTTGAACAAGCGTTCCGTGCGCTTCTGTTCGGCGAGCAGCTCGGCGGGGACGATCACGCTGAAATCCCCGGCGGAGTGATGCGATGAATCCAGAATGGCGCGCACGACCTGCGCCACGGAAGCCATATCCGCGCTATCGCGGATGTTCAGGTAGATGCCGTCAATCTCATCGCGCACGTCGCTGTAGTTATCTTCGAGGCGAAGAATCGCCGAGTTCAGCGGGACGTACATGATGTTGTTGAGATCCTGCGTGGGCACGCCCGCCACTTCAGTTTGAGAACTGAGCTGAGGCGAGGCCACGCCGATCACGCGGAACCAGGTTTCGTTGGCCTTGACATATTGGCCGATCGGATCGGCGGAACCGAACAGGCTCGAGCGCGCGGCCGCACCCAGCACCACGACGGGCGCAGCGTAGGTTTCTTCGTCCTGATTGAAGAACCGGCCTTGCAGCACGTGCAGGCCTGCGATCTTCAGGTAATCCGGATTGACTCCGTAGACGGTGGGCGGATCCTGCTGCGATTTCGGAATCGTTTTCGAAGGAGTCAGTCGCTTTCGCGGCGTGGCGGCGATAATATCGTTCACATCATCGCGAATCACGCGATAGTCCTGGAAGGACAGCCCCTGGGAGAGCTTGCGAACTTTCTGGTGCGCCTGCCATTCCGTGGTCTCTTTGGCTTCGACGATCAGATTGTGGACGCCCATCTGTTCAATCAGCGCCATGACTTTCTGCCGCGCGCCGGCTCCAATCGAGAGCATCGACACCACGGCCGCGACGCCGAAGATCATCCCAAGCATGGTCAGCAGAGAGCGCAGGCGGTGCAGTAGCAGGTTCTGCAATCCCAGTTGCAGGTCAGGCAGCCACTGTTGATACCCGTGCAACAGTCGCGTGGGCGCGCTAGACGCGGCGGTCGCCATTAGAGCGAGCCTCCGCCGGGCGAGGACGCGCCGGAAGTCGTGACTTTCCTGGGCGCTGTGGGATCGACGAGAGCGATCTCGGTGCCGGCGCTGATGCCATCGATGGCAGCGCGGCTCTCGTTTTGAGCCACAATTTTAACTTCGTGCGGGTCAAAGCTGTTGCCGTTGCGCACGTAAATCAGGCGCTTGTTGTCTTTCAGAAACAAAGCCTGGCGGGGCACGTAGAGCACGTCTTTTCGCGGATCGCTGTTGATGTAAAGGTGAGCGGTGAGGCCCGGCCGCATCCGCGGGTCGGTGGTGGCGAGAGTAATCGTGACCTCAAATTTTGTGCTGGTATCGTCGTCCCAAAACATGTGCGAGTTGCTGCCGCCAACGGTCTTGACTGTGCCGTGAAACTTCGCCTCCGGAAACGCGTCGAGCTGAAAGTCGACCGACTGTCCTTCTTTAATGTTGTTGCGTTCGAGTTCTCCGACCTTGGCCACCAGATCCAGCCCATTGGGATCAATGACCTGCCCGACGGTTCTGCCGGGCTCAACCTGGTCGCCCTCGTGATATTCGGGGAACGTCATGCCGGGGAAGCAGCAGAATCCGCCCATCGCGCCCTGGTTTTTCTCGAGCGCAACCAGGCCATCCATGGGAGATGCCAAGCGCATTTTGTCGATGTTGCTCTGGGCCTGGTCCATGGCCAGCTTGGCCTTGTTCCGTTTTTCCTCGGCCAGTGAAATCGAGGCTCGATTGGATGCGCTGCGCGACTTGACGTCTTGTTCCAGTTCTGCGAGCACGCGCTTGGCCTGGTCGAGGGCGAGATCGTTTTTGCGGGCGTCGATGGTGCTGACCAATTCATTTTTCTGCACATCCAACTCGGCGCGTCGAACGTCGAACCGCGCCTTGAGCAGAGCGACTTTGTCCTGAGCCGTTACGACTGCCGCGTCGGCCTTCGCCTTGGTAATTTCCTGTTCGGCCTGCAATAGCTCGGAGCGATTTTGGTCGAGCTTGAAATGCTGCTCGCTGGGATCAAATTCCATCACCAGTTCGCCCTTCTTGACAGCTTCTCCGGTGTGCAGCAAGTGGGTGAGTTGCAGAGCGCCTCCGCCAATCGGCGGCGCGATCAGCATTTCGGAATGGCTGGCACGCAGTTCGCCGGTGACAAATACCTTCATGTCGAGATCGCCGCGCTTCACGAGCCCCGTGGGAACGCTGTCGCCAGTGCCTGCCGGCGAGGTGCGGCGCACCGCAGCCACAACGCCGACCGTGGCGCAGAGTACGACCGCGATTACTGCCCACGTGATGGCACGCCTGCTTCTCATAATCTTGGTACCCTTCGTACTACCCCTCGCGCTACTCCTTCACCGAAGGATCTTTCAGAGCGACTTGCTCTCCGGCATTTAGGCCGCTGGCGACCATGATCCTGTCGCCGCTTTTTCTGCCCACTTCGATGTTGCGTTCCTCGAACTCGGTTCCGCGCCAGATGTAAGCCACATTCTGTCCTGATTTTTGAAACATCGCCTGCGCCGGGATGGTAATCGCATTGGGCACGCGGTCGACGATCACCGTGACCTGCCCGGAGAGGCCGGGCTTGAAACGCGTATCCGTCTGATCGAGAACGATTTCAAGAATAAAGTTGCGCGTAATCGGCCAGCCGCTGGAGAAATCCATGCTGGCGATGGCGCCGATCTGCGCGACGTGTCCGGTGAATTGCCGGTCCGGAATGGAGTTCAACTGAACCGTGACGGGCTGGTTCGCGGCGAGACGGCCGCGCTCGGTCTCATCCACGCGCGCGGTAATTCGCAGCGTAGTCGCGTCGGGCAATTCTGCAATCGACGCTCCCGGCCAGGCGCGGTCTCCCGGCCGGTAAACGGCATCACCGGAGCCAGTCCAGTGTTGGAGAAGACTGATGGTGCCTGCTGAGGGCGCGCGCAACGTCATTTGCGCCAGAGAGTTTTCTGCACGCGTCACGTCGAACTTTGCCTTTTTGCTGGCCTCTTCGGTGCTTTCAATGGTGGCCTTGTTAAGACTCTCGTCCGACTTCTGCTTGGTCTCGGCTTCGCGCAGCTTTTGCTCGGCATCGGCCAGTTTGAGGTTAGCCTCTTCGCCCTCAATCTTGGAGACGATTTCCTGCTTGCTGGCCTCCAACTTGGCCGCTTCCACGTCGTAGCGAGCTTTCAGCACCGTGGTCTTATCTTCTTCTTCGGCTAGACGCGCCTGGGCGCGGGCCTGCTCGATTCCCGCCTCTGCCGACTTGAGCGCGGACTTGTCCTGGAGAAGATCCTGCTCTGTCTTTGTCTTGTCGAACTCAACAATCATGTCGCCTGGCTTTACGACCGTGCCTTCGGGCGCAATCTTGATGATCTGCAAGTCTCCCGCTTCCGACGGCGCGCTGATCGTGACCGACTTGAGCGCTTTCACTTCGCCACGGAATTGCAGCGAGTCCAGAAATTCTCCGCGCTTGACTTCATACGTGGGGACTGTGGGGGTTCGCTTCCCGAGGCGCACTGCGCCCAGCACGACGCCGCTGCCGGCCAGCACCACGATCACAATGGCCATGACCTTGCTTCGCATCGAAAGCTGACGGAAACGCTGAATCATTACGTGCCGCTCCCCGGCTTCTGTGGACTGTTTTGTGGGGAGCTATTTTCAGGATGAGATTCGGCGCTGCGGTTGGCGAGATCCACGTCGACTGCGGCGGAAAGGTCTGGCATCAGCTTGGGGTCGCTTCCCTGGATCGCCACAATCACTACAAACGCGCGCACTTTGTTGGAAAAATCTCCGCCTTCACCGATGGGAGCCATCTGATCGAGCTTGCCCGGCAATACCATGTCCGGATACGCATCCAGGCGAACTTTTGCGGTTTGACCGACCCGCAGGCTCGGGAAGTCCTGCTGGTTGGCCATCACGCGCACCTGCATCACCGAGGGATTGACCACCTGCATAAAGGGCTCACCTGGACGCACCTGATCGCCCTCCTGCACCTCGCCCATGGTGCCCTGCTTCCAGACGGTGTTGAGTACGACGACGCCGTCGAGGGGCGCATGGATCTGCATCAGGTCGGCATTGGCCTGGGCGTGCATCATGGTCTGCTGCGTGCGATCGCGCTGAATTTCGAGGATGCGGATAGCGGCCTGCGCAGCCTTGCGCTTCAAGTCAAAGGTTTCGCGCAGTTGATCGTAGGTGGCCTTCGCCTCGTCGAGATTCTCCTGATTTTTTTCCGCGTCGATGCGCGAAACGATTTCGGCCTTCTGGATTTCCAGTTGCGCTTTGCTGAGAGCGTCTTCGGCTGCCTTCAACTCACTTTCGTCCTTGGCGCGCGCGGCACTTTCTTTGGCCTGTTCTTCGGCGACCTGATCGACCAGCTTTTCGTAGTCGGCCTGTTTGTCGACGAAGTCCCGCATTTGCGCTTGGCGGTCGAACTCTACCAGCGGATCGCCTTTTTTTACACGTGTTCCCGACGGCGTGAGATGAACGATGGTGAGAGTCGGAACCGATTGCCCTGCCAGTTGGGGCGCGAGGATGGAGCGCGATTGCACCGCCTCGGTGGTTCCCTTGAGGCGTAAGACTTCACTGGAGGCGGCTCCAGCTGATCGCGCCGAGGTCGCGGTCGCGGGCGTTTTGCTCCTGATCGCCACAAACAGGATGGCCGCGAGCACTGCAGCAGCGATCGTCACAAGTACTACCCAGCTACGCCGCCGACCCGGGCGCCTGCCGTCGGTGTCGTGCATGGGCGGTGGCTGAGTTGATTCCGGGGGAGCTCCCGGCTGGTCCGGTTGAGACTCAGAGTCCGGAGTTACGGTCGCAGGGGATGAGTGCATGAGTGAAATACTCCCGCCGTAGGAATCTAATTGCACGGCAAACGTTGCCCGCCGCTCCGGCGTTACTAAGTTATCTGAGTGAGCTTGTGTTTCCAAGCTCTTTTAGGTCGCGTTGTTAGATCCCGAAATACGGTCTGTTCTTGCGGCCGTTTTTTCCTCGCCATAAGCTCGGCCATAAGAACGACAATCGGGAACGAGGATTCACAAGGCCAGCGGACGACTGGGAAAGGAGCTATCGAACATATCACCGCCGGAGATGAAATCTCCCGCCACCAGACTCCGCCAAGAGGGAGCAGGAACTGGCCCCAGCAATGGATCAGGCCTCAGCATCGCACTTACCCAGAGCGCCCATGCATAACATCTGCGCGAGCACCGCCGACGGCGCGGTGCTCCGCGAATGACGCTATTGGACTTTGTAATTGAAGTTCGCTATTAGACTTCTGTTATTGAACTTCATTCAGTTTTTGGTAGATCACCATCGCGACCAGAACCAGGAGAAACACCCCGGAACCAATACTGAATACCCACATCGGAACCGTTAGCCGGTTCACTTTGACCAGCAATTCTGTCTGCTCTTCCTGCATATGCGAATTGTTGTCATCGAGAAACAGTTGGTCATCTTCATGCATTGTGAGAGTGCTTTTGTAGATCAGGAGGACGATCAGACCGATCGCAAACAACCCGAATACACCCGCAACCAATTCAATTGGCGTCATAAGCCACCTCGGCAGATTCCAAGCGCAGCGGCATTCCACTTCGTGGTGGGGACACGCAGAACCCCGCAACCAGTTCCGGGGAAGGCCTTAACGCCCCGATTATAGCCCCGTTTGCAAGCCCTGAGCACTGAATAAATACCTGTGTTCCGAACCTGTTACAGGAGCGGGAAGAATGCGACTTCCTGGCGGCAATTCGCATCCAAGGTTAAAAGAAAGCTAACCCGCCCAGGCGGTTGCCAGATCAACGCTTGTGGGGGAAGCGACATTTGTTATAATCAAACAGCCTTTAAAGCCAAGGAGATACCAATGGCCACCACAACTGTCCCTGGAGTGACTACATCGGAAGTTACCAAGAAGGCCGCGCCCGTCACTCTTACCGCCAACGCTGTCACCAAGGTGAAAGAGATCATGGGCCAGCAGAATCCCGTTCCCGCTGGCTTGCGGATTGGAGTCGTGGGCGGTGGATGCTCCGGTTTCTCCTATTCCATGCAGTTTGAGAACGGCGCCGGAATGATGGACAAGACGTTCGACATGGACGGACTGAAGGTGTTCGTCGATGCGACTTCTGTCATGTATTTGAACGGCTGCATCGTGGATTATGTCGAGACGCTCGAAGGCGCAGGCTTCAAGTTCGAGAATCCGAATGTGAAGAGCACTTGCGGTTGCGGATCTTCGTTCAGCGTATAAGCTCGGCTCGGCGTGTCATCTGTCGCCAGAAAAAAATTCTGAGAAATGAGACGGCTTCATCGTTCGCGATGAGGCCTTTTTCATTTCGTGATCTTATTGCGGAAAATTTATTGCTGCTGCGGAGGATTGGTCGGTGGCGGAGGCGGCTGATTGAACCCTCCACTCGATGGCGAGTTCGAATTGTTCCCAAACCCCGAGGAAGATGAACCGAACCCGCTGCTGTTGCCGAAACTGCTGTTACCGAAGCCGCTGTTGCTGCCCGGTTGCCCGTTGCTGCCGCTCTGCCCGTTTTGGCCGTTGAGATTGGGTGCGCCCGGCTGCCCGAATGTGGCCAGTTGCGGCTGGTAGGGAGTCGTGATCAGACGTCCTTGGTCCTGCGCCGGATCGTAAACGAACGCCCAGTCCTTATATTTTTTCTTGTGATTGAATTCCCGGATGGTCGAGTCTTTGGTGGTAGTAGCGCTGGCGACTCCCACAATCGGCCCCCCGATGATTTGGCCGGATCCGATCTGGTTGCCGCCGGTGCTGCTCCCGGGTGTTGACGGGTTCGATGCGTCCCCCGTATCAGTCGCCGAAGTCTGCGATCCCGGCTGCGAGGGATCCGTACCCGCCTGCGAATTCTGACCATACGCTGAATTGGAATTCGTGCCCAACCCGCTGCTGCTTCCGAACGCGGAAGGTGACGAAGAGCCTACGGCGCCGGCCGGAGTCGCGCCGGGAATGACACCGCCGCCCATAGCGCTGAGCGTCATCTGTACTTCGCCGAAATGCAGCAGCTTGAAATCCGCGCACTTCGATTCCTTGCAATTCAACGGATCTTTGTAGCGCTTGCGCAGAAAACGCTGGCGGTTGGTGTTTTCGAGATCCTCAAGCTTCACAGGATAGCGGCCGAATTTTTTGTAGTAGGCGCGAATCGCCCGCGAATACTGGACTCCGCGATGGATCATCTCCTCTTCGCGATCGCGCCTCATTTCGAACTTGAGGTCGGAGATGATGATCGCCGAGAAAATGGCCATCAACGACACCGCCAGTAGCAGCGTCAGCATGATGTAGCCGTCGTCGTGCCGGCTGCGCGTCGCGTGAGAACGCCGTCGCATTGGAGAACTGAAATACATTGCAAATATTGAGTAATTGGGAAATTTGGTAATTGAGTAATTGAAGAACGCGGACGATTTTCAAATTACTCAATTACCAAATTGCACAATTTATCAATGCACTCATCCCTGTGTCAGCGGGATGTTTTGCGGAGGCCCGCTATACACCATGTCCTGAATCGAAACCGAGGTCGGCGTGATGCGGATGACCTTGTAGCGCCGATCCACGATCTCGCCTTCGCCCGCGACAAAGACATCCCCGTCTCCCGATTTCAGAAAAATCTTCTTCGCTGCTCCCACGGTGCTGGCGAAGCCGTAAAACTTCAGCGGGATGGGCGGCGGTGCCGGCGGAGTCGGCAGATGGTACAGGTCGACTGCTGCGATGTCTCCGACCTTTCCGTGGTCGAGGGACCCGTTCGAGACAGGATTCTGAATGATCACATCATCCGCCCGAGAAACAAAAATATTTCTTCCCGAGCCTTCGTACTCGGTCTGCTCGCTGGCGGCCAGCAAGTCCAGGCGCAGCGTCGGATCCAGATTTTCTACATGCGGCTTCTTGCTGCCTTTTGTCCCTGCACGTCCCGAGGCATGCGTCGCCGCCGGCGGCGGAACTGCCGATTCTGCGCCCGCAGTTGCCGTCGAGGGCCCCATGAACATCGGGATGACTTCGTACGCGAGAGCCAAAATCGCGACCACGCCGAGCACGGCGGCCCACATGGTCTGCTTCTTGTTTTCGAGTCCCAGTTGCACTACGATCCCGCCTTCAAATATGTTTCCAGCTTCACGCCCAACTTCACCGGGCCCTGCTGCTGACCGCCCAGCGTGACGCTGTTGATGATGAAAAACAGCTGATCCCGCTCCAGCGCGTTGATGAATTTCGCAAGAGCGATATAGTTGCCGGCAAAGTCCGCTTCCATTTCGACTGGCTCCAACCCTCCGACTTCTGCATCTTTTACTTTATATTTTACCGTCTCGATCGACACTCCATTTGCACTGGTGAGTTTGCCGAGTTCGGTCAGGACCTGGGATTCGTGGGTAGGGAAGCGCTTCTTGTAAAAATCGTCGATCTGATGACTTGCCAGTACGACTTTTTGTGGCAGATCTTTCAGCGGCGCCACCTGGCGCGTCTTGGTAACAAGTTCGGCCTGCAGCGTGTTCAGTTCCTGCTGACGCGTTTCTGCTGAACCAATGATCGGCGAAAAATAGATTGCGGCCGCCAACAGGTCGACTCCGGCCATGACCGCCAGAGCCGTCTTCAAATTCTTCCGGGTTCGCCGCAAGTCAGGCATCAGGGCTTACTCCGTTTCGGCGCGGCCGCCTCTGTTTTCGGCTTCACATCCGTCTTTGGACCCGCTTCTGTTTTCGGTTTCACATCTGTCTTTGGCAGCGTGGATGCGGCCGGCGACGGCTCGGGAATGTAAAACGCTTCCATGTCGAACTGCTCGTTGTCGCCGGTGTTGGTCTGCAGGAAGTGTTCCGCAGTCACGTGGGTCTGCGCGAAGCGGTTGGAATCTTCCATCCGGCGGACCAGTTCCTCCGCCCGATCGCGCGAATCTCCCGCCACCGACATCTTCAAGCCGAGGCGGTTGTCTTCATCCGGTTCCTGGCTGATCGCGATCAGATGCACGCGTGGCGGCATTACCTTCTCCAGACTTTCCAGCACCCGAGTCCAGGAGAACGCCTTGCGCTCGATGAGTTCATTCAGAAACTGCGATTCATCGCGGGTGGTGCGGTTTTGCGGCAGGTTGAGGATGCGCTCAGCTTCGCCGCGCAGGCGGTCGCGGTCGGCGATCATCGCTTCCTTTTCGGCGATGGCTGCGCGATCGCGGCGGGCATTGACCCAGCCCGTGACGTCGAGCGTCAGCAGCACCAGTGTGAGCAGCGCGACGGCGCCCACGGCCGTGCCCCAGCGCATCCAGAACTGCTGCGCGTCTTCGTATGGCTGGCTCGCGAGATTGATGTCTAAACGCATAAATTCAGTGACAGTTGATTACTGCCGTTACGAAATCAGTGCTCCTACCACTCCTGCCATTCTCCAGCGCGGGACTGCTCCGCTGGGGCTTAATCCCAGTTGCGACGACGAGACGAGTTCCTGCACGTCAGCTCCGGTCTGCGCGCGCAGCGCGGGTGCCGCGCCTCCTGACTCGGGCAGGCCGGCGATATAAATCTGCTCGATGTTCAGGTGGTACGTGTCCTGAAAAAATACTACCGACGGATAAACTTCCTCGGCCAGTTGTTCGCCCGTCATCGTGACCCCGCGCGTGTTTTCGAGAGTTCGGAACAACTGCAGCTGGCTTTCATTCAGGATCGCAATGCTCGTCGTGTGCGCGTCGACTTTGATTACCAGCGTTGGCTTCTTTGCGTCGGCCGCGCCCAGAGCTGCCAGCGTGGACGGCAGCACCATGCCGGGACTGAATCCGGCATCGTGGAAGGCGCGCTCGTAATCTTCGATCACGCTGGCCATGGCCACGGCTGCTACCACGCGCACTTCATCTTTCACTTTTTGCGCGTGATAAGAAACTTTTGCTTTGTCCACATCAAACGGCAGGGATTTCTTGAGCCGGAACCGGACCACGCCGAGCGCTTCTTCCTCATCAGAGGGCAGCGTATCGAATTCCACCAGCATCACGCGGACGGCGGCATCGGGCACAATGGCGATCACATCTTTCGAGCGGCCCGAAACCGCACCCAGAGCCGCTTCAATGCCAGAGCGCACGGCTTCGCGCTGGCGCAAATTGTTTTCCACGAGGTCGGGAATCACGCTGCCCGGCGCCAGTTCGCGCGCCGCCGAAGCTTCCAAGCCGTCTCCCTTTTCGGTGAGGCGCCCGGCGAGCACGCGGTCGGCGGCGATTTCGCATGCCAGCTTAGGCTTGGCTAGATTTGAAGTTGGACTCATCCCCGAGAATGCCCCTGAAAAATCCTTCTATAAATCAGAACGCGAATCACCCACAAATGCAATAGCTGAAAGGGCACTCAGCCCCTCGGCCAACGGTCGACGCCTTCCGCGCGACTGGTTGACTGAAGTGGCCCGACAGCAGTGACTGCAATCGTTTCGGAACTTTTTTACCGCATGGCCTCGATGAACGTGACCTTGTTGATCTCTTTCAGCGTGGTCATGCCCAGCCGCACTTTGTCCAATGCGGATTCGCGCAGGAAACGCATGCCTTCTTCCCGCGCGGCGCGCCGGATTTCCGACGTCGGTTTTCTGGCCAGAATCATTTCGCGAATGCGGTCGCTCAAATCGAGCAGTTCGTGAATCGCGGTTCGGCCGCGGAATCCCGTGCCCGCGCACTCGATGCAGCCCGGGCCCTCGTACAAGGGAACGTTGCCCCACTGCGCGGGATCGAGGCCGCTGGCTTCGAGAACGTCGGGCGCATAATGCACTTCGGTGCGGCAGGACTCGCAAATCAATCGCACCAGCCGCTGCGCCAGTATGCAGTTCAGGGCCGAAACAAAGTTGTACGGTTCGACGCCCATGTTCAGGAAGCGGCCGATGACGTCGACTACATTGTTCGCGTGAACCGTGGTGAAGACCAGGTGGCCGGTCAGGGCCGACTGGATCGCGATCTGCGCGGTCTCGGCGTCGCGAATTTCGCCGACCATGATCTTGTCGGGGTCATGTCGGAGGATGGACCGCAGGCCGCGGGCGAACGTGAGTCCCTTTTTCTCGTTGACCGGAATCTGCGTGATGCCGCGCAGCTGATATTCGACCGGATCTTCGATGGTGATGATTTTGTCTTCGTCGGTCTTGATCTCATTGACCGCGGCGTAGAGCGTGGTGGTCTTGCCGCTGCCGGTTGGCCCCGTCACCAGCACCATGCCGTAGGGCTCTTTGATGTAGCGGCGGAAGCGGCGCAGGTCGTCCTCATCAAATCCAACCACGTTCAAAGTCAGGGTGCGGAACTTCTCGCTCATCGACTCTTTGTCGAGGACGCGGAGCACGGCGTCTTCGCCATGAATCGAGGGCATGATCGACACACGGAAGTCGATGGCGCGCCCGTTGTATTTCACGCGGAAGCGGCCGTCCTGGGGTACGCGGCGCTCGGAAATGTCGAGCTCGCTCATGACCTTGATGCGCGAAATCACGGTGGAGTGGTGCTCTTTGCCGATTGGCGGCATGGCCTGCGTGAGCACGCCGTCGATGCGGAACTTGATGACTACGGAGTCGTCGCGGGTCTCGATGTGAATGTCGGAAGCGCGCCGCTGCAGCGCGGTGAAAATCGTGGTATCGACTAAACGAATGATGGGGCTGGTATCGCCGGTCGCGGTGAGCTTGTCGATCGAGAGCGTTTCTTCCGCGCCGGTGTTCTCGTCTTCGCGAATGATCTGGAAGCCTTCGCTGGCTTCTTCGAGCACGCGCTGCGATTGCTCGGTCTTAGTGAGAATGTTGTCGATCTGCTTCAGCGTGGAAACTTTGGTGATGATGCGCTGCTTCAACAGCAGGCTGATTTCGTCGATCATCATCAGCTGGCTGGGATCGGCGATCGCGATGGCCAACTTGCCGTCCGCGGTTTCTTCCAGCGGGACGAATTTGTAGCGGAACATCAACTCGACGGGAATTTTCTTGAACAGCTCGTGATGCAGTTCGAAGCCCGACAGGTCGACGAATTCGCAGCGGTAGCGGCGCGCTACGTCCTGCGCGCGCTCGAGATCGGTGATGGGATTGCCGGTCGGGCTGATCGGCCCGCCGTTTCCCCCGCCTACGAATAGCGATTTTTTGTCGGCTGTTGCCATCTGTTTATTCTTTAAACCGATTCTTTACCCGCGCCCTAATGCACGCCCATGCTGAAGATCGGCAAATACAGCGAAATCAATACCCCGCCCACAAAAATTGCCATGATCATCAGGATGAGCGGCTCAATCAAAGCCATTGCCGCACCCAGCGCGGTTTGTACGTCTTCCTCATAAAACTCGGCGACTGAATTCAGCATGGCCGGCAGCGCTCCGGTGGATTCGCCCACCTCGATCATTTCGACGGCCAGCTCCGGGAAAATTTCCTGCTCCTCGAGGCTGCTGGCCAGTCCCTGGCCCTCGCGCACCCGGATGCCCGCTCTGGCCACTCCTTTTACGATGCGCCGGCTGCTCATGGAAGCGCCCGCCGTTTCCATTGCCGGAACCAGCGGCAAGCCGCCCTGCAACAGTGTGGCCAGCATGCGCGAAAAACTTGCCAGCTGGTGCTTTAATCTTATGTCGCCCAGCAACGGGATGCTCAAAATCACGCGGTCGATGCGATCGGCGCCGCGGTCAGTCTCCTTCCAGCGCCACAGCACAAAGCCCAGTATGACCAGACCCACGAACACAAACGGGCCGTACTTCTGCGCATGCAATCCTACGTTGAGCATGAACACTGTAATTGCTGGCAGCTTCTGATCGAGGCTGTTGAACAGGTCGGCGAATTTGGGCACGACGTAGGTGAATAGAAACGTCACCATGATCAGGACTACGCTGATCAGCAGCGTGGGATAAATCAGCGACACGAACAGCTTCTTGCGGAACGTCATCGCCAGCCGCTGGAACGTGATGTAGCGGGTCAACACTTCGTCGATGTTGCCGCTTTTCTCGCCGGCCATGAGCGTGGTCGTATAAATCTTAGGGATGATGCCCTGCGCTGCGAACGCATCGGAGAGTAGCTCTCCGCCCTTCACGCGCTCGCGCACGTTTTCGAGAATCTGCTTCAGTTGCGCATCTTTCTGGCGCTTGATCAGCAGTTCGAGTGAGTTCAGGATTGGTAGTCCGGCGCGGATCAACGTTAGAAATTGCTGGTTGAATACCAGAAATGTGCTCTGCTTCAGCTTGCGCCGGCGGCGGAGGGAAACTCCGCTGGTCAGCATTCCCTGGGGCTTGACCCAGTAGACGAGGTAGCCCTGCTGCGAGAAGCGGTCGCGCACTTCGGCTTCGGAGTAGCCCTGCTCGATGTGCTGCTGGACGCGCCCGCGATCGTCCGCGATTTTTACGATAAACTCCGCCATTTGCCGACTTTTCTACCCGTTTTCCCGAGTTCCGCTCCTCCGCTCAGTCTAACATTCCCCGCCTACCATTCTAAGCCGCTGACCGGCTGTAAACTTGCTCGAATCAGTACGCAAGTAACCCCAATCGGGAGCATCAGCAGCACTTTGTCATTCCGAGCGGAGTGGAGGAATTGGCTCTTGCCGCCTCAAGCACCGACCTCTACGGCTCCAATCCTTCCACCGTTTCCGTCCCCGCAGGAGGTTTGAACTCAAACCGCCCATCCCCGATCGCCACGTCTTCTTTCGTCCCGGCAAAGCGATATTCCGTGGCAGCTCCATCCACTTCCTGGATGACAATGCGGACGATCTGGTGGTCTGGCGTGACCTCGAGCAGAATCTCGCTGACCCGGTCCGCCAGGGCCTGCGGCACACCCCTCAGAACCACATTCCCCGGCGTCAGCGGTTCTATATCTGGAGCTAGAGATAATCCTTGCAACTCTTTCTCCAGCTTGGTTTTACCAAGCAAGAACGCCAACGGAGATCGAACGTCCTCCAGCTTCTTGGCTGCCGTCTTACGCGCCTGTCGATCGTCCGGGACGTAAAACCACGCATCTCTCCCATCGCTGATAAACAGCTTCTCTCTGGGAGAACGGTACTCCCAGCGCATCTTGCCAGGTTTTTTCAGCCAGAGGGTCCCACTCTCAGTGCGGTCCATCCCCGACCCGCGGTAGATTTCGGTGAATTTGGCCTGCAGCGAGTGCAGATGGTTGTAATGCGCGTCCACGGCCGCCGCCAGAGTTTTGACGTCCGCTGCTAGACCATTTTCTCTTAGACCTGCCGCTGCAAAGCCAGGACCGATCGCCATCGCCGTCGCCGTTAAGCCCAGCGCCGCCACACGCAACCAAATCGCAAAGCGCAGCCAACGGACTCGCATCTCAATCATTTTCACTTTTTCACCGGGTACCTGCCCGCATGTAAGCACCTCGCGCAAACTCGGGAGGGAAACGCGGGGCCGGCTCCTACGGGAGGGCTCCTGCACGTTATTGTAAGCCGGGCCGCTCGAGTTGTCATTTCAGGGGCGAACGCCTCGGGTATGGAGAGAAGGCAACTCTATTGGCCGGTGAACAGCGAGTATTGCTGCGTGGCGACAATCTTCTTCAGACGTCCGTCCTCGATCAGCGCGTGCTCGAGCAGTGGGTTGTGATACAGCACGTAGATCGGCCTGGGATGCGAGCGCAGAGCTTGCTCCAAGTTCAAGGCGACCTGGCGCATCCCCGATTCCGGGAAGGGATTGAAGAGGTAGATCACCAGCGGGCCTTCGGGAAGAGGGAAGGTAGTTGCGTCGGCGCAGATCGACTCGAGTGCGAAACATTTCTGTGATTCGCTTTTGTACTGGCGCAGGTTCTCGAGCGCGATTTCTTGCAACGCGGGCAGAAGTTCCACGCCCACGATCCGGTGGAAGGGATAGTCCGAGGCCATCAAAAGCGTTCGCCCCTTGCCCGAGCCGAGATCGACAAACGTGAAGTCACGGAAGTTCAGAGTAGCGCCGGGAGTGGCGTGATCGGTACTTGGCGTTTGCTGGAGCGCGTCCAGCATTTCATGAAACGCTGCCGGATCAGTCGGCTGGTACGCGGAATGAAACATGCCCAGCAGGCGGTCGCGCCACCTGACGGCGCCACTCGTTGTGTTGACGCGATAGTCCCAGTCGTAGTCGGCGTCACCGAAGCGTTGGCGCAGGCGCTCTGGAGTGGAATCGCGAGCGAACTCCCACAGCACGCCAGCGAGGCGCCGCGTGGCGGCGAAGGAACCCTCGTAGGCGGCTGCGTACTTCCACCATTGCCACGCAGTTTTGAGCACACTGATTTGTGGAGGCCTGTCCATGCGTCGGAGCGCACAGACATCATACGGGGAAACGAATGGCGACTGAGCCCTGCTAACTGTGGCTGTGGAACTTGGGTGGGCCGGGTTTGTATCCCGGAGGCAGGCCTTTTGTGATGAAAGGGAAATCGTCCGGGGTCTCGACTAGGACGCGTCCATCGGGCGTCAGCTTGTAGGCGTCACCGTCCGGATCGACGGGGATGCCTTTCAAATGCGCAGCTGCCACCAGTTCCGCCATACTGGCGGGAGGACGTCCGTTGCGCTGGTTGAACTCGGTGAAAAGCGCTTCGAGGTGGGTGACGTCTTCGTCCACCTGGATTGCGCGGAGGTGTTCGACTGCATTCTGTCGAATGGTGGCCTCACGGGCGGTTTCGTAGGTGGCGCTCCACAACATGCGGGCAGTCGTGAAATCGCCGGCGTGCATGGCCATTTGCGCGGCCAGGATCTTCATGAACGGATGCGCGTTGGGAACGTTCGAGCCGCGCTCAAAGACCTCGGAAGCTTTGCGGTAATCCTTGAGTTCGGTGTAGTAGACGAAGCCGAGATTGTAGTAGAGCTGCCAGTTGTCGGGATTGTTCTGGATGCCGTACTCCATGAGTTGAATAGCGCGCTCTGGTTGTCCGGCCCCGCCCGGCGGTTTGGGGGCTAGAAAGCTGGCTCCGAACTGGTAAGCGGGCAGCAGATGCGGATCGAGTGTGGTCGTGATTTCGAGCAACGGAGCGAGCTCGTTGTAAGTGTGCGCATAGTCGAAATGCCGGTGGCCGAAATACTGCACAGTGCGCGTCCAGTAGATGCAGGCCATCAAGCCGTCGAAGCCGAGACTGGCACGCTTGATGGTTTTCGGCGAGTTGATGTAGAGCACATCCTCGATGCTTGCTTGCGGACGGAGTCGGTCGATGTGGCGCAGCAGCAGAATGCAGGCGGCCATCGAGATCGCCAGGCTCGCGGCGGCGATGATGGTGGTGCGCTGGCGGGCGGTCTTCATATTTATTTCAAAATCATTATTGCAAAATCGTCATTTCAAATTTCGGCGCTCGAAGATCAGCACCGCGCCGCTCAAGGCCATCGCCGAATAGAACAACGCGTAGAGCGTGTTTTGCAGGATGAGTTGTGAACTCATGGGCTGCTGGTGCGCAACCGCACTGATCACGTTGAGTGCCGAGAAATTAGGTACCAGGTAAGCCGCACCCGTGGCCACCCAGCGCGTGAGGCCGTGAGCCATGCCGGCAAATCCGCGCAGGTCGTCGGCGAAGCTCCCGATCACGAATAGAGAGAACGCGAAGACGGCGGAGAGCAGCGGCGAAGAGAACGACGAGAATAACAACGCCAGCGAACAGATGACCAGAAATTCGAGGATGATGAAATAGAGCGCCACCAGGATCAGCGCGTCGGGCTTGGAGAACTTGTGGGTCACGTAGAGCAGCGCGCCGAACACTCCGATGGCCATGAAGAACGTGTTCACCACCAGCGTTCCAGCCAGGCCGAAAAATTTACCGACAATGAACTCCCAGCGGCGGACGGGCCGGGAAAGCACTGTGTACAAGGTCCGCTTCTCGATTTCTTTCGAAACCAGGCCGATGCCGATGAAAATGGCGATGACCACGCCGAAAAGTGACACAGCGGTGAGGCCGAGGTTGATGACTACCAGACGTTCGATGTCGATGGAAATCTGGCCCACGAAAATGGCCGCGCCCGAGAGCAGCAGTGTGAAAGCAATCAGGTTGTAAAGCACGCGGTCGCGGACGGCTTCGCGAAAAGTGTTGGCGGCAATGTAAGCGATGCGTGGACTCATACGGCCGTCCCCAGAGTTTTTTCCGTTGCGCTTTCAGTGTGCTGCAACTTTTCGACGAAATAAGCTTCCAGTGAAGTGCGCAGCGGAGTGAGTGCGATCAGGCGAATGCGTTCGCGGCGCAGGGCATCGATGGCGGCGTCCTGCTGGCTTTCAGGAATCACGGCGCGGACGGTGTCGCCTGTGATGTGGCATTCCGCGCCCAGCGCTTTCATTGAGGCGGGAACCTGCGTGCCTTGCCAGATGACTTCTACTTTGCCCTGAACCGTAGCGGTCAGGTCTGCCACGGCGCCTATGCCGCGCAATTCGCCCTGGTGAATGATGGCGACCCGGTCGCAGAGGGCTTCGGCGTCAGACAAAATGTGGGTCGAGAAAAATACCGTCTTGCCTTCTTGTTTCAGTTGCTCCATCAGGTCACGAACTTCGCGGCGGCCCAGTGGGTCGAGGCCTGACATCGGTTCATCAAAGAAAACTAACTTTGGGTTGTGCAGGATCGCCTGCGCGATTCCGGCGCGCTGCAACATGCCTTTCGAAAACTTGCGCAGTTGAACGCCTTTGATGTCGGTGAGCCCGACGCGCTGCAGCACTTCTTCAATGCGGCGCTTGCGGTCTTTGCCGGGAACTCCCGAGAGCTGGCCGTAGTAATCGAGCAATTCGTGCGCCGTCAGGTAGTCGTAGAAGTAGGGCTGCTCGGGAAGAAAGCCGATCTGTGCCTTGACTTCAGGGTCGGTCCAATCATGGCCCAGAATGCGCGCGGTTCCGGCGGTCGGAAACACCAGCCCCATCAGCATTTTCAGGGTCGTGGTTTTGCCGGCGCCGTTGGGGCCGAGGAAGCCGAAAATCTCTCCCTCGTCGACGGCGAGATGCAGCGGCTGCAAGGCCCGCTTGGGGCGCTTGCGCCAGAAGCCCACCATGTAGGTCTTTTCCAGTCCAAGGATTTCAATCGCGGCCATTGCGTATCAGAGTTTGTGCTTCAGAGTTCCGGTTGACGGTTTCGAAATTATTATAAGCACCGGAGCGCCGGAGGCAATCCCTGGCGAGTTACGACGGTCACTGCTCGCCGAGTGCCGAATATTGAGGGCGCAGCGTGCGGAAGACACGAAACCCTGGCGCCGCGAGCGATTCTCAACTTGCGATGAGAATCGGCTTATTACTGCGTCACCGGAAACGCCAGACAGGGCGCTATGCTGTTGACCGGAGTGTCCCCGGGGGCACCCATTTTCGAGCGCAGAACGCCGTCGTTGGTGGAACAGTAATCGTGGTTTCCGGTGGAATTCATCAACACCGGGGAGGCCGCGCCTACAAAGGCGGTGTTGTTGATGGCGCCGGCGCTCATAATTCCGGTGGCCAGGAAAACATAGCCGCTCTTGCCGCCGCTGCCAGGAGTAGACGCGGACAGAAAGCTGTCGAGCAGGCATGCTGTCGTGGAAGATGGAGTGCATGGCGACGCCCCGCCCAGCGATCCAATGTCGTCGGCATAACCGATCGTGGGATACGCGGTGGTGTAGGTGACCTCAGAGCTCTTGATGGCGCTGATGGATCCCACGGCCGACGCCTCATTGGCGGACACGCGCGCCTGAAGCAGGTTGGGGATCGCGATGGCGGCGATGATGAGAATGATCGCCACCACGATGAGCAACTCGATCAGTGAGAATCCCTTGGTACGACGCATGCGATGTCCCTTAAAGTTCGTAGTTACGTTCGGGCGATAGTCCATCGAGTAATTTGCAGTTTGAGCGCCAATTCTGCACGCGAGGCGGGAACCTTAGTAATCTCTAAGGCTTTTGGAAAATCAATGGGTTAGCGGCGGTAATGCAAGCGGCGGGGACAACATCGCAGCCGCGGTCGCTTCAATCTGACAGAAAGTGTCACACTCGTTTGCAAAAAACGCGGGAGCCTTTCCATGCCAGGGGCGCCAGACGGCCGGGACTTATATCACTTCCAAAAATTGGAGGGCAGCGAACCTGAGTTCGCTGCCCTTGGGAGTGTCTAAGCAGAAGCCTTCGCGACGTACCCGTTAGCCCGCGCGTTAACTGGCGCGTTATTGATTCAGCGGATTGAAGCCCTGGATGCCCGCTTCGGTGTTCGAACAAGCTCCTGCCGGGTCGACGCGAATGACTGCATCTTCCTCAGCGCAGAAGCCGCGGATCCCGGTCTGGTTGATCGAAAGCGGAACCGCCTTCACGGTGTAGCCGACGTTCGTGCCGCCGGCTACAGCGCCGGCGCCGGTCGTGAATGAGTAGCCGCTCTTGCCGCCGCCAGCGGGGTTGCCGTTGTTGGCGAGCACGGAATCAATTAAGCAAGCGGTGGTCGAACTGGGAACGCAAGCCGCTCCCAAAGCGCCACCCAGGTTTGCCAGAGCCGTGGCATACCCCACGGTCGGATAAGCCGTCTGGTAGGTGATTTCCCCGGTGGTGACGGTACGAACGGAAGCCACGGCCGAAGACTCATTGGCCGCCATGCGAGCACGCAACAAATTTGGAATCGCGATCGCCGCAATGATCAGGATGATGGCGACTACGATCAGCAGCTCGATTAGTGAGAAACCTTTTTGTTTCCGCATTTCTTTTCCCCCCAACTTGTTATCGATTGGTATTAGTCACGAATGTCTCAGTCGGGATCAATGTTGCACGTGCATGGCCGAAAGCCGCGACTGACAATGGTTCCGGCGGCACGAGACAAGAGCTTTGTCTGCACCGTCCGGCTAGATACTCAGCTTAATTCTACCCCTTTCCCCGGCCGCACGCCGCGAAAAGTGGCTTCAGGCGGACAATTCGCGGCACTCTGAAAGCAGAACGCGGCGCTGGCTCAAGCTTGCACTACCCTTATTTTCGGAACGCGACGGACCGTCAGGAGGGCAACATTTCTCGGCCGCCGGGCCAGAAAAGTAAAAAGGCAGCGAGTTTGATCTCGCTGCCCTTGGCTCACACTCGCCCCAGGTACCGGCCAGAGTGATGTTACTGGTTCAACGGGTTGAAGGTGAGGATGGTCGCTTCCGCGTTCGAGCAAGCTCCAGCCGGGTCGACGCGAACCACTGCATCTTCCTCAGCGCAGAAGCCACGGATGCCCGTCTGGTTGACCGACAGTGGAATCGCCTTGACGCCATAGCCTGCATAGACGCCGCCCACGATCGTACCGGCGGCAGTGGTGAAGGAGTAGCCGCTCTTGCCGCCGCCAGCGGGGTTACCGTTGTTGGCGAGCACGGAGTCGATCAAGCAAGCTGTGGTGGAACTGGGAACGCAGGCCGCGTTCAGGGCGCCGCCGAGGTTGACCAGAGCCGAGGCATAGCCGATCGTCGGATACGCGGTCTGATAGGTTACTTCGCCCGTGGTAACGGTACGAATGGACGCGACAGCAGACGACTCGTTGGCCGCCATGCGAGCGCGCAGCAAGTTAGGAATTGCGATAGCTGCGATGATCAGGATGATTGCCACCACGATCAGCAGCTCAATCAGTGAAA
>Ga0307476_10000083_pt1 | contig 100522 bp, 86 predicted proteins | sample atmos_gasesECM2C_2_FD_203314 | JGI IMG/M metagenome (GOLD analysis project Ga0307476, IMG submission 203314) | Hardwood forest soil microbial communities from Morgan-Monroe State Forest, Indiana, United States - atmos_gasesECM2C_05 | ecosystem: Environmental > Terrestrial > Soil > Temperate... | reverse complement strand
TCGTACCCACGCCAGAGTAACCATTTCCACCGGGCTCGGCCCTGGAAACGGCAGGCGTTCAATGCTCGCGTTTCGTGCCGCTTATGCAACCAAATATGCACTATCTCTGCGCCGAAATCCTTGACAACACAGGCAACTCTGCTAGAGTTCGAAGACAGGTTTTCGAAACTTCGATCCTATTGGCAGGTGCCATGGTCATGAAGAATGTTTACGAGGTACTCCGGCAAAAAGAGATGGAATTGACCCGTTTGGAGAAAGAAGTGGAGGCCCTCCGACTGGTGGCTCCGCTGCTCTCCGAGGAAAAAGAAATGATGTCGGACATAGGCAAGCCCGCCCTGGCGACTGCGGTGAACGGTCCCCAGGCCACGGCTCGGCTGTCGGTTCCGGCCCCTCCGTCCATTCCCGCGCCGCAACCCGTGCGCGCCGCCGGTTGGGAAGACACGGCCAAGCGCTGGCCGTAAAGCCCGTGCCCGACAACCCATTTCGATGCGAAGCTCTTTCCTTTCCAGCCCGGGATGCGTCCCGGGCTGTCGTGCATGTAAGGTGCGTGTAAGGGTGGTGCAAACGTGATCGATAGCGTGATCAATCGGGAGGCGCGTATGAGGACGACGATGAGGATGACGATGAGGATGACGATCAGGATGACGAATGCAATTCTGCTACTGGCGGTTCTGGCGCTGGGTATGACGGTCACGGCGGCTGCCAAAGACAATGCGATGCAGGGAACGCTCATCTCGGAAAATTCGGTGCAGTGCGGCTCAGAGGCCAAGGGCAAGAAGCAGACCGTGGAACTGATGTGCCAGGAGTACGTCATCCGCACCGACACGACGGAGTACCACGTGCGGCAGGAAAAAGAAGCGCACAAGGCGATGTTGCCGGTGAACGCACCGGTCGAGCTGACCATCAAGAAAGACAAGATGAAGTTCAAAGTGAACGGCAAGGAATACGAGATGCTGCTGGTATCGGAGTCGGCGGCGCCAGCGGCTGGCGGTCCGGCTGCGGCACCCGCGCCCGCCACAGCAGCGAAGCCTTAGGCGACCACGGGGCTGAAGCCCTGCGAATTTGAACTCGCTTGACGCGGCGCTAAAGCGCCGCTCTTCCACGAGTCACCACTGTCACCACTTTTTCACACTCGGTCGGAGCCCGGCCCGGTTTTCCAATTACGCTCCGGCGATCTCGCGCAGGGCGGCCAGCAGTCGGTCGACTTCGTCGATCGTGTTGTAATGCACCAGGCCGATGCGCAGGAAGCCGCCCGATTTCTCCACGTCTAAATGCTCGGTGAGGTTCAGGGCGTAGTAGTTGCCGTCCCAGGTGAAGAAGCCGCGCTCGCCGAGCTTGGTCGAGAGCTCGAGCGGGGTATGATTTTCGATTCGCACCGCGAACGTCGCGCAGCGTTCGTCGAAACGTGCGGGATCGGTGATGCCGTAGATCTGCAGGCCTGGGATATCCTTCAGGCCGGTCATCATTCTTTCCAAGAGCGCTCGCTCGTGCTCGTGGATGGCGGCGTAGGCTGCTGCAATCGCCGCGCGGCGTGTGGTGTTTGCTGCCGATCGAGCTGCGCTCGACGGACGGGCGGGTCGCCCGTCCCCACATGCTCCCTGGTTCCGGCCCAAGTCGGCGAGGTATTCCACACACGCTGTTATTCCCGCGATGCATTCGTGGTTCATTGTGCCCCACTCCCAGCAATTCGGAATCGCATTCGTGTTGGGACGAACCTTATATGGACGCAAGCGCTGCAGGTGCTCGCGCTTGCCGAAAAGCACGCCCATGTGCGGGCCGAAAAATTTGTAAGTCGAGCACGCCAGAAAATCGCAGTCGAGCGCGGCCACGTCGATCAGGCCGTGCGGGCCGTAGTGGACGGCGTCGATATAGGCGAGGGCTCCGGCGGCGTGAGCGAGGCGGACGATTTCTCTCACCGGATTGATCGTGCCGACCGCGTTCGAGGCGTAGCCGGCGGCGACCAGCTTGGTGTGGGAATTTATTTTCGACGCAAGGTCGGTCATGTCGAGCGTGCAGTCTGCATCGTGGATTTCGGCCCAGCGGACCGTCACTCCGCGATCCTCTGCCATGGCGAGCCAAGGCGAAACGTTGGCGTCGTGATCGAGGCGTGTGACTACGATTTCGTCTCCGGGCTTGAGTTCGCGGCCGATAGCACGGGACATCGCATACGTCAAGGTCGTCATGTTCGGTCCGAAGACAACTTCGTCGGCGCCGCAGTGCAGGAAATCGGCCATGGCGCCACGGGCTTCGGCGATCATGGCGTCGGTGTGGCGGCTGGTCGCGTAGGCCCCACCGGTGTTCGCGTTGTCACGGCGCAGGTAGCTAGAGATGGCCTCAATCACGCCCTGTGGCACTTGCGTTCCGCCGGGGCCGTCGAGGAAGGTAGCAGGATGGCCGTTAACGGTTTGCGCGAGCGAGGGGAACTGGGCGCGAATGTGGGTGAGATCGAGGACGGGAGCGGCGACGGTTTCAGTGGTTGGCATAGCAGTCATTTTGTTTTGAGATTAGAAAGCGTTCTTTGGGCGGCTGAGCGTGCCCTCCCAATTCTATCTTGCGGCGCGGACGATTGCGTCGCCGTGGAAGAGCGGCCCTTTAGGGCCGCGTTAGATGCATGAACGATGGCGGGCTTTAGCCCCTGTGGGTGGTTCTTTCCGCGTATCGTATACGCGCAGATCAAGGTTCGCCGGGGCTGAAGCCCCGGTTAGTTTGCGTAGACGCCAACGCGGCCCTGAAGGGACGCTCTTCCACGGTGCTTCACGCCGCTGTATCAGCTCGTCGCCACCGCCCTCACGAAATCCGCCAACATTCCATAGGCGGTCGCGTACAGGCCGGGATTCTCTTCTGTGATCGCAAGGCCGGGGAAGATATCCGTTTCGAAATTTATGTAGGACGACGTCCCGGCGATTTTGGCCATGGGCGAGGTAGCCAGCACTTTTTCGGGTCCGACGCTGGCCTTTACCGTGTCGCCGACGCGCTTCGCGCGGCAGACCAGTTTGAAGGGCCAGCCGTCGCGGCGGGCGTTGCGCAGGGCTTGTGGGGTGAGGTCGCGGATACCGTCGCGCTGAATTTCTTCCAGGCGAATCGGCGCATCCATCAGGACCGTGATCAGGGCGGCGGTTTTGACGGCGGCGTCCCAGCCGTCGATGTCGTGCGTGGCATCGGTTTCGGCGATGCCGAGGCCCTGAGCTTTTTTCAGGGCATCGTCGAAGCTCAGGCCGTTTTCCATCTCGCCGAGAATTACGTTAGTAGTCGAGTTGAGGATTCCGTGGAAGCCTTGCATGTGGATCGTGGGTAGTTGCTCAAATAGAGAAAAAATCGGGACGCCATCCATGACCGTGGATTCGAAGAGGAAGCGTTTTCCGCGCGCGGCGGCCAGATCGCGCAGCTCGCGATAGGCGTGGACGACAGGCCCTTTGTTGGCGGTGATGGCGTGGGCTCCGTGCTCGAGGGCAGCCCGGATGTGGTCGACGGCGGGCTGGCCATCTTTCACGTTGAGGGACGTGGCTTCGAAGAGGACGTCGGCGCGGGCGGCGGCGAGCCATGCGCGGACGTTGTCATGTGGGGCGGACACTCCTGTCCGCCAAGGCGCGGGATGCGAATCAGAACTGAGGGTGAGCAATGAAGCAGAACCCAAACCCTGTGTGTCAGCAATCCAGCCGAGCCTCCGCGAGGCGATTCCGGTGATGCGGTAGGTGATGGCGTGGCGCTCGCGCAGTTCCGCTGCGCGGTCTTCGAGGAGACGGACGAGCGTCCGGTTGACGTTGCCGAAGCCGAGGAAGCAGAGGTTGAATGTGGGGATGGATTCCTCGCACGGGCTGAAGCCCGTCTCATTTTATGGACGATTGCGCGGTCCCGAAGTGCCGCCGTTCCACGGTAGTTGCGCCCGCATCTCGCAACAACCCTGATAGGTGCCGCCGGCGTTGACGGACAGGAGTATCCGCCCCACACATACCAAGCCTCAGCACACTAAATCTACCCCATCACCGTGGTGTGCTCGGGTTTGATTTTATAGAGCACGCGGATTTCGCCCGGCTGGCCGTAGGGATATTTGTCGACGCCCAGATATTTCTTGGCCATTTTGTTGATGTGCTCGCTGGCGCCATCTTCGGTGATTTCGACGACACGGCCGCGGATCTCGACATAACGATAAGGATTGTCAGGATCGATGATGGCGAGCGACACGCGAGGATCGCGGCGCACGTTGCGGTCTTTCTGGCGTCCTTTGGCGGAATTGAAGATGACGTGCTCGCCATCAAAATCGCACCACACGGGCGTGACCTGCGGGCGGCCATCGGGCATTAACGTCCCCAGGCTGGCAAAGGCCCGCTTCTGAAAAAGATCGCGGTACTTCTCGGGGATGACTTGCGACATAGAAGCCTCCGGAAATTGAGTTGCAGCAGCATTATAGACTCGTCGACGGGCAGGGCGCGCGCTCGCCAATCGCGACTGCATTTCGTTTAGAATTGCGGCCTGCAAAATTCAGCGCAGAGAATTACTTGAGGGGATAATGGAATGACATTGCGACGCGATTTCAGGCTCTATCTAATTCGCGCATTGGTTTTAGTGTCTCTGGCGCCGATTGCGGTGCCATCGTTGGTGGCGAACGATGCCGCACAGAAATATCCGCCGACGATTGTGTTCATGACGGATTTCGGGGTGATCGACGATTCGGTGGCGCTGTGCCGCGGCGTGATGTATTCGATCATGCCCGACGTGCGCATTGTGGATCTGACGCACGAGGTGACGCCGTTTTCCATTCTCGATGGGGCGCGGTTTCTGTATGGAGCATCGCCCTACTATCCAGCGGGCACTGTGTTTGTGGTGGTGATTGACCCGACCGTGGGCAGCACGCGAAAAGCGATTGTGGCGCGCTCGAAGCGCGGACAGTATTTTGTGTTACCGGATAACGGGCTGCTGACGCTCGTTGAGCAGCGCGACGGGATCGAATCGGTGCGCGAGATTACGAATCCGGAGTGGATGATTGGCACCAAGCTGTCGTCCACGTTTCACGGGCGCGATATTTTTTCTCCGGTGGGCGCCCATCTGGCGCGCGGGGATGACTGGACGAAAGTTGGTCCGGAGATGACGGTGAAAGACCTGGTGCGGTTGGAACTGAAAGCCGCTACGCTCGATGATCGCGGGCTCAGTGCTACCGTGATCGCGACGGATGGTCCGTTCGGGAACCTGGTTACGAATGTGGCCGCGGAGGATTTTCTGAAGCTCGGCTACCAGCGCGGGCAGGAAGTTCCGATGATGGTGGGTGGCAAAGAAATGAAGATCAAGTTCGTGAAAACGTTCAGCGATGTGCCGCTAGGGCAGCCGCTGCTGTATATCGACTCGCGGGGCCATATGGCGCTGGCGGTGAATCAGAATAGCTTTGCTGCGACGTATGGGGTGAAGCCGCCGACGGCGTTGTTTGTGCCTCGGGCGAAATGAGAGCTTGCTTTTGGGTGGCGCAGCGCTTTCAGCACTGCGATAAAGACTTCGCTAGAAAATTGAGGCTTTAGCCTCTGAGGCACCTCGGCGGCGGAAGCCCGTTTTGTGCTCGACTCATAGCCGCAGTTCTGAAAAAGCGCAGCCACCAAAAAAATCGCACCGGCTCACTTCCTTACTTCCTGCTCTATGCGCGGCAGCACGGCGCGCAGCAGCGCCTCGAATGTGGTTTTGACCCGCTCGCCGGTTTCCATGACTTCGGCGTGGGAGAGCGGCTGGTCGAGGATTCCCGCGGCCATGTTGGTGACGCAGGAAATGGCTAGCACCTTGATTCCCATGTGGCGCGCGGCGATCACTTCGGCGACCGTCGACATGCCGACCAGGTCGGCTCCCATGCGTCGCAGATATTCAATCTCCGCGGGAGTTTCGTAGCTGGGGCCGAGCAGACCGGCGTAGACGCCTTCATGCGGCGGAATGCCAAGCTTGGCAGCTTCTTCGCCGGCGATCTGCCGATATTCGCGGGCATAGGCCTGCGTCATGTCGGGGAAGCGGACGCCGAAGCGGTCGTCGTTGGGGCCGGCCAGCGGATTCACGCCCTGAAGATTGATGTGATCGCGAATTACAACGAGCGCGCCTTGCGAGTAGCTGAGGTTGATGCCTCCCGCGGCGTTGGTGAGGATAAGGGCGCGAATGCCCATGCGTCCGAAGACGCGAATGGGGAATGTGACTTCCAGCGGAGAATATCCCTCATAAAGATGGACGCGTCCCTGCATGGCGGCAACGGCCACGCTAGCGGAGCGGCCGATCACCATCTGGCCGGCATGGCCGATCGCGGTTGACCGTGGGAAAGCTGGAATTTCGGCGTAGGGGATGCGGACCGCGTCGGTGAGCGAGTCGGCAAAGCCGCCGAGGCCCGAGCCAAGGACGAGGCCGATCTGCGGGCGCAGGGCGGTGCGGCTCAGGATCAGTTGGGCGGCGGCGTCGGCGAGTGCAAATTGGTCGGGCATAATTCGCGAGGCGGAGTTACAAATCGCCGTCGGCCAGGTGACGGCCGTGGCCGTTGCGGTCCAGCCAATCATACAGAAATGTCTGGTAGAGATAAGAAGCGACGATTTCTTCGCCGAGTTGGTGAGTTTCCGTGCAGATGAACGGCACGCGCAATCCGGCGAGCACCGCGATGAGCGATTGTGTGATGCGGTTGGGATTGGCGGCGCGATAGGGATATTCGGACTTGATCTCGGTCAGCGAAGCGGTGACCACGAGCAGGCTATGAGGGCGTTCGCTCATGCGGCGCAGGCGGTTGACGAAGACCTGGCGATTGGTAGTGAACGACTGAATCAGGTCAGCGAGATCTTTGCGCTCGACCACGCAGGAATCTTCCATGCCGCGGATGGAATAGTCGCCGAGCGGCAGGGCTCGTTCTTCGATGCCAGAAAACCATTTTCGAAAGCGGCGGAACGACAGTGGATTCTGCTCACGAGTGTCGATGATGGCGACGGGGAGCGGAGTGCGGAGCTGCGTGCCTCCGCGCTCGGCGAGCGCAGGTAGGGCCGGAGGCGCGACTGGTGCGGCCGTCGGCGACGATGCGAGAGGAGACGGGATGAGGGTTCGTTTGCGCGGCATGAGTCTTCGGAAATCCCAGTGGAGGTACCTCAGTCTTGGGTGTGTGGAAGCGTGCCCCATGACAGCCGCCGAGACGGCGGCGCTACTAAAACCTCTTCTCGAATCTCGCGAACTCACTCTCTAGTTTCCATTGTTCCCGCGCGCGCGCGTTGGCGGCGAGGAACTTGGCGCACCCATCCGACGGCTTTTCGCCACCGGCTACGTCGGATGCGCACGCGGCTACCGGTCGGAAAATGATTTTCGTTTCTGCCCACAAACTTTCTCCCGGTAGAAAGCTGTGCTCGATGCTCTGGCGCGTCATGCGCTTCAGTTCAGTGTAGGGCAGGTGATAGCCTTCGACGGCGCGCAGGTATTCGTGCGTCATATTGGAGCGGGCTACGCCCTCGTCGTCGGAGGAGAGCGCGACCGGGACGCCGTATTTCATATACGCCGGCAGGGGATGGTCGTCGCCGCTTACGTCGAGGATTTGATCGTTCGATGTGAGGTTGATTTCAACCAGCACGTTGCGCGCGGCCATCTCCTTTAGCAAGCCGATGGGATCGTTCTCTTGCATGACGGAGACGCCGTGGCCGATGCGCTCGGCGTGGCCGCGTTCGATCGAGGAGCGAATGTGGAAGGACAGGTCTTCGGGTTTCACTAATCCTAGGGCGAGTTCACCGGCGTGCAGGCTGATGTGCACCTTGGGGTAAACGCCGTGCAGATAATCGAGCATAGCCATGTGCAGGTTGAAATCGTGAACGGGGACATACCAGTCTTCGGGCATGACCAGATTTAATCCCACGAAGCGCGGATCGGAGGAGGCAAGTTCGAAGCCGAGCAGAATCTCGGCGAACACGGCTTCGCGGGGCAGGCCGCGCAGCACTTGATAAAGGTAGCGGACGGTGACGCCGCATCCGGGTTCGGCCTCGGGTGTGCCGCATTTGAGTTCGGAGTGGGCGCGGGCTTCGGCTTCGGCGAGCGTCTGGCTGGTGGCCGCGGTGATTTCCTTCAGGCCGCCGGCGAGTAGTTTTTCGCGCATCTTGGCGAAGTCGCCATTGTTCTTATCCCCATCATTCTTGTCCCCACTGCCGTCCGATCCTAGACGCGTGCCCAATTTAGCGGCGGCGTATCCGTCGGCGGTGTGCATGAACTCGATGTACTGCACGTGCTCTTTGGCGGCACGGTTTACGACGGTCGAGATGGCTTCAGCGGTATGGTTGTCGACGGCGACCTCAAACTTGTCGAAGGTGGCGAAGAAGTGGTCGTGGCCGGATTCGTCGCCGGGGCGCCAGTTCCGCATTGACCAGGCGTCGATGATCTGGTTGTAGAGGATGTGATCGTCGTATGCGCAGCGGATGCCCGGCTTGGGTGTGTAGTGCTCGCAGGGATCGCAAGGGGGAGCGAGCAGGCGAGAGGTGGTGCGGTCGACGCAAAAATTGTCGGACGCGGCCCAGTCGATAATGTCCTCAGCGTAAATCGCGCCGTCGATGTGGTTGTGAAGGTCACCGCCCTTGGGGATGTCGTGCAGAAAGGCGAGCAGCAGCGAGGGCTGGCGGCGGATCGAATCGAGATAGCGCGCAGTTTTCTGCTCGGCAGTTTGCGCCGAGGCGAGTGCGCACAGGAGAAAGACGATTAGATAACAGCGCAGAGGCTTCAGGCTCAAGGGCGCTCCTTCAAGAATCGGGAATGGCATTGTAATTCGTGGGTTGGGGTGCACGCCAATGGACGCGAGACCCGTCTCTCCGAGTGAAAAGCGGCTCCGCTCAGGATGACGCCCCAATTCGGATTCACCTCTTCAGCGCACGGTCGCACCACTACTAAGGTCTCTGCTACATTTAATTTCTTATGGTGCCAGCCTCGAAGCCGACTCGCAGTTTCGCCAGTGATAACAATGCCGGAGTGCATGCTGAAGTTCTCGAAGCGATTGCGCGGGCTAATCACGGGCATGTGGTCGCCTATGGCGACGATGCCTACACACGGTCGGCGCTCGCAAAATTCGAAGAGCATTTTGGTGAGGGGATCGACGTTTTTTTCACCTTCAACGGCACCGGCGCGAATGTGCTCGGGTTACAGGCGGTGAACCGGCCGTATCACGCCGTACTATGCAGCGATTACGCCCACATTTATTCCGACGAATGCGGCGCGCCAGAAAAGCATACGGGATGCAAGCTGATCCCGCTGCCGCATCAAGATGGCAAGATCACGCTCGACTCGGTGCGGCACGCCTACCATGGGATTGGCGATCAGCATCACGTGCAGGCGCATGTGATTTCGATTACCCAGTCGACCGAGATGGGAACGGTTTATCGGCCGGAAGAGATTCAAGCTCTGGCGCAGTTTGCCCACGAACGCGAAATGTTTTTGCATATGGATGGAGCGCGGATTGCCAACGCCGCCGCCAGTCTGGGGCAAACTCTGCGCCAGGCCACCCGCGACCTGGGCGTGGACGTGCTCTCGTTCGGCGGCACGAAAAATGGCATCATGGGTGGCGAAGCAGTCGTGTTTTTCAACCAAACGCCCACCAATCCGAAGCTCAGTGCGGATTTTCTCTACCTGCGCAAGCAAGGGATGCAACTGGCGTCGAAGATGCGCTTCATTGCGGCGCAGTTCGAGGCGCTGCTGACTAACGATCTTTGGCGGCGCAGCGCCGAGCACGCCAATCGCATGGCGCGGCTGCTCGAAGCGGAGTTGCGAGAGATTCCGCAGGTCAAAGTCGTTTGGAAAGTCGAGGCCAACGGGGTGTTTGCCCAGATTCCACAGCACGCCATCCAGAAAATCAAAGACCGCTATTTCTTCTATATGTGGATTGAGGAGGAGTGCATCGTGCGCTGGATGTGCTCGTTCGACACCACGGAAGAGGACGTAAGGGACTTTACAAAACTAGTGGCCGAGGCGGTGCAGGACTGAGCAACCAGGGCGCTAACGACTATTGCTTTTTGCCTCGGCATTGACTAGATTGAGCCCAAACCCGCCAGTTGCGCTCTGTCGCCGTTTGAGCGGTTAAGCGGTTAATAAGTGGGCAGGTTTCAACAGTCGGCAGATTCAGCAGTCGGGCATTCAGGAGCATCGATGAACGGGAAGTGGTTGAGCATCGTAGTCCTTGCAGCCGCGGCTAGTATGCTGCTCGGTTTGAACAGTTGTGCTCACGGTCAGCAACTGGTGTCGATCCAGGTTCAGCCGACGGTGTACAACGTTGGCGCGACCAATATTCCCGTGCCCGATGACGCCGGAATCCAAACGCAGCTGCGCGCCCTGGGAACCTACATTCATCCGCCGGTGACCAAGGACATCACGAACGAGGTGACCTGGGCGTCGAACACAGTCCAGATGTTTACTGTTAATTCGACCGGCTTGTTGACTGCGACGGGCGAATTGTGCGGAGGAGCGCTGGTCTCCGCAACTGCAACTACGAACACCAGCGATGGGGGACTAGGTTCGTCGGGAGCGATCGTGACCGGGTACACGACTGCGAATGTGATCTGCTATACGGGCACGGGGGGTGGGGGTGGGGGCGGAGGCTTGGCCCTGACCCTGACCTTCGCAGGGCAGGGCGTCGGAAACGTGACCAGCAGTCCTCCCGGCCTGAGTTGCGCCAGTTCGGCGCAGGTCTGCGCCGCGTTGTTCCCAGCCAACACCGTCGTAACGCTGACTGCCACTCCAACGGGCACCTCGTCATTCGGAGGTTGGTCGAACTGCTCCACTCCGGCGAGCACAAACCCCTGTATGGTCACTGTATCGAGTGACCAGGCCGTCATTGCGACGTTCGACTAGAGTGCGGCGGGCTACTCCGTTTCTTCCAGCAGCTTTTCCAGCGTAGGCTTGTGCTTTTCCGGCTTCTTCTTTTTCTCGACCACGATCTGTCCGGCGGGAGGCGCGCCGACGCGCTCGCGGGCCAATTCCTTAACCGCGGTTACGGCGCGAAAACGCTTCGCTCTTTTCTTTCTGGTCTTTCTGGCCATGGAACTCCGCCAGTCAGTTTATCCTACAGGCTGGTTTCACTGGGAAATGTGCAATAATCCATAATTGTCCGGGAGAGTTGCTCGGGTTTGCGAGCCCGACCCCAAAGCTATGGAAGAGCGCGATTTTTTTGACGAGAAGCAAGAGAAGAAAGTAGCTTCGCTGAATTGTCCCCACTGCCAGCAGGCCGGGGAGTATGAAGTGACCTGGGTGGTGCGGACCAAGAAACGCCAGTTATCGGGCCGCGCCGACGACCGCGACCGCGCCCGCTTCGCCAAGTTCCGCTCCTACATGGTGCGCAAAGACGACATGATGGCCTGCAAAAACATCCGTTGCCGCAAGCGCTTCGAGCTTACCGGTCAGTCGACGGTGATCACGGAGTAGATCGTCATTGAGGACTGCCGCCAGTCTCAACCCGCCATCGCGCTATCCGAATCGCGCCTCATGTAGAACTTGCGATCATCCTCATGAGTGACGCGGAACCCGAGCCGTTGGTAGAGCCGTAAGACCGGATTGGTTTTTACAACGGCCAAGCGCACCGCACAGTGAAGGCGTTCCGCCTCTCCAATCAGTCGATTCATCACCTCGGTGCCGATTCCCTGTCCCTGAAAAGGACCATCCACAAAGAGCTGCGCAAGAAAAAGGGCATCCTCCTGCATCGTGCTCTGCAACCAACCAACGTCAGAAACGCCGACGGTGATGATGCGCACCTGCTGCACCGCCCACTGTTCAAGAAAGCCGCTCTCTTGATTTCCCCTATCCAGATTCAATTCTTCAATGATTTTCTTCATCCCTGCAAAGTACAGACGCTTGCAATAGTCGAAATCGTGAGCGACTGCGGGACGAAGCGCGATCTGCATTGGCTTATCCGTAGTATGGACGATGTCGATTCTCCAGTCACCGGGTCGCTGGATTTCCATGTAGATTCCCAAGCAGCCGGGCAACCGTCAAAAACACAACCAGCTTTTTGCCATCCCGCTCATTTATACTGACTGGTTTGCCTGTCACCTCGCAAGTCCGCAGGGTAAGGAGTGATGCTCTTGAAAATTCTGGTCTGCATGAAGCAGGTGCCGCAGAAAGACGCACCGCTCAAGCTGAACGAAACGGGCACGTGGATCCGCGAAGACGTCTCGTATGAAGTGAACGAGCCCGACGCCTACGCCCTGGAAGAAGCGTTGCGGCAGCGCGAGAAGCACAAAGGCGAAGTGGTCGTGATTACCAGCGGCCCGCCCCGCGCCCAGCAGGTGTTGCGCGAAGCGCTGGCTAAAGGCGCGGACCGCGCGATTCATCTCGAGGACGACAAGTTCGTCGGTCTCGATGCGCTCAACACGGCCAAGGCATTCGCGGCCGCGATTAAAGACGAGCAATTTGACCTGATCTTCACCGGGCTGCAATCCGACGACTACGGCTACGCGCAGACCGGCGTGATCCTGGCCGAGTTGCTGGGGCTGCCGCACGCGACCATCATCATGCAGATCGAAAAAACGGAGAGCGGCATTCGGGTCAAACGAGAGCTCGAAGCCGGATTCTTCCAGTTTGTCGACATGCCGACGCCCGCTGTGCTGACCATTCAGTCGGGCATCAACAAGCTGCGCTACGCCACGCTCATCGGTATCAAGCAGGCGAAGAACAAGCCGCTGCGGAAAGTCGCGCTGGCCGAAGTCCAGTCGGCGCTCGGCGAGAATCTGCAGAAAATTGAACGCCTGTACGTTCCACAGAAGACGAAGAAGACGGAGCACATCGAAGGCTCGGCGGGAGAGATCGCGAAGAAGCTAGTGGATAAGCTTCGCAACGAGTTGCGCGTACTGTAAAAGGCTCGTGCGGGCCGGATGATTGGCCCCCGTCGTCGAACGAATAGTGGTCGAGCGATGATCAGAAGACCAGATGACTCTCAACCGAAGGACTTAGCGTCGTGACCGTTTCCACGCCAACCTCGTCTTCCCAAAACTGGAGTGCAGCCGACTATGCGGCTAACGCTCATTTCGTGCCCGCGCTCGGCCAGCCTGTGCTGGACTTGTTGCAGCCGCAGGAGGGCGAGCGCATCCTCGATCTCGGTTGCGGAGATGGAGTCCTCACCGAAAGACTGGTCGCGCTGGGCGCGCACGTGGTGGGCATCGACAGTTCTCCGGACATGGTCGCGGCCGCACGACAGCGCGGTCTGGACGCGAGAGTGATGGACGCGAGAGCACTCGCCTTCGAAAACGAATTCGACGCCGTCTTTTCCAATGCCGTGCTGCACTGGGTAAAGGACGATCCAGACGCTCCTGTGGCGGGAGCATTTCGTGCACTGGTGACCGGAGGAAGATTCGTGGGCGAGTTGGGCGGCCACGGGTGCGTCGGTGCGATTACTGTCGCATTGTTGGCCGCGCTTGAGCGCCGGGGCATCGTCGATGCCGCTTCGTGGATTCCGTGGTACTTTCCGACCGTCGACGAATATGAAATCCGTCTGCGCCGGGCCGGGTTTGTGCCGCGGAGTGTGCAACTGATTCCACGTCCCACGCCGCTGCCAACAGGAATGCGCGGTTGGTTGGAAACATTTGCCAATCCGCTCTGCGCGGCATTGCCGGCAAGTGAGCGTGGTGGTTTTCTCGACGAAGTCACGGCCAGGCTCAAGCCGGTTCTGTGCGATTCTCAGGGGCGCTGGACCGCGGATTATATGCGCCTTCGCTTTGCGGCGATCAAGACCTGAGCGACGAGACGCATTTCGTCGCAAGAGCACCAGAGAGCAAAAGATTTCGAGGAATCAAAATGTCCGACACTATTCTCGTCATCGTCGAACAGCGCGAGGGCAAGTTGAATCGCGTTTCGTGGGAAACCATCACGGCCGGGCAAGCCATTGCAGCGGCAACCGGCTGGGCGCTGGAAGCGGCGGTTGTAGGCGGGAGTGTCGCGGCAATCGCGGCCGAAGTCGCTTCAAAAAAAATCGCGAAAGTGTACGCCGTCGAGTCGCCGAAGCTGGAGCCCTACACGCCTGACGCGTTCGCAGCAGCCCTGAAGCAGCTGATCGCGGCGAAGCTGCCGAAGCTCGTGCTCATGCCGCATACCTACCAGGTGCGCGACTTCGTCCCCAAGCTGGCGACGGCCATGGGGCGAACCGTCGTCAGCGACTGCATCGGCTTCAAGCACGAGAACGGCAAAGTCGTGTTCACGCGGCAAATGTTTCAGGGCAAGCTGGCCGCGGACGTCAGTTTTACCAGCGACGCCCCATGGTTCGCGACGTTTCAGAACGGCGCGTTTCGCGGGGACAAGGCTGAAGCTGGGGCAAGCGCAGCTCCGATCGAAACTGTGAGCGTAGAGATTGCCGACGGCGTCATCCGCAACAAGCCACAGGAAGTTTTCAAGGAAGCCAAGCAGGCGGTCGACCTTACGCAGGCTGAAATCATTGTGGCCGTGGGCCGCGGCATCAAAGAGCAAAAGAATATCGAGATCGCTAAACAACTGGCCGATGCGCTGGGCGGAGAACTCGCAGCGTCGCGTCCCATCTGCGATTCTGGATGGCTGCCCATGGACCGCCAGATTGGGTCGTCTGGGCAAACCGTTGCGCCGAAACTATACCTGGCGCTCGGCATCAGCGGCGCGATTCAGCACATTGTCGGGATGAAGGGCTCGCGGGCGATCATCGCGGTGAATAAAGATTCAGAAGCCCCGATATTTGAGATTGCCGACTACGCGATCGTAGGAAATCTGTTCGACATCGTCCCCCCGCTGATTGAGGAAGTGAAAAAGGCGAAAGCGGCCGGCTAGAATCAGATATTGACCATTTTTATGACCATAGATAAAATAGTGGTCATGGCAGATATTCCCATCTCCGAGTTCAAGGCCAAATGCCTCGGCCTCATCGAACAGGTCCACAAGACTCGCCAGCCGTTGCGCATCACGCGTCATGGTCGCCCGGTGGCGGAAGTAATTCCGGCTGGCCCCGACCGCAAGCGAAAATTCGTCGGTGACATGATCGGTACGGCCAAGATTGTCGGTGATATTGTCTCGCCCGTCATCGACCTGGATGAATTCGAGGTTTACCGGGATTGAAACTCCTTTTAGACACACACATTTGGTTATGGAGCAAGCTGGAGCCGAAACGCCTGGGGCGAAAGCTTCTCTCCGAGTTGTCGGACGTGAACAACGAACTCTGGCTGTCGCCAATTAGCGTTTGGGAAGCTTTGGTGTTGATGCGGAAGGGGCGAATTCAGGTCGACGATCCTTTTGCATGGATTGAACGAGCGGCGGAGCAGATGCGCGAAGCTCCGCTGACCCGCGAAATCGTGAGCACGGGGCTAGCCTTGCCGCTATTGCATGCCGATCCCGCCGATCGCCTTCTCGCCGGGACAGCAAAGGTACTGAAACTGACATTGGTGACTGCAGACCAGAAGCTGCTTGGTCTCGGCGAAATCGCGACTCTGAACAACCGCTGACATGCTGATCTTTCGCGAACCCGTCGAAGGCGTGGAACGGCCGCAGATGCCGGCGGACGTAGTGATTGTCGGTGGCGGGCCGGCTGGGATGGCCTGCGCCTTGCGGCTGGCGCAGTTGATTGACGCGCACAACGCGGCCCATCCAGAGGCGCAGCTCAGCAAAGAAAATATTTACGTGCTCGAGAAAGCGCGCGAGATTGGGCAGCACTGTCTCTCAGGCGCGCTGCTTGATCCGCGGTCAATCCGCGAACTGCTTCCCGATTTTGAGAAGGACGCTCCTCTCGATGCCAAGGTTGAGAAAGAAGCGGTTTACTTTCTCACTGAAAAATCCAAGTTCAAGTTTCCGGTTACGCCGCCCTTTCTGCGCGACCACGGCAACTATGTCATCTCGCTCAACAAGTTTGTTAAGTGGCTGGGGGGCAAAGTAGAAGCGACGGGCATCACGGTCTTCACTGGATTCGCGGGTTCGGAGTTGCTCTTCGATGGCGACCGCGTGACTGGCGTCCGCACTGACGACAAAGGCGTCGACAAAGAAGGTCATCAGAAGTCGAACTTCGAGCCGGGATACGATCTGCATGCGAAAGTGGTCATCCTCGCCGAAGGCCCCCGTGGATCGCTGACGAAACAACTGATTCAGAAGTTCGATCTTGCCAAAAACGCCAACCCGCAGACGTACGGCGTAGGAGTGAAAGAATTATGGGAAGTTCCGGCGGGGCGCATTGCGGCGGGCGAAGTGATTTACACGTTGGGCTGGCCGCTCACCACGCATGAGTATGGTGGCGCCTGGATCTATGGCAGCAAGGAAAACGTCGTCTCGCTCGGCTACGTGACCGGGCTCGACTATGCCGACCCGCGGCTGGATCCGCAGCGCGTGTTGCAGGAGTTCAAGCGGCATCCCTTTGTGGCGAAGCTGCTCGAGGGCGGCAAGATGATTCGCTACGGGGCCAAGTCGATGCCGTACGGCGGCTGGTGGGCAATCCCGCCGGTCGCGGGGAATGGATGGATGATCCTCGGCGACTCGGCCGGCTTTCTGAATTCGGCGCGGCTCAAGGGAATTCATCTGGCGATCAAGAGCGGGATGCTCGCAGCCGAAACTGCGTTCGAAGCGCTTATAAAAGATGACTCGTCGGCGGTGACCCTAAGCACCTTTCAGAAGAAAGTGGAATCGAGCTGGATCAAAGAAGAACTCTGGAAGGTCCGCAACCTGCATCAGGGGTTCGAACATGGAATGTATGCGGGCATGTTCCACACCGCGCTGCAGATGATCACCGGCGGACGCGGGCTGCGCAACCGCTATCCCGCGAAGGCCGGATACGAGCACATGCGTAAGCTGGCCGAGTTGCCCGCCGACGGCGGCGCGGAAGCGCATCTGCTCGGCCCCGCCAAGGGCGACGGCAAACTCACCTTCGACAAACTGACCGACCTGTACCACTCAGGCACGAAGCACGAAGAAGACCAGCCATCGCATCTCGTGATTCACGATACGAATCTTTGCAATACGAAATGCGTCAAGGAATTCGGCAGCCCATGCCAGAATTTTTGTCCTGCGAACGTTTATGAGATGGTCGAAGACGCGAGCCAGCCGAATGGCAAGCGCATCAGCCTGAATCCGTCGAACTGCGTGCACTGCAAGACCTGCGACATCGCCGACCCGTATCAGATCATCACCTGGGTGCCACCAGAAGGCGGCGGCGGCCCGAATTACGACGGAATGTGATCTGCGATGCTCGTGTGGGACCGGAACTGTGACCCGGTCAGGTCGAGCGAAGCTCGGCAGCCGCCGGCAGCCGTGATAGCATTTGCGGCATGCGCTGCCGGATGATCGTCGTCATTGTTCTGCTCCTGTCTTCAGCTTCTTTCTCCCAGCAGCCCGCCCCCTCCATCCCCACCTCGGGATTCCCTGGCCTCGATGAGTACCGAGCTTCGCGAATTGCTGTCTACACCGATGACTTCGGCGAACTGAAGCGCTACCGCGACGACGATGCTGCGCGACTGAATGCGCCCGCGGCTCACAATCGCGTGGTGTTCATCGGCGACTCCATCACTGACTACTGGAAGCTAGCAGATTATTTCCCGGGCAAGGCGTACATCAATCGCGGCATTGACGGGCAGAGCACTTCGCAAATGCTGGTGCGTTTTCGTCAGGACATCCTCGAATTGCATCCCAATGTGCTGATTGTGCTGGCAGGAACCAACGACGTCGCCGGCGTCACCGGGCGCACGCGCACTGAGGACATCGAGGCCAACTACGCGTCCATGGCCGAGTTGGCGCGGCTGCATCACATTCGCGTGGTTTTCGCGTCGCTCCTTCCGGTGAATAATTACACCGACGACGCGAAGGAGTCGTTTGCCCTGCGTCCGCCGGAAAGAATTCTGGCGCTGAATGCATGGCTCAAGGATTACTGCGCCAAGAACGGGCTCGTGTATCTCGACTACTTCTCGGCGATGGTGGATGACAAAGGCATGCTGAAGCGCGAGCTATCGGACGAGGGACTGCATCCCAATGCGGCTGGTTATAAAGTGATGGCGCCGCTTGCCGAGAAGTCGATTGCGCGGGCCATCGCGGGCCAGCCATGATTCGAACGCGGCAGCGAAGTTTCGCAGTTGGTCGCAGGGATGCTGCCAGAGCTATCCTGTTACGCTAAAGGACAATCATGAAATCATCTCGCTATTTCCCGACGCTTGCGGTTTTCTTCGTCGCACTTGCCGTTGGCGCCATGGCGCAGCAGCCTGCGTCGGCCGCCCCGCCCAGCATCCCCACGACCGGTTTTGCCGGCCTCGACCAGTACCGGGCGCGACGCATCGCGGTCTTTACCGATGACTTCGGGCAACTGGCGCGCTATCGCGACGCCAACGCCGCGCTCACTCCACCGAAGCCGGGCGAGGATCGCGTTGTCTTTTTCGGCGACTCGATTACCGACATCTGGCACCTCGACGAATATTTTCCGGGCAAGCCTTACGTCAACCGCGGCATCGGCGGGCAAACCACGCCGCAGATGCTGGTGCGCTTTCGCCAGGATGTGATTAATCTGCAGCCTAAAGTCGTCATCATTCTTGCCGGGACCAACGACATCGCCGGCAATACCGGTCCGATGCGACTGGAGGACATCGAAGCCGATTACGCCTCGATCGCCGACCTCGCGCGCGCGAACCGTATCAAGGTGATCTATTCGTCGGTGCTGCCGGTGCACAACTACACTGACCGTTCGAAAGATTTTTTCGCGCAGCGGTCGCCGGAGAAGATTCTCGCGCTGAATGCCTGGCTCAAGAGTTACTGCGCGGCCACGTCGAATGGCTGCACATATCTCGATTACTTCAGCGCGATGGTCGACGACAAGGGACTGATGAAGAAGGATCTCGCCGACGATGGCCTACATCCGAATGCGGCGGGATTCAAGCTTATGGCGCCGCTGGCCGAGGCGGCGATCGAGAAGGCGCTGAAGTAGTCGCAAAGCACTCAACAGTCGGCATTCAGCCAGTACAATGAGGTGTAGCCGTCAACCAAGGCCCGGTGGCTGAATGCTGACGGATGAGTGCTGAATGCCGCTCCACGACAAATTCGGCCGCGCGATCACCGACCTGCGCATCTCCATCACCGACCGCTGCAACTACAAGTGTGTCTACTGCCGCACCGGGAACGAGGGGGCGCTGTATGGCGACCTGCCGTTTGAAGATTATCTGCGGATGGCGCGCGTGCTCGTAGGCATGGGGATTAACAAGATTCGCTTGACCGGCGGCGAGCCGCTGTTGCGCAAGGGCGTGGTCGAATTTGTGCGAGAACTCGCGAAGCTGCGGCCTCAGGAGCCAATGCCCGAGCCGCTCGACATCGCCCTCACCACCAACGGACACATGCTCGCCGAGATGGCGCAGCCGCTGAAGGATGCCGGGCTGACGCGGGTTACGGTGTCGATGGACGCGGTCGATCCCGAGCGCTTCGCTCGCATCACCCGCGTGCCCAACGGATACGATCACGTGCTCGCCGGCATTCGCGCGGCGCGGCGGGCGGGGCTGTGGCCGCTGAAAGTGAACTGCGTGCTCATGCGCGGGTTCAACGAAGACCAGATTATTCCCTTCGGCATGTTCGCTCGCGAAGAGGGCGTGACCGTGCGCTTCATCGAGTTCATGCCACTCGAAGAGGGACGCACCTGGGCGCCTTCAACCGTGGTCACGCTCGACGAGATTCTGGCGCGCATGGCCGAGTACCGGCCGCTGGTCGAGATTCCGCACGCCCGCTCGGAGACCGCGCGCCGCTACCGCTTTGAAGATGGCGTAGGCGAGATTGGAATTATTGCGCCGGTGTCGCATCCTTTCTGCGGACATTGCAGCCGCATCCGCATCACCAGCGACGGGAAAATTCGCACCTGCCTGTTCTCAGTGTGGGATCATGACCTGCACGGCGAGATGCGGCGCGGCTCGAGCGATGCTGAACTCGCGGAGTTTATTCAGAGCGTGGTGCAGAAGAAAGAGGAGCGGCATCACATTGGCGAGCCGGATTTCGTCCCGGCCTCGCGGACCATGGTGCACATCGGGGGATAAGGACGGGATAAAACCGGGAAGGGCGCGAGTTCTACTCGTGCCGATCAAATCCACTATCGCGAGAACAGGCTTTAGCCGCTGTGATTCGCTCCGTTTAAAATTGAGTTCATGAATATGCGGTGGGCGATAGCGGCGGCTGCGTTGATTCTGGCCAGCGCGCCATTACGAACCCAGAGCTCTACCTACCTTGGCTTTGACGCGAACGACTACCCCGGAGACGCCAATCTCAAAACTCTGCATCAGACGTTCGCTTACACGGGATACTGGCTCAACCCTCCACCCGGCGAGAAGATAAATTCCTGGGCCGGCCACCGCAGTGCAGTCGAGTCGGCGGGATTTGGATTTCTCGTTCTGTTCAACGGACGGCTCTACGCCGAATTGAAGACCGTGGCGAACGCAACTCGCGTAGGCCAATCCGATGCGCGGGCCGCAGCAGGGGCCGCACGGCGGGAGGGTTTTCCGCAGGCGACCATTATTTTTCTCGACCAGGAACAGGGTGGGCGCATGTTGCCGGAGCAGAAGGCTTACATCTATGCCTGGGTCGACGGCGTCATCGCGGCGGGATTTCGCGCGGGGATTTATTGTTCCGGCATCGCCGCCGCCGACGACGGCAACGTCATCACGGCCGAAGACATTCGCGAACATGCCGGAGGGCGCGAGATCGCTTACTGGGCCATCAACGACGCCTGCCCGCCCGCTCCGGGATGCGCCTTTCCGCAACAGCCGCCGAGCCCCGCCGCGAGTGGAGTGAAGTTCGCCGAAGTCTGGCAGTTCGCGCAGTCGCCGCAGCGCAAAGATTTGCCGGGGCGCTGCACCAACTACAGCCGCGACGGAAATTGCAATGCACCGGGAATCGACGGGCTGAAGGTCGATCTCAATGCGGCCACGTCGGCTGATCCTTCGCACGGCAGAATTCACTAGGGAACACGCTTGATGCCGAAAAACAACATTGACAAGGATTTACACAGCTAGACGAAAATACACAGCAACCTCGCGACCGAAGCGTCTAATCAATGCCGTCGCATATTCGCGACCGCGATGCGCGCCGACGTAAATCAGTTTTTAGTTGCCGTGGTTCCATGTGAGTCCCAAGGAGGAATGAGGAATTATGACAAGGCAGCTCAGATCGGCTGTTCTTTGTGTTGCCCTTTGCATCGGTCTTGAAACTTCCTTACTTTCGGTTTCTGTCTGGGCCGCGGAACAGGCGAAGCCCGTCCCAGCGGCGCCGATTCCGGCGCAGATTCTGGCCGCGAAGAAAGTGTTTGTTGCCAACGCCGGCGCTGAACAGCGTTCGTATGAAGATCCCCTATTCAACGGTGGGCCCGAACGTACGTACAACCAGTTCTACGCGGCCATGAAAACCTGGGGCCGGTACGAACTTGTGTCCGCTCCCGCCGATGCCGATCTACTGTTCGAAATCGGCCTTCGTATTCCGGCTATCGGCGGACCCGAGGCTCAAGGCGCAATTGGCGGCATACCCTTCGATCCGCAGTTTCGCCTGGAGATTCGCGACCCGAAGACTAACGCCCTGTTGTGGGCCTTCACCGAGCACGCACAATGGGCCATTCTGCAGGGCAATCGGGAGCGGAACTTTGATCAGACTCTGACCCGCATTGTGAGCGACTTGCAGGGCTTGATGCTGCCGGCGAATCGGGACCCAGAAAGCCGGTGATTCGGAGTGAGGTGGTCCCGAGACTTCGCCGCTGGCCGTTTACGCTAGCGCACGCGCTAAAATAGATTTATGGCCGACCGCACGTTCACTCTCGAGGAAGCGCAATCACTGTTGCCGGTGCTGGAGTCGCTGCTGCGCTCCGCCATTGCCGGCAAGCAGGTCATGGACGAAGTCGAAGCTGAGCAACAGGCGCTCAGTCACCGGATTTTTTTGAATGGCGGCATGCACGTCGATGTAGTCCAGCAGGCGCGGCGCAAAGGGGAGCGGATCAAAGCCGAGCAGCGCGCCAAAGACGCGCTGGCCGAGATCGATTCCATCGGCGTGCAAGTGAAAGACCTCAACATTGGCCTGCTCGATTTTCCCTGCGAAGTCGAAGGCCAGATCATTCTGCTATGCTGGAAATCAGGAGAGAAATCCATTACCCACTGGCACGGAACGCAGGAAGGATTCGCCGGGCGCAAGCCCATCGATGAGCGCATCGCCCGCGCCCGTAAGACAAACTAGAACCCGCGTAATCTACTTCGCCAGTTTGAAAATCCTTACCGCGAAGGGCACGCGGTCATAGAAAGCAAGCAGATCCAAAGCATTGCCTTCGTGATACTTCCCGGCCTTAGTGGTTGACGCTTTTTCTTTCAACCGTCCTGGCGCGCCGCCAACCCGCAGAGTCCAAATCGTCTCTAACCGAGCAACATACTCCCGAGTTTAGTGTTTACAAGAAAAAACCCTTATCACACCGCGCGCCTGGGAACGCGGCACAATTGCGTTTCACGGCTCTCGAGGGATTCCGACAGTGAGCCCAGAACAAGTTTCTGGCTCAGAATCCCGGAGGTATCGCACTGAAAATGAAAATAAAAATGAATGAAAAGAAAGTTGCAGTTCGGTGGTGGTTGCTGGCAGTCATCATTTTATCTTTTTCAGCAGCATCGTTTTCGCAGGTCGCGGTCGGCATTTCGGTTCGCATCGGTCCGCCGGCGCTGCCGGTGTACGCGCAGCCCATCTGCCCCGGTCCGGGTTACATGTGGACGCCCGGATACTGGGCCTGGAGCGATGATGGCGGTTATTACTGGGTGCCGGGCACGTGGTTGGTAGCTCCGGTCGGCATGCTGTGGACGCCCGGATACTGGGGATGGGGCGGGGGATTCTATGCCTGGCATCCGGGGTACTGGGGGCCGCACATCGGTTTCTACGGCGGAATCAACTACGGATTCGGCTATGGCGGCGTGGGCTTTGCCGGCGGTGAGTGGCGCGGCGGAACGTTTTTCTATAACCGCACCGTCACCAACGTCAGCGTTACCAGCGTGACCAACGTCTACACGAAAACTGTGGTCGTGAACGAAAATCACGTGGCCTTCAACGGCGGCGAGGGCGGAGTGGTGGCGCGTCCAAACCCGCAGGAGGAAGCGGCCGAGCACGAGCAGCATACGCCGCCGCTCGCCGAACAGACGCAGCACGAGCACCTGGCCAGCCAGAATCGCCAGAACTTCGCGTCCGAGAATCATGGGCGTCCCGCGATTGCGGCCACAGCACGGGCGGGCGATTTCAGCAGCCGTTCCGCGGTTCCAGCCCGTTCTGCGGGTGCGGAGTATCATGCCCCGGCCATGTCGCCCAAGGAAGCGCGTGGTCCGTCGACGCCGGCCGGAACCAAAGCGAACTCCAACGACGGATTCCGCTCGTTCACTCCCCCGGCGAAGAGCAATGCATCGAGCGGCAGTGGCGGCGAGTCGCGCCCGGAGAACACTCATTCCTCGCCGCCGGCGAAGGAGAGCGCGGCGCCCAAGCCGAGTTCGCAAAAGCCGGCTCCTCCGCCGAAGAAGCCGCCGAAGCCGAAGGAAGAGCGGAAGGACTAGTCGGAATCTTAGGCGTCCGACCTCAGATTTCGGTCAGCCTGAGGTCCGAAGTCTGAGGTCAGCAGTTTTTCTGCAAGCCCGCTGGAGACCGGCGTTCTAACCGGGAAGCGGACTGCCTTGGCCGGATGCGCGGGCGCAATTGGCAGGGATGGTTCCGGGCCCGCGGTTCAGGTACTGCGGTGTGCGCCGGGCGAAATCATCTCTGCTACAATTTTTGCAGATTCAGCAGCAAAGAAATACGCGAGAACGGAGCACGGAGCGGGGCGCGCCGAAGGAGTATTAACGAACATGTCATCCACGAAGTCGAAACTCCGGCTGGTAGGCGCCTTTGCCGTGCTGCTGACGCTTGCTCTAGCAGTCGGCTGCCGGGGCTTTTTCGTCAAACCAACTCTCACCGCGATCGCGGTCGGGCCGCTCACGCCGACAATCTATGTCGGAGCTACCGACAACACCGTTCAAATGTTTGCCGTGGGCACTTTCAACGACGGTAGTAGTGGGAGTACGCCGGTGACGTGGGGCATTACGGGAACCGGCACCGACGGTCAACCCATCGCAACAGTCACCACCGGTGGGCTGGTTACAGCGCAAAGCTCTGGCTCGGGAACCGTAACGGCAGCGTCGAATTTACTTCCGTCCATCAGCGGGAGCCAGCCCCTCGTCGTTTCAATAGCCTGCACAAGCGTGCCCATTGTCACTCCTAGCAGCCCCGTCACCCTGACGCAGGGAGACCCGAGCCAAACATTCACTGCTACCTGCAACGGTGGGCAAGATATCACTGCGGTAGCTACCTGGTTCTCGAGCAACACAACCTTCGCCACGTTTTCTGCAAACGTCCTGACCGCAACGGAGACCTCCGGCGCCAATGGCACTTTCTTCATTACTGCTACCGCCAACGGCTTCACCAGCAACCAGGTCCAAGTCACGACCAGCGGCTTCAACTAGAGCAGGCGAGGTTGCCGCTTGCTGCAAGAATTTCGGCGTGGCAAACAAGATCGGGTGCCCCATTCCTGCGAGAAGTGGCGCACCCATCTGAGTGTTTCCAATCCGCAATCTGAATCAACAATCTGAAATCGCTGCGCCTACTCTTTCATGACGGCGTCGATGGTGGAGTAAAGCTGGCTGGCAGGCTCCTTGACTTCCACATACGGATGGTTGGGATTGCGGCTGCTGACGATGTAGACGGTCGGCGTGTGATCGATCTTAATGGCCTTGCCCAGATCGCGATCGGCATTCACCAGGGCGGCGAATTTTCCACCCGGATCGAGCACATAGGGCAAATCGACTTTATGCGCGGCGCCGAATTTCTCTGCATACGAACGCAGGTTCTGCAAAGTCACTTCCAGCTGGTTCTCAAAAATGTAATCGCGAAACTCGTTGCCCATGGCCTTGGAGTGCGTATCGAAAAAACGCGCCATCACCGCAGCCTGATAAGACCAAGGGTGCAGCGGCAGCGGGAAATCGTGACGGATGACCGGAATCTTGTAGGTCTTCGAAGCCTGCTCGACCAGAGGCGCCGTACGTCGGCACATGGGACACTCCAGATCCTCGAAGACGACAATGGCGACCTGTGATCCCTTGGGCGGGTGAAACACGGTGTCGACCGTGTCCTGCGCGGCGGAGCGTACGGTACTGGCCAGTGCGACTAACGAGAGCAGAGACAGAATAACGAGACGATGGCAGATTGTATTTGTCTTTTTCATTTTCATTGGCGAATTAATCTTCATTTTCATTGGCGAATTCATTGGCGAAAAGGCGTTTCGAAAGAGGGCGCCCACATCTATCTTAGACGCAGTATCCCTCGTCCGGGCCGCCCGCATCCCGAACTTCCGCCCACGGAAGTTCTACTCAGATGGTAACTGAGGCGGACCGTGTATGTCTCAACGCGTCCAGCAGCGCGCGCATCAGAAGCGCAAACACGTGAACCTCCGTGCCGGGAACTTCTCCCTTGCGACGCGATATAGTAGATGATTCCCTTCGTGACCTGTACTCAATGGTGAGACTGTTGGTGAGATTGTCGGGCTCAATTCGTCTGGGCCGGCAGCTTCCGCTGGTGCTTCCGTTAATGACGGCAGTGCTGCTGATGGCTCTCGGGTGTGGTCGCGGACGTCATCGAGTGATTGAAGTCGCGTATGTCTCGGCGCCGCAGGCGGCCCTGCGCGACCAGGTGGCGGCGATCTTCAATCGCGTCGGCAACGTGAAGAACGGAGAACGCGTCGAGGTACTGGAGCGCGAGAAGCGTTTCGTCCGCGTGCGCACCGCCAGCGGAATCGAAGGCTGGATCGAGCAGCGCTTCCTGGTCGATCAGAAAACCTTCGACGCCCTGCAGAAACTTACCGCCGACAATCAGAACGATCCCATACAGGCCCCAGGAGTTCTACGGAATGAGACTAATCTCCACGTGACTCCGGGCCGCGAGACGGAACACTTGTACCAGCTTGCCTCCGGAGCGAAGGTCGCGATTCTGAAGCGTGGGACCGCCGAGAAACCGGGTCTGGTAGTTCCAGCCAAGCCGATCGCCAAGTCGGGAGCAAAGGCTGCCGCCGAGCCCGTGCTGGAAGACTGGTGGCTGGTGCGCGACGATCAGGGCCGCGTAGGCTGGGTACTAGCTAGAATGGTCGACGTGGACGCTCCTCTTGAAATTGCCCAGTATGCCGAGGGTCAGCGCTTCGTCGCGTTCTTTGCCCTGGACACGGTGCCCGATAACGACAAGGGAGTGCAAAAGCAAGTCCCGCAATATCTTTGCCTGCTGACCGATCCCCACGACGGCCTGCCCTACGACTTCGACCAAGTCCGTGTTTATACCTGGAACACGCGGAAACATCGTTATGAGACGGCGTACCGCGAACACGGCCTCGACGGCGTTCTGCCGGTCACGGTCACGCGCGAGAGTTTCGACAAAGAAGGAACCCTGCCCGTATTCATCCTGCGCGTAAAGGACGACGCAGGCGCGGTCACTGAGCGCAAGTACAAACTGAACACGCCCATCGTGAAACGAGTGCTCGCGCCTGGGGAAGTGCCCTCCAGACCAGCCAAAAGGCGCCGGAGCTAAAACGGGCCGAATGACCCGCTTAATCCCGATTTGACCTTCCAAATATCATATCGGCCTCTCCGATTTCTATCAATTTCGGTATCAAAACAAGACGCCAACACACCAACCCATTGAAAACAAATTGTTTTGTGTTCGCTATGTTTGGATTGTGAGTTGCATTGCATTGTCTGTTCTCATTGTGTATCGCGTTGCTTGTTGTGTGCGGTTCATCATGAAGCCCGCAACAGACGGGTGGAACGGCATAGATTCTTGCAGGCCAAAATTTCTTAGGACTTGTTTAAGAATTTTGCAGCACATTTTGCAGTACATCGGATCGCGCGACTTTTCCCAGGAACCCGATCGAAGCGCTTGTATCCGATTCCGAAACACAAAAATTTGAAGGAGGCAGGAAATGCGTTTTGAACGTTTTCCTCGAGTTTGTAGTTGGCTGCTGGTAGCGGCAGTCCTGATCGTGACCAATTGCGCGCTGTTCGCCCAGGAAACCACAGGCGGCCTGCAAGGCACAGTAAAAGACACCAGCGGCGCAGTCGTAGCCGGCGCCCATGTCGTAGTGAAGAGCCCTGCCCTGGCTGGCGATAAGACTGCGGATACCGAATCGACTGGTTATTACCGGTTCGCCAACCTGCCACCGGGGATTTATTCAATAGAGGTGACGGCCAAAGGGTTCAAGGTCACCAAGCGCGACGGCTTGAACGTGGAGATCGGCCGGCTCCCGAGCGTGGATCTTGCACTAGAGGTTGGAACAGCGGCAGAAGTTGTTGAAGTCAGCGGCCAAGCTCCGGTGATCGATGTCACTTCGAATGCGAACCAGACCAACCTGACCGCCGAAACGCTGAACGATACTCCTCACGGTTACAGCTTCCAGTCAGTCATTCAATATGCCCCGATGGCCCGCAATGAGCCTCTTGCCGGCGGTTCGGCTGGTATGACTGGCAACTCCGGCGGATCGCTGCCGGGCAGCGCGGGCAACGGTCAGCCCGTTGGTTTCTCTATCGGTGGAGCTGCTGACTCCGAGAGTAGCTATCTTGTTGAAGGCCAGGATACTGAGAACATCTCCGGCGGCGCTTCCAATGCCAACGTTCCGTTCCAGTTTATTCAAGAAGTTCAGGTCAAGACTTCAGGTATTGAGGCCGAACACGGCGGCGCCCTCGGCGGCGTCATCAACGTGGTCATGAAGAAGGGCAGCAACGCCTACCACGGTTCATTCTTTGGTTCCTATGAATCCGACGCGATGGACGGTTCTCCGAGCGAGGTCCTGCGTTACGATCCAACTCCCGTTGTCACGTCTCCCGACGTCGACTCGCAGTACTATCAGCCGAAGAAGGATCACTTCAGGATCGCCACCGCCGGATTTACCGTAGGGGGCCCGGTCGTAAAGGATCGTCTGTGGTTCTTCCTGGGGTTTGATCCCCAGTACAATTCCAGAGCTAGAACGGTGAATTTCGGCCCACAGGTATGCTTTGCTGATTTCGGACCGAGCGGCTGTCCGAATCAGGCACTAGGAAATCAAATCTTCAACAATGACACGCAGCAGTACTTCAGTACTGCCCGCCTTGACGGCACCGTTAGCCAGAAGATTCGTGTCTTCGGTTCGTGGCTCTATCAGTACTCGCGGGCATCCGGAGTGAGCTTGCCCTTCGCGGATCCGACAAACCCCAATCTCCTGAACAGCGGAGGGATCAACGTCGGAGCGGGGACCGTCTCCGGCATCATTACTCCTCTCTCGCAGTACTCACACGGCCTCGGGTATTCGTCCCCTAACGCGACTTACAACTTTGGCGCTGATATAACCCTGAGCCCGCAGGTCGTCGCCACCACTCGGTTCGGCTACTTCTTCACGAACTACCACGACTTTGGCTGGCCCACCGCGGGAGTAGACCTTGACACGCAGGTCGGAGTCACGCCAGGTGCGGGAGTTGATAACACTGGTGCTCTCCTACCAAATGCACTGCAGGTGGCTACTGGCACGACTACAGCCCCTTTCGACCAAAGTTTCACTCAGGTCAATGCCAGTAAACACTTCCAGTTCGATCAAGACGTAGCATTCTTCAAGAGCGGCTGGTGGGGCACCCACAACATCAAGGGAGGGTACCAACTCAACCATCTATCCAATGTGATTGATCAGGGCGGCAACCTGCCCTTCGCGTTTGAATATCTTGGTGGGGGCAGTGGGGGACAGTCCTACCGGCCGAGCACAGCCAACGGAAGCACGGTCTGCTTTGGCCCTACTGGGACCGCCGCAGCGCCGGAACCCGGCAGCCTTGCTTATGAATGGAATGGGAACTGCGCCGGCCAGTACGGCTATCTGACGGTGCAAGACTTCGCGACCGTCCTGAAAACACCCTCTGGCACCGTGGTGCCGGCCAGTGACTGGAACCATGCCCTGTTCATCCAGGATGCCTGGACTGTGGGGCACGGCTTAACTCTGAACCTCGGCCTCCGTATCGAGAAAGAAACGCTTCCTGCTCCTCCGGGCATTGGGGTTAACATTAGCTCCATCAACTTCTCGTGGAGCGACAAGATCGAACCTCGCTTGGGCGCGGCATGGGGATCGCGGGATGGCAAGCTGAAAATCTTTGGCAGCTATGGCGTTACCAACGACGTCATGAAGCTGCTGCTGGCCCAGACGTCGTGGGGCGCGCAGGGATACGAGGATTGCACCTATCCGATTGGTCCGGACGGGACGACCACCGGGTTCTCGAACTCCGACGTGACGCTCCAATTCAACGCGTCGAACCGCGCTTGCCCCACTGGAATTGCCACCGTGGGAGCCAACTTTCAGAACGGTAACGTTCCAGCAGCGCTGACCGACGCCGGTACTGGCGCCTCGCTGATTGAAAACGTCAACTTCCGCCCAGAGGAGCCAGTCTCACCTGGGGTGAAGCCCTATCGCCAGCACGAGTACGTTGCTGGCGTGGATTACCAGCTCAAGAGAGACTGGGCAATCGAAGCGCGTTATGATCGCCGCCGCCTCGACCACGTGATTGAGGACGCGTCGTTGGCCGACCCGAACGCCTTCGAAATCTACACCATCGTCAACCCAGGCGAGAACAAGAACCAAACCATCGATGGCTACGCCAACTACTTGACATCGATTGGTGATGCCTACGGCCCTGGGACGGCAGCGTTTAATCCCACCGGCGCATTCGGCACTTGTCCCACCTGCCCAGCCCTTCCTAAGGCAGTCCGCAACTACGACGGCCTGGAATTCCGGGTCACCAAGACCACCAGCCACGGGCTCGCGGGAATGTTCAGCTACACCTGGAGCAGCCTGTGGGGTAACTATACCGGCCTCACCACCACCGACCAGATCGACGGCGGCACCACAGGACGTAACTCGCCCGACACGACACGTTCGTTCGACGAGCCGTTCTACTACTTCGGCGCTAACGGCAAGTCAAACAATGGGCCTTTGCCGACGGATCGTCCCAATACCTTCAAAGGCAACGTTTACTATCAGCTACCTTGGAAGGGCAACACCAACACAACGACCTTCGGACTCTTCCAGGTGGCCTACCAGGGTAGCCCGATGAGTTCGTTCACTGACCTGGGTCTGGCATCGGGAGAAACACCGATCGAGGGCACCTACATCTTTGGCCGAGGCCAGTGGGTTAACGCGACGACCGACCCAACGACCGGGACCATCGACTTTGGCACTCCCTATAGCCGCCGCACGCCCTGGTTCACGCAGACAGATTTCAACCTACAACATGCCGTCAAGGTCAACAAAAACAACGAGCACCAGGTGCTCAGCTTTACTGCGACCTTGACCAACCTGCTCAATCAGCGCAACATCACCTCTTACTGGGGGGGATTCAACTCAAACTCCAACGCGAGCTTCCTCCAAATCCCCGGGAGCTGCGGCCCTGGCGGAACGGCTGGCCTCTGTTTTGCCTTCAACGGTGCAGCTTTCTATCAGGCAGCCGAGGGCGGGTACAACGCGCAGGCGGCGGCCACCGCCAGCGGGCTAACACTCAACTCACATTACGGTTCGCCGAACCTCTTCCAGATCTCGCGGAACATCCGCTTGGGAGCCACCTTTACCTTCTAACCTTGCATCACGTGCATCTCAAGGGAGCCGATACTTCGGCTCCCTTCTTTTTTGTCCGCCAAAAATCAGCCCCACGCCTTCGCGTGGGGCTTTCTTCACTACGGGTAAACCGCTACCCCTACCCCTACTTCCCAAAGATCACATAGTGGTAGCTCGTAGCCATGAAGAACAGCAACGGGACCGACAAAAAGAAATTCGTGCGCGAGGCCAGGAACGCCTGGCGGGCCATAATCGCTGCATTAGCGGGCGGAGTGCCTGCCAGCGTCCCGCGGATGATTTTCTTGTTGTTGGGCCAGATGATGCCCCAGACGTTGAACAGCATCACGATGCCGAAGCCGCCGCCCACGCCGATGGAGAGCACGTGGTTGTCGTCCTGGCCGACGGGCGTGTAGTTCACGAACAGGCAGGCTGCGGCGACGCAGAGGATGGCGGTGATCACGCCCAGAACATATCCGCTGGGCGTCATTTTCTTAATCACCATGAACAGAATGAACCAGACCGCGATCCACAGCAGCAGAAAGAAGCCGATCGTCGCCAGCTCGCTGCCGCCCTCGCGGCGAGCATCGGGTCCGACATAGAACTGCCCCCAGTACCAGAATCCTAAAAAGACCGTGGCCAGCGCGCTCCAGCGAAACCAGTTCAGGGCGGGCAGCGTGAGGTACTGGAAAACCTTAGCTTTCATGCTGGCGTCCACTTGCTTCATGAAGGGGACGTTGACCAGATTGAAGAAATACAGCAGGCCGACCCACGTGATGCCAGCGATGATGTGAAACCAGCGCAGAATGAGCTGCGTGGCTTCTGCGCCAGTGTGGGTGGGCATGACCATAACTGCCGATGCGACGACATGATGCATTTAAGATTCCTCCCGGTAGAAGAAGTGGTCAGTGATCGGTGTCCAGTGGCCAGTGCATAGGTCTTTACTGGCCACCAGCCACTGACCACTGACCACTGAGTTTCGAAAGTCGTGGAAAGTCTGCACTTTGCAGCGAGCGGTGTCAACCCTGTGCCCGAGAGCCCTCCGCCAAGTTCCAGTTGAAAAGCGGCGAAGATCGCCGTATCGTACTCACATTGATCCGCTGACGACGCCGTCCAAACTGGAACGCGCCGCCGGCGGGATTCACCCCCCTTGTTTCCTGGGGCAGCGGGAAGGCCCTCGGAAACATGCTGTTGCATTGAACCAGTCCATGGGCGCCTGTGGGCCGGTAGTGGCACGTTCGCAGTCTAAAAATTAAGGAGATCGGCTATGGATAGCAATAAGCCGGCACAGAACATTCAGGATTCCTTCCTTAACACGGCCCGCAAGGAGAGGCTCAGCATCACGATTTATCTGCTGAGTGGCGTAAAGCTAACGGGCCGCATCCGCTCTTTCGACAAGTACTCCGTGGTGCTGGAGGCGAACGGTCAGGAGCAACTCATCTTCAAGCACGCCATCTCGACTGTGGTAATGGGGAGGGTGGCAGCGACGCATGTGCCCCACGTGGCGCATCCGGAGAAGACAGTGGCTGCCGCGCCCGTGGCAGCGGCCAGCGCTTCAGGCACTGACGGATAAGGATAACGACAAGGCGTTTTCGGCTTGCAACGTTCTCAGCTCAAGAAATCTCGCGGCGCGGCGCGTGCAGGCAGTTGTGTGCCTCTAGGGGCGAAGACTGTCCGAGAGGAACCGGAGCGCGAACGCGCATTCCTGGTAGGGCTTGACGTGCGGACGCGCGGACGCAGCAGTGCGAAGGGAGCAGTTACTGCGCAGGCCTCAGCCGCGCGCGATGCCGCCGCGATGCAGCCGGCGCTGTCGGGCGCTGCTGTTAAGTCGAACGGCAAACCCAGCATTCCCGAGTTCGATGCCGAAGAGTCGCTGGCCGAACTGCGCACATTGGCGGAAAGTGCCGGCGCGAAAGTTGTTGGAGAGATTCTGCAGCGCCGCGACCGTCCCGATCCCGCAACATTAATCGGTGCAGGCAAACTCGAAGAGATCGCGGGCGCCGCCGCCTCGGTCGATGCCGACGTTCTTCTCTTCGATCACGATCTCAGCCCTTCGCAGCAGCGCAATATTGAAAAGATCATCCAGCGGCGCGTGATTGACCGCACGCAGCTCATCCTCGACATTTTTGCGCGGCATGCGCGCACGCGGGAAGGCCAGCTGCAAGTGGAGCTGGCTCAGTTGCAGTACATGCTGCCCCGTTTGGCCGGCCACGGCGTTGAAATGTCGCAACTCGGCGGCGGCATCGGCACACGCGGTCCCGGCGAAACCAAACTGGAGACTGATCGCCGAAAGATAGCCCGGCGCGTGCGGAACGTTGAGCAGCAAATAGAAAATGTCCGGCGCATTCGCCGGCAGCAGCGCCAGCGCCGCGAGTCCGCGCCAGTCGCGACCATCGCGCTAGTCGGATATACCAACGCCGGCAAGTCAACCCTGTTCAACGCGCTCACCCAGGCCAAAGTGCTGGAATCATCGCGCATGTTCGCCACGCTCGATCCGACAATCCGCGGAGTGGAACTGCCATCGAAGCGCAAAGTGTTGATGTCCGACACGGTGGGATTCATTCGCAACCTGCCGCACACCCTGGTCTCGGCTTTCCGCGCGACGTTAGAAGAAGTGCAGCGGGCGTCCCTGATTCTGCAAGTGTCGGATGCGAGCAGCCGCCTCTCCGCCGAGCAGGACGCGCAGGTCGAGATTGTTTTGAAGGAACTGGAAGCGGAGAAGAAGCCGCGTCTGCGCGTGATGAACAAGATCGATCTGCTGGATGACGAAGTCGCGAAAAGCCTGCAAGCCGACGCCACGCGCGAAGGCTCGAATACGGTGTACGTCTCGGCGGCGGAAGGCACGGGCCTGGACCAGTTGCGCGAACGAATCGACACCCTGATCCAAGAAGATGCCGTCAGCCGCGTGCATCTGCGCGTCCCGCAGAAGGAAGGCAAGGCGCTGGCCTTGCTGGAAGCGAAAGCGCGAATTTTTTCCCGGAAGTATAAGGGCGGGGCAGTCGAGTTGGAAGTGGAAGCGCCGGCATCGGTGGTGCGGAGGGTAAGAGATTTTATTAGAAGCTAGTCCTCGGACTTTACGGTACCGATTTGGTGTATTCCTTGTATTCCGCGAGTTCGAAGCCGCTACCAGGCAAGCCCTTCATGCTCATGGATGCGACCAGTCCGTTCGCCAGAACCCTGACCACCCAAACCTCGCTCTCGCCGGCCTCATTCGTTTGAGCCGGCAGGGAAGTTCCGAATTCAAACCTTCTAACCGTCTGTGGTTTTCCCAAGACCTCGACCCTTTCCTCGCCCCTAAAAACCATCTGGTCGGCATCAGAATCATCGGCCTCCAGTGACACCTGTCCCAGGCTCTTTTCCTTTAGGACGTAACCGTCAACCTTCCCATGACGGTTATTGGCATCAAAGATTCGGAGCGACGCCGCGAAAAACCAGGGAATATCGAGGCCGGTAAAATCATCAACCATCACCAGGCAAGGCCCCTTTACGTTGGCCGAAGTGGATGACGTCTTACCCTTAAACTCTGTATCGCACGATAATTTTCCGCCATCCCGACGGCACGACAGCGAAATTTTGTCGCCTTCTTTGACACGCGCAAGGCTCAACGAATAGCCCGACGGGAGGAATTGCCGGTCGAATTTAAAAGTCTGAACGAGTTGGCCTGTGATGCGAGCGCCAGAGCCGGGAAGCACTTCAGCCATGTAGGTGCCGTCAGCTTCTCTCCACAGCTTCCAGGAGTCGTGAGGCTCTGTGCCGCCCGACCTATGGCCCGCGTAGCTACCCTCCGCCACTAAGGTTCGTTCGGCGGCCAAACCGGGGATGACGAAGATGATGGACAACAATGCGGGGGCCAGCGTTAAACCCGTCGTTCGCCTCACAGCGTTACCTTTTGTTCCAAAATTAAATGGGCCGGCAACCAAGAAGCGGTGACATTCCTTGGCTATCGGCCCATTCGATCCTGAATTGGATCGGAGGTGATACCTCAATGCTAATCCTCTTTTGGCCGAAGTCAAGCGCTATGTGCAAGAATCTGCGATGTCGCAAAGTGAAACGCCACATCGGAGCTAAAGTCCTCATTTTTAGCGGGTTGGGAGCAGCGTAGCCGACGGCGTTGCTGTGGGACAAATCGCGACAGACCGTGTCCCGACACAGTTCCCAGATACAAATCCCAGACAAAATCGAAGTCTTGCCCCGACGTCGCTCACGCAGATTCTTGCCCAAATGCGGGGCCGCCGCGGGGCCAAACCAATCTTTCTTCGCGTTGACATAAATTACTTGGGACGCTAGACTTAACAGTTTTCATAGCCCTCATTATTCCGGTCTATATCAGCAACACATGGATGAAACGCTTCGACAACTAGGGGAATTACTGCTCGGATCAGTGCCGACGGTCATTCTGCTGGCGCTGCTCTACGCGCTCTACACCGCGATCGTGCACAAGCCGCTGCAGGCCGTGCTGGCCGAGCGGCGCAGCAAGACCGAAGGCGCGGTCGAGAAAGCGCGCGCCGACATTGCCGCAGCCGAGGCGCGCACGGCGGAGTACGAGCAGAAGTTGCGCGAGGCGCGGGCGGTCGTCTTTCGAGCGCAGGAAGCGCGGCGTCAGGCCGTTCTGCAGGCTCGCACCAACGCCTTGAACGAAGCCCGCAGCAAGGCGCAGGCGCAGGTAGCCGCGGCGAAGAAAGATATCGAAAGCGATCGCGCCGCGGCGGAGAAGGGTTTGCCGGCGGACGCGATGGCGTTGGCGCAGGAAATCGTGCACCGTGTGCTGCAACCGGCAGGAGCGGGGCGATGATGTTGGCAGTGGCGTCAAGTTTAATAACGCTCAAGAAGATCGTCAGGGCAGCTGTGCTGGCGGTGCTGATGGTGAGTTGCGCGAGCCTCGCATCATTGCGGGCGCAGGAAAAGCCAGCTTCTTCCGGTGAACCGGCAACCGTGAGTTCAGCGGACAACCAGCGCGGCCCCGGCCAGCAACTGGTGCACGAGAGCAATGAAGCCGCCGGAACCGAAAAAGACGAGATGAAAGAGTTCAAAGAGTCCGCCTCGGTGAAGGCCATCGCACACCTGACCGGATTGACTTTGCAGCAGGCTTACTGGCTGAGCGTGGTGCTGAACTTTGCCGTGATCGCCGCCGTCATTATCTGGGCGGGGCGCAAGTATTTGCCGGGAATTTTCCGCGATCGCAGTGCTGCCATCCAGAAGGCGATGCAGGAAGCGCAGATGGCCAGCGAAGATGCGCGCCGCAGGCTGGCGGATATCGAATCGCGCCTGATGAAGCTCGACGTTGAGATTGGCACGATGCGCAATACTGCCGAGAAGGAAGGCGCGGCCGAAGAAGCCCGCATCCAAGCCGCGGCGGAAGAAGACGCGCGCAAGATTGTTGCCGCGGCCGAGCAGGAAATCGCGGCGGCAGCCAAAGCCGCACGCCGGCAGTTAACCGCTTATGCGGCCGATCTGGCGGTTGGCCTGGCGCGGAAACAGATTCACGTCGACGCCGTCACCGATCAGACTTTGGTGCGCAATTTTGCCGGGCAGTTGGGCACGTCTTCGGACGATTCCGGAAAGAGCAGGAACTAGAGCATGGCTTCTGTCGCCAGCACCTACGCCCGCGCTTTCGCCGACGTGGTTGTAAGCGCGCATCTCGACGCGAACCGAGCTCTGGGCGGCCTGTACCGGATCCTGGATCTGCTGCGCGAAAGCGAAGACTTGCGGCGAGTGTGGGAGAATCCGGCCGTGCCCGCTGACCAGAAACGAAAGTTACTGGATGCGATTGTGGAGCGCGAGGGAATCGAGCATCAGGTCCGCAACCTGGTCGCAGTGCTGATCGATCACCGTCGCGTGCAGTTTCTGGCGCGAATCGTCGAGCAACTCAAGAGAGAACTCGACGCGCGCATGGGATTCGCCGAAGCACAGATCACGAGCGCCCGCGAGCTGGACGACGCCGAGAAACGAGCTCTCGAATCGCAGATCGAAAAAGCCACGGGCAAGAAAGTGCGAGCGCACTTTGGACTGGATGCATCCCTGCTAGGCGGTGCGGTCGTCCGCGTAGGCAGCACGATTTACGACGGTTCGGTGAAGGGCCAGTTGGAGAAGATTCGCGAGGCAATAAGCTCCTAGCTGCTAGCTCCTAGCTTCTAGCGAACCATAGGTTTTTTGGTTAGCTAGTAGCTAGTAGCTAGTAGCTAGCAGCTACAGAGAGCTGATTTTATGGCACAAATCAAAGCAGACGAAATCACGAAACTGATCCGCGAGCAGATCGAGAATTACGAAACCAAGATTTCCGTGGACGAAACGGGCACCGTCATCACCCTGGGCGACGGCATCGCGCGCGTCTACGGACTCGACAAGGTCATGGCCGGCGAACTGCTGGCGTTCCCGCACGGCGTGGCTGGCATCGCCATGAACCTGGAAGAAGACCAAGTCGGCGTGGTGCTGCTCGGCGAATATACCGAGATTAAAGAAGGTGACGAGGTCAAGCGCACCGGGCGCATCATGAGCGTCCCGGTGGGCGATGCCATGATCGGCCGCGTGGTCAACTCACTCGGCGAGCCCATCGACGATAAGGGCCCGATCGCGACCACTCAGTTCATCGCCCTCGAGCGCATCGCTCCTGGTGTGATCGACCGCCAGCCAGTGCGTGAGCCCATGGCGACCGGGCTAAAAGCGATCGACAGCATGATTCCGGTCGGCCGCGGCCAGCGCGAACTGATCATCGGCGACCGCCAGACCGGAAAGACCGCCGTCGCGCTCGACACCATCATCAACAGCAAGGGCAACGATCTGATCTGCATTTACAACGCGATCGGACAGAAGCGTTCGTCGATTGCGCAGGTGGTGAAAATTCTGGAAGACGCCGGCGCGATGGAATACACCATCGTCGTGGCGGCGTCAGCGTCAGAACCCGCACCGATGCAGTACATTTCGCCGTACGCCGCAACCGCGATGGGCGAATATTTCCGCGACTCCAAGCGGCACGCGCTGGTCATCTATGACGATCTTTCGAAGCACGCGGCGTCGTATCGCGAAATCTCGCTGCTGCTGCGCCGTCCGCCAGGACGCGAGGCCTACCCCGGAGACGTTTTTTATCTTCACTCGCGCCTGCTGGAGCGCTCTGCGAAACTGAGCGACAAGAACGGTGGGGGATCGCTGACCGCTCTGCCGATTATCGAAACGCAGGCAGGCGACGTTTCCGCCTACATCCCAACCAACGTGATTTCAATTACCGACGGCCAGATTTATCTTGAAACCGATTTGTTCAACCAAGGCGTGCGCCCCGCGGTGAACGTGGGCCTGTCGGTAAGCCGCGTAGGCGGCAGCGCGCAGATCAAAGCCATGCGCCAGGTCGCAGGCAGTTTGAAATTGGAACTGGCGCAGTATCGCGAACTGGCAGCCTTCGCAGCCTTCGGCAGTGATCTCGACAAGGCCACGCAGGCGCAGTTGAATCGCGGGCAACGATTGGTCGAACTGCTGAAGCAGAACCAGTTCTCTCCGCTGCCGTTCTCGAAACAGATTCTGATCATCATGGCCGGCACCGGCGGATTCCTCGACGACCTGCCGGTGGCGCAGGTCCGCCCGTTCGAAGCCGAACTGTACAAGTATGTAGATTCAACCCATCCCGGCATCCTGCGCACGATCATGGAGAAGAAGGTTCTCGACGACGCACTAAAGGCCCAACTGCAGTCTGTAATTAAAGAAGCGAAGCAACAGTTTGTAGCGAGCAGGGAAGCAGTAGCGAAGTAAGCTCTTGGCTTTTGGCCGTTAACTCTTGGCTTGAAGCCGAGAAGCAAGGGTTGTTAGCTAAAAGCTAAGAGCCAATAGCCAATAGCGGTTTTACATGGCAAACATTCTCGACATCCGTCGCCGCATTCGCAGCGTGATCAACACGCGGCAGATCACCAAGGCCATGAAAGTGGTCTCGGCGGCGAAACTGCGCCGAGCGCAGGAACGGGCCCTGTCCGCGCGTCCTTACGCGCAGATGCTAACGAATGTCCTGAAATCGCTGGTCGCGCGCGCCGAGATTTACGATCCCGAGACCGGCGAGCCGAAGCATCCTCTTCTGGCGCATCGCGAAGAAAAAAATATCCTGCTGATTGTCGTTACGGGTGACAAAGGACTGGCGGGCGCGTTTAACGCCAACATCACGAAAGCAGCGACGCGGTTCCTCGAATCCAAAGCGGGCGAGAACGTCGACATTGAAGCCGTCGGCCGCAAGGGCCGCGACTTTCTCCGCCGGCGTTATCCGGCCGCGAAGGTGCAGACGCGGAGCCTGGCAGACCTCGCTGAATCGGTTGAAACCGAACCGGAAGAGGGCGAGCGTTCCGGGCCGATTCAGATCACCGGCGAGCACGTGGGCGTCCTCGGCAAGGTGGAATTTGCACAGGCGTCGGCCCTTGCAGAGAGCGTGATCGCACGTTACAAACGCGAAGAGATTGACGCGGTCTACATTGTGTTCAACGAATTCAAATCGGTGATTGCGCAGCGCCTCATCGTCGAACAGGTTCTTCCCATCGAGCAGATCGGAGCGCAGACGGTGCGCCTGGTCGAGGAGATGACGGAAGAAGAAAAGAAGAAAGCAAAGGAAGCTGCGGTGACCGCCGGAGTAGGTTTGCACTCGACCGAAGGAGCGCCTGAAGGCGCCTCGCAGTTCGGCACCGCGCAAGTGGACTACATTTACGAGCAGCCGCCGGAAAAATTATTCCGCGCTCTGCTGCCAAAATATGTGAGCATCCAGATTTTCCGCGCGCTGCTGGAGTCGGTGGCGGCCGAGCACGCCGCCCGCATGACCGCGATGGATTCGGCCACCAACAACGCGACCGACATGATCGATTCGCTGACCTTGGTGATGAACCGCGCACGGCAGGCGAAGATCACGAAAGAGATTATCGAGATCGTCAGCGGCGCTGCGGCAATGTGAAGAAGAAGCTGCTAGCTTCTAGCTACTAGCTTCTAGCAAAACAGAATTTCGAGTTTGGAATTCGTGAGACGAAATCGGCGGGTGATTTCTCGCGGTCGAAAAACAGCACGATTAAGCTAGGAGCTAGCAGCTAGTAGCTAGAAGCTAATTTATGCCAGAAAACGTAGGACATGTCATCCAAATCGCGGGTCCGGCAGTGGACGTGCAATTCCACGAGGGGCACCTGCCTCCGATCTATCAAGCCGTGAAAGTTGTGAGCGACGGCTTCACCGTGCCCAGCCCGATCAGCGTAATTCTCGAAGTGCAACAGCATCTGGGCGAAGGCCGCGTGCGCTGCATCGCGATGCAGCCGACCGACGGCATGGTGCGTGGTATGAAGGCCATCGATCAGGGCGGCCCGATCTCCGTGCCCGTGGGTCGCGGAACTCTGGGCCGCGTGATGAACGTGATCGGCGATCCCGTCGATCAACTCGGTCCCATCGAGTACAAAGAGAGGTTGCCGATTCACCGTCTCGCGCCGGCGTTTGACGAACAGGCGACCAGCGCCGAGATGTTCGAGACCGGAGTGAAGGTCATCGACCTCATCCAGCCATTTTTGAAAGGCGGCAAGATCGGATTGTTCGGCGGCGCAGGCGTGGGCAAGACCGTCGTCATCATGGAGCTCATCAACAACGTCGCCAAAAATCATGGAGGTTTTTCCGTATTCGCCGGCGTTGGCGAGCGCACCCGCGAAGGCAACGACTTGTGGCTCGAAATGTCGGAGTCAGGCGTGATCAAGCCGGGCGATCCTTCGAAGTCGAAGGCCGCGCTGATCTATGGTCAGATGACGGAGCCTCCAGGGGCGCGTCTTCGTGTTGCATTGACCGGCCTGACTGTCGCGGAATATTTCCGCGATGCCGAGGGCGCCGACACGCTGCTGTTTATCGACAACATTTTCCGCTTCACGCAGGCGGGCTCGGAAGTTTCCGCTCTGCTGGGCCGCATGCCCAGCGCCGTCGGCTATCAACCGAACCTGGCGACGGAAATGGGCGAACTGCAGGAGCGCATTACGTCGACGAAGAAAGGATCGGTCACGTCAGTGCAGGCGATCTACGTGCCCGCCGACGACTTGACGGATCCCGCCCCGGCCACGACCTTCGCTCACCTCGACGCGACCACAGTTCTTTCACGCGCGTTGACGGAAATCGGAATTTACCCCGCGGTCGATCCGCTGGCTTCCACGTCGCGCATTCTCGATCCGCGCATCGTCGGCCAGGAGCATTACGATGTGGCGCAAACGGTGAAGAAAACCTTGCAGACTTACAAAGACCTGCAGGATATCATCGCGATTCTCGGCATCGACGAGTTGACCGAAGATCAGAAACTCACTGTGGCGCGAGCGCGCAAGATTCAGCGCTTCCTGTCGCAGCCGTTCCATGTCGCCGAACAATTCACTGGCGCCGCGGGACGTTACGTGAAAATCGCCGACACGGTCAAGGGTTTCAAGGCAATCGTGGAAGGCAAGTACGACGACATCCCCGAGCAAGCGTTCTACATGAAGGGACCGATCGAGGAAGTGCTGGAAGCTGCGGAGAAGATGAAGGCGGCAGCGTAAGAACCTGTCAGCTCTCGGCCATCCGCGTTCAGCTTGAACCGGCAAGTGGGTCAAGTCTGGATTCGTGCTGATAGCTGAAGGCTGAAAGCTGAAAGCTGCATTATGGCTGAAACTTTCCAACTCGAGATCGTCACGCCGGAAAAGAAAGTTGTGGCCACAACGGCGGAAGAAGTTCAGATCCCCGGCAAGAACGGATATCTGGGCATCCTGCCCGGCCACGCGCCGTTGATCACGGAACTCGCTGTCGGTGAGATTACTTACCGCGACACGTCCGGGTCGAACGAGCAGCGGCTGGCTGTAGCCTGGGGATTCGCAGAAGTATTGCCCGATAAAGTGACGATTCTGGCGGAGACGGCCGAACGCCCGTCGGAGATCGATGTGGCGCGCGCGCGCGAAGCCAAAACCCGCGCTGAAGAACGCCTGGCGAGCGGCGAAACGACGGTCGACGTCGAGCGCGCTCTCGACGCTCTGCAACGCGCCGAAACCCGGCTCGAAGTCGCGGGGAAAAAATAAAAGTAAAATTGAAAACGGGCTGCGACTCAGCGGAGACAATCGGCTTACAATTATGCCGCTTGCTCATTGCAGGAGGCAGCACCATGAAACATCCCTCACTTTTCTTTTTGTTTCTCTCTATTGTTTGTAGTCTGGTATCGGCGCAGCAGGCCACACCATCCCCGGCTCCGGCTCCGCAACGTCCGTCGTTGCTGGTCACTCCGGAGGTGCATCAGGATAACAGTGTGACCTTCCGCTTCCTCGCGCCCAACGCACAGGAAGTGAAACTGGCGCGTGCAGGTACCGATCCGGTAACGATGCAGAAAGACGGCCAGGGAGTGTGGAGCGTGACCACTCCGCCGCTCGCCCCCGACTACTACGGATACTCGATCATCGTCGATGGCGTGCGCATGCTCGATCCCTACAATTCTCTGCTGGTGCCGAATCTGCTGACGCCCGAGAACGCGGTGCACATCCCAGGGCCGGGGCTGCCCTGGGAAGTGAGTGATGTTCCGCGCGGAGAAGTTCATCATCACTTCTACAAATCTGCAGTGGCCGACGATCAGCGCGACTTTTACGTCTACATTCCGCCAGGTTATGATCCCTCGGCGAAGAAAACTTATCCCGTTCTCTATCTGCTACACGGCTTCAGCGACGATGCCAGCGGATGGACAGCCGTCGGATTCGCCAACGTGATCCTCGACAACCTGATCGCGCAAGGCAAAGCGAAACCAATGGTCGTCGTGATACCTCTCGGCTATGGCACCATGGAAATGGTGCGCGCCGGTTGGGGCGGACTGGCGAATCGCCCCGAGGTCCGCGAGGAAAGTTTTCGAAAATTTCGCGACGCTCTTCTGACCGAGGTCATGCCCAAGGTGGAGAGCCAATACCGCGTGACCAAAGATCGCAACTCGCGAGCCATCGCCGGGCTTTCGATGGGAGGCGCCGAATCGCTCAGGATTGGACTGAATGGCCTCGACAAGTTTGCATGGATCGGTGCGTTCAGCGCGGGCGGCATTCCGGACGGGTTCGACAAAGATTTTCCCGGCCTGGACGCGAAAGCGAACCAGCAGATTCGTCTGCTCTGGATTGCGTGCGGCACGGAGGATCACTTGATCACGCCCAACCGCAACCTGCGGGAATGGCTGAAGACGAAAGGGGTGCAGCACACCGACATCGAAACGCCGGGGATGCACACCTGGATGGTATGGCGGCGGAATCTGGCGGAGTTTGCCGGGCTGCTGTTCCGCTGAATGCTTCGTAGCGCCGCCGTCACGGCGGCTGTCGTGGTGGCGTCCCGCCGCCACACGCTGAAGCATCTCAAATCTATCTGTATTCTCTCCGACAGCCGGCGAGATGCCGGCGCTGCGCTTGAGCGTTGACTTTCATCATGGCACGCCGACGTGATCCTTTGTTTCCGCCGGCACGTAGTTCACCGCAGCGGTGCGCTCCAGTTTATCCCAGGCAAACTTGCGGCCTTCCAACGCGCGCTTCAGCGTCCTGAATAGCACGATCGAAAATAACTGGCGATAGGCGAAGCGCTGCAGCCAGACCTGGCTCAGCAGCCAGACATCTTCTTTGTCATCGGGACGGCGGCGCTCCAGGGCAAAGGCAATTGCCGAAGCGATGAAGTCGATCACCAGAAACGCAAAAAAGAACAGCACCAACTTGTGGAAGTCGGCAGGATCAGTCGAGTCCGGATGAAAATGCTTCTGAATGTAATACCAGATGGTCCCGACCACGAACATGATGTCGATCAGCGGCGATACCAGCGGCAGCAAAATCTGGAAGATGAAAATGTTAGGCAGGGCCACCCAGCCCAGCGCGCCCTTACGAGCAAAAACTCCACGATGCTTGAACACCGCCTGCAGAATGCCGAACGACCAGCGAAAGCGCTGACGCATCAACGCATTTGCGTTGGTGGGTGCTTCCGTGTAGGCAAGTGCCATGTCCTCGTACTCAACGCGGTATCCGCGGCGCAGCAGGGCCATGGTGAGATCGGCGTCTTCGGCCACGGTGTCAATGTGATAGCCACCCGCCTCGCGCACGGCGGAAACGCGCCATGCTCCAATTGCTCCGGGTACGACGCTCACTGCGCCCAGCACGTCAAGCGCGCGGCGCTCGAAGTTCTGGCTGGTGATGTATTCCAGAGCCTGCCAGCGCGTCCAGAGATTGACGCGGTTGCCCACCTTGGCGTTGCCCGCGATGGCGCCGACTTTGGAATTGATGAAATGCGGCACCAGGCGCGCGATGGCGTCGGGCGCGATGATCGTGTCGGCGTCGATGCCCACAAATAATTCCGCGTCGCCGATGTGCTCGATGCCGTAGTTGAGGGCCTCGGCCTTGCCCGAGTTCGGCTTGCCGAGGATGAGGACTTTCCCCGCCGCAGCCTCGGCTGCGAAGGCCCTGCGCGCGACTTCGAGAGTGCGGTCCTTGGAACCGTCGTCAATCACAATGACGCGCAGATTCGGATAGTTCGAATTGAGCGCGGCACGCACGGTGCGCTCGATGACTTTCTCTTCGTTGTAGGCCGGAATCAGCACCGCAACTTTCGGCTTATAGGAAGCGACTTCGGCAGGCTTGCCGAAAATCTTTTCGCGCACGCGGTCGTAGACCGCGGCCGCTCCGATAAAGAGAAGCCGCCCCGTCATGAGCAGATCGCCGACCAGGAATATCCACGTAATAAAGACGATGCTGGCATCGAACAGCCAAAAACCAAAGCGGTCGAGCCGCGCCGCCCAAAGCTCGCCGGCAGGCAACGGTGCCATTACGTCGGCGCGTGTTTTGCCCAGCAGTTCGTAAACCGGGGCAATCTCGTATCCCCGGGCCCGAATGCCGTCGATGATCATGGGGAGGGCGCGCACGGTTTCAGCGCGATCTCCGCCGCCATCGTGCAGCAGCACGATGTTGCCGCACCGCAAATCTTCGGGCCGGCAGGGCGGCAGGTGCGCCAGCACATACGACGTAATCTGCTCGGCCGAGTGGCGCGGATTTTCGCTCCAGTCGTTGGGATCAATGCGATTGCCGACGGTGATGTAGCCCATCTCCTGCGGAATCTCGAGTGGACGCACTTGGTCGGCCGTATCGGGCTCTTCATCAATCGCGTAGGGTGGCCGCATCAGCGTGGCGCGCACGCCCACCAGGCTGGCGAACAGACGCTCAGTCAGATTCAACTCGACCTTCATGTACGCCGTGGAAATGTTGCTGACGTCAGGATGGGTGAAGGTATGGTTCCCGATCGTGTTGCCTTCGCGGTAGATTCGTTTCGCGATGCTGGAAAATTTGTCGGTCTGAATGCCGATTAGAAAGAACGTGGCCGTCGCATTCTTTTCCTTCAGCACGTCGAGAATTTTCGGAGTCCATTCAGGGTCGGGGCCGTCGTCAAACGTCAGTGCGACCTTGTTGGGGCTATAGCCATAACGTGAGACGCGGTAAGGTTCGGGCAGGTTCTGGAAAACCTCGTCGGTGATCAGCTGGCTGTTGGCGTCGATGGTCAGATCGCGGGTGCCATGGGCGGGCTTGTCTTCGATGCGAAGGATTTCGCCCTGGCCCTCCATATCAACGTCGGCGCCGGGCGGCACATCTTTCAGCTTGTCGGTCGCGCCGGCATCGCCGGGCACGTCCCACACGCGCCACAGCGAGCGGTCTTCGCTCCCCAGGCGCCACAGCGCGAAAGTCTGAATGCCGAGGTTCTGCGCCGAGCGCATATGATTCAGCGCCGTCACCCCATCGAGAAACCAGATATCGTGGCGAAAGCTTTTTTCGTCGAGATAGCTGAAGTGAGGGTTCATGGCGTCATCATCAAAGTTGACGTCCTCCTCGGAATCGCGCGCGGCCAGCCACGCGTCCTGAACGCTCACGCTGTGGTCACGCTCGTCAGCGGGAATCGGTCCTTTCTTCGGTTTCAGCGCCCAGTCGTAGCCATAATTGGCGATGGCGCAGATGATTTTTTCCTTGGGGATGACCGTTTCGGCAAATGTCAGGTTCTGCACGAACCAATCCTGCGACGCCACCGGGCCGGACTCCGCGCCTGGATAGTGTTCGTCATAGTTCATCAGCACCACGCCGTCGGCGGCCGCCGCAATCGCAGGATAGTTATATTCGTTGCTGTGTGGCGGCACTGCGACGTAAAGCTTGAAGCCGCGTGCGTGCAGGTCGCCGGACAATTCCTGCAACAGCGCAACATAGCCGGCCTGGCCGCTGGGAGGGAAGGCTTCGAAGTCGACCATCAGGCCCCGGTAGTGGCCAGACGAGAGGAATAGCACGGCCTGTCGCCGGAAAAGCGCGCGGGCGTCTGGATTGTTCAGAAACCCGACGATATCTCCCACCCAGTTTGCCCCGTCCGAATTGTTCACCATGGGGAAGACTTCCATGGCGGGATCTTCCGTCTTCAAAAACGGCATCACGCGGTCGTCAACCGGCAGAACCGTGTCGCCCTGCGCGTTGCTCTGGACGTTGCTTTGTACGACGTCGAAAAGTTTATTAGTCTGATCGTCGACGCCCTGCAGCCGTCCATCAGCCGTAATCACATGCAGCCAGTCAGGATAAAGAATGTCGATCTGCCGCGCGAAAGAGCGCAGAGACGAGAAGCTGGCCGCATCCCAGGGAACGTAGAAGGCCGCGCGAATTCCTTCTTCCTGATTCAGCTTGACCTGCGACGCCGCCAGTTTCGACTTGCGGTGTGAGCGGGCAGCAAGTTTCTTTTGCCGGTCGCGGGCCTTGTCCTTTTCACTCTCTTTCAGCGCCTTGAAGGCCCGTTTTTGTGGAGAGAGCAAGAGTTCGGGCAGCGGTTCATCACGCAGCGCCGTGAACACGAAGAAAATGATCAGCGCGGAAACGAAAACGGCAGACACATCGAACAAGCGCCGTAGGCGTCTCCACCGGGCGCGTTGCGGATCATAGAAGACTGGCTGGGCCATGGGTGAGTAACTGTTCATCGTATGCCGTGGAGGGCACACGGTCAATTCTCGGTGAGACAGGGGTCAGGGTCGCTGTTCTGTATCTCTTAAGATGCACTTTCCTGGCGCCGCGATGGCCTCAAAAGCGCTATGATTCGCTGCGTGCGCGAACGGGTCCGCGAATTGACGCGCGAATTGACGCGAAAGCAGAAGTGGTTCTTCGCCTGGGCGAGCTTGGCTGGTCTCGGCCTACGCGCGTTGTTGATCGTGTATTTTCCCGGCGTGGTCGACGACTCGCGGCTGTACGCCAACATCGCCGAGAACTGGCTAAAGCATGGCGTTTACGGCATCACGAACTCCGGTGTGATCGTGCCTACGCTCTCTCGGCTGCCCGGATATCCAGCCTTCCTGGCGGCGATTTTCGCCCTGTTCGGAGTCGGAAATTTTCGCGCGGTGCTGCTGGTGCAGGCGCTGTTCGATCTGGCAACCTGCTTCCTGATTGCGGACCTGGCTCGGCGACTGTTCTCCTGGCGGGCCGCGCAGGCGGCATTCCTTCTGGCGACGCTCTGTCCGTTTCTGGCCAACTATGCCGCCGCGGCTCTAACCGAGACGCTGGAGACTTTCTTCACCGCCTTGGCCCTGGACTTGGCGTTCTGCGGGCTGAGAGTCGGTGATCATGCAAGCGACAGCCTCAGCCGCGGTATGATCTGGCTCGGATGCGGCCTGTCCGTCGGGGCGGCGATTCTGCTGCGGCCCGACGGAGGGATTCTACTCGCAGCGATCGGAGTCTACTTGATCTGGCTCCTTGTCCGCAGCCTGCGGACTGACTCCAAAAGAGCGCGAACCCTGTTCTGGACGGGAGTGTTGGTCGCGGCGGGCGCGACCGCCCCACTCGTTCCCTGGACCCTGCGCAACCTGCACACCCTGCATCGCTTCGAGCCGCTGGCCCCGCGCTACGCCACCGACTCCGACGAACTGGCCATGCCCGGCTTCAACCGCTGGGTCAAGACCTGGATCGCAGACTACGTTTCTGTGCAGGAGATTTATTGGGCCGTCCCAGGCGCCGACATCGACATTACGAAGATGCCCGACCGGGCGTTCGATTCCCAGTCGCAGCGGGACCAGACCGCAGCGCTCTTGGCCGACTACAACCAGAGCCATGACATGACAGCAGAACTCGACGCCCGTTTCGCCGCACTTGCGGCCGAGCGTGTCCACACCGCTCCCACTCGTTATTACGTCTGGCTTCCGGCGTTACGCATCGCCGACATGTGGCTGCGTCCCCGCACTGAGCTGTTTCCCTCAGACCCGCGCTGGTGGGAGTTCAACGACGACCGCCGTTGGCTCGCCGTGAGCCTGGGTTTCGGGTTGATTAACCTGCTCTACGTGGCGCTGGCGGCGGTTGGAGCGCTACGCCGGCGCGAATTTTTTGGTGTCGGCCTATTGATTTTATTTCTACTTCTCCGCTCCGCATTCCTCGGGACGCTGGAAAACCCCGAACCTCGATACACCCTGGAATGTTACCCGGTGGTGATTTTTCTGGGTTCTGCGATGTTTTTCCGCAGATCCATCCAAACAGCATCTTCCAAATTGTGAAACCGTGTTATGTCAGCTAGGATCTGTTGACTTTGTTAATAACGCTAAAATACTGAAAATTAGGCTTGAACAACACGGCCTAACAGTTGCACAATAACGCCCCATCAGGTCCCCAGGGGTCTCGTCTCACTTTTCACTTTCCTGGGCAAAGACAACCGAATGTTGACTCCGACGCGGAGAAGGAGCTTTCCCATGCGTTCTCGCGTAATTCTGGTCGTTGCCTTTTTCTTTACGCTTAGCACCCTGCTCGCTGCTCAGACTGCGACGTCCTCTCTTCGAGGCACCATCACCGATCCCAAGGGCGCACTGATACAGGGCGCAAGTGTTACGCTCAGCAACTCGTCGACGGGATTTTCACGAACCACGAAGTCGGGTGCCGACGGTGGCTATCAGTTCCTGGAAGTTCCTCCTGCGACTTATGCACTGACGGTTTCCTATACCGGATTCGCTACCGTGAAGCATGACCAGGTCGCTCTACAGGTGAGCCAGCCGGAGACCCTGAATGTCGCGATGGAGGTCAGGGGCGCAACCGAGGTCGTCGAGGTGACGAGTGCCGCTCCGTTGGTGAATACGACCGACGCCAGCCAGGGAAGTGTATTCAACAGCATCCAGCTCGAGAATCTGCCCTCCGAGGGCCGCGACCCGGTCAGCATTCTGAGTCTGCAAGCGGGCGTTACCTATCTTGGAAGCAATACGAACCAGGACAACAGCAAGCCGAATGAAACCGAAGACAGCCGTGGCGGATCTGTCGCCGGCGCTCGGAGCGACCAGACCAATGTGACCGTCGATGGCCTTGACAACAACGACCAGTTGCAAGGCTATGCGTTTCAAGGCGCCCTGAGAGTCCCGCTGGATTCAATCCAGGAGTTCCGGGTTACGACCACCAACTCAAACGCCGATTCAGGCCGGTCCTCCGGTGCGCAAGTCAATATGGTGACCAAGAGCGGCACCAACGGTTTTCATGGCACGCTCTACGAGTACAACCGTTCCAACATCGGCCAGGCCAACGACTGGTTTAACGAACAGTCCGAAGACATCGCCGGCCAGCCGAATAAGCCCGGCGTGCTGCACAGAAACACCTTCGGGGCATGGGTCGGCGGCCCGATCGTAAAAGATAGATTCTTCTTCTTCGGAGGTTATGAAGGGCAACGAACCAACGAAGCCGTCCAGACGACCCACGTCGTTCCCAGTGCGAATATGCGGCTGGGCATTCTGCAGTACCCATGCGGTTCGGACCCGCTGTGTGTGCCAACTCCAGCGTCGGGTCCGGGAAGTAATCCTAACTACAGCGTCGACACAAATGGAATCGCGACCCTAACGCCGGTCGGTTTGGCCAATATCGATCAGAATTGCGCATCCGCTGTCCCGGTGACCTGCAATTGGCAGGCTGCCGGGTTCCCGTATAACGGCGGCGCTGACCCCTATGTTGCCAACGTGAGCGGTTCGAACGCCGACGCCGTTTTTACAAAGTACCCCATGCCCAACACCGACTCTGTAGGCGATGGGTATGACTTCCGTGGATTTACGTTCGCTGCGCCGAATCCCACAAAGCACGATACGTACATCCTTAAGCTTGACTACAAGCTAACGCAGAGCGGCAACCACAGTTTGTGGGTCAAAGGCCACCTGCAGAACTGGCGCCAAAGCGACGCCCCACAGTTCCCCGGGTTGCCGCCCAATGATTTCCTGACCAACAACAACAAGGGACTTTTTGCGGGCTACACCGCTTTGTTCAGCGCCAACCTCATTAACAATCTCCGATACGGTCTGATTCGACAGGGAATCGGTGACTCTGGCCTCGGAGTTTCCGACTACAACTACTTCCGCGGCATGGCCAATTTCCAGGGCGCTGGCTTCACCCCTTCCGAATTTACGAACGTGCCCGTTCACAACATCGTGGATGACGTCAGCTGGACCAAGGGCAAGCACACCATTGAATTCGGTGGCAACCTGCGGATCATCGCCAACAATCGTACGGGAAACGAATCGAACTACTCGTACGCGTTTACCAACGTCTACTGGCTCGACAACTCCGGGATCGCGAATACCGGCAGCAGCCTCGATCCGGCTGTCGGAGGCTATCCGTCCGTAGATTCTTCCTGGGGAGTTAACTATGATTTCGCCACAGCTGCCCTGGCGGGCCTGCTCACAGAAACCAACAAGGTCTACAACCAGGACAAGACGGGCCATTTCTTCGATCCGGGTCAGCTCATCACGCGGAATTTCAAGGCCCACGAAACCGAGTTTTATCTGCAGGACAGCTGGCGCGCGACTCCGAATTTGGTGCTCACCGGAGGCCTGCGCTACTCGCTTTTGCAACCGCCTTTTGAAGCGAATGGCAACCAGGTCGCGCCTAGTATCAGTCTGAATAGCTGGTTTAAACAACGTGACCAGTCCATGATTCAGGGGCAGGCCCTGAACTCGCAGAGCTCTGGAGGTCTGGTGCAGATGGCCCTGGGCGGGCAGGCGAATGGAAAGGCGCCCTACTGGGCCTGGGACTACAAAGATCTCGCGCCGCGGCTCGCGCTGGCCTATTCGCCCCATGCTGAGAGCGGGTTTCTTCACACACTCTTCGGTAGCGCGGGGAAAAGTTCGATCCGCGCCGGGTACGGAATTTATTACGATCACTTCGGCGAGGGTATTGTCAACAGCTTCGACCGCAACGGCTCGTTTGGTTTGACCACGGCCCTCGACAACCCCGCAGGTAGCCAGGATGTGGACTGCACTCCGCGCCTCACCAGTCTTTACACTCTGCCATCAGCGACCGCAACCTACTGCGGCCAGCAGGTGGTTGGTCCGCAGCCCAGTGCGTTCCCAGGCTTAGTCACTCCGCCGACCCTCTTCAACCCCGGATCTTTTGCCATTTACTGGGGGTTGGACGACAAGCTCAAGACGCCTTACTCGCATGTGTTCGATCTCTCGATTACCCGGGACCTTGGCAAGAACTATATCTTTGAGGCTTCGTATATCGGTCGCTTCGCTCACCGTTTATTGCAAGAAGAAGATCTGGCCATGCCTCTGGACATCGTGGATACAGCGTCCAAGACAGACTACTTCTCAGCGGCGACCATGCTGACCAAGGCTGCCAATGCCGGCACCGACATCAGCCAACTGGCTCCAATCCCCTATTGGGAGCACTTATTCCCAGGAGCTGCGGGGCAACTTGGTTTCGGCGCCCCAGGCAACTCTTCGAATCTGGGCTGCGCTCCTGGACACAACGCCGCGGTAACCAACTACACCGCCACGCAGGCCATGTACGACATGTTCTCCTGCTTTGCCGGGAACGAGACCACGGCACTGTTTGTTGCCGATCTCAACTGCACGCCTGCATGTGCGCAGTTGCCCGGACAATCTGCTCCGCAGCCTTTCAATTACTGGGACGACCAGTTCTCCTCCCTCTACGCCTGGCGCAGTATCGGCAACAGCGCCTATAACGGGATGCAACTCACTCTTCGTCACGCGATGAGCTCCGGCCTCCAGTTCGACTTTAACTACACCTTCTCCAGGTCCTTTGATATCGGCTCCAATGCCGAGCGCATCAACGAATTTGAAGGTGGCGGATTCTTCAGCCAGGTCATCAATTCCTGGGCTCCGAAACAATTGCGGTCAGTCTCGGACTTTGACATGACGCATCAGATCAACTCCAACTGGGTCTATCAACTTCCGTTCGGCAAGGGACGCCACTTCGGCAGCGGTATGAATAAGTTCGCAGACGGCGTCCTCGGAGGATGGAGCCTCTCTGGCATCATCCACTGGACCAGCGGATTGCCGTTCACCATGGGATCTGGAGCCGGGTGGTCCACCAACTGGCAGTTGGAGGGTTCAGCGGTGCAGACTGGTGCAACCGGCAAAATCGGCGTCTTCCGGGATGCTTCGGGCAATCCAAACTTGTTCCAGAATCCCACCCAGGCGTTGGGTGCGTTTCGCTTCCCATATCCCGGTGAATCGGGCGAGCGCAACAATCTCCGCGGACCAGGTTATTTCGAAATCGATGACGGCCTGTACAAGACCTGGCGCATCACCGAACGGCAATCACTCAAGTTTGCCTGGGAAGCGTTCAACGTAACCAACACTCCGCGCTTCGATGCAGCTCAGGCGGCATTTAACTTCAACCTCACGTCCGGAATCTTCGGCGCATACACAAATACGCTGAGCGTTCCCCGCGTGATGCAGTTCTCCGCGCGTTACGAGTTCTGACGCGGCGGAGTCAATTAACATCTCATGTATGTCTGGTGTTGGGGCGGAGAAAATCCGCCCCACTTTTTTCTCCGCATCGCTCTCCTCCTCGCTTCCCGATCGTCCAAGTTGTGGAATCCTTCTCTGTGAAATTCCATATTCAAATCTTTCACTACGCACTCTAAGCGGTGCAGATTCAATCCTGAGTCTTTTGGCGGCAAAGTTGCAATGCGTCCCGGCAGGGGTCCAGGTTCTCCGCGTAGGGTCTCAGCTCCTGGGCAAGGCGTGCAGCATCCAGAATCCTGAGTAAAGGGAGATTCCTATGCGTTCTGGCTCACCGCTATTGGCGGCAGTGACCAGTTGTTTCCTCGCGATCGGCAGCTTGGCGTTTGCGCAATCCGCAACCACCTCTCTCCGCGGCACCGTCGCAGACCCTAAGGGGGCACTCGTGGCCGGCGCCACCGTGACTCTCAGCAACCCGGCGACCGGCTTTTCCAGAACTGCCCAGACGAATGACCAGGGGATATATCAGTTCCTCGAAGTCCCTCCATCCACCTATGTCGTTGAGGTGAGTGCAGCCGGGTTCGCCACCACCAAGCGCGACAACGTCCCCCTGCAAGTGAGCAGTCCGGCTACGGTGAACCTGGTTCTGCAGATACAAGGCGGCTCCGTGATTGTGGACGTTAGCGGCGAAGCGCCGCAGGTCAACACGACGGACGCGACTTTGGGCAACAATTTCAATTCGCGCCAGCTGATCGACTTGCCCGCCGAAGGCCGCGATCCGGCGGCGATTCTGAGCCTGCAACCCGGAGTAGTGTACGTAGGAAGCAAAGTGGACCAGAACAACGACAGCCGCAGCGGCGCCGTCAACGGGGCCCGCAGCGACCAGAGCAACGTCACCCTCGATGGTCTGGACGATAACGATCAACTCGAGGGCTACGCATTCCAGGGCGCAATGCGCGCCACGCTCGATTCCTTGCAGGAGTTCCGCGTGACCACCAGCAACTACGACGCGGCTTCCGGTCGCTCGTCCGGCGCTCAAGTAAATCTGGTCACCAAGAGCGGCACCAACAACTTTCACGGCACGATGTACGAATATCACCGGCCGACCTTCGATGTAGCCAACGACTATTTCAACAAAGAATCGCAGATCATTGAAGGAGATCCCAATCGCCCGCAGCACATTCTAAGGAATACATTCGGCGGAACCTTCGGCGGGCCCATCCAGAAAGATCGTCTATTTTTCTTTGCAGCCTATGAAGGCCAGCGCACCGCTGACCAGGTGCCGACCAACCGCGTGGTTCCAACCGCCAGCCTCACGGCAGGCGAACTGAAGTATCTGTGCGATCCCGCCGGCGGCAGTTCGGGCGATCCTAACTGTATTCTCGGAGATCCGAACCGCAACGGAATAACCGTGGACCCGGGCGGCAACACCTTTCCCGGCTTTAACGTCGTGACCCTGATGCCGGGGCAGATTGCCTCACTGGACCAAGGCGATAAATTCGGCCCCGGATGTGCCCTTCAATCGCCACAGCCGACCTGTCCTCCCACGCCCGGAAACCCTACTGGACCAGGGGTGAACGGGCTCCTCGCCAACATCAATGGTGCCAACCCCAACGCTCTGTTTACGCATTACCCGCTGCCCAACTGCCCTAGTTGCGGCAACGCCGAAATTGGCAGCGGAGATCTTCTGAACTCGTCTGGCTACACGTTTCCGGGAAATGATCCCACCGGCCTCAACACCTACATCCTCAAACTCGACTACAAGATTACTGCTGACGGAAACCAGTCGCTCTTCATCCGCGGCAACCTGCAGAACGATCATGAGTCCAAGCCGCCGCAGTTTCCCGGACTTCCCCCCAACCAATACATTACCAATAACAGCAAAGGAATCGCGGCAGGTTACACCTACATCATCCGCAACAACCTGATCAACAACTTCCGCTATGCCTTTGTTCGCCAGGGGCTGGGGCAAAGCGGGGTTAACACTCTTGACTTCATCAGCCTCCGCGGTCTCGACGATAGCCAGGGTCTGAACCATACCGACACACCAACGATCCTTACCAACGTCCCGCTGCATAATTTTATCGATGATCTGTCATGGATCAAGGGCAAACACACCATTGAGGTGGGCACGAACTGGCGGCTGATTCACAACAACCGGCAGTCCGACGCCGAGAATATTTCGTATGGCTACGCGAACGCCGAATGGATGAATCCAACGTCGCTCGCGAATTCAGGCGTGAGTCTCGATCCATCGTTGAATCCGACCTTTCCGCTGGTCGACGGCGGCTTTGACTTTTCCTACAGTTTCGCCGCTACGCAAGTGGCCGGTCTGATTAGCCAGGTGTATACCGTCGCCAATCAGGACAAGAATGGAAATGCGATCGCGAATGGCCAGCTGGTTCCGCGGCACTTCCAGAATTTTGAAGGCGAGATGTACCTGCAGGATAAGTGGAGCGCAACGCCGAATTTGGTGGTGACTTATGGTTTGCGTTACTCACTTCTGCAGCCGCCCTACGAGTCGAACGGCAACCAGGTCGCCCCGACCGTCGATATGCACCAATGGTTTGAGAATCGCATCACCAACATGTACAACGGAGCGGTCGTCCAACCCGACTTGACCTTTAACTTAGCGGGGCAGGCCAACGGCGGCAAGCCTTACTGGGCCTGGGACTACAAGAATCTGGCGCCCCGTTTTGCGGTCGCCTATTCGCCCCACGCGGCCAGCGGATTCTGGCACAAGGTTTTCGGCGACACCGGCAAGAGTTCGCTGCGCGCCGGCTACGGTCTTTACTTCGATCACTTTGGCGAAGGCGTCGTCAATACCTTCGATCGTCAGGGCTCGTGGGGCTTGACCACCACGATTAGCAATCCGGCCGGCGTACTCACAGTCGACAACTCGCCGCGCTACACCGGACTGCTTGGCGCGAACAATCTCCCCGCCAGTCAAATCGCGCCGCAGCCCCACGGATTTCCCTACACACCTTCCAACAACGCCTCTACTTATGGGTTAGCCATTGCCTGGGGCATCGACGACCACCTGAGAACTCCATATTCGCACGTGGTGGATTTGTCGCTTACTCGCGATTTAGGGCACAACTTCGTGCTCGAAGCCACCTATACGGGACGCTTCGCGCATCACCTGTTGCAGGAAATCGACTTGTCGCAGCCGCTCGATCTGGTCGATCCGGGAAGCAAGACGGATTACTTTGCCGCGTCGCAGATGCTGTCGAAAGCCGCTTACGCGGGAGTGTCGGAGAGCGACCCCAGCGTGACCAGTATTCCCTACTGGCAAAACTTGTTTCCGCAAGCGGGCGGGTTAGCCGGTGTCTCAGGGTGCGCCCCCGGCGCATCAAGCGTAGCCAACCCGACTCCCACCCAGAACATCTACGACTTGTATACCTGCTATCTCGCCAACGAAACGACTTCGCTCGAAATCATGGATGCATTCTGCTTCCCGGCCTGCGCTGGAAGCGGTTCCAACACGATCGGCGGGTTTGTCGGGCCCGTTGGCACACCCTTCCAGTACTACCAGGACCAGTTCTCCTCGCTCTACGGCTGGCAAACCCGTGGCAACAGCAACTACAACGGCATGCAGCTTTCTCTGCGCCACGCCATGGCTGCAGGTCTGCAGTTTGACCTCAACTATGTGTACTCGAAGTCGATCGATGTCGGTTCAAACGCGGAGCGTGTGAATGGATTCGAATCGAATGGGCTGGCCTTCAACAGTCAGGTGATCAACGCCTTCTCACCCGACTTGTGGCGCGCTCCCTCCGATTTCGACACTACTCATCAGGTCAACGCCAACTGGGTCTGGGACCTGCCCTACGGCCGCGGGCGGCATTGGGGAAGTAGCACCAAAGGCTTGATGAATGGCATCTTCGGAGGATGGGGCTTCAACGGCTTGTATCGCTGGACCAGCGGATTCCCCTTCTCGGTGGAAGCCGGCGCGGGGTACTCTACAGACTTCGAGTTGCAGGGGTCTTCCATCCTGACCGGTATCAGGCCCTCGACTGGTGTGTTCAACACTCCAAACGGTCCCAGCGTTTTCCAGAATCCACAAAGCATCACCTGCGAATGCATTCCCGGTTCGGCGGGGAGCACAACCTTCCGCGCTACCTACGAGGGTGAAGCCGGGCAGCGCAATAACTTCCGTGGCCCCGGCTATTTCGGAATCGACGCCGGCCTCTCCAAAACGTGGGACGTCCGCGAAGGCAAGACCGTACGCTTTGCCTGGGAAGTGTTCAATGTTACGAACTCCGTCCGCTTCGATGCCGCGGGTTCTCTGATCGGGGAAAGTCTCGTGAACATCACCGGCTTCGGTCTGTTCAATACAGAATTAACCCAGCCCCGCGTGATGCAGTACTCGCTCCGGTTTTCCTTCTAAGGCTCGGGAAGTCTTTCTCACTCCATGGGACGGCGAAAGCCGTCCCTGTTTTTTCTTTCAAGGAATATCGGGAATCTTAGACTGAAGAGATCTGAGCGCCAGCCCTAGCCCAGCGGCGAATCGCTCATGCGGAAGCGGGTGCGGACATGTTCGGAAATCAATTCGATGGCGGGGCGATTCTGCACCGGATCTTCCTGTGCCAGATACTTCATGGCCTCTACCAACAGCCGCTGCCCGTCTACGTAACGCGGATCTGAGGTTCGCTCCCGGCGCTTGTTGCCCAGCTTAGGCGGGACTGTAATCGTAAAAACCTTGGCCATGAATGAACTCAACTGAATGAACCCAACTCTAGGTTCGGTCAGTATATCGTCCCGCTGTGCAAAACTCAGCACATTTCTTACTCTTTCGATTCAACGACTTAACCGTGCGGAGAAATTGTCTGCGTCTTGCTTGTGGTCTTCAGCTTGAAAACCTCGTCGGGAATTTTCTTTCCGTTCACTTGAATCGACGAGTACTTCGCGAGGCGGTAATCCTGCTGCGGCGTAAAAAACTGCTGCTGCACCGAGATCCCCTTGTCGAGATCAATCCACAGCAGAATTCGACTGTAGGTATTGCGTACCTTCTCCGACTTGGGCACGAGTTGCAGCTTCGCCGTGGCCACGCCGCTGATTGTCTCCGGGCCTACGTAGGTTACGTCGAACGCCTTTACCAGATCCTGGCCGCTGCCGCCAAAGCCCAGCACCACCCAACTCTCGAAATCGGATCGGTTCTTGCCCAGATCGAATTCCGTCACCTGGTCGACCTTGGGCTGATACATGCGAACCTTACCCTCGCTGAAAAGCACATACTTGGGCTCAGGCTTCTGCGTCTTGAGGCTGTTGCCATCCATCTTGACGTCAGCCATCATCTCGATTTCTTTTTCTTTCCCGGTGCGGCGGTAATAGATCGTGCCGGTTTGCACGTCGTCGACTTCATCGATCACTTTTGTGTAAGTGTCCCACTCAAACTCGGCCTGCGTGCTGCGAAAACTGACCGCTGCCGTGTCCATTTTTTTCAGCACTTCTGCGAGCGGGTCGGCAGGCGCCTGCGGAAGCAAGTGCAGAAACGCCCAGACAAACCCGATCGGCAGAAAGAGAGAGAAGGTCTTCATTCCGTCAGTCTCGCTTGGCCAGCACTTTGTAACTCTGTAGTTGTCCCTTGTGGTCGGAGACGGTTTCATAGCTCACGATCGAAACCGCACCCGAAATAGGCTCGATAATGCGCAGCAGTTGTTCGCGCACTGCCTGGTCATCGCCCGGCGAAATGGCGCTGGCTGCAACCTGGTAGTAAAGATGGCCCTGAGCATCCGCGCTCACGACCACATCAGTCGGATGCGGGTTGCGCGAAATGGGTTTATCGTTGAAATTGATCACGCGCGGCGAGAAAAGTACAAACAGAATAATCAGCGCCACCATGATGTCGTAATGAAGCGTCCCCCGCTCGTATTGCCACAGAATGTATCCGCGAATTGTCCGCCAGATGCCGTTCATGGGCAGGGGCGCGCTGGGCGCGGCAGTCGTGAGTTCTGCTCTCTGCAAGTGTACTAGCTCCTGGCTTCTAAAGCTCCTAGCTTTGTCATTCCGAACCGGGCTGAAAGCCAGGTGAGGAACCTGCTGTACCGCCGGCGGCACCGAAGCAATCGCCCTCAAAACTTCCTAGCCGTAATTCTTTCGGCCCCAATATACGCTCGCAGCGCCTCAGGAATCACCACACTCCCATCAGCCTGCTGGTAGTTCTCCACAATCGCAACCCAGGTTCGGCCCACAGCCAGCCCGCTGCCGTTCAGCGTGTGCACGAATTCCGTCTTATTCTTGCCTTCCGGGCGATAGCGAATGTTAGCCCGCCGCGCCTGATACGCCTCGAAATTCGAGCACGAAGAAATTTCCCGAAAAAGTTGTTGCCCGGGCAGCCACACTTCAATGTCATACGTCTTCGCCGAAGCCGCCCCCATATCTCCCGTGCACAGCGCCATGGTGCGGTAGTGCAGTCCGAGCTTTTGCAACACTTCCTCGGCATCACGCGTAAGCTTCTCGTGTTCCTCGTAAGAGTGTTCCGGATGCGCGAACTTCACCAGTTCCACTTTCTGAAACTGGTGTTGCCGGATAATGCCGCGCACATCTTTTCCATACGATCCCGCCTCGCTGCGAAAACACGGAGTATAGGCAGTGAGCGATACCGGGAGCCGCGCCTGTTCCAGTACTTCGTCACGATAGAGATTCGTCACCGGAACTTCCGCCGTCGGAATCAGCCAGAGATCTTTCTCCCCGTGTGGTACGCGAAAAAGATCGGCGGCAAACTTCGGCAGCTGTCCGGTTCCATACATCGAATCAGAATTCACCAGATAAGGCGGCAGAACCTCGGTGTAACCGTGTTGGCGCGTATGCAGATCGAGCATGAAGTTCATGAGCGCCCGCTCCAACTTCGCGCCCAGGTCCCAGTAAACGGCGAAGCGCGCGCCCGTGAGCTTCACCGCGCGCTCCAGATCGAGAATGCCAAGTTCTGCGCCCAGATCCCAATGCGGCTTAGGAGCAAAGTCAAACTTCGGCGGCGTGCCCCAGCGGCGCACTTCAACATTGTCGTCGGCGCCGCGTCCGACGGGCACGCTCGCGTGCGGCAGGTTGGGAATGCCCACAAGAATATCGCGCAGCCGGACATCCAGATCGCCCGCAGTTTTTTCCAGCGTCTGAATTTTCTCGCGCAAGTCTTTCGTCTGCGCCATGGCGGCCGTAGCGTCCTGCCCGGACTTCTTCAGCTTCGCAATTTCCTCTGACGCCTTGTTGCGCTGCGCCTTGCTGGTCTCAGCCTCAGTAATGGCCTGCCGGCGTTCGGTATCGACCTCGCGAAAATCCCTGAGGACGGCAGCCGGATCCATACCGCGCTGGCGCAGTTTCTCTTCGACTAAGGGCAGGTTCTCGCGAACGAAATTCAGATCAAGCATGATTCAAGCCAAGCATGGGAAGTAATAATGTATCGGAAAACTGCCGCGGAATGCACGTCCCGCAAGCCTGTCAACAACTGCTGCTTGTATCTTCGACACACTAGTGGGATGATGCTGAGAGAGGTAGTGCAATGGCCGCAGATCGCCATCCCGGTATTACCATGCATAAGCTCTCATTCGGGGGCGGGTTCGTCGGCCTGCTCTTCGCGGCCGGGAGCGCCCTGATTTTTGTTCTGGGATTTCCCACCTTGTGGTATTTCGTCGCTCTCGCCTTTGCGCTGGGAATTGGAATCGCAGTTGTTCTAAGGCTAGTCAGCAACCGGAGATCCGAACGCAACAAACCTCTTTCGATTCTATCTGCAACCGAGAAGACCCAAAGCCCAAGTCTTACGAGGCGAGAGAAGCGACGGGTTCTTGCCGCACTGGCGCAGCTTCTCTTTGACCAAGCGCGGCCCACACACATCGCCGCATAAGCGGCAGGGCATGGTTTCTGCGGCGTTATTTCCCGGGACCTAGCCACTTCAGATAAGCCACAATAGCCTGCGCGTCCTGCACATTGAATCGGTACTGCGGCATGGGAGGCCGTCGAGGCAGTTGGTTGTAGGCGATGCCGGTCATCAGAAATTTTATGGCCGCGCCATCTTCCCAGCCCGGAAGTCCTGCGATGGCCGGGGCTTTGTCGGCCCAGACCGGCACGGGAGCGATGGGCTTGAAGTCGAGAGTCGCGCCCTTCAGCCACTCGTCCTTAACCGGTTCGCCCTTTCCGTCGCGCGGCGTGTGGCAGTCGCCGCACAAGCCGACGCTCTCCACCAGATACTTGCCGCGAGCTACTCTGGCCGCCGCCGTACGCGACTTCGCCGTTTGTGCCACCAACATCGGAACCGTTAACAACGCGATCACCGTCATCGCAAGAAACAGCTTCATTAGAAACACTCCGGCAGCGCAGCTGAGATGGATAGCGCCAGAATCTTAGCACTCCGCATGCGAATCGCGAACCAACTAGTTTTGGCGGATTCGCCCCGCCTGTGTAAACTACCATCGCATGGTAGTCGACAGATGAGATCTTGCCCTGGATCTGCCAACACCCGGCTGTGGTTGACGCTGGCAATACTCACGGCGGTCGTCATCCTGCCGGCGCTAAGCTTCGCCTCTGCATATAACGGACATCCCAAACTGGTCGTCGTGATCGTCATTGACCAGTTTCGCGGCGATTACCTGGAGCGCTACCGCGACCAGTTCGGCGATTCCGGCTTCCGCACGCTGCTCGATCACGGCGCATACTTTCCCAACTGTAATTACAATTACGCCAATACGCGCACCGCCCCCGGGCACTCCACGTTGTTCACCGGCGCCTACAGCAACGGACACGGCATTGTCGCCAACGAGTGGTGGGACCAGAAGAAGAAACGCATGGTCACATCCGTCGAAGACGACGACACAAAGCTGGTCGGCGTCGATGGAGACAAAACCGGAGCATCGCCCCACAATCTGCTGGCCGATACTCTGGGCGACGAGCTCAAGCTGGCCACACAAGGGAAGTCCCGAGTTTTCGGCGTGTCCTTAAAAGACCGTGCCGCGGTGCTTCCCGCAGGATTTGCCGGAGACGCGGCCTACTGGATCGATTCGAAGAGCGGCGCGTGGATCACCTCCACCTACTACCGCAACGATCTGCCGAAGTGGGTGCAGGATTTCAACTCCACCCGCCCACAGAAGTATTGGGATCGCGAATGGAAAGACGCGCAGGGAGCCGTTCTGCGCTCGACCGTGCATCGCAAGAGTAAAGACGGCTCCGATGCCGGCTTCTACGAAGTCGTCGGCTCGACCACCTTCGGCAACGAGTACGAATTCGAATTCGCCAAAGAGCTGATGGTTTATGAAAACGTGGGCCGCGGTCCGGCCACAGATTTGCTTTCGATCAGCCTTTCGCCTAATGACATTCTTGGTCACCAGGTCGGGCCGGATTCCCCGGAGATGCAGCAGATGGCGCTCGATCTAGACCGCGAACTGGCCGACTTCATCGATTTCCTCGGACACCAGATCGGCCTGGCCGATGTGTGGATTGCGCTCTCGGCCGATCACGGCATCTCGGCAGTGCCTGACATCGCAAAGAAGTTGCGCCTTCCTGCGAAGAACCTGGAAGTCGGAAAACTTGAGTCGCAAATCAATGCCGCGATCACGGCCAGGTTTTCTCCCGGCCATCCAGCCACTTATATGAAGTTCGACTATCCCATGGCGTGGCTCGATCAGGATGCTTTCGCCGCCGCTCACGTTCACGAGGCCGATGCCGAACGCGCGGTCGGCGAAGCCATGAAGCAGGCCGGATTGCGCGACTACTACACCAAGTCGCAGTTGGCCGAGGGCGAAGCTCCCGACACGCCGCTCGGACGAAAGTATTTAAACAGTTATTCCCCCGAAGCTGGCTGGTACGTAATGGGCGTCCCCGATATTTACACCCTCGGACCGGGCCATGGCACCGATCATCTCTCGCCCTACAATTACGACACGCACGTCCCGCTTGCGTTTTACGGCCTGCCCTTCCAGGCAGGAACGTATCGAACCAGCTCCGAGCCCGTCGATCTGGCCGCCACGCTCGCATCCCTGCTCGGCATCAACGCTCCCACGCATGCCGTGGGCCGCGTGCTGACCGAGGCGCTCTCGCCCGTGCACAACCGCTTTACCCCGTCTGACCACCTGGGCCCTGGCCCGGGAGGAGAGCCCCGGCCATGACTTCCGATCTCAGCGTGAACGTCGCCGGCATTCCGCTCAAGAATCCCATCATCGCCGCCAGCGGAACGTTCGGCTACGGCGTCGAGTTTGAAGATGTCGTTCACCTCGGCAAGCTCGGAGGCTTCGTGGTGAAGGGCCTGTCGATGGAGCCGATGATCGGCAATCCACCGCCCCGATTATGGGAGACCGCTGCCGGCATGTTGAACGCGATAGGCCTGCAGAATATCGGTGCACAGGCGTTTCTCGTAGAGAAACTTCCGCACCTGCGTGAAATCAAGAACACTGTGGTGATCGCCAATGTTTTCGGCTACACCCGCGAAGACTACGAACACACCATCGAAATCCTCAACGATGGCGAGGGCATCGCGGCCTACGAATTAAACGTCTCCTGCCCCAACACCGCCCACGGAGGCCTGCAGTTCGGCAGCGATCCGCGCTCGCTCGATGAAGTTGTGACTACCGCCAAGCGCGTGGCGCGCCGGCCGCTGATCGTGAAACTCTCGCCCAACGTGACCAGCATCGCCCAAATGGCGTACGTGGCGCAGGAAGCGGGAGCTGACGCGCTCTCGCTCATCAACACATTCGTCGCCATGGCTATTGATCCCGAGACCCGCAAGCCGCGCATCGCCAACGTGACCGCCGGACTTTCCGGTCCCGCCATCAAGCCGATTGCGGTGCGCATGGTCTACGATGCGGCGCACGCCGTGAGAATTCCCGTGATCGGTATGGGCGGCATCTCGACCGCCGCCGACGTTGTCGAATTTATGCTGGCCGGAGCCACGGCGGTCGAGATCGGCACCGCCAGCTATTGGGATCCCTGCGCCACCGAAAAAATTGTCGACGAGTTAGCAGAGTGGTGCAGCGATCACCACGTCGCCCGCCTCGCCGATTTCATCGGCGGAATGCTATTTGAGTAGGTGGGCTAGTTGCTGAGCGTGGGACGATCGCACGTGGCAGTTCCGGTCTCCAGCAGTTTCAAAGAATCAACGCGGACCGTTTTCGCCTGCACATCCATATGGCCCGCGATTTCCACGTAGTCGCCCACGTTCTTCTTTGCCAGATCCTGATTGACGATCACGAAAATCATTTTTCGCTCAGGGTCGATCAGCACGATCTTCTTCCCCTTGGCGACGCATTCCTTGGCGTAATCTGGATTCGTCGCAGTAAACGTGCCGCTCTGCGCCCGTCCGCGAGCGCAGCCCTCATCCGATAGCCAGCCGCGGATGGCCGGTTCCGGTTGCCGCCCACTCTGTTGTGCGAGTCCGGCAGCACCGAAGGCGAGCACTGATGCCAGTAAGAGGCTTCCAGCGAAAATACGCATTGTTCCTCCTGGAGGATGAGTCCACGAAGTTCGAAATCAACAACGCCCATTTGGCTCGGACCTGGTCCAGTCTAAACCTGCTGTCCAGTCTACCGCCAGCCGCCCAGAATCGCTCCCATCGCCACATAGCACACCGCCTGATATCCCGTGTTAATCAGATACAGCTTGAACGGCTGCCGGCTGAACAACGCACCCGTCAATTGCACAGTAGTTACGATTCCCAGCCAGATCGCCAGACCAATCTCCACGCCGTAAAGCGCCGTGGTCACATTGGCCACCGCAATAATTTTTCCCAGCACAATCGCCGCGAGAATGCTCGCCACTGTCGACATGCCATACGACGCTCCTGCGCCCTTCCGCATCTCGTCCATTTTGGCTTTGTCGTTGGGATCGTATCCCATCAGAATGGTCCACGGCTTGGCAAACAACGCCGGCGAATACCAAACGAAGCCAGCTACCATGTCGACCAGCGCACACACCAACACCGCCCACAGATTCACGCCCATCACGTGCATTGAATCCTCCGTTGCTGCATGACTTGTTCCGCGACTCAACTGAATGGTTTAAGGCCCGAGACGGCCGCGTTCGCAATGCCGTTTCGAAAAGCAAACTGCCTGTAAGGAATTCAGATCAGAAAATAGCGTTGCCGCTATCGGCCGTGAGTGTACCAGATCGAACCCGGAGACTTATAGTCGCGGCCTTCGCCCCACACCGCGTGCGTTGCACCTTCGTTGTCGATGGCGAGCCCGAAGTAGTCTCCGAAGGGAAAGCGGAAGCCCTCGGGCAGGATGTAGTCATAATCCTCGGCCGCGCTAGAGAGCCGGGTTTCTGTGCTCCAGGTCGCGCCGCCGTTAGTGGAACTACGATAAAAAGTATTCCACAGCAGACGGTTGCGGCGACCCGGTTCGCTCGTTCTCGCATCCATCCAAGCGATGCGCACATCGCCGGACGTACCCGCCACCAGCGCCGGGAAGGCATGCTCAACTCCCCGCGCTGCATCCGACACGTTGGCTCGCTCCGACCAGCTTGCGCCTTCCGTGGTTGACGACGAAAAGTAGATGCGCTCCGTCCCGCCGTTCGCGCCGCCCGCATTCCACAGCGCATAGAGCGCGCCCGAGGCGTCCGATGCCAGCGCGATCTGCGCGCCCAGGAAGCCGGTTTCGCAGTTTTGCGCCGCGCACTCCGGAGGCGCACTCGATACATCCAGAAGCGAAGTCGTCCAGGTGCGTCCACCATCGCTCGATCGGCTCACGAAAACGCTGACTGGATTGATCGGCATCTCGTAACGCGCATAGGCCGTCCAACCAAAATAAATGTTTCCCAACGGATCAACCGTGGCGCCCCCCGCCAGCGACGATCCTGGCCCGGCATTAGCGTTCACCTGCACCGTGCTGAAGGTTTGTCCGGCGTCATGCGACGCCGACACAAAGAATTTCTCGTCGTGATTGAATCCGACGTATACGTCCGTGCCGCGTACAGTCAGCACCGGCTTGTCGGCGTCTTCGCGGCCGCGCTCGGCCCACGAGAACGTCCAGTTTCGTCCGAAGTTCAACGATCGCGCGACAATCACGTCGCGCTTGTCATTCTGCAACCACGAGGCGTACACCGTCTGCCGGTCCACCGGATCGACCACGATTTGCGGATCAAACTGCCCACTCGAGAACGGCAGCAGCGCCTTCGACGTCTGCCATGTGAGTCCGTTATCGCTGCTCATCAATAGGGCAACGCTCGGCGCCGTGCAGCTCGTGCAATCGGGCACCGCCCCGTACTGCGGATAGAGAATGTAAACATGCCCAAAGCCGTCGGCCGCCATGGCCGGTTCCCATTGATCGCCGGTATGGTAGCCGACGCGCGTTTGTGGAGTGAAGGAAGACGCCGCCAGCGCGGCCTGTGCCGTGGTCAGGGCCAGAAAAATCGCCAGCAAAACTGCCAATACGACCAGGCGCGCCCGTCGGTGCGCAGTTCTTCGTCTGGGTTCGAAGCGGCTGGTTGGAAAAAACACGGACCTTACTCCTGGGAATCCCTGCCCCCGGACTTTATCGTGATTCCTCACGAGCGTCAATTGTCCAAAGGGGACAAATCCTGTGATTTTACAAGTGTGTGACTTTTCTGGCATTTAGTCATCAAATTGGTGACAATTAAGAAAACCAACGTAATCGTTAAGCCGTGCTAACCAGAAGCATGAACCAGGGGGGACGAATCAAAATGGAAAAGGCCACATTTGCAGCAGGATGTTTCTGGGGAGTCGAAGCCACGTTCCGCCAGTTGCCCGGAGTCACGGCAACCCGGGTGGGCTACATCGGCGGACAGACCGAGAATCCGACGTATAAAGAAGTCTGCACCGACCGCACCGGCCACGCCGAAGCCGTCGAAGTCGACTTCGATCCCGCTAAGATCCGCTACGCCGATCTGCTGAAAGTTTTCTGGGAGAACCACGACCCCACGCAGCTCAACCGCCAGGGCCCCGACTGGGGCACCCAATACCGCTCCGCCATCTTCTTCCACTCCCCCGAGCAAGCCAAAGAAGCGCAGTCCTCAAAAGAGGCGCTGGAAAAAGCCCACCGCTACTCCAAGCCCATCGCCACGCAGATTGTTCCGGCAGTAACGTTCTATCCGGCAGAAGACTACCACCAGCAATACCTGGAAAAGCGGGGCCTGGCCAGCTGCCACATCAACACGTAGGCCGGATTTTGGGTGGCGCAACGCTTCCAGCGCTGCGATAAAGGCACTCCTGTTTTGAATTCTCGGGACTTGAAAGAATGAAGCTAGGCGACATCAACACCCTATCGCTTTCTCCCGACGGTTCGCTGTGCGTCACGGGCGCAGTTAGTTACCAATCGACGGCCCAAGACGCACTAGTTTGGAATGTGTCGTCACTGTCCGTCGTGGCAGAACTTAAGGGCCATCGAGATGGGATTTACAGCAGCGCATGGTCGCCAACCGGAGAAGTTATCGCAACCGGCGGTGGAGGAAGCGACCACGTCGTGCGGCTATGGGATGTCAGATCCCGCCGACAAGTAGGTGAACTAGGGCGCGACTTGTTCATCGTACGTGCGTTAGCCTTCTCTCCAAATGGACGCCTTCTCCTGACCGGGAGCGCAAACAACGCGCCAGTAGCGCCTATGCGCGATGGCTCCTGTTTTCGAATCTGGGACGTCCGCCGCCGAAAAGAGGTCGCCCGTCTGGGAATCCACGCGTCGTCCGTCCATTCTGCGGCGTTTTCGAAGGACGGACGACTCGCTGTATGTGGAAGTTCCGGGCAGTTTATGTCAGCCCGAAACGCTGGCGCTGAGGGAGTTTTCTGTCCACAAACCATCAGGGTTTGGGACATCACCTCTCGATTTTGGGCTACCCGAGCCAGCGAAAAGTCCGCCGAGGTCATGGAACACACAGCCTGGGTGAACTCAATAAAACTCTCGCCAGATGGGAAACTCATCTTCACTGCCGGACGCGGGTGCTTTCTTTGGGAAGTCGCATCAGGTCAAATGGTCCGGCGGTTCCAGGTAGGCGAGTTCGACTACGCCAATTGCGGAGACCTTTCTCCCGACGGCCGGTACGTTGCTACTGGCAGCGGCGGTCGGGACGAACCCGGGGCACCGTACCGAGACTGTTTCGTTCGTATCTGCGACACAGCGACGGGCGGCGAGATTGCGCGCTTCGCTCACGAGTACCCGGTGACCGCGCTCGCATTCTCTCCGAGGGACGGAATCCTCGTTGCTGGTGGTCACCATTGTGAACTACGGACTTGGAGGCTGCCCGATTCCGCAAGCGATTCTCGTTGCTGACGAAACACATCTCATTAACAACCTTCAAAAGTGGTCCTGAAATGAAATCTCCTACGCCGCCGTCAGCAGCATGGGCGCGCCCTTGGTAATCACGATCGTATGCTCATAATGCGCCGACGGCCGATGATCAGCCGTGACCATCGTCCACTTGTCAGGCGCAACGAAAACCTTGCCCGACCCTGCAGCGATGATCGGTTCGACCGTAATCACCAGACCTTCGGTCAGGAGCGAATTATCCCGCGGATCAGGATAGTTCGGCACGCGCGGCGCCTCATGAATCGTGCGGCCAATGCCATGACCGGCCAGTTCACGGATCACCGAGAACCCGCTGCGCCGCACCTCGCGCTCCACCGCGCGCCCAATTTCCCAGACGCGAAATCCCGCCCGCGCCACCAGCATAGCCTTCGCAAAAGCCCGCTCCGCACACGCGATCAAGTTCTGCCGCTCTTCCGTGACCTCGCCCACCGCAACCGTGACCGCAGCATCGGCCATGAATCCGTCTTTCTCAATAGTCACGTCAAGCTTCACCAAATCGCCGGACTGCAGCGCCCGCGCGCCCGGAACCCCGTGTACCGCTTCATCGTTCAGGCTGATGCAGTTGACCCCAGGAAATCCATAAACCATCGCCGGCGCCGACTGCGCCCCGTGCTGCCGCATCACGCCCGCGCCCACTTCGTCCAGTTCGGCAGTAGTAATGCCGGGGCGCACCGCGGCCCGCATGGCTTCCAGCATGAGACGAACTACGGTCCCGGCGGCGCGCATTCCCGCCAGTTGCTCGGGCTCTTCGATCGACATGCAGTCACCTCGAAACCATCATAACCCTTTCACGCCGGCGCTTCACGGCGCCGTTCTCACCTCTCTCAGACTCAATGCGCGCGCTTCTGCTGCGATCGCCCCGGCCTCATTCGCAGAAATATCTGGAACGATACGGGATTATTCCCGTAACTCGAGTCGAGCACAGCCGGCTTTAAGTAAAACGTCACATCCGCCCCCAGGCCCAGCTGCCACGCCCGATTCTGAATCAAATCGCGCACGCCGCCAAACGTGTACGCCCCGATCCGGTACGCCGGATGCACCAGCGCCTGCGGGAAGAGTTCATCCTTGTCGACAAGTTCCAGCCGCGAGAACGCATAGTTTCGCCGCCAGAAGTTCAGCGTAGACTCGAGCAGATAGCTGTTCAGATTCGTGTCGATGGGAAATTTGTGCACGCGTCCCCAGATGAACGTGGTGGCCCAGTTGCCCGCACCCAGCGGCCGGTTGTATTCCACCGACGCCGTTTGGCGTATCTGATTCCCCGGCTCCAGCGCTTCCGGATGCTCCAGACGTCCAACGCTGTATTGCGCCGTCCAGTTGTTGGTGGGCGCCACAAAGACTCGTCCGGACCATGAATCCAGCGCCCCCAGCTGAATGCTCCAGCGCTCTTCGTTCGGCTCGTGGCCGTTGAAAGCGGAAGCTTCCAGCTTGACGCGGTCGATGATGAATCCGGTAGTGACCACGCCGAAGCTGGTGTGAGTCGAATCCTGTAAATGATGGCTGAGGGGAGCGAGGGGAAGTTCTGACGCAGAAGCGCGGTGAATGAAAGTGACCGGACCCAGCGCCGGCTCAGCCGACGGGCCGCCGTAAAATTCCCACGACAGCCACTTCGCCAGCGGCAGCGTGTAGAACAACGACAGTTCGGCAAACACATTGTGCGGGTGCTGATGATCGACCAGCGCCTCGCCGTGATAAGTCTCGCCCGTCTGAAAAAGTTCGGGAAATCCGGGATGCGGCGAAGTCAGCGACTCCGCCGAAAACATCTGGCGGAACAAAATTGTTCCCCCGCCCAGCCGGTGCTGTTCCATCAGCATGCCCCAGTTCACCGACTCGGCCTTGCCCTCGCCGCGCGGGCCGCCTTGTTGGTTGTAATCCGTGAAGATGACGCCATGCGCCATCCACTGCCACCCGCCGCTCATCCACATCCAGTCCGGCCCCTGCACCGAAGCCGGTTGCCACGCCGTTCCCGAGCCTTCATGCGGAGACGGCAGTTGAAACCCCACCTGGTTCTCCATCGGCATATTCATTCCCGGCATCTGCATTCCAGCCATGGATTCATCGCTCTGCGGTGCCTTCTGATTTTCATCGTGGGAACGCGCTAGGTCGGAGCTGTTCTCTTGTGCCGAGGCCAATGTCTGCGACAGCATCATCAGAAATAAAACGACTAACGAAATCCTTTTCACAGGAACCCTCAGTGCGAGTTTGCGGCATGGTGAATTCGAAGCGCGCGTGGGCACGCCCCGGATATACAGAAAAGAATTTCGACGAGACTAGATTCGCAGCGGAGCCGCGCCGGGCGGACTGACGGAAGGGAAGACAAACATCGGAGAGTGCACGCCGAGAATCGAAGCCAGACGGGGCCCGTCGCCGCGTTCCAGGCTTCCGGCTTGCACTGCCGCAAAACGAAGAGAAAACGACACGCTGGGAACAGCTGCGTGATGACCATTCACACAACACTCGTAATGGGTTGACCCGGGAACCGGATTCGCTGGCCCGTGCTCGTGACATCCCGCAGCATGTCCCACTGGCACCGCAGCCAAAGGCATCGCCTCCGCCGCAGGCAAAGCAGCCGCCAGGCTGAGCAGGAGTAACATCGCGACCATGCGCAAAAGTCCATGCATCGCGTTTATGTCCCGGTGATTTTGATGCGAAGTTCTTCCGGCAGCCGTTGCCGGATTTCTTCCGGCAATCGATCATGCACGCGCCGCGCACCCTCTTTGGCTGCGTCCAGCACCGTGACTGGGGCTGGTGTGGCCACAGCCACTCCCAGCCAGATCAGCGCCGAAAGAGCGAATCCCGCCAGCGCCGCAACCTCAAACCAGAAGGCATGCCGCGGCCCGAGCCGCCAGATTACGCCAAAGGCCAGCAGAAAAACCGCCGCGGAAATCGAGGCCAGCGCGATCAGTCCCACATCGATGAAGCGGTGAATTTGCTGGTGGCTGCGGCAGCGTTCACAGGCCGCGAAATGGCTTTCGTAGTCACCGCGCATTTCCGGCGCCAGGCTGGATATATCGTACCGCCAGCCCGCCAGAATCTTGCCTACGATCGGATCAATGCACAGCTGACTCATTGGGGGTATGAAGCCAAACTACATCCGACGCGATCCCGATGAAAGGCCCGTTACAGCTGGATCGGCTGAAGCGCCTCGCCTTGCGGCGCCAGAAGCACGCGGTTGTGAAACAACCCACCCCGCGTGGCCAGCGCTTTTTCTGCCTCTCTCCGGGCTATTTCCGGATGATTGTTCTGCTCAGAAAGATGCGCCAGCACCACAAAGGTTGCACTATTATCATAGTCGTTCGTAAGGAAATCGGCGAGGGCAAGGTTCGAAAGATGCCCCACGCGGCTCATCACCCGCTGCTTCACCGACCACGGATACGGCCCCACCCGCAGCATTTCAAGATCGTGATTCGATTCCATCACCAGCACATCGCAACCCCGCAGGTGATCGCGCACACTGACCGGCAAGTATCCGAGGTCAGTGGCCACGCCAACCTTAATGCCCTCGGCGCGAAACGTAAATCCCACAGGATCGGCGGCGTCGTGCGGAATAGTGAAGGGCTTGACCTCAATGTCGCCGACCTGAAATCGATGCCCGGACTCAAACGGTTCGAATTTATCGAGCTTCGGCCGCTCGCCTTTTTCCGTACGGAGAGCCCGTGCCCAGGCCTGATGCGTCGCCCCCGTCATAAATATCGGAATCCGCAGCCTCTTGGCCAGCGTGGCCAGCCCGTACACGTGATCGGAATGTTCGTGGGTGATGAGAATAGCGGAGAGCGCCTGCGGATCATCGCCCAGCGACTTCATGCGCTTGAACGTCTCGCGGCATGAGATGCCGGCATCGACCAGTATCCGCGTGCGCGCGCTGGCCACCACGGCGCAATTGCCGCGGCTGCCTGAAGCCAGCATGGTCACGCTTACTCCCACGTTTCCAGACCCATAACCGCAGCATACGCGCCTGCCCTGTGGAACCGGGAGTAACTCTTTGGTTATCCGATACCTTGGGAAGAAAGTTTCGCTCCTGGGGTCTCAGATCTTAGGTCAATCGCCTAACACCTGAATCAACAATCGTCAATACGTATAGAATCCGCGCCCGCTCTTCCGTCCCAGCCAGCCCGCGTCGACCATTTTGATCAGCAGTGGGCACGGCCGGTACTTCGGATCTCCCAGCCCGCTCTGCAGCACGCGCATGATGTCGAGGCAAACGTCGAGTCCGATGAAATCCGCCAGCGTCAGCGGCCCCATGGGATGCGCCATCCCCAGCTTGAACACTTCATCGACAGCTTCGGGTGTGGCCACCCCTTCCATCACCACAAACATCGCCTCGTTCAGCAGCGGCATCAACACGCGGTTCGAAACGAAGCCGGGCGCGTCGTTCACCTCCACCGGAGTCTTCTCAAGCTTCAGAGCGAGGTTGCGAGTTTCCGAATATGTCTCCTGCGTCGTGGCTAGCCCGCGAATCACTTCCACCAGCTTCATCACCGGCACGGGATTAAAAAAATGCATGCCGATCACTTTCTCGGGCCGTTTAGTCTGCGCCGCCAGCTTCGTAATCGAAATCGAAGAAGTATTCGACGCCAGAATAATTTCCGGCCGGGTCAACCGGTCAAGGTCGCGAAAGATTTCTGTCTTGATCTCGAATTTCTCGGTCGCCGCCTCAATCACAAAATCGCAGTCGGAAAGCCGGCCGCGGCTGGTTACCGGCTGGATGCGCCTGATGGCCGCAGCTTTGGCCTCAGCGGTGATCTTGTTTTTCGCGACCTCGCGCGCTAAATTTGCGAAGATCATCTCCAGCGCCCGATCCAGAAACCGCTGCTCCACATCGCACAGCACCACGCCGAATCCACTGCGCGCAAACACATGCGCAATCCCTTTGCCCATCGTGCCCGCGCCGACAACTCCGACACTCTTTATGTTCATAATCGCCTCGATGAAAACGTTCGAGTCTACCACTCGACAGCATCCGAACCCAGCCAGAGGCCTTGTCATCCTGAGCGAAGTTGTCTTCCGCCGAAGGCGGACGACAACGCAGTCGAAGGACCCCGTGCGCGCTCGGAAGTGGAACCGGTTCCTCCGGGATTCTCACCATCGTTGCGGGCGGCTCAACCCACGCGGCAGTCCAAAGAACTCCTTGCCGCGTCTGTGCTGACTGTCGAAGAACACGGGGTCCTTCGAGTCCGTCGTCGCTCCGCTTTGCGTGGCAGCCACTTCGCTCAGGATGACAAAACTACAAACGCTGTCCGCGCCGCGCCTTCCGCGCGGGCGTATCATAGAAGGTTTTGATCCCCAGTCATCTTTCCCAATATAGGTGTCCCGCATGCCCGTAAAAACCATCATCGAACCCTTCCGCATCAAAAGCGTCGAACCCCTGCGCTGGACCACCCGCCAACAGCGCGAGCACCTCCTCGAAGCCGCCTACTACAACCTGTTTCTTCTCCCTGCCGACGATGTCCTCATCGACCTGCTCACCGACTCTGGCACCGGCGCCATGTCGACGCATCAATGGGCCGCCATCATGGAAGGCGATGAAAGCTACGCCGGCAGCCGCAGCTTCGACCGTTTCAAGAATTCCATCCAGGAAATCTTCGGCTACCGTCACGTCATCCCCACTCATCAGGGACGCGCCGCCGAACGCATCCTGTTCGGTGTGACCTGCAAAAAAGGCGACGTCGTCCCCAATAACACGCATTTCGACACCACGCGCGCGAACGTTGAATTCGTCGGAGCCGAAGCCGTCGATCTCGTCATCCCCGAAGGCCGCCAACCCGCGCTGCAGCATCCTTTCAAAGGCAACATGGACGTAGCCGCGCTCGAAGCTTTAATCGCCCGCGTCGGCCGCGAGCACATTCCACTGGTCATGCTCACCGTCACCAACAACTCCGGTGGCGGCCAGCCCGTTTCCATGGAGAACGCCCGCCAGGTGAGCGCGGTGTGCAAGCGTCACAAAATCCCGCTTTACTTCGACGCCTGCCGCTTCGCCGAAAATGCCTGGTTCATCAAACTCCGCGAGCCAGGCTACGAGAATAAAACGCCCAAAGAAATTGCCCAAGAAATGTTCCGTCTCGGCGACGGCTGCACCATGTCGGCCAAGAAAGACGGCATGGCCAACATCGGCGGCTTCCTCTGCACTAACGACGACCTGCTCGCCCAGCAGCAAAAAGATCTGCTCATCCTCACCGAAGGCTATCCCACCTACGGCGGCCTCGCCGGACGCGACCTCGAAGCCATCGCCGTCGGCGTACAAGAAGCCCTCGAAGAAGACTACCTGCGCTACCGCATCGCCTCGACCGCCTATCTCGGCAATCACATCGCCGCCCAGGGAGTGCCCATCGTCCAGCCTCCCGGAGGCCATGCCATCTACCTCGACGCCCGCGCCTTCCTGCCCCACATTCCCGCCGACCAGTTTCCCGGCGTAGCCCTCGCCGCCGAACTTTATCTCGAAGGCGGAATCCGCTCCGTAGAAATCGGCACGCTAATGTTCGCCGGCGCCGCCCAAATGGATTTAGTCCGCCTGGCCATCCCCCGCCGCGTCTACACCCAAAGCCACATCGATTATGTAGTAGAAGTAATTCTGGAAGTGTGGAAGCACCGCGCCAGCATTCCCGGCATGCGCCTGACCTACGAAGCGCCGTTCCTGCGCCACTTCACCGCGCACCTGGAGCCGGTGCCAGTGGCGGCAACCACTCGCTCCTGAGTGATGCGCGAGAGTTAAGGATACAGCGAACCTAGGGTGCCCCATTTCTCGCGCGTAGTTTGCGCGAGAAGTGGGGATGTTGACTTTCGCGGTCCAGATTACGGTTTCGATTCCTGCAGCAGCACCACATCAGAATCCGTATGTCCGCGGATCATGCCGAGTTGGCTCCCGTCGAAAGAGTAATGAAAGTCACCGATCCGTTCCGACTTGAAGTTAGTAATCTGCTTTCCCGGCGAGCCGTCGAGCGGTTGCAGCCAGAGGTTATCCGCCTCCTGGTCGCGAAAAGGATAAATCACCGCCTTGCCATCATGGGTGAAGCGGGCAATCCCTGCGTGCGAGTGTTGCAATTCCAGAAGCTTCGTACTCTGCGGAGAATCCACCGGCAGCAGCGCAAGTTGTTCCTTGGCGCTCGCAGCGGCAAAGGTCATGAAGGCGGCCAGCTTGCTGTCGGGAGAAATGTCGAATCCGTAAGCCGGAAAATCAGAAAGCCTTTCCGGCTTCCCTCCTTCCAAAGGCGCCCTGGTCAGTTTTGCGCCATCGGAAAGATTCGAATAGTAAACCCATTTCCCATCCGACGCGCAGACCGGAAACTGATCCAGCTTGCCGTCGCTGATCTGCTTGAGGTTTCCGCCGCCCACGTCCATACGCCAGACGTTCACTTGTTTCGAGCCCGCGTGGCCGCCGATCGACGTCACCAAATACCGGCTATCGGCGCACGCCGAGGGCTGAAAGGCCACGCCATCATGCTGCGCCGTGGTGAGCGTCGTCTTGTTTCCAGTGTCGGGATGAAACAGGCTCAGGCCATCCTGTTCGAGAATGATCTGGCTGTCGGGCGTCCAGGCAAAGCGGCTTACGCGAGTCCCGGCACTAAGCTGCCGGGCTTGGCCGCTGCTCAAGTCCGCTGTAGGCAGCGCAAAAAGATCGAAGTGGGATTCGGTCATCACCGTCGCCAGCATGTGCCCATCGGCGGAGACGCTCAGGTCAAAATGTCGTGCGTAATCGCGCGAACTTTTCCTTCTCCAAGCGAAACTTCCACGATTTGCTGGCGCGAGAAATTCGTATCTCGGCCGTTATCAAGCGCCAGCAGGCCGCTGCCATCGGGCAACCACGCCAGGCTCGACAAGAATCCATCGCTGGATGTGAAGACAAGGTTCTGCTTGCCGGTGACAGCGTCGATCGCGACAATGCCGCTGATGGCATCGCCGGGCTGAGTAACCACGCACACGATCGTCTTGCCGTCCGGCGACCACGCGGGATCGCCCAGTCGTTGGCTCATGTCGCCATTGACCAGCGTCTTACTTTCGCCGCTTTCCAGCGAGTACGTCACCAGCCGAAGTTTGCCCAGCACCGGATTGTTCATCACCGCATAGGCCAGATTTTTCCCGTCGGGAGAAAACGTGATCTTGGTGTCCACGTCGGTGACCAGTTTTTGCGGAGTGCCGCCCAGCACCGGCGCGCGATAAAGAAGCTTCAGCGCTTCCCCCGCCTCGCCACGCACAAAATAAAGATAGTTTCCGTCGGGAGAGAACCGCACGCCCAGATACTGCACCGTTTCCGGCGGCATCACCTGCGTATTGCTGTTGGTCGGAACGTTGCGCAGCCACAGGCTCTGCTGCGCTTTGTCGTCGACCACACTCAAAATATATTTCCCATCCGGCGAAATGGCTACCAGCTTGACCTTGCCCGTGTCTGTAACCTTGTTGACTGTGAAATTCTGGAAGGGAACCGTCCGCGAGCGCAAAAACAACGCATAGACCCCGTAAGCCGCCGCCGCAATCAGCACCAGCACGATCGCGCTAATCACTCCCGTGCCCAACTTGTTCTGCCGCGCCGCCGCCACCACCGCCGCACTGCCGCTGGTCTGACTAAGTTGGGTCTGCGCTGATTGGGCCTGCGCTGATTGGACCTGGGAAGATTGGACCTGGGAAGATTGCGCCTGTGCGATCTGACCCTGCGAAATCCGATTCTGCGAAGTTTGGACCCGAGAAGATTGAGTCTGCCCAGCCTCGCCAACCGCCGACGCCCCCGACTCTGCACTCACCGCCGGCACCTGCCGGCTGGAATCCGTATCCCGCTTCAGCCTCTGCAACTCCGCCCGCATCTCCGACGCATGCTGGTAACGCAAATCGCGATCCTTCTCCAGCGCCCGGTTGATAATGCGTTCCAACTCCACGGGCACGTCCGGATTCAGCTGAGTCGGGGACACCGGAGCGCGGTTCAGCACGCCATCAAAAATAATTCCCGAAGTGTCCCCCCGAAACGGCAACACTCCAGTCACCATTTCATACAGCACCGCGCCGAACGAAAACAGATCGGTGCGCACGTCCAGTTCCTTGCCCCGCACCTGCTCCGGCGACATGTAAGCCACCGTCCCCAACGCCGTTCCCGGACTGGTCAGGTGCGGATCGTCAAGCGTGCCCGTGACCGTATTGGCCGCCGCAATCTGGCTCGAAGAGTTGGCCGCGCTCGTGACCTTGGCCAATCCAAAGTCGAGAATCTTGGCGTGCCCGCGCTTGGTCACAAAAATATTCGCCGGCTTAATGTCGCGATGAATAATCCCTTCAGCGTGCGCCGCATCGAGCGCATCGGCAATCTCAATCGCCAACCCAAGCACCACCTCGGTCTCAACCGGCTTCGCCGAAATCCGATGCTTGAGCGTGACTCCGTCCAGAAACTCCATGGCGATGAAGGTCTGTCCGTGCTGATCATCAATCTCATAAATGGTGCAGATATTAGGATGGTTCAGCGCCGAAGCCGCCTGCGCCTCGCGCTGAAACCGCGCCAGCGCCTGCGCATCTTTCGAAATCTCATCCGGCAGAAACTTCAAAGCCACAAAGCGGTGCAGCTTCACATCCTCCGCCTTATAAACCACACCCATCCCGCCGCCGCCAAGCTTGTCGACGACGCGATAGTGCGAGATGGTCTGCCCAATCATGCTTGCCCAATCATGTCTGCCCAATCATGTCCGAAACATGCTATGGGCACAGCCAATCCAAGTCAATGAATGCCGCCAGATGGTAGTGGTGCAGTTTGACGATTACACAACGGTGGTCATCCTGAGCGTAGCCGTTTTTCAGGCGTAGCGAGGGATCTCCCGCTGAACCGGCCCAACGCGTATGCCAAATTGCACCACTACCCGCCAGCTGAACCCCTGGATGGACCTTGAGGGTGCCCCATTCTAACGTCGCGCCTTTTGCGACGTTAGAGTGGGGATCTTGGCAGCGTGGGGATCTTGACCTTCGATCATTCAAAGTCAATCTCACCCACGCGAAGTTCAATGCATGGAACTAAAGCCCCCGACACGGTGTCGGTCTCTCATGGGCAACTAAGTCGCGTGAGGCGCGCCCTCCCGGATGCTCGAAGTCTGTTTCAACTCGTTGCACGCAGAAGGTTGCGGCTGGAACGTCGGACTTCTCTGGAGGTCGATCGGCTGGCTCACCCGCGGCGACGTTACCCTGCTCGCTCTGATGCTGGTCAACACGGCAGTCATCATTTGCCACAGGCTTTACCGTCTAAGCGCAGCCGGCAGCCAATCCCGCAGATTCGTCCAGGATGCCGCTGCCGCGCTGCACGCCGGCAGATTCACTGAGGTGATCTCCATCGCCGCACGCAACCCTTTCAGCCACGTCGCGACCGTGATAGCGTCCGGCCTGATTGCCTTTTCTTCTTTGCCTCCCGAGTTCACTGACGCCGAAGCCATCGATGCTGCCGAGCGAGCCTTTCAGCGCAGTCGCAAGAAAAACACAGCCGACTTGAAGCTCGGGATTGGCACTCTCTCCACCATCGCGTCCTCGGCACCCTTCATCGGCCTCCTTGGCACCGTCTTCGGCATCTCGAACGCATTTGTGGGGACCGCCGGGTCGAGAGCCTCAGGGCTGGCCTTCGTCGCGGCGAGCCTTGCGCAGGCACTGGTGACGGCGGCTATCGGAGTCGCCGTGGCGATTCCTGCGGTTTGGTGCCGCAACTACCTGTGCGAGCGCGTGGCCGGTATGGAAAGCGAAATGTCGAATGCCGCTCTTGAGGCCGTTACGTATCTCCATGCTCATCGCCATCTCCGCCAGTCGCCGGAACCTTCCGCGGCCGAGACTGCCGCCCTGGTTTTTCGAGTCACGCGAAATCCAACCGCGCTCTCCTGGGAAGTCCGATACGACCGTCAACGGATGTTGTTGCTTGCGATGTGGTCCTGCATGTTCTATATCGCCTTTATTTTTACGCAGGGGATGTACCAGTCGTACACGTGGAATCGCGCCTGGGAGCGGGTCACCAAAGAGCTTCAGCCCATCTATCAACAGGTTGGCGGCCAGGAGTTAATCTCACCCGACCGTCGCTATCGCGCAGTGGTTCCCACAATTCTCCGCGAGGCCACGCGCTCAGGCTCAGACAAGGATGGTTCTCCGCATTGGCTGTGCGGTTCGGAGCAGATGGTTGTACTCAGGATTGTTCCCAATGATCGCCCGCCGGCGTGGAAGCCTCACACCTGCGGAGGAGAGACGACTTACGCGCTCGATCCCGACGAGGCTCTGCTGACGTGGAACTGTAGCGTCCCTGTGGTCACGTGGCGCAGTAACGACGAATTGCTCGCACAATGCAGCAACTGCGCTATCGACAATGTGGAACTGGCCAAGCCGGCTTTCTTCCTCGGCAAGATCACCCTGCTAGGCCCAGACGGCAAACGCATCGATCCGCAGGTCGCCCATCCTCAGCCGCAATGTCTCGAATAATCCCAAGCCAAAGCGGGTGCCCCATTTCTCGCGCGCCCTTTGCGCGAGAAGTGGGGATGTTCCAGCGCAAGAAGCCGGAAAGCGTCAGAACTTTTCCACAGCCTGTCCTGTGACGAACGACCTTTACTGAGAAATCAGGAGAGCGCAGAATTGGAGGACATGCCCAAAGCAAGCTCCAGCCAAAACCCGGTAACGGCGCAGTTTGAGTCCGAACCTCAAAACTTCTATTTAGGGGTCATCCTGAGCGCAGCCGTTTTTCAGGCGCCGCGAAGGATCTCCGGCTTACCCGGCCTAACGCGTAAGCCAAACACCACTACCCAAAACAACGCCGCATCATTCGCTCAGACCCTGAAACCGGCGAAACTAGAAGCTAAGTCCTTGTCCAGTAATATTTTGCCAGCAACTCTTTTAGCCTCAATATTTTGCGCAGATCGCACCCGATCCAAAACCAGCAAGTCGTTTAGAACCAGGATCTTGGCCCTCTCGCGTAAAAAAAATCGTACGAGATCCCCGGCTCGTTGCCGCCGGCATCGGCTCACTCGAACACCAAGGAATCCCCGCGCCACGGTCGACATCCAACCGAGGTGTAAAATGTTGAAGCAATCCCTAACCGATCATCTCCCAGTTCCGAAAGGATTCCTCCCATGGCAACGCTAGAAGCCCCCGTCCGGCCACGCACGGCCCTGCATCAAGGCCCGTTTGTCACCGAGCCATTCTACGATTTCCGCAACGAAGAAAATGTGCGCCGCATGCGCGCCGCCATCGCCAAAGTCCGCGCTCAACTCGGCCGCGAGTATGACCTCATCATCGGCGGCAAGCGCATCAGGACAACGGAAAAGATCAAGTCGTTGAACCCGTCGCAGCCCTCACAAATCGTCGGCATCCACCAGAAGGCCAACAAAGAGCATGTTGAGCCCGCCATGCAGGCAGCGCTCGCGGCCTTCGAATCCTGGAGCCGCACCACGGTCGAAGAGCGCGCCAGCCTGGTCTTCCGCGTCGGCGACCTGATGCGCCAGCGCAAAATGGAATTCATGGCGTGGCTGGTTTTCGAAGTCAGCAAGAACTGGGCTGAAGCCGACGCCGACATTTCCGAGACCATCGACTTCTGCGAGTTCTACGCCCGCGAAGCGCTGCGCTTCGCCAAAGCCCAAACGCCCATCCAGCTTCCCGGCGAGCACGATTCGCTGCACTACATTCCTCTCGGCGTCGGCGCCGTGATTCCGCCGTGGAATTTTCCCTGCGCCATCATGGCCGGCATGACGCTGGCTTCGATCGTCAGCGGCAACACCGTCATCCTCAAACCATCAAGCGATTCGCCCACCATCGCCGCGAAGTTTTTCGAGCTGCTCGAAGAAGCCGGCATGCCCGAGGGCGTCGTAAACTTCTGCCCCGGAGCCGGAGCCAGTTTCGGCGACGCAGTTGTCGCCCATCCCAAGACACGCTACATCGCCTTCACCGGCTCACGCGAAGTCGGACTGCACATCAACAAAGTCGCCGCCACGCAAGCTCCTGGCCAGATCTGGATCAAGCGCACCATTTTAGAAATGGGCGGCAAAGACGCGATCATCGTCGACGCCGACGCCGACATCGATTCCGCTGTCGAAGGCGTAGCGCAGGCCGCTTTTGGGTTTCAAGGCCAAAAATGTTCGGCCTGCTCGCGCGCCATCGTCGACGAGCGCGTCTACGACAAGTTCCTCGAACAACTCAAAGCCCGCGTCGAAAAGATTCAAGTCGGCGATGTCACCGAGAACGCCGCCATGGGCGCCGTCATCAACGAAGGTTCGATGAAGACGATTCTCGAATTCATCGAGCAAGGCAAGAAAGACGGACGCGTCATCACCGGCGGCGAACGTGCTCCCGGCGAAGGCTACTTCATCAAGCCCACTGTCATCGCTGACATCCCCGCGAAATCGAAGTTAGAGCAGGAAGAAATTTTCGGCCCCGTGCTCGCCGTAATCAAAGCACGCGGCTTCGACCACGCGCTCGAAATCGCCAACGACACCGAATTCGGCCTGACCGGCGCCGTCTATACCAAGTCGCGCGACAAGATCGACCGTGCCATCCAGGAGTTCCACGTCGGCAACCTGTACATCAACCGCAAATGCACCGGAGCCATGGTCGGCGCCCACCCCTTCGGCGGCTTCAATATGTCAGGCACCGATTCCAAATCCGGCGGCCCGGATTATCTGTACCTGTTCACGCAAGCCAAAGCCGTGGGAGAAAAAATCTAGAAGAGGAGAAGGAAGAGAAAGAGGAGGGGCAGAAAGCGACCGTTGCGTTCCAAGCTCAGCCTGGCAGCTCAACTCCGGAGAGACGTTTGCAGGCGGCAAGCAACTCATCCTGCCGCTCGACATTGCGGCTCGCCGGATTCGGCGCGCGCAGCCGCATGTGATAGAAGTACTCGCCCGTGACCATCGCGGCCGGATCGTCACTCACCGCAAGCCATACCTGAGTGCGATGGCCCTCATCCAGATCATCGGGCGCTCCCGCACCTCCCATTTTCGTCGCCACCCAGCCCGGCTCCAGCGCATTCGAAAGGACTCCCGGCCAGCGGCGCGCGATCGCGAACGCCAGAAGCACATCATGCAGCTTGGTGTCGGAATAAGCCTGCTGGCCTTGCCACGCGCGATGCTCCCAGGTCAGATCTTCCAGGCTGGCATCGCCGTTCCGGTGCAGCCCGGAACTCAGGTATACCAGCCGCTTCGGCCGTTCGATGAGTGCCGTCAGTATGTAAGGCGCAAGAGTATTCACGGCGAACACGTGGGGCAAGCCATCCTCGGTCGCAATGCGACGAGGCTCTCTGTAACCGATTCCCGCGTTGTGGATCACGGCGTCGAAGGCCCCGAGTTCGTTCACTTGTTCCGCCACTTTGCGGGTCTGCGCGATGCTCGTCAGATCGCCCGTGACAACTCCTTCAGCTCCGGGAACGCGCGACAGCGCATCCTGCGCTCGCCGCTGATTGCGGGCGTGCAGCACAACGCTGTGCCCCTGCTCGATGAGGAGTTGTGCGGCCATTTGACCCAGCCCATCGGACGAACCAGTGATAAAGACCCGAGCCATGTTTCTCCTTTTTTCTGGGTTAGCGGAAACGGATCTAGCCGGAGGATTTCTCGACGTGTGCGACCGGTGTGGGATTCCGCTCCGTGAACTGCCGCTGGTGCCAGTACGGATAAATCGGCGTGACGTCGCTGGCGTGGTCAAGCTTGGCCACCTGCTCCGGCGCCAGGTTCCATCCCGCTGCCTGCAGGTTCTGCCGCAGCTGCTCTTCATTGCGCGCGCCAAAAATCACGGTTGAAACGGTGGGCCGCTGCAGCAGCCAGTTGAGCGCAACCTGCGGCACGCTCTTGCCTGTTTCTTTGGCCATTTCGTCCAGTGCATCGACAACCTTATACAGATGTTCGTCGTCAACCTGCGGGCCCATGTCGGCGGTCTTGTGCAGCCGGCTCACGGCCGGCAGCGGCTGTCCGCGCCGAACCTTCCCCGTGAGCCGTCCCCATCCCAGAGGACTCCAGATCAACGCGCCCACTCCCTGATCGAGACCAAGCGGCATCAGCTCCCATTCGTACTCGCGGTTGATCAGCGAATAGTAGACCTGGTGGCCGACGTGGCGCACCCATCCGTAGCGATCCGACACGTCGAGCGATTTCATCAAATGCCAGCCGGAGAAATTCGAGCACGCGATGTAACGCACTTTGCCGCTCTTCACCAGATTGTCGAGTGTGCTCAGAACTTCTTCCTGCGGGGTCAGTGCGTCGAAGCCATGCAGATGATAGATGTCGATGTAATCCGTTCCGAGCCGCCGCAAGCTCGCCTCGCAGGCTTGAATTAAGTGAAGCCTCGACGATCCCAGATCGTTCGGCTCCGGTCCCATGCGGAAAGTCGCCTTGGTTGAGATCAGAACTTTGTCACGCCGCCCGGCAGCGGCCTTGCCCAGAATCGTCTCAGAAAGTCCGTCTGAATAAATATCCGCGGTGTCGAATAGATTCACACCCGCCTCAAGGCAAATGTCGACCAGGCGCGACGCTTCCGCAACATCGCTCGCGCCCCACGCCTTGAAAAATTCGTTTCCGCCGCCAAACGTGCCCGTGCCAAAGCTCAGCACCGGAACTTTCAAGCCAGATCGCCCAAGCTGTCGAAATTCCATATCACCCATAGATGCTGCTGACCTCGACGAGGAGCAAAATAAAAGGCCGCCCGCAGGCGGCCCGATTCAAACCTATAAAGTTGTTACTGCGCGAGTCTTACTGCGCAACCCCTGCCGGCGGTTGCGGCACCGCCCCCGTAGTAGTCGCCGCTGCAGCCTCGTTCAAAATGCGGTGGTGTATGGTGAACAGCGCCAGCTCCAGCCGGTCCGATACGCCGATCTTGTCATACACGTTGCGCAGATAATTCTTGATCACCTGTTCTGTCGTGCCAAGCTGCGAGGCGATTTCTTTGTTCTTGTAGCCCTGCACAATCAACGCCACGATGCGCAGCTCTTTCGCGGTGAGCCGGTCGCGCACCCGCAATCCGACCATATCGTTCTCGGTGAGTTCGCTCGGGACGGCGACATCCTGCACCCAGGTTTCGCCGCGCGCGACTTTCCGCACGCAGTCCACTAGCGCCGCGCTGGTCACGTTCCGATAGACCACGCCATGGGCGCCGTTCGACATATGCCGCTGCGCGCTCTCTCCGGTGTCGGCCAGCACGATCACACGCGTCTTCGCCTTGTTCGCCGCCAGGACGATCGCGGCAAAGTCGTTGTGAAATCCCGCCGCCACCACCAGCACTGCGGCGCGGAACTTGTCCAGCGCCATGAACATCTGTTCAGGCGTCTGCGCCTGCGCCACTATGCGCATCTCATCTTCCACGGCGAGCACTTTCGCAATGCCCGCCCGGAAAATCGCCTGGTTATCCGCCAGAATCAGTTTGAGCATGTTGTCAACGCTCCCAAAAAATCCGCTTCGAAACGATGCTTCGAAATGATATGGTCCAAAACGATTACGAGTTCCTCACGAACTCGTATGTATCGATCACGCAGGCCACACCGCGGCCTTCTCCGCCTTCGCCGGTCGGATCGGCGCGTACCACCCGGCCTTTGCACTGGATGGTCACATTCTCCTGACCGCCCGTCATTTCCGGGGGCAGCGTGATTTCAAATTCCACCGGCGAACCAATCTCCATCGCGGAATCGGCGCGGATATACACTCCCGCCGCACTCAGATTCCCCGTCACTCCATCGGCATCTCCGCCGCTTTCGCCCTTGTGTATCTTAATCGGCAATTCCAGCGGGAACCGTTTTCCGGTCCGTGCTTCTTCGCCCACGGTACCTCCTCTAGGCTGGCCTGCTGTCTGTTTCTCTTCTGCGAATGAGGCCAACGTCGTCAAATCAAGCTCCTGGCGGGGCGCAGACCCGCTTTTTATGCTCAGGGTGGGTTATATCATGAAAGGCACCCGCGTAAAAGCCTGATAACCCGTTAGTTACCGGTAGCATCTAGGTTCCCCCTGGCTAGACAGCCCATTTCGGAGGTCTGTGCGACCGCTGGACCGACCTTCACGCCGAATCGGGGACCCGCGTGGTAGTGTTTTCATTAGGCATCTCGACACAAAATGAGGACCGTTTTTTATGAACAACTCATCTCACATCCAGATGACGAAAAGGAAAGCAGTCAACAGAACCGTCGCGGCCCGAGGTCTTTGCCTGCTTATTTTGATGGTCCTCGGCGCAACCATCGACGGACTTCCGGCGCAAACCAGTCAGAAGCCCGCTTCCCAGGCTCCTTCTCAGGCCACTTCCCAGAAAGCCACTCCCAGCGCCGCCGCGTCCGACACAAGAAAGTCCGAGCCCGCTGATGTTCTGGTCCAGCTCAACGGCGCTCTGGAGAGCCTTGCCGCCCGTGTATCGCCTGCAGTAGTACAGATTCTCGTCACCGGATACGGGCCGCTCCGCGATGAAGAAAAATCCCAGACTGCCTTTATCGTCCGCCAGAAAGCGGTCGGCTCGGGCGTGATTGTCGACTCCACCGGCTACATCATGACTAACGCCCACGTGGTGGAAGGCGCGCAACGCATTCGCGTCGCCCTGCCGCTGCCGATGGGTGATTCTGCCGGACAAGTGCCCATCGGCAAGCGCCGCATCCTTGAGGCTCGTCTCATCGGCCAGCATAAGGAAACTGATCTCGCTCTCCTCAAAATCGACGAAACTGAGCTGCCCACTCTTCCGCTTGTCAGCTCGCAGCGTCCGCACGTCGGGCAACTCGTGTTTGCCATCGGCAGTCCTGAAGGCTTGCAGAATTCAGTCACCATGGGTGTGGTCAGCGCGCTCGCTCGCCAACCCGATTCCACCAAGGCGCTCACCTACGTGCAGACCGATGCGCCCATCAATCCCGGCAACAGCGGAGGCCCGTTGGTCGATATGAATGGCGCAGTGCTCGGGATCAACACTTTCATTCTTTCGCAAGGCGGAGGAAGCGAAGGCCTGGGCTTCGCCATTCCCGCCCGCGTCGTGGATTTCGTCTATCACAGCCTACGCAAATACGGGCACGTTCATCGCGTCGAGATCGGCGCCGGAGTGCAGGAAATTACTCCCACCCTGGCCGAAGGCCTGCATCTGCCGCAGCACTGGGGAGTCGTTGTGGACGACGTGAAGCCGGATGGTCCCGCCGCCGCTGCGGGCCTGAAGATTCAGGACATTATTCTCACTGCCGATGAACGCCGCATCGAAACCCTTCCCTCTCTCTCTGCGGCTTTATATCTGCACCGACTCGACCAGGTCGTGAAACTTGAGATTCTGCGCGGCACCGAAAAGAAGACTCTGTACATCCCGGCGATCGAGCAGCACGATCACATGGATGAACTGCTCGACGCGGTCAATCCTGAAAACAGCCTGATTCCCCGCCTGGGTGTTCTCGCAATCGATCTCACGGATGACCTGCGTTCCCGGCTCTCGCTGCGAATTCCCTCCGGAGTTGTTGTGGTAGGGCGAGCCGCTGACCTGATTCTGCCCGACACTGGTCTCGAGGCAGGCGATATTATTCACCAACTCAATTCGGCGCCCATCGATTCCGCGGATACACTCCGCACCCTCGTGACCGGCCTCAAGAAAGGTGATCCGGTCGTGTTGCAAGTCGAGCGTGATGGCGGACTGCTGTATGTGAGTTTCGAGATGGAGTGAGCCGAGTCTCGAAATTGGCAGCGCAGGTAAACTCTGTCATCGTGAGCGAAGCGAAGGACCTGTGAAATCTGCGGCGTCACCTCGCCATCAGCAGGTTGCATAGGTCCTTCGCGTCGCTCAGGATGACAAGATTGCTTGGGCGCCGAACAGGATGGTCTATCGGCCCGCACTCGCTGCTTTAAGTTTCCCCGCGCTTTCGATGGCAAGACCCAGCCCTGCCCCAATGGCTTCCACTACCCGCAGGTCGTCTGCCGTGAACGCATCCTGGCCGGCGCGATACAGCGCCAGCACAGCAGCAACTCCGCCAGGTCCTTCGAGCGGCACGGCCAGCGCCGAGCGCAGCGTGCTGTATTTCGTGGGATCGTTCAAATACCCAGGTTCCACTGACGGATTGCCGTTCAAGATCGCTTTGTGGTTTTGTGCGACCCAGCCCGAGAGCCCCTCTCCGTGTGGAATCCGTAACGAAGAAAACAGCCGGAAGTTTTCCCCGCTCACAAACTCCGCCGCAAGCGTTTCCTGGGTGAGACAGTACACCGCCATGGAATCATGCGGCACCAGGTGCTTCAGACGCACTGCCAGAAGCGAACAAATGTCAGCGATGCACAGCGTCGCCGCTCTCTGGCGGGTGAGTTCGATGATCTCCTGACCCTGCTGCCGAGCCGCCGAAATCCGAATGCCAGCGTCCGCGGCTTGTCCCGCAGCCGAACCCGCCGGCTCGGCGGATTCCGCGAATCCGGCTGCCGGCGCCGATCCCCGCTCCACTTTGATATCCGTCGACAATTTGGGCGGAGCCTGTAGCGGCTCGGCGCTCGCCATCTTTTCGAGTTCAATGTAACGGCGCCGCAAAATCGCGACCACCCTAGGATCAAAACTCTTGCCCGCATCCGCCACCACCTTGGCCATGGCTTCATCGAGCGGCAGAGCCTTGCGATATTGCCGGTCGGAGGCCAGCGCGTCGAGACAATCAACCGCCGCTAGAATGCGCGCCCCGATCGGAATTTCCTCTCCGGCCAACCCATTCGGATAACCACTCCCGTCCCATTTTTCGTGGTGCGCGCGCACGATCGGCACCACCGGATACGGAAAGTGAACCTGCTCCAGAATTTCCGCCCCGACAATGGGATGGATTTTCATCTTCTCGAATTCTTCCGGCGTGAGTTTTCCTGGCTTCGAAATAATGTGCTCGGGCACCGCGAGCTTTCCGATGTCGTGCAGCACCGAAGCCGCGCGCAGCGCCTCGGTCTCGTCTTCGCTCAAGCCCAGTTCCTTCGCCAGTTCCATGGCGTAGATCCGCACCCGCTGCAAGTGTTCGCCCGTAGTTTCATCTTTAGCTTCAATTGCCAGGGCGAGTGCTTCAATCGTCCGCAAGTGCAGGCTCGAAACCTGCTCGGCGTGCTGCTTCTCGGCTTCGAGCTTGCCGAGATACAAGCGGTAGGAGCGGTACATGAGATAAATCGCAGGCAGAACCAGCAGCGACGATTGCCATCCGATATGCCGGTTCAGGAAGTGGATCAGCCCCGCCGCGGCCGCTCCGACCATGTAATACGGAAACGACCATAGATAGATCTCGCACCACGTTTTGTAGATGCCCTTATCCTCGGTCAGCCCGATGATGGTCGACATCGCCACCGTGTTGCAGCCGAAGTGCGTGATCGCCGCCACCAGCAGCGCCAGTGGGCCGGGCGCGTGCAGTATATAAATCACCACCAGTTTGTAGGCGCCGTATGCAGCCGCGCTCGAAACCGTGACCTGCGACAGATTGAATACCAGCTGCACCAGCTTCACCTGCCGCGCCGGCCGCCAGTAAAACTGCGCCAGGGTGCTGACCAGCCCAATCGCCAGAGTCTCGGGCAAACTTAGTTCCAGGATTCCCAGCAGAGTGAACAGAAAGTTCACCGACAGCGTGCCCTCAACGCCGGGCAGAATTACTTTCAACGACGAGGCCAGCAGGGCAGCGATCAGGTAACAAACGAACTTGACCGGATCATTCGAGTGCCAATGAAAAAACGCGGGCAAAAAGCAGGCACACGCCGCCACAGCCATCGCGGCGATGAACGCACGTGCGCCAATGGATCGACCCCACGACATGATAAGTACTTAAATTTTCAATGATGTGCAGGACCCTGTCCGCCCAAAAATCGTGTTCATGGTTACCATCGTTTCGGCGATTCGCCATCAACCACTTTAGGCCAACGAAATCGACCGGTGGCCGGACTAGTCGCGACCGCCAATGGGACAATTTGGCTCACCTGAGGGGAGTGGGACAATTTGTCCTGCGGACTCCGCCATGCACTCCCTCTAACCCACTGACAAACAAAGAACATCCACCTGCGCTTTGGCATCGCACCTGCACTTCTCAGGTCACTTGGGGCGAGGTTACCGCGCCCGCTGGCGCGACTCTTTAAGTGGGGGATTTATGAAAAAGTTCCTGCTCGTATTCTTGATCGTAACGGTTTCGGTGACGGCCGCCGCAGGCGCCGACAACACGAAACTGTCGCCCGAACTGCAGGGCTATAACTCGACCCAGAAGGTCCAGGTCATCGTGCAGTATGCGCCCGGAACGCAGGTGAGTTGCAGCGGGCTGCTTGGCCTTGTGGATTGCCTGGTAAACGACGTGTTGAAACTTGGGGGAACGATTCTAGGTGACTTGCCGCTCATCAATGGCATCGTCGCCCAACTCGATGGCAACGCCATCCAGAGCCTCTCCAATCAGTCGAACGTCGTCTACATCAGCGCCGACCGGCCGTTGACGCCGTCGCTCAGCAACGCCACTGTAGCCGTGAACGCGCCCTTTGCCTGGCAGTCGGGCTATACCGGCGCGGGCATAGGCGTCGCGTTGATCGATAGCGGCGTGAGCAGTCACCCCGATCTCAACCAGGGCATTCTTCCACTCTCGCGAGTGGTGTATCAGCAGTCGTTCGTGGCGGGAAATTCGTCCGCCAGTGACCAATACGGTCACGGCACTCACGTTGCGGGCCTGATCGCCGGCGATGGTCTGAGCTCCACCGGCCCCCTCTACAGCAAGACCTTCAAGGGAATCGCGCCTGGCGCCAGCATCATCAACCTGCGCGTCCTCGACCAGAACGGTGCCGGCACCGACAGCCTGGTAATCGCCGCCATCAACCAGGCGATCGCTCTGAAATCGCGCTACAACATTCGTGTCATCAACCTCTCGCTCGGCCGTGCGGTCTACGAGAGCTACAAACTCGATCCTTTGTGCCAGGCAGTCGAGCAGGCCTGGAAAAACGGAATTGTGGTGGTTGTGGCCGCAGGGAACAACGGCCGCTATCAGCAGACCGACGGTTATGCGACGGTCACTTCGCCGGGCAACGATCCTTATGTGATCACCGTCGGCGCCATGAAGCCCATGGGGACGCCCACGCGCGTGGACGACTTGATTGCCAGCTACAGCTCCAAAGGTCCGAGCGTGGTTGACGCCGTCGTGAAGCCCGATCTGGTTGCCCCTGGCAACTTGCTCACTTCGCTCGAGGCGCCGAACTCAACCCTGTACAACGAATATCCTGGCAACCAGGTTCCGAATGACTACTACATTAACGGAGGGAGCAGCGCTTCTTCTTCGAAGTACTTCACACTGAGTGGAACCAGCATGGCGACGGGCATTGTCAGCGGAGTCGTAGCCGACCTTCTGCAAAAGAGTCCCAGGCTGACTCCTGATCAGGTGAAAGCCCGCCTGATGCTCACCGCGTACAAAACGTTCCCGCAGTCGAGCAGCACCACCGATCCGACTACGGGCATCACCTACACCGATCAATACGATGTCTTCACAGTCGGCGCGGGCTACGTCGACGTCGAGGCTGCTTTGAACAGCAACGCCGTCGCTACCGGAACCGCGATGTCTCCGATTGCCACTTTCAATTCGAACACCAATAACGTCTACCTCAGCGACGATCGCTCCGCCGTGTGGAACACTTCTGCCACGTGGTCGAACGCGGCCGTCTGGGGCTCCACGCAATTCGTTGCGGGCTCGGGCGCGACGACGACTTCGGCGAGCAGCACGGTCTCGGCCAGCAACGCGCTCTGGGGTAGTAACGCCTTGTGGGGCAGCAATGCCCTGTGGGGATCGAACGCTCTGTGGGGCAGCAATGCGTTGTGGGGTAGTAACGCACTCTGGGGCAGCAACGCGCTGTGGGGAAGCAATGCTCTCTGGGGCAGCAACTTCGCCGCCGGCGAACAATAAATCGGCGAAAACCAATTTTCCCGAGCAGTTACTTCAGGGGCCGCGATTCCGCTCGCGGCCCTTTTTTATTTGTCGTTCTCTTGTGCCATGAGCGCGCCCAATTGATCTGGCTTTAGTCCTAGTGGACGAGCTTTTGAATCGCGGCTTTCAACTCGTCTGCATGGAAGCCGAACGGTCCGGGCCGGCTCTTATAAGCCACCCGTCCTCCGGCATCAATCAGGTAAAGACGATCTGGCCAGGCTGTGTAAGCGCTCTCGGTTGAGTTGCCAAACTCATCGAGCACCGCGGGAATCTCAATTCCGAGTTTGCGCACGCAGGCGCCGGCCACGAAGCTGCGTTCCTCTTCTGTGTGAGGACTCGCGAAGACGACCTTGTCCTTCACATTGCTCTCCATCTGCCACACGTCGCTCGGGTGCGCCTCCGTGATGTAGACCACGACGAACGTGACTTGGCTTCCGTATTGCTCGTAGAGCTTGTTGAGGGCAGGAACCTCCCGCCGAAAGGGAGGTCAGGTGTAGCTTCCAAAGACGATCACAACCGGACGATTCTGGGCAATGAGAGCGGAGAGTTGTACCTGCGCGCTCTTGTCGATCTTTGTCAGCGAGAAGTCCGGCGCTGGACTGCCTACGTGCAACGTGCCTGCACGCGTTCGCATCCACAGCGTTTCAAACGGAAAAACCAGGAAGGGGACAGGTCCTGCAATCTTCGCCATCACACGGCCAAATTGTTCCGGAGATTGCCGCATTACGCTGTACAGCGCGACACAGCCCGTCCCCCACAGCGCGGCAAGCACGCAGATTGTGGCGACGACTGCCCGGACGAGTCTTGATTTCGTACTCACGCGGTCAACACTCAGACCCCAGAAAAGAAGTGCGGCGATTATTAAGTCGGCGCAAAGAAGCGTCAATAGTTGGAATGTAGTATGCCCCGGCGCTCAGCGTGCAGGCTCTTCGTCGATCCAGTACTCGCGTCGCGCTTTCAGCACCAGGTGTGGACGATCCCTGGTCTCCACGTGCAGCGCATGCAGGCCAGGCGTCGGCGACGTGGGCCGGAAGCTCAACACATAGTAGTTCGGAACATCGTTTGAAATGGTAATCAGATTAGCCTTCAGATCCTTGGCGTTGTGGAAGTGAAAAAACTCACCTCCAGCCAGTTGCGCAATCGATTCCGCAGTGTTCGTGCGCAGGGCATTCCGCGCCGCCAGAAAAGTCATCGTGGCGAGCCGCAGCGGAGGAGCCAGCTGGCTGATGCAGTCGAGCACCTGCTTGCTGTAGTGGCCCTCATATTCCGCGTCGGCGCCGTCGCGGCTGAAGCATCCGTGCGCGGGTCCAGGAGTGTCGTTGGTGAATTTGGATGCTTCATGCGAAACCGCCGCGCGCGAACTCGAAAAAGCGAAGCTGTACATCGCAGTATTCGTGTCGCTGATAAGGCGGAGCGCTTCGTTGAGCGTCGTATTACTGCCCTGGTCGATGGTCTCGCTCAGCAACAGAATCGCCCGCCGGTAGCTCGAGGGCTGCGTCCGCAGTTGCGCGACCGCGAACGCCACGCCATCCAGAATGGCGGCGCCCTCATTGCCCGCGCTCAGGTTGGAAAGCTTCCGGGAAGCGTCGGCAGTATTTGTCGTGAAGGGCGTCAGCAGGTTCGGTGTACTGTCGAAGCCGATAACAGCCACACGGTGCTCAACGTTTCCGATCAGCGCGTCCAGAATCGAATCCAGTTGCTGATAGTCGCCCAAGTGGCGAGCGCCGGCGCCGCCTGTCTCCACCACGATTGCCAAGGCCAGGGGCTGCGAGTCGGTGTCCGGATCGAGCGTTACATGCTGCGGCTCACCGTTATCGGTAACCAGGAAGTCATTCGCCGTCAGCTCGAAAACTACTTCCCCCGTCTTGGTAGTTGCAAGCACTGGCACCATCACCAGAGTGGAGCGCACTGTGATCGGAGCCTGGGCATTCTCACCCTGTTGCGCAAGTAAGCCCACACTGATAAACCCGAGCAGAAGAGTTAACGCGCATACCGACCTCATCATGACTCCCGAATCATATCTCCCGGACCATATCTCCCGGATCATATCTCCCGACAATGGCTCCGAGCCTAGAACGCGCCGCCGCCACCGCCACCGAACCCTCCGCCCGAAAATCCCCCGCCGCCGCCCCCACCTCCGCCGAAGCCGGACCCGCCCGAACTCGAGCGCGGCGCCGAGACAAAAACCTGGTGCATATCGGTCGCCATGCTGTTCATCGAACTCGAAAAGAAAATTGGATTGAAACCGCCGACGTAACCTCCCGGTCCCACGTACCATTGCGGCGGATCCTTCACGATTCCGGCGAACGCCTGCGCCCAGTGGTGCTCCACGCCCAGCGCCATGGCGTACGGCAGAAATTTCTCGAACGTCGTCGGTGGCAACACTTTGAGCCGGTCCGCATCCACGCGATTCATGAACTCCTGAAAGCCGAGCACAGCGATCTGTGTTCGCGCTCCCTTCACTGTCTTGGCCGACATGACGCGCGCGAACAGCCAGAAAATCAACGCCGAGAGCGGCACACACACCACCAGCAAAAGCGCCGAATTGAAAAAGTCGGCCCAACCCAGATATTGAAGAATGCCAAAAGGAGCGACAATCGCGAGCGCGGCCACCACGCTGTATCCGTTGGCCGAGTCAGGATCGAGCAGGTAAATTCCTTTGTTCTTCAGCGCCGCCATAATGTCCTGGCGAATGACCGGAACTGCCGTGTAGAAGCGGTTTTTCAGGCTCGAGAGCCGCGTGTCGGTCCCACCGGCAAATACATTTTCCAGCATGACGCGCTCGTGCGGCGCCAGATCGGCGCCCCACTGCTCACGCGGCTTGAGCAGGTGAAAAACGTAATCCTTGTGCGTGAAGACCAGAGTTTTCTCCTCCGTCTCCTCGATCTTGATGTATCCCCGCACCGCCAGATCGATGATGGTCGATGTAATGTCGCGGGGATGAATTGAGTCGTCGAGCAGCGTGCCCGCTTCCGCCGGAGAAATTCCCGGGGGCGGGTCATACATGGGCGCAACCGAAACGCCCGGGTCCGGATCGCGTCCCTTCCACCACCACAGCAGAAACATTCCGAAGAACGTGACCACGGGCAAAAAGACAATCGGATTGCCGCCAATGAACCAGAAAAACTTGGCGAGCGCGCTCGGCTCTTTGAGAACGTCTTTCGGGATATATACGTCGATGGTCAACCCGCCGCGCATGGGCAGCGGGCTCGTCGTCTCGAAATGCGCCTCGGCGCCGTCAACTTTGGCTACGGCATCGCGCTGCGTTGAGCCATACACGCCGGTGAACGCCTGCGCCCTCAGAGACCCCGCCGCAAATATCGGGAATCGTATCGTGGCGGCCGCGTGATCGATTGGCACCGGCCAGTCGTTCCCTGTGACGTTCCAATAAAACTCGTCGTGAGTCTCGAAGAAGCGCGTGCCATTGCGCACCTGGTAGGTAATTTCAACCGTCCGCGTCGCGTCCACCGCGTCCGGAATGTAAATCTTCAGGTCACGCGAACCATCTTTCGTAGACGAGTCGTACTTGAGTTTGCCGCCACTACCGTCGGTCACACTCGTGACTGCGAGGAACAGTTCGTAATTCGTCCCATTCGGCCCAGGATATTCAATCGGAATGGTGCGATGAATCCCGTGCCACTCGCCCTCAAAAACCAGCGTGATGCGCTCGGTCACGACAGCGGTGCCGTCCTGATTGACGGTGATCGTGTCCTGAAAGTCGCTAACCCGCCATGATTTTGCTTGCGCCACGCCCGTGAAGGCGCAGACGAGCAGTACGAGAAGGACCGGAGCAATCGTCCGAGGGATTTTCAATTACTCAATTCCCCAATTTCAAAATTCCTCAATGTCTCAGAACTTCACCTGCACCGGTTCGCGGTCGGCGTCCGTGGTCTCGAAGAACTGTCGCGCCGTGAAGTTAAACATGCCAGCGAGAATGTTGGTCGGGAACGACTGAATCTTCGTATTGAGGTCGCGCACCACTGCGTTGTAATAACGCCGCGCGTTTTGAATCGATTCTTCCGTCTGGCTCAGCGATCCCTGCAACTGCGTGAACTGCTCTGACGCTTTGAGCTCCGGATAATTTTCCGCCACGGCGAACAGGCTTTTCAGCGCGCCGGTGAGCTGATTCTCGGCGATGGCCTTGCCCTCAGGTGTGGTCGCCTGCATGGCTTGCGAACGAAACTCGGCGATATTTTCAAAGGTGCCCTTTTCGTGCGAGGCATATCCCTTCACCGTTTCCACCAGGTTCGGGATCAGATCGTGCCGTCGCTTGAGCTGCACATCAATGTCGGACCACGCCGAGTCGCAGCGCACCCGCAGTTGCACCAGGCTGTTGTACATCCCGATCAGCACTACGGCGATGACCACCAGAATTACGAGTACGATGATGCCAACCATGAACACCTCCTCAGTCAGTCGGAAGTTCGAAGGATGAATGGGAAATCAAATGGGACGTTAACACAGTGCCAGCGCCCGAGCAAACGCGAACCAGCGCCAGTCTTTGCATTCTGTAATAACGCTTTCGCAGAGACTTCGCGAGGTCAAAGGGATAGAGCCGGGTAAGAGAACTAGGACTGAGTACGGTTCGCTTACTGCTGCGGTGCGAAATATCCCTTGCGGGCCCGCACCTGCAAGTCTTTCTTCAAAGAAGAGATTTCAATCGAGCGGTAACGCCCATCCGCGTCGAAATTGGCGGGCTTATACGAGACCACGTACTGGCTGCGAAGTTCGTCTTCAATCGCCGCGAATGAACGCGTAATGTCTTTCATCTTGAACGGGAAGAAAGCGCGTCCGCCGGTCGCTTCAGCCAGTTGCTCGAGCACTTTGTCGCCGCGCATGACCAGGCCGCTGTCGTCGGTCGAGATGGCGTAGATGATCACTTCCGAGCGTTGCGCCATCTCGATGGCCTGCGCTCGCGACACCTCACTCTGGTTATCTTCGCCGTCACTTACGATCACAATCGCTTTGCGCACGGGGTGGTCCGGGCGATCCTTCAGGAATTTCTCTTTGCACGCGTGATACACGGCGTCATACAAGGCCGTTCCGCCGCCATCATGCAACTTGTGCACCCCGACGGAGAGCAGCTTCACGTCATCGGTGTAGTCCTGCGCCATCTGGCTGTGACTGTTGAAGCCGACTACAAAAGCCTCGTCGAAGCCAGTGCGGACCGTGTGTTCCAGAAAACTGGTAGCTGCGTTCTGCTCAAAATCAAACCGGCCGTCCACCGATCCGCTGACATCAACCAGCAGACCAAGATGCATTGGCAGATCAGTTTCGCGGCGGAAGTTCAGAATTGCCTGGGGAGGCTTATGGTCGTCGAGAATGTTGAAATCGGCCTGGTTCAAGTCGCGTACGAACTTGCCGTGCTTGTCGGTCGCGATGAACAGCACGTTGACTTCATTCACCCGCGCGTGCAAAGTGAGTATCGCGCCCTGCGGATCGTCAGAATTCCCAGCTGCGCTGCTCGCCGCGTTGTAGTCGCTCAAGCTGGGCGCGCCCGGCGCGTAGGACTGCGCCCGAGATGGAACAACGCAGACCGTCGCGACGCACAAAGCGGCAACGCAGAAAAAGGTTGCCCGTAAAAGCGCCGCAAGGCGAAGCGTCGAGTTCGTGTACTTCGTGCCGAGAAAATCCAATTTTTTCACTCTCAACCGCTTCCAAGCGCACTTCTGAACCTTTAGATGCACGCTGGATGCCGAAAGCGAGCCCGCCCCGGAACCCGCTATCTGATTGACTTTAGGAGCGCTTCGCCAAAGTGCCAAGTTACAAAAGGAGCACACGTTTGGTCATGGCACAAGACGTGCAAATTCTGTGACTTGCACCGCCCATGGCTCGATTTCACGGTTGCCCCTTACCTTGTCGGAGTCAGGGTTTAACAATGGTGTCACGAAGTTCACCGTTTTTCCTTAAAATATCTCCTGGGAGGATTCATGAAGAAATTCCTGGTGGGCGTGCTCGTTGTCCTTATTTCGACCGCGGCCGCTTTTGCCGCCGATGACGAACGCGAAGAAGACCGCGTGAAAGATGCAGGCACGGTGCTCAAGGAAATTCTGAACATCCCCGACGACATTCCGCAAGACCTGCTCGATAAGGCCGAGTGCCTGATCGTTTTGCCGTCTGTGAAGAAAGGCGCTTTCGGTATCGGCGGCAGCTACGGACGCGGCGTCATGGTTTGCCGTGGCGGCGAGCACTACAAGGGGAAGTGGGGCCCTCCCGCTCTCTACGCGCTTGAAGGCGTCAGCATCGGATTTCAAATCGGCGGCCAGGCTACCGACTTTGTCTTTCTCGTGATGAATCCGAGAGGCGCTGAGTCGCTGCTCTACAGCAAGGTAAAACTCGGGGCGGATGCTTCCGCCGCCGCTGGCCCTAAGGGACGCACGCTGGAAGGCGCAACCGATGTCGTAATGCAAGCAGAAATTCTCTCTTACTCGCGCAATAAAGGCTTGTTCGCCGGAGTTTCTCTGGAGGGGTCGACCTTGCGTTCCGATGGCGGCGCCAACGAAAACCTCTATGGCAAGAAGTTGACTGCCAAAGAAATCATTCGTGAAGGCAAGGTCACCATTCCTCCCTGCGCGAATGAACTGGTATCGCTGCTCGACGCCAAATCGCCGGTAAACAAGTCAGATCCGAAGTCGCTCGAGTAGACTCGCGAATCGCTAATCGTGGACTCCGTGACCTCCGTCTCGAAAGACGCTCAACGTGTTCGCTGCCCATGGGCGAATGGCGAACTGATGGTTCGTTATCACGATGAAGAATGGGGCACGCCGGTGCACGACGACCGCACGCTCTTTGAATTCCTCATTCTCGAAGGCGCGCAGGCCGGGCTGAGCTGGAGTACGATCCTCAACAAACGGGAAAACTACCGCAGAGCTTTCGACGGATTCGCCCCCGAGCGCGTCGCGCGGTACGACCGGCGCAAGATCGAACGGCTATTGCGCGATCCCGGCATCGTGCGTAACAAACTCAAAGTCGCTGCGGCTGTCGCTAACGCGAAAGCATTTCTCAGCGTGCAAAAAGAGTTCGGCAGCTTCGATCGCTACATCTGGCAGTTCGTCGGCGGCCAGCCGCGCGTCAACTCGCCCAAGTCCATGAAGCAGGTGCCCGCGCAAACTCGGGAATCCGATGCGATGAGCCAAGATCTCAAAAAGCGCGGCTTCAAATTTGTCGGATCGACAATCTGTTACGCCTTCATGCAAGCTGTCGGCATGGTCAACGACCACGTCGTCGACTGTTTCCGCTACAAGAACCTGGGCGGTTGAAGAAACGGGCGAGCGTGAATGAACAGTGGGCTCAAGCGTGGAAGAGCGGCGCTTCAGCGCCGCGTTAGTCCAGGCAGTCGATCCGGGCTTTAGTCCGTGAGGGCGTGCGGGCGTTTGAGACTTCCTCAATGCCGCTCGAAAATATTCGCGGTCATATAAACTACCATCAATCCCAGCAGCAGCACCGTGATCTCCAGGCGCGTCGACCACACGTGAAGCGCATCAAACTGCGCGCGCGCGGAATCGTTGAGCGTGCTCGCGGCGTCAAAGTTCGCAACCCGGGCGCGCAGTGTGAGCATGCGGGGAGTAATCCAAAATTGCGAAACCAGCGTGAGCGCAAGCATCGCGCAGATCAGCAGGTGACGCAGAGCGAACAGATGCGTCTCGCCATCAATAAGATGGTTGTAGGCCAGCGAACTCAGCAGATACACGACGCTCGAGACGATGGCGATCCAGTGCAGCTTGGTAAGCAGATTCCCCACCAGAGTTCCGGCGAGCAGTCGCGTCGGTAGCACATGAAACGCCGTGGGCGCCATGATGGCAAAGAAAATAATCCCGCCAATCCATACCACGAGCGATAGCAGCATGAGAAAACGAAGGAAGGACATGACGGGAGGATTATAGTCTCGGGCGGAGATCAGAAAGAGCTAACCACAAGAGGACACAGAGAACACCACCGGAAAGGCAAGAATTGGAAACGGGGAAACGGGGAACCGGAGCTGATCACTGAGCACTGATCACTGGCCACTTGCCCTTACACCGGCACTGCCACGTCCTCAATAATCTCCTTCAGCACCTGATCTGACTGCTCGGACTTTTTCAGCGTCGAGGCGTAGAGGCCGCTCACGACGATGCGGTGCGCGAAGACGGGAACCACCAGCGGCTTGATGTCTTCAGGAGTGCAGAAGGTGCGGCCTTCGAGGAAGGCCATGGCCTGCGCGGCGCGATACAGAGCCTGCGATCCGCGGGGCGAGACGCCCAGCGACAGAAATTCCGAGTCGCGGGTGCGGCGCACGATTTCGAGAGCGTAGCTCACCAGCGATTCGTCGACGCGAATCTGCTTCACCGCCTGCTGCATTTCAAGCACCTCGGCGCCGGTGAGGACGGGGTGAAGGTCGCTAAGATGCGACACCCCCGCTTCCGATCGCAGAATCTGGCGCTCGGCCTGCGCGTCAGGATATCCCATGCGCACCCGCATCAGAAAGCGGTCGAGCTGCGACTCCGGCAGAGGATAAGTTCCGTAGTGTTCGACTGGATTCTGCGTCGCGATCACCAAAAATGGCTGCGGCAACTCGTAAGAGTGCGCGTCGACCGTGACTTGGCCTTCGTTCATAGCCTCGAGCAGGGCGGACTGCGTCTTCGGCGTGGTGCGATTGATTTCGTCGGCCAGCAGGACGTTGGTGAATACGGGGCCGCGCTTGAATTCGAATTCGTGCTCGAGCGTCGAGTACATCGAAATGCCCACCACGTCGGAAGGCAGCATATCGCTGGTGAACTGCACGCGCTGAAAGGTGCAATCGATGGCGCGGGCCAGCGCCTGTCCGAGCGTGGTCTTGCCCACGCCGGGAACGCCTTCAATCAAAAGGTGTCCGCGGGCAAAAATGCTGACCAGCGCGAGGCGAACGACGTCGTCCTTGCCACGAATCACGCGGCGGAGGGCGGTTTCGAGTTCAGCGGCTTTATGAGAAACAGCGGTAACGGTCTCGGGCGACATTCGTTCTCGATTCTACTATTCGACTCTGTGCGGGCGGAGTTACGTACGTCATAGAGCTTTGAGTTATGAGCTATGAGTTTCGAGCTGTGAGTGACCCCTCTCTGTTAGAACGCTGACGCTGCCAGGACTTGCGTCAGTCATCTGGCTGAGAACGGTTTGCTCGTAACTCGTAGCTCATAGCTCGCAACTGATAGGTTACTGCATGAACTCCGCGGGCCGTCCCGTCAGCCGCTCGATGCGCTTTGCGATTGGCGGATGGGTCGAGAACAGGCCGGCGAAATTGATTCCCAGCAGCGGTTGAATAATGAACAGGTGCGCCGTCGATGGGCTGGCCTGCATTGGAACGCGGCGCGAGTAGGCGTCGAGCTTTTGCAGGGCGCTGGCCAGGGCGTAGGGATTGCCAGTGAAATGCGCTCCGGTAGCGTCGGCTTCATATTCGCGCGAGCGCGAGACCGCCAACTGAATCATGGTCGCAGCGATCGGTGCGAGGATCAGCATGAAGAGGCCAGTCAGGCCGCCTCCTCCGCGGCGGTCGCGCGAGCCTCCTCCGAAAAAGAAACTGAAACGCGAGACCATAGTGATGGCGCCTGCAATGGTGGCGGCTACGGAACTGATGAGGATGTCGCGGTTGTTGACGTGGCCGAGTTCGTGGGCCAGCACGCCTTCGAGTTCTTCATCATTCAGCAACCCCAGAATCCCGTGGGTTACGGCGACCGAGGCATGGCTCGGATTGCGTCCGGTGGCGAAGGCGTTGGGCGACTCGGTCGGGATTACATAAATCTTCGGCATCGGGATACCGATTTTCTGCGTGAGACGTTCGACGGCCGCATAGGCGCGCGGCAATTCTTCGCGCGTCACCGGCTGGGCGCGGTAGGTGGCTAGCGCGATCTTGTCGGAGAAAAAGTAGGCGCCGAAGTTCATAACGACGGCGAAAGCCAGCGCCAGGAACATCCCGTTCTCGCCACCATAATGGCGGCCAATAAACATCAGCAGCAGTGTGAGCGCGGTCAGTAAGAACGCGGTCTTAAACATGTTTCCCATAATTTTGGTTGAGCTACCTTATTTGATGTTACGCGGAGTGGGGCGATGCAGGGGGCTGAGTTGGGAAGAATTTTGGTTTCGAGGGGGGTACCGCCTCCCCCGTGGTCTATTGGAATCATTGAGTTAGCGGGAAAATCACGGGGAGAGCTATTGGCTTCAATGGGTTGCGGGCAAAGGTATAAATATAGCTGGCTGACCAAGGTCAGATTTTAGGGGTTCTTTTCCATCTGAATTTTGAAGCCGCCTTTTTAGTAGGCCAATTTTGAGGGGCACTTTTTAGGGGTCCTTA
>Ga0307476_10000082_pt1 | contig 101461 bp, 78 predicted proteins | sample atmos_gasesECM2C_2_FD_203314 | JGI IMG/M metagenome (GOLD analysis project Ga0307476, IMG submission 203314) | Hardwood forest soil microbial communities from Morgan-Monroe State Forest, Indiana, United States - atmos_gasesECM2C_05 | ecosystem: Environmental > Terrestrial > Soil > Temperate... | reverse complement strand
GTTGAATTCCACGTTGCCATAGCCGTTGGTTCCGCCGACGAAATCGTTGCCACTGCCCGCTGTGTTGATGAGAGCCCCGGGTGCGAATTGTAGCGGGTAAGTCAAGTCGCCACCGGGATTGGGCAGAACTCGGCAGAGCGGCCCCGGTTTTGTGACCATTTTGTGACGCCGATGTTCGCCTAAGCATCGGCCCCAGTGTCAGCCGTGCTCCTTGCCAGCGCCCCATCGATCTGATCAGTCCCCGTGGCCGGACTAGTGGCCGATCAGAACGCAACTCCCCGATTACTCCCTGTTTGCCCCTCATCCCGGCAAAAAAGCTGCATTCATGGTTGGACTCGCCCAATCACGCCACCAAGCCGCGTTCTTGGACCGATCGGAGATGGCGGCCATTTTGACGCTTCCGGGCTGCCGATATGCTGGAGTCAGGAATTATCGCGACTGGCTTCAACAACTCACTTCCGGCGCGATGACTATTCGTTTTCAGGGCCTCATTGCCGACGCGAGTCTGGCGGCACCAGGTTGTTCGCGCGATAGTAGACGACGAGCTGGCCGTAGTGCTCGCCGCTGTGTTCGATAGCAGAGGTCCAGATGTAGGAGTTGTGGGCCAGCCGGTTGCCGAAAAATTTCGTTGTCTTGTCCAGCCCTGCGTCGCCTTGCTCTTGAATCACTTTCGCTCCGTCAGCGACGGCCTCCTGCACAAATTTGACGACCTCGGCCTTGGTCTTGAAAAGATCACGCGAAGGATTGTCGCCCTCGCCGAAGTCGGGCCCGAGGTTTGATCCGGAAATCCTGCGTATCAGGACGAAATCCAGAGCGGCGGCGTGGAGAAGATTCAGGGCAAAGGTGCGCTCGTCCTTCTGGACCTTGAAATCGTACTTGTCCTCAGGAAAATCCTGCGCCATGGCGATGAGTTTGTTCCCGATCTGATTCCATGCTTTCAGCATTTCATCAGCACGCGTAACTGCCGGAGCGGCAGGTTGATTCTGTGATTGCGCTTGACTGCTGATGCTCGTTCCGGCGGCAACGAGAATGGCGGCGGCCAGTACGAGCCCGGATTGCTTCCACAATGGATTCCTCATGAGTACCTCATCGGATTTTTCAGATTTTGCAACTCATCGCGCCGGATGCCGTAGGTGAAGATCGCTGCGGCGGAGATGTCTGCGTCCTCACTGTGTTTGGGACTGCGAGAAGCAACTCGGATCCCAGTGCAGGGGCAAACAGTTTCGTCCGGGCCTCCGAGGGTGGTTTGGCTACATTTTCAGTCATCGTTTAGTTACGGTGGTCAGCTGGCGATCTTCTTTTTGCCTGGTCATACACTTCGCGGATAGCGTTAATCACAGTTTCCGGCTCGTCGAACTGGATGTATTCCGAGCTGTGGCGGGCGAATATCTGTTTGGCATTTGACGATAGTGCGAGCCAGCGCGCCTGTGCCCGCGTGGTGTCGCGCTCGTATTTCACCTGCTCCGGCGCGTCTGCTGGCTTCGTTTCCAGATGGCCGACACCCTGGTTGCCGGAGGTGAGCACGCGAATGGGCCGCACACCAAATGAGCGGCGGTGCTGCTGCAGGTAGGTTTCATCCCATGGCGTCCGCTCCATTTCGGAGATGTAGGCGTCATACATCGCGACTTTCGTCTGCGCAATCTCCAAAAGTTTGGCATTCAATTCCGGAGACCATTCCGCCTCCGGCAAGCCGCGAAAAAACTGTTGCGCGCAGGTGCTTTGCGGCTGGCCAGGACGCGACGGCAACATGGGCAAGGGCTTATGTTCAGCGACCGCGTTACGGCAGGCGCCGAGCTGAGAGATGATGCCACTGATGCCAACGTTGCGGCGATGCTGCTCTTCCACCGTCGCCGCCGGTTCGAATTCGTTGGGATCCGCATCGACCATCACCAGTCCCGCGACTTCCGGCATATACTGGTCCGCGAACACCCGCATATTGTCCCCGCCGAAGGCGGAAGCTACCAGAATGTAGGGCCCGCTGAGATTGGCGTTGTGCAGCGCCGTATGTAACTCTTCGGCGATACGCACGCTGGTGCGCGGTATGGGGCCAGGTTCGCTAAATCCAGCTCCTGCGCGATCGTAGCTGCAGGCGCGCGTCCACTTGGCGATCTCCGGCTGCACCTTCGACCACGCGGGCGCCCAGTCTTCCCATCCGGAATCAAAGACGACCGCAGGCGAGCCGCTACCCATGCAGTAGAGATTCAACCGAAAAACCCCTGCGTCAACGAGCTGGCCGGGCCGCGCGTAAACAATGTCCGCGGGAGCGCTGACACCGTTCACTGGCTGCGCGCCCAAAGCAGCGGCTGTGGACATAAATGCTGCCAAAAGCAAGCAGATTCGTTTTCGCTTCATGATTTTCAGTTCCTCGACTTTTTGGGACCGTCGACTCATTCGCGCCTCAATGCCTCAATGAGACGCAAACTCGTTCCTGATCACCTGGCCATCCTTCATTACAAAGCGAACGCGCTCCAACTCGGATATGTCCGCGATCGGATCTCCCGCAACCGCAACCAGATCAGCAAATTTTCCAGGCTCGACCGCACCCACGCGGTCTTGCCAACCCAGCATCTCCGCCGCATTGACGGTTACGGCACGGATCACGTCGAGAGCCGGCATGCCGGCCTCACGCAAATTAACGATGGTCGCAACGCTGTTCTGCCCGCGAGTTTTTCCCGGATAGAACCAGCCCATGTCAGACCCAGCCGCAAACTTCACTCCTGACTTCAAAACCCGCGGAACCAGATCAGCGTAGTGTTTTTGATCGCGGGCATCGGCTTCGGTATTCCTAGCGCGGAAGGCGGGGGACATTACTATGCTGAGCTCATTCATTTTCATAAAAAAGCTGCCAGCAAAAGTTGGCGTCAGGTCGAAGAAGATGCCTTTATCGTGAATCTGCTTGAGTTGCTCATCGGTTACTTGATCGCCATGCTCGATAGAGTCTGCGCCGGCGTCAATGGCAGTTTGAATACTGGGGGTATCGATAGCGTGCACGGCGACCTTGAGGTGCTGCCAATGTGCTTCCTCGACAACCGCCGTCAGTTCAGGGACTGAGATGTCCCCGCCGACTGTCACCTTGATGACATCGACGTTATAGAAGACGTTCTGTCGTACTGCCTGCCGTGCTCGGTCGGGGCTGTCTATCGGCAGGAATTCCTGTTGGAGAATCGCTTCGGCAAGCGCGGGATTCAAATTCTGAACATAGCTACCGAGCGCCATAATCTTGCGTCCGGATGCCAGGATCCTGGGGCCGGGAATGCGGCCGGCGTTGATTGCATCGCGCAGAGCGGCATCGCCGTCCACACCGGAGTGTCCGAGATTGCGCACGGTAGTAAAGCCGCTCTCCAGGTCTTCGCGCGCCAATTGCGCCCCCAGCAAGACGCGCTTAGTGGGCGACTCGGCTATTGCCAACAGTTGTGAGGGCGCAAATATGCCATTGGAGTGGCGCGCGATCTCGGCTTCCGGAGGGACAATCACATCGAGAAGCAAGTGCGTGTGGCCGTCGATGAGCCCGGGCAAAAGTGTCGCGCGACCCAAATCAATGGTTTTGGTGCCGGCCGGTACATGCGCTTGCACTTGCGCAGGCGCTCCTACTTCCTTGATCTTGCCCCCTTCGATCGACACCGCCCCGGGTGAAAGCACGTTCCCTGTCCGTGGATCGAGCAGCCGGCCTGCCCTCACCAATGTCGCTTGTTCTGGCGATTGCGCCGCAAGTTCGTCCGTGAATGGGATGAGCAACACCAGCAGGAGGATGATTCGTGTTTGTTTCATCTTTTCAACACTTCTTTTCCTACTACTTACTGCGGTTATATTACTACATAGTACGTTTTTCAATACAATTGGACGGGCCAGGGTCACGTCGGTAAGCAAGAATTGTGCAGTGGTCAGTGTTTTATGACGAAACAGCAGGCCGTGGGTGTAACCGTTCCAAAGACGCCGCCCACGATCACAGCGGCGAACAACGGGGTCAGTAGAAGGCTTGCTAGGCGGTGTGCCGGTTGTGCCGACCCGGCGAGGCGCGCCAAGCGATGGCTCCGATGCGACCAGGCTGTCGCTCGGAGAAACATCGTTTCTTCGGAAACTGCAAGTTTGGAGAGCGCTCGAACCAGTGCTTGTCCTTGCGCCCGCTGGATGACAGATTCATCGCAGGAGAGCTGGCGATAGAGTGCCATACGCATTCCCGCGAGCCCGATGAGCGGATGGAACCACAAGGCGCACAACGAAACTTCGTAGAGCAGGCGGATCAAATTGTCGCGTCTTTTGGCACGGGCCCTTTCATGAAGCAGGACAGCATCCAATTCTTGTCGGTTGAGTAATCGATCAATGCCAATAGGAAGCAAGATACGCGGATAAAGGACGCCGCCAACTGCGGGAGCGGGATGCCTGCTGTCGAAGCTCACAGGTATACCATCTGCCATGAAGCTGGATATCGCATCATAACGGTCGGCAGGGCTCGACGATCGCGACGCTCTGCGCGCAAACGGGAGATCAATCGTACTAGCATGGCAAGTGCGCCCGTTATCCATATCACGGCATGTACGACGGCCGTCCGACCTTGTGTCATGTCCCACACCGGCCGCCAATGGCACCGAGCGGTGCGGCCCACGCTAAGTGGCTGGTAGAAGCGAAATCCGCGAAGATTGTCCGCCCGCCCATGGCATCCCCTTGATCTCTCTTCAGCGCGCGCTGCGAAAACGAGCAGAAAGATTGATCGTGGTCCATCGGAAGTCCCGCCTTCAGGTTCCTACTGCCGCGATCGCTAGAGGAGTTGAGGCGCTGGATCTAGGGCAATTTGTCGGCGAACTCGTGGCGGCTCAATGAATGCAATCTGCACCAAACGGCCCTTCGCGGTGGTCCCGACATTTTCGGATGGCAGTGCTCGCAGTGATGATCATCGATCCTTGATGACAGTGATTGAAGGCGTTCTGGGTGGTCCTAGCGATTCCTATTGAGACTTACGCTGACCAACAACCGTAGGCTCCTTTCCTTGAAAACCATTTTATTTACTATTCTCTCTCTCCGCTTTGCCCTAAGCGTCGACCTTCCTCTGAGCGACGCTTGCAAGCAGAGTCTAAAGTACGGGATGGAAGAAGCGGAACGCTTGAACCATCGCCACATCGGTTCGGAGCATCTCTTTTTCGGCCTCCTTCGCGAGAAAGGATGGTTCGCCGCAGAACTGCTCGAACCATTCGATGTAAAGCTCGAGCAACTCCGAACAAACATCGAGGTCACGAGCGCGTACGACAAAGCGAAAGAGGTCCGCTGGCTTCGCGCAACCGGGGTATGGCTACGCCGCCTGGGAGCGCAAAACAATCCACGGTTCGCCCTTCGAAGTGGAATACGTACGCGGCGCAGTCAGACGGTGCCAGCACCACAACTGGCTCTGGTGCAAAACATCGTGGAAGCCTCGCGATCGTGTCACCGAGCGGCAGTCGGACAGGGTGTCTCTAGACACTACTCTCGCCAAAGATTCGGCAAACTTCGAGGTCGTGAAGGGCGGCTGGAAGAACGATCAGTGCGTCATTTGCCGCTGGGATTTGTTCGAATCAGATAATCAGATGACGATGCTCACCGATTGGGATACACCAACGGCCGAGACTGGCTTTGTCTGGAATGCTATGACAAGTTCTGGCAGCGCCTCGACTTCATCTCGGGATCGCACTCGGACACTCGGACATCACCCAAACTCCAGTTTCGCCTTGCCCTGCGCTTGAGTCGGTGTTATTTGTTCTCGCTCGCTGTAGTCTGATCCCGGGACACGCCATTGACCGAATCCAATCCGAACGGGCAAGCAGACAACAGCGCCTTTCTCGCACCCGGCGTCTCGCTCGCGGAAGCGGAAGACCCCAATCGCCCGCGGCAGGTCATGGGATTTCGCGACTTGCTGTTGTTTTATGTAATCACCGGCATCAGCCTGCGCTGGATCGCCACGGCGGCGGCGGCCGGTCCGAGTTCGATCGTCATCTGGATCGGGGCCTGGCTGTGCTTCTACACGCCGCTAGCTCTTTCAGTGCTGGAACTTTCCTCGCGCTATCCGAACGAGGGCGGACTCTATGTGTGGAGCAAGCGCGCCTTCGGCGACTTCTCCGGGTTCATGTCCGCGTGGACGTACTGGACGAGCAATCTACCTTACTTCCCTGCCGTCTTGTACTTTGCCTCGAGCAACATGCTCTTCATGCGGCAGGCGGCCTGGCAGCATCTCTCCGGCAACGCGACTTTCTATATTGTCTTTTCCCTGCTTACCTTGAGCGCGGCCACCCTGATGAACATCGTCGGACTCGACGTGGGCAAGTGGCTGCACAACGTGGGCGCGCTCGCGATGTGGAGTCCAGTGGCCATCGTGATTGTGATGGGACTGGTGGCGTGGCATCGTTACGGGTCGGCGACCTCGTTCACGATGCATACGATGGTGCCGAGCACTCATCTCAACGACATCATTTTCTGGTCGGTGCTGACGTTTGCGTTTGGCGGATGCGAAACCGCGTCGTTCATGGGCGAGGAGATAAAGAATGCCCGGCGCACCATTCCCCTGGCTCTGCTTTCGGGCGGCATCACAGTCACGATCTGTTACATCCTGGGGACAGTCTGCGTGCTGCTGGCCTTGCCCTCGAGTGAAGTGAACAGCCTGCAAGGACTGGTGCAGGCGGTGTCGAAGACCGCCTCGCGCGTGGGGTATCCCGGAATCCTCCCGCTGGCAGCTTTTCTGATTGCGCTGAGCAATGTCGGCGCGGCCGGGGCATACCTGGCTGCGGTCGCGCGCCTGCCGTTCGTCGCGGGACTGGATCGGTTTCTGCCGCGCGCGTTCGGGGCATTGCACCCGCGCTGGAAGACTCCGTGGGTGGCGCTGTTGACCCAGTTCCTGCTCGGCGTGGTTTTTATTTTTCTGGGACAGGCGGGAACCAGTGTGAAAGGCGCGTACGACGTGCTGGTCAGCATGGGTGTGATTACTTACTTCATTCCATACTTGTACTTATTCGGGGCGATGATCAAACTGCAGTCGGAGCCGGCCGGGCCGGAGGCGATCCGGGTGCCAGGAGGGGCAGCCATCGCGAAACTGGTCGCGACGGTTGGATTTCTCACCACCACACTGACGATCGCGCTGTCCCTGATCCCGCAGCCCGATGAACCGAACAAGCCACTGGCGCTGCTGAAAATCGTCGGGGGATGCGGAGCTCTGCTGCTGATTGGTGGCTGGATTTACTGGTCAGGAAAACGGCGGGCTGCACGTAGTGGGCTCCCCCGAGGCAGGACTTGATCAAAGCCTCAAGCTTATGTGGGGACAGCCGCCCTCGGCTGTCCGCCGGGCGAAGCCCGGCTGGTCTTTCAGAATCAACTTTGGAGCGATTGGCAAGCGCGAACTGCGTTCGCGCGGACAGCCGGAGGCGGCTGTCCCCATATGAACCACTACACCGGCGTCGCCATCTTTCTCGGAGGATTGAAGAACGGCAGCTTGGTCACATTCACGTTCGTCTTCAGCCGCATCGCCTCGATGGTGATCTCCATCTGCAGCTCAGTGCCGGGGTTCGAAGACTGGGTCTCGATGCTGGCCAGCGCGATCATCTTTTTCAGGGTCGGGGACCAGCTGGTGGTCGTCGCCCTGCCGACTTGTCTCTCCCCTGAATAAACCGGCACCGCGACGCGCGATGCCTGCGACGGAGCGGCCGGAGTGAGGCCGTAGCGTTCGTAGAGCTGCTCGACGTCCGGCCAATCGATTTCGAAGCCGACCAGTTGGCGCGGCACGCCGTTCTTGGCATCACGCTCGAGAGCCCGCTTGCCGATGAAATTTTCCTTCTCCAGATGGACCATCCTGGCAAAGCCGAGTTCGTAGGGCGAGAACTTCTGCGACGGAATCAGAGCTTTCTTGGAACTCGTGTAGTCGACTTCGATCAGCAGCAACCCAGCTTCCACGCGGGCCACGTCAAGAGCCAGCATGCCTGCGGCGTGCAGATCGAACTGCTTGCCTTTGTCGGCCAGCGCATCCCAGACTTTGACCGCGTCGTTCCATGGCATCCAGATTTCATATCCCAAATCGCCGGTGTAGCCGGTTCGCGAAATGTCGACGGGAACGCCGGCAATCTTGCCGCGAGTCACGCGGAAATACTTGAGGTTGGCGATGTCGGCCTCGGCCACGGCTTTCAGCAACTTCGCCGAGGTTGGTCCCTGGAGGGCGAGCGCCGCGACTTTTTCGGAGATATCTTCAATCTGCACGTCCATGTTCAGGCCATTCTGCCGGAACCAGCGCAGGCTGGGGTCGGCGGCGGTCCAGCGATACTCGTTTTCCCCGAGGCGTGAAATCGTGCCATCGTCGATGACCTTGCCTTCTTCGTCACACCAGCAGCAGTAGATGACCTGGCCGACCTTCACCTTGTTGATGTCGCGGGTAATCACCCGGTTCACGAGCCGGGTCGCGTCCTTACCGGTGATCAGATACTTGTAGAGGGGGGATATGTCGATCAGCGCGGCCGCGTTGCGAATGGCGTTGTACTCGTGCTCATGATGCACTTCGTACACGCTCACCGTGTAGTAGCCCGACCATTCGCGGTAATTCAGGCTTTGGCAGAGAGGAAAGGTGCGCTCGTGGAATGCGGTTCCGATGGGCAAGGGTATGGCCTCGACTTCCAGTGAAGTATCGAATCCGGATTATATGCATCGCTGCGCTCGGGCGGCAAACCGGCGGTCGCGTGACTGAAAGTCATCCGCGCTGCAAAAGTGCAGACAAACCGGCCGCTTCCCGATAGAATGTCGATTCGACTTCCGGTCAGCTATGCGCAAAACTATGCCATTGTTGTGGAGCATCCTCAGAAGCTGGACCGTCCTTCCCAGTGGCCTCTGAACCATCGCGGTGCTATCGTACGTCTGCATTCTTCTTTAACTGAAAGTCTTCCCGGTTCGCTCTGCTGATTAAAGCGGAGAGCTGACGGCTGAAAGCTGAGAGCTACGACTCATGGCGAATTCCTACGACGTAATCGTAATTGGCGGCGGGCACAACGGCCTGGTCAACGCGGCGTACTTGGCGCGTGCGGGCAAGAAAGTGCTCGTGCTCGAGCGCCGCCACGTGCTGGGCGGCGCGGCTTGCACAGAAGAGATTGTGCCGGGATTCAAGTTCTCGGTTTGCTCTTATGTCGTGTCGCTGTTGCGGCCGGAAATTATTCGGGATCTCGATCTCCCGCGTCATGGCTTGGAGATTCTCCCGCTCGACGGCACGTTCACGCCCATGCCCAGCGGCGACTACCTGTGGCGGGTGAATGATCACGGCAAGACCCACCGCGAAATCGCCCGCCACTCCCGTGTGGACGCCGAGGCCTACGACGAATTCGGCAAGGCCATGCAGGCCATGTGCCGGTTCGTGAAGCCGATTTTGAGCATGGTGCCGCCCGATCCAACCACGCTCAATCCTCGCGAACTGATGAAACTGCTGTTCATTGGGCGGCGCTTTCAGGGCATGTCGAGCTACGACAAATACAATCAAGTCCAGCTTATGACGATGTCCGCCATTGATTTTCTCGATCAATGGTTCGAGACCGACGTGCTCAAGGCGACCATGTCGGCCTCGGGCATCATTGGCACTTTTCTCGGCGTACGCTCTCCCGGAACCGCCTACGTGCTGTTGCACCACTACATGGGAGAGATCGACGGGGCCTTCCGCGCCTGGGGATTCGCGCGCGGAGGCACGGGAGCGATCTCGAGTGCGATTGCCGACGCCGCCCGCGAGGCCGGCGTCGAAATTCGCACCCAGGCAGCCATTTCGCAGATTATCGTGAAGGGCGGCAAAGCCAGGGGCGTAGTCCTCGCCAACGGCGACGAGGTTTATGCGAACGTGGTCTCTTCGAGCGTCGATCCGCGGCTCACGTTCACCAAGTTCATGGGGCCCGAGCACCTTCCCGGCGACTTTCTTGAGGAAATCAACCGCTACAAGTTCCGCGGTTCGTCGGGCAAGGTGAACATGGCGCTGGACGCGCTGCCGAACTTCAAATGCATGCCCGGACCGGGAGCACATTTGCGCGGCGCGATTTCCATTTCTCCGGCCGTCGAATACATGGAGCGCGCTTATGACGATGCGAAGTACGGCAACTTCTCGCAGCGACCGTACATTGACATGGTGATCCCGTCGTTGACTGACCCTTCAGTCGCGCCTCCCGGCAAACACGTGATGTCGTGCTTCGTGCAGTACGCGCCCTACAAGCTGCGGCCCGGGCTGAACTGGGACGATCAGAAGGAAGGCTTCGGCGATACGGTGGTTAATACAATTGCCGAGTACGCGCCCAATATCAAAGACATCATCATCCACAAGCAAGTCGTCACGCCGCTCGATCTAGAGCGCGAATGGGGATTGAGTGAGGGCAACATCTTCCAGGGCGAACTCTCCCTCGAGCAACTGTTCTTCCTGCGCCCCGTGCCGGGATGGGCGCAATACCGGACTCCGATCAAGAATCTGTACATGTGCGGGTCGGCCACGCATCCCGGGGGCGGCATCATGGGAGCGAACGGGCGGCTGGCAGCGCTCGAAATTCTGAAGGATATTAAGGGGGCCGCGTAACTGTATGCATTGTCATCCTGAGCGAGGATTTTGCTTCGCCCGAAGCGAAGCAAAACCGCAGTCGAAGGACCTCGTGTCCTCTGCCTCCGGCACCGGCACGTTTAGGCGTTCTCGCCTGAGTTGCAGAAAGTTTGCCCTATGAACAGCCAGGGAGGCGCAGGGGACATCGTGATCATCGGCGGCGGCCACAATGGCCTGGTTACAGCCTTCTACCTGGCCAAAGCAGGATTCAAGCCACTGGTTCTGGAGCGCAGCGCTCAAGTCGGCGGGGCTGCAGTTAGCGATGAGTTTCATCCCGGCTTCCGCTGTTCGACCCTGGCGCACACGGCAGGACCGATTCGACCGGATATTGTTCGCGACATGCAACTGCAGCAGCACGGGCTGCGCCTGATCACTCCGGAAGTCTGCGTGACGGCTCTTTCGCCCGATGGGCGGGCGCTTTTGCTCTACCAGGACGCGGCGAAGTCCGCGCAGGAGATCGGTGCCTTCTCGCAGAAAGACGCCACGAAGTATCCGGAGTTTCAGCAGTCGCTGGGGAAAATCAGCACGGTCATCGCCGAGGCACTCGCTACTACGCCACCGGACATCGACCACCCAAGCAGCGGTGATCTGTGGAGCATGTTGAAGACCGGCCGTGCCATCCGCAATCTGGGCAAGAAAGATATGTTCCGGTTGCTGCGCTGGGGGCCGATGGCGGTGGCCGACCTGGCGTCGGAATACTTCGAAACGGAGTTGCTGCGGGCGGTGATTGCGGCCCGCGGAGTGTTCGGAACGTTTCTTGGCCCGTGGTCGGCGGGCAGCGCGCTGGTTCTGCTGATTCGCGCGGCAGCCGATCCTCATCCCGCCGGGGCCTCGTCATTTGCGGCGGGCGGCATGGGCTCGGTTACGCAGGCGATGGCAACGGCTGCAAAAGCCGCAGGCGCGGAAATCCGTACGGGCGTCGAGGTCATCGAAATTCGCGTGCACGATGGCGCGGCCACGGGCGTGCTGCTTTCCACCGGAGAGGAAATTCGCGCGCGAGCGGTCATTTCCAACGCTGATCCGAAGCGCACTCTGCTGAAGCTGACCGATGCCACGCATCTTTCGCCTGACTTCGTACAGAAACTGCAGCACTATCGCGGCAATGGCACGGTGGCCAAGGTGAATCTCGCGCTCTCCGGTCTGCCGAGGTTCACCGCGCTCAAGAACGGCGATGCCGCGGCGCTCAAGGGACGCATTCACATCGGCAACGAGATCGACTACCTGGAGCGAGCCTTCGACGAATCCAAGTACGGCAACTTCTCTCGCCAACCGTACCTCGAGGTCACGATCCCGTCGCTGACCGATCCCACGCTCGCGCCGGAAGGCAAGCAGGTGATGTCGATTTACATGCAGTACGCGCCCTACAAACTGAAGGGTGATTGGGAGGAGCAGCGGCGGGCGCTCGGCCAGACCGTGGTGACAACCCTGGCGCAATACGCGCCGAATCTGCCGGCACTGATTCTGACCCACCAGATCATCACGCCGCGAGATCTCGAGGAAGTCTACGGCATGACAGGTGGACAGATCTTCCATGGCGAACTGGCTCTGGATCAGTTCTTCACCATGCGTCCGCTACTGGATTGGGCGCGCTATCGCACTCCGATTCGGAACTTGTATTTATGCGGGAGCGGGACCCATCCTGGCGCGGGCCTGACCGGCGGCTCGGGCGCGAACGCCGCACGTGAAATCTTGAAGGAACTGAAACGCTGACTCATCAGTGCTTGGACTTGCGGTCGTTTGCACCCTCGAAGTACTTCTTTATACTCTTCGGTATACCCCGCACGCGCAGTGCTTTTGGTGTTCCCTGTGCCACTTGATTCTTTGCGCCAGCGTGGCCTTAGGTGGCATTCGATTTTTCTGGTGCCACATTTTGCTCAGCACGACGATTGCTCTTCCTCACTCTCATGAAGAATAGCGCCGTTCTACTTATTAGTTGTCCTGACCGCAAGGGCGAAGTCGCCACCATTGCCGACTTCGTTTACCGGCATAACGGTAACATTCTGCACGCTGACGAACACGGCGATGAAGAATCCGGCCTTTTTTTGATGCGCGTCGAGTTCGATCCTAAGGATTTCGACATCGACCTCGCCGACTTCGGGAGGCATTTCGCGCCAATCGCGGAAACCTTCGCGATGAACTGGCATCTGGCGCAAACCTCGCAACGCCCGCGGATGGTCGTCTTCGTTTCCAAGTACGATCACTGTCTGGTCGACTTGCTCTACCGACACCAGAGCGGCGAACTGGCGTGCGAGATTCCGCTCATCATCTCCAACCATCCCGATACTCAGCCCATGGCCGAGTTCTACAAAATTCCATTCGCGGTCATTCCCGTCACCAAAGACAATAAAGTTCAGGCCGAGGCACAAACCTACGCCCTGCTCGAGACGCATCGGCCGGATTTCATCGTGCTGGCGCGGTACATGCAGATCCTGTCGAACGAATTCGTCAGCCGGTATCCAAACCGCATCGTTAATATCCACCACTCGTTCCTGCCGGCGTTTATCGGCGGCCGGCCGTACCATCAGGCGTTTGAACGCGGCGTGAAGCTGATCGGAGCCACCAGCCATTACGTTACACAGGAACTCGACGATGGTCCTATCATCGAGCAGGACGTGGTGCGGGTGTCGCACCGCGACACCGTCGAAGACCTGATCCGCAAGGGGCGCGATCTGGAAAAGATCGTCCTCTCGCGTGCGGTACGCTTGCACGTCGAAAACCGAGTCCTGGTCTACGGCAACAAGACCGTCGTGTTCTAGCTAGAGCGGTGTCCGGGTTGTTGTGGCCGGCCCAGCTCGTGTTGTCATCCTGAGGCGCCGTTTTGACAGCCGAAGGACCTGTGCAACTGGCGGAGTGCATGGATCCTTCGGCGCCAAAGAACGGCACCTCCTAATGAACAGCTTCGATACATGCCGCCTGTTCATTCCTCTTTTAACCCGCTGAAGGCGGGTCCCTGGCTCAGGATGACAAGACTTTGCGATAGCAGAATTCTGGCAGTGGCATTTCAAGCCAGGTACGCTCACGGCGAAACCACCTAAATTTCGCAAGGCGCCCACTTTGACTCGTCGCGGAAGTTCATGACCTTCCGGGAGACTCCCGCTTCTCCCCTTGAGAGTACCGCTCCAGTCGTAACTTGCACCGGTGGTAACCTTTCGTTTTTACTTGAACATTAGTAAAGAATAAGGGAGAAATCTGCTCTCGGGGGCGTTCATTGGCCGAAGATCTTCGGTTTGAACTAGCGATTCTCGCGACCGTTCAGGGCTTCTACCAGAAGCTCATGTCGGACACGCTGGGCGGGGAACTGCCCGTTCCCAGCGGCCTGGACGAGGATGCGCTGCGCCATTCCGAACGCGAGCTTCCCAACACCCTGACCAAAATGTACCGCTGGCTGCACATGCTCGACATGGCTATCACGCCAGCGATGCTGCGCCAGGCGTTGACCTCAGATACGGATTCGGAAGTAGCAGAGGCCTTGTTGCGTTACTTCGTGAGGCGGCGGGTACCCACGGATGTCAACCGGGACAAGACCGATCTGATCGCCACGTTTCTCTACCGGCATCCGCGCGTGCCGGGGCAATGGGAACAAAGCGGCTACACGCTGGACGGCGCTCTGCCCCTGTCACCCTTTGAAATCGCCCTGATCGAAATCCTGGCTGACACGGATGTGCCCTCCCTTCCCGAGGAGCACGTGCAGCTACTGCGGCGTTTCGATCCTCTGCGCGAAGAAGTCAACCGCTTCCGGGACTTCAACGCCCTGATCGATTCGGGCATCGTCGGGCGCGTGCGCGAGTTGAAGCAGTGGCTCGATGCTTCGTTCTATCACCCGGGCGTGCTGGCCACGGTTTCGGCCTACAACGCGATGTTTGGCAAGAAGTTTGACGAGCTGTTCACCAAGGCGCTGACCGAGATCAAGACATTCGGGCAGGCGCTCGAGGAAATGGGCGGGACGATTCTGACCACGGTCGACGGCGTGGAGGTCACGGTAGAACACGTGGCCGCGATTGAACAGAACCAGATGCTGGAAGCCGACTACGGCAGCGCGCTTGAGAAATTCCGCCGGGTTTCAAAATTGAAGAAGGAATTGGACCGGCGTCCGCCGATCCGCCGGTCGCTGCTGGCTCCGGCCGCGCGTGCATCGCACGCTTCAGGCAGCGCCGCGGCTGCTCCGCGGGCGGCTCGCACCGCATCCCCGAAGGCCCCACCCGCAGCTCCCGTATTTCAGCCGCCGACCGTCACGGCACAGCAGATCTCGGCCGAAGACGGCAAACTCCGGCGCGTGGAAGAATCCATTCGCGTGTTCGTGCGCGTGGCCGATCCAAAATACCGCCAGGTTGTGCCCATGCGTTTCTTCAACCTGACCTTATCGCCGGCGGAAGCGGACGCCTACAACGCAGCCTTCCTGGAAGAGAAGAGCCTGCGCGCCGACGTGGCCCGCACTCTGATCCGCCTGGTCTCGATTTCGGCGCGCATCGCCACGGAACTCGAGGAACTCAAGCGCAGCCAGAAGATGTCGTCGCTGTGGAAGCTCCATGCCGACGCTGTGGTCGTGCTGCTGGACATGGCGAGCACCGCCACCGAAGAAGCCGGCAGTGTGGCCCGCCTCGCCGAGACGGGAGGCGCGGGCGTGGCGGCCAAGGCGATCCATGAGTCAGTGCAGCATTTGCGCAGCCGCTCCGACGGTGCGGTGAAGACGCTGGCTAACGTGAGCTAAGACTGACCCTAGGGCGTGCGTACTTTCCTGGCACGCTCGTCGCCCAACAGCAAGAAGTGCCCAATGTTCCACGTGCAGAGCACGTCAGCTTTCGCCTTGAGCGCGCAAGCAGCAACGAGCGCATCATACGTGGTGCCTCCTGCGATCCCGAGGGCCGCCGCTTCACGAATTGTCGCAAGGTCATCCGCAACATCGAGCGCCACGAAACCGCTCTTGGATCATTTCCAGGAATGTCACGGCCTGCTGTCCGCTCGCCCGATGTTTGCCCGGCAGGCGGGTGACGGTTGCGTATACTTCGGCGATGCTATGGGCTGCGCCAACCGCCGATTCGACATTTGCCCGCGAAAACAGACGAAAACTTCGCTCGTGATGCACATGTCCTGAGATGAATACGGGAACGAGGACCGAAGGGTCAGCCAACCACTTCATCGCCTTTTTCTCGCGGAAGATCCGAAATCTCGTGGAAAAATAAAAAGACGGGCGATTTTGCCCGTCTTTCAAAACCAAAGGCCAACGCTCAGTTGATGTCGAACTGTTGCTGGTGGATCGCCGGATCGCTCTTCACGATGATGGTGCGCTTGGTCAGTTCTTCCATCTCGTTCAGCAGCCGGCCGTTGTTGGACTTCAACTCCTTGGCCACGTCCGGATGCACGCGCAACATGACGTCTTCGTGCTCCAAATGTTTCGCAATCTTCCTCATCTCCACGTAGATTTCATTGCACACGGTGGTGACCGACTTCACATATCCGGTCGATTCGCAGTACGGACAGGGCGCGCCGATGGTGCGCTCCAGCGATTGCTTCACCCGCTTGCGGGTGATCGCGACCAGCCCGAAATCGTTGAACTGTAGCGTCTTCGACGGGGCGCGGTCGTGGCGGAGTTCTTCTTCCAGAGCCTGCATCACTCGCTGGCGGTTGCGGCGCTCATCCATGTCGATGAAGTCGATGATGATGATGCCGCCCAGATCGCGCAGCCGAATCTGCCGGACAATTTCCTTAATAGCATCTACGTTTGTTTTGACGATCGTGTCTTCCAAGCGTTGCGTCTTGCCCACGTATTTGCCGGTGTTGATGTCGATCGCGACCAGGGCTTCAGTCTGATTGATCACGATGTAGCCCCCGCTCTTCAGCCATACTTTCGACTTGAGCGCCTTGTTCATTTCTTCGGCCAGGCCAAACTGCTCAAACAGTGGCGTCTCTTTGGTGTAGAGCTTTACCCGCTTCACGAGGGCGGGCTGGAAGCGGTTGAAGAAGCGTAGAACCCGCTCGTATTCCGGTTCGGTGTCGACCCAGATCACGTTGAAGTCGGAAGTGACCTGATCGCGCAGCACGCGCTCCACCACGTTGAGATCGTGGTAAATCAGCGCTGGAGGCTTCGAGTTTTCGGCGCGATTCTTGATGTCCTGCCACAGGCCCTTGAGGAAACGGATGTCGGCGCGAAGTTCGTCTTCGCTCGCGTTTTGCGCGGCGGTGCGCACGATGAATCCGCCGTGTCCGTTTTCGCGCTCGCTCTGGATGATTCGCTTCAGGCGCTGGCGCTCTTCTTCCGAGGCGATTTTGCGCGACACGCCGGTGTGGTTAACGGTAGGCATGTAAACCAGGAAACGCCCGGGCAGCGCGATGTGGCTGGTGATGCGCGCCCCTTTCTTGCCGATAGGTTCTTTGGCGATCTGCACCAGGATTTCCTGGCCTTCCTTCAGCAGGTCGCTGATCAGCGGAACCGGCGACGACTCGCGGCGCCGAAAACGGCGTCCACCACCACCGCCGGGACCGCCGCGGCGTCCGCGCTGACCGCGCCGTTCCCACGCCGGCCGCGGTGCACGCTGCGTGTACCCTGCAGTCGCCGCCGGAGCACGAACCTCCACGCGGGCGTCGACGGTTCCGTTGCCGCGGGCTTCGGCGTCCAGCATGGCTTCGGCTTCGGCCTGCGCCTCTTCCAGTTCCAGTTCTTCGCTGTCATCCTCGCCTTCGGCGGGAGTTCCTTCCGCGGCATGCGCTTCGCCAGCTTCGGCGTGCCCCAACTCGCTCAACAATGACTGGTGGATCTCCGAAACGACTTCCCGAGCCTCGCCATTCAGGTGTTCCGGACCGGCCGCGCGCGTTTCCTCTTCAAACTCATCGTAACCTTCGTCGGAAGAAGATTCGTACCGGATCGCGTCCGCCTCTTCTTCGTCGATGGTTTCTTCTTCCATCGTGCCGGGAGCGGCAAATACTGGGGTCTCGTCCTCCCGTGGGGAAACCACCGGCTCATTCTTGTGCTCTGGAACCGAACCAATGCTGTCGTCCGACTCCGCTTCGTGGACCTCTTCCACTTCTATCGAAGCGCGTTCCTCTCCGGGCCACCCGAGAGCAGGCACACTGACTTCCTCCACACGCCGGAACTCGCGACTCCAGTCGGTCGACGTCGAGGCAGATTCGGCAGGTTCTTCCGCCACCGCCTGCACCTCTTCGCGGACTTCGTGCTCATGCTCTTCGTGCAGAGGCTCAGCCCCCGCTTCCGCAGAGGCAAAAATCGGCTCATCGTCGGGAAACGCTGCCGCAATTGGTGTTTCCGGCGCGGCGGCTTCTTCCGTCACTACTTCGGTTGCATGTTGGTGAGCTGGCGGCGCCTGCCGTTGTGTCTGGGCAAATCGCTGATACTTCGAAATCGATTCTCCCGGCAGCATGATGGGCGTGTACCCCGGAGGCGGTCCTGCAGGCTGAGTCCTTCCGGATTCTGACGCGCGCGGACTTTCCGGCCGCGCAAAACGCGACTCTGCTCCACGATCAGGGCCGCGGTCGGAACCACGGTCCGCGCTTCGGTCCGGACCTCGATCGGCGCCTCGATCAAATCCACGCTCCCTGCCATCGCCACGGCCATCCCGACGACCGCCACGACGGCGGCGGCGTCCCCTCCAACCGCCCCGCTCGCGGTTTTGACCGTCGCTGCCAGTGCCCTCTTCCTGTACTCCGGCTGCAGGCGCGACGGGCTGCGCCTCGGCAGCCTCTCCTTCGGCAAACTCTGACTCCGATACTGGTTCGATTCCGCCTTCCAAGGGGTGAGCCTCTGAGGCATCCACCGCGACCGGTGCTGACTCCGCGCGCGCAGGTTGCGGGCGCAGGTCATGGACGGCGCGAGTGGCCGGAACTGCGTCCGTAAGATCCTCGTCCTGCTCCTCCAACTCCATAAAATCGGAAACGTACAGGAAGGCGTCGCGCTCCAGGCCAATGTCGACAAAAGCCGACTGCATGCCGGGCAGCACGCGCGTCACGCGCCCTTTGTAGATGGACCCGGCGAGGGTGTATTCATTTTCGCGCTCGAGGTAGATTTCCGCGAGCAGATCGTCTTCCACGAGCCCCACCTTGGTTTCGTGAGGGGTAGAAGAGACAAATAGCTCCTTATTCATCAAACACTCCGGTCCCACCCCAACTCGCTCAAAAGTCGGGCGGGGTTCACCGGGGTGGAGTCAGGCAAGGTGCGGGAGGAGTGAAGGTCGCGATGCCGCCCCGGATAGGGGACGACCTGGGTCCCAGGAGGCGACTCCTGACCAGGCGCGCTGCATAAGCTTGGGAATCTTTTGCACTTATCGCTTTAAATTCTGCCGGGGTTTGTGACCGCACTCTCAGACCCACTTGGGTCGGGGGGCCGTTCCCTGCCCGGCTGCCTTCTTAGCTTCAATCCTGCCCAGCCCTCGACTACTCGACTGGCCGGTGAAATGCCCTCTTTACGCGAGGGCGATCGATATTTTGGGGCTGCGCCTCCAAGCGCAGCAACTGCATCCTTGCCGTCCCCGTCTATGCTCCTGTAACCCGATGTCAGTTTACAAAGCGGCGCATACGAACATTCATTACCATCCCCAGCGCCAGGAACATGAACAATACGGAAGACCCACCATAACTCATCAACGGCAGGGGTATTCCGGTGACCGGCATAAAGCCAACCACCATGCCGACGTTGACCAGGATATGGAAGCTAAGCACAGCCACCACACCCATCACGACGAACGTGCCAGCGCGGTCGGGCGCTGTTTGCGCGTTCTGGGTCAAGCGCATCAGCACTATGAAGTATAACAGCAGAATCCCGAGAGCGCCTACGAATCCATGTTCTTCGGCAAAAGCCGCGAAAATGAAGTCCGTTTGCGGAACCGGCAGGAAGGCCCCGTGCGTTTGCGAGCCTTTCCCGCCCCACAGACCTCCCGAACCTACGGCAATCTTGGATTGCTCAACTTGGTACCCCGACCCCTGCGGATCCAGTTCGGGGTCGATAAAACTGGTTAGCCGCTGCTTCTGGTAGGACTTCAGCACGTGCACCCGTGGAACCAGGAACACCGCGCTGACGCCCACCACTGCCAATAGACCAACGGCCAATCCTTGCTTCCACTGCAACCCACCCAGGAAGACCCCCATCACGGCGATGGGAACGTAAGTCAGAGCCGTGCCCAGATCGGGCTGAGCCAGAACCATCAGCATGGGAATTCCGACGATCGCCCCCGCCTTCATGAAATCGGACCAGGAGAGGTCCCGCTGGCGCATGTCGGCGAAATATTTGGCCACGGCCAGAATCAGGATCAGTTTGACCCATTCGGAGGGCTGAAAGTGACTGCCGCCGATCTTGATCCAGCGCCGCGCTCCCAGGTACTTCGAGCCGAAAATCAGCACCGCCATCAGGGAACCGATGGCCGCAAAGTAAAACCAGTGAATCTGGTCGAGCAGCGCCTGGTAGTTCACCAGGCTCATCACGAACATCGCTCCAACTCCGGCGACCACCCAATAAGTCTGCCTGACCTGAGCCCCCGCGAACTTTGTGTGCATGGTGGCGCTATGGATCTCCATGATCCCCATAGCGCAGAGCAGGAGCACGAAGCCCAGCAGGACCCAGTCGAAATCGCGGTATGAAACGTAGCGTGCCATCAGTTGTTCAGTTGCCAGTACACTTGCCAGCCGCTTTCTCAATCTTTTCATTCCGAGCTTAGCGAGGAATCTGCTCTTTGCCGGCCCAGGCAGAAAGCAGATTCCTCACTGCGCTCGGAATGACAGCGCCAATTACTGAGCAGCCATTCCCGGAGCCGCCGTAGCCAGCGCCATCGGATTCTTCGCCGGTTCAAGAACAAAGCGTCCTGCCTGCAGCCGGCCTTTCGCCTGATCTGAATCCGGAACTGTCCACACTGCGCCAATCTCCACCTTTTTACCGCTCTTGGGCCTTTCGGCCATCTTCTGCGGATTGCGCTGCTGTTTGTCCACAAACGCTTTGATCACCTTTGCTGCCGTACGCGCCGCCAGATATCCATGTTCGCCCTCTTCTAACAGCGTGCAGACGACGATCTCCGGGTTGCGGCGCGGTTCAACCCCAACGAACCAGCCGTTATCTTTGAACTTCGCTTTCCCCTCGGCGCCGAGTTTGGCCTTGAGCGCGTTGCTGATGGTTTGTGCACTACCCGTCTTCCCGGCGAAGTCAATGTTCTGCAAGTGCGAAAGCGCTGCCGTGCCTCCCGGGTTCACGACCGCGGCCATGGCATCGGTGATCGTCTGCCAGTTCTGAGGATCGATCTTTACAGTCGTCTCATCCGGAACGTTCGAGGCTTGTACCACACCGGGCGGCAAGTCCGTCGGATTGGTCACGTGCGGCCGCACCAGCTTTCCGCCGCTGGCGATCGCCCCAATGGCGCGCGCCATCTGAATCGGAGTGGCCGCGACCGCGCCCTGCCCAATGCCCACCGAAATCGTTTCACCGGCATACCATTTCTGCTTGAAGTTACGGATCTTCCATTCTTCCGACGGCATCACCCCGCTGACTTCCTGCGGCAGATCGATGCCGGTTTTTTGACCGAGCCCCAGAGCGGTCGCGTATTGCGCAATCTTTTCAATCCCGAGTTTTTCGGCCAGCGTATAGAAGAAAACATCACAGGACTGATAGATCGCCTTGCTGATTTCGACCACTCCGTGGGTGCGGTGCTCCGCTACAACCCAGCATTTAAAGTACCGGCCGTAGAACGTTGCCCCGCCGTTGCAGGTCACGTGCATGTCCTGCGCAATGCCTTCCTGCAACCCGGCCGTCGCCATGATGATCTTGAACGTCGACCCGGGAGCCAGCTGCGCCTGGATTGCTTTGTTCAGCAGAGGCTTGTCGGGATCGGTAACCAGCTTGTTCCACTCATCGCGAGAAACATGCACCGCAAAATCGTTAGGATCGTACGAGGGCCCGCTCACCATGGCGAGAATCTCACCGGTGCGCGGATCCATGGCGACAATGGCTCCGTTTTTTCCCGCCAGAGCCTCCTCGGCCGCGATCTGCAAGTCAATGTCGACGGTCAGCTTGAGGGGCTTGCCCGGGATAGCCTCGGTTTCACCCAGGCGTCCCACTTCGCGGCCGTGGCTGTCGACCAGCGCCTGCCGCGATCCGTTCGTGCCCATCAGCAGATTGTTGTACTGGCGTTCCACGCCGGAAATGCCCACGACGTCGCCCGCGTTGTACAGCTCAAACTGCGGCTGGTTCAACATGTCTTCGCTGACTTCGCCCACATATCCGATCAGGTGCGCCATGAACCCGTTGCGCGGATACAGGCGGCGGTGCGACATGATGGTATCCAGTTCCGGCAATTCGTTGCGGTGGGCTTCGATGAACTGCAGTTCGTCGGGAGTGATGTCTTCTTTCAGAAAAATCGGCTGGTACTGCGGCATGTAGGCGAAGCGCCGGATGCGCGCCCGGACTTCATTCGCGTCGAGATGCAGGCCCTGGGCAATTAGATCGGTATCGCCGGCAAGGTCCCGCGAGGAATCGCGCATCAATAACGCAGTGAACGACGGATAATTGTCGACGATGGTGCGACCTTCGCGGTCGAGAATCTTGCCGCGCGGCGCCAGCACAGGCACATTGCGAATGCGGTTCTTTTCCGCGGCCAGGGAGTAGTAACTACTCTCCATCACCTGCAGCCGCCACAGCCCGTAGGCGAGCACCAGGAAGATGGCGAGGATAATGTACTGCGTCGCCGTCAGGCGGAGTTCAGAGACTTTTTCGTCGCGGCCGAACATAATTCAGTCGTTGGTCGTTCGTCGTTGGTCGTTGGCAAACACTACTTCAGTCCTTAGTTGTTGGGCCTTAGTCGTTGGCCTGGTACTTCTCTTTATTGTAAGCCGGAACGAATTCACACGGGTGCTGGGCGAGGTGACTGAAGTCATGATTTACCGCCGAAGCCAATGGTCCAACGACGAACGACCAGCTACCAACGACGGGGTTCATGTTCTTTGCTTGAACTTGTCCAGGAAAAAGTAGATCACGACGCCGAGCACTGCGTTCGCCAGTCCCGCCAGAAACCCGCGACTCCAACTCCAGTTCAGGGTCAGGCTGGCCAGCCCGCGTGCCACCGTGAAATAGACGGCCGCATGCACGAGGTAAAAACCAAGCGTCACCAAAAGCCTCGCGCCTGCGTTCTCCACATCGAGTTTCACCCCCAACGACGAGGCACCGAAGCCAACCACCGTCTTGGCGATTCCGTACAAACCCAACGGCAGTCCGCCGAGGGAATCCTGCACCAGCCCGATGACCGCTCCGGTCAGCAGGCCGGAAATGGGGTTGCGCCGCGCCATCGCGAAGAAGATGGTGACCAGCAGAGGCAGATCAAGATACGAAAAAAGAGGAAAGCGCCGCGGTACGAAAGCCTGCAGAAACAGCGCCAGCAGCGGAAAGCCGACCGTCGCCGGAATACTGAACCGGTAGACCTCAACCTGCTCCCCCGAAGTGTAAGTAACGGGCACGCTATTGTGGGTTGTTCTCGTCAGCCGGCGGTTGGCGATTGGAGGGCTGGCTCGACGGCTGGGACGTCGGCTGCGACGGAGCAGTTGGCACAGGTTTCTTGGATGGGCCCTGCGCGGGCTTCGTTGATAGACCTGCGGACGGGGTCCCCGCAGACTTGTTGGGGCCAGCCGGCGGCTTCGATCCGGTCACTGGATTGCCCACAACGTTGCTCGGCGCGATGAACGGAACTTTGCTGCGAACGACGGTGATCTTGTGCTCGACGGGAGTTGAGACCGTCGTCGATCCCACCGGGGCTGATGTTCCTACCGATGGGGCTCCTGCCGACGGAGTTCCTGCCGATGCTGCTTGCGGCGATGCTGCTCCCGCCGGTGATGCTCCCACCGGAACGTGCGGAATGGTCGTCGCCGATGAGTTCTTGGACTGCGGAACGGTCGCCGAGCCTATGGGCTTGGGTTCAGGAGTCGCGGTCGAAGCGGACTTCGCTGAACCGGCTGAGGTCCCGGTCGCTGCACCTGCGGCGTTCCCGGTACCGGCTGCCGCATCCGTCGCCGGCTTATCGGGCACCGAGGGCAAACGCTGCGCCAGAATGTCGGCCGCGCGCACTCGAACGTTATCTTCCGCGGTCGCCTGTCTCTCTTGTTTTTCGACCAGCACCAGCACTTCTTCCAGCTGGTCGAGATTGGCCGCCGCTTTGATCTTGATATTCAAGAAAAGGTCTTTGCCGTTCGCCACATTCGCCACAGTCCCGACCGGCAGCCCCTTGGGAAAGATCTGGTCGCCACCGCTGGTCAGGACCGTCTCGCCCACGGGTACCTGCTCGTCGCTCATCACCCGTTCGAGCACGACTTCGCCATTCGCCGTTCCGCGCAGCACGCCCTGCAGACGCGATTTTTTCAGGATCGCTCCCACCCCGCTGGTCTGATCATTGATCAGCAGCACCTGCGAGACCGAGGAGTAGACGAGCATGACCTTGCCCACGATGCCGTCGGCGGTGATCACCGCCATGTCGCGCTGCAGGCCCGCATCCCCGCCCTTGTCGATATAGATGATCCGCGAAAGGTCGCTGCCGCTTGATCCAATCACCTGCGCGGCCACGGTCTTGGAGATGAACTGTTCTTTGAATGCCAGTAAAGTTTGCAGACGGCGCGCCTGCGCCGCGTCCTCGCTGAGGCGCACTTGTTCGATCCGCATGTGTTCAATCTGTTCTTTGAGATCGCGGTTCTCGGCGCGAACGCCGCGGAGATAGAAATAGTTGTGCCAGATATTGCCGACGCCGCGTTGCACCCAGACCACGCTGCGCTCGAAAGGAGTGATCGCGCCGACCGTCCAGATTCGGATCAGGCGCGTGTTTTCGGTCTCGGCGCCGCCGCGCTTAACCTGCACAGCGAGCCCCAGCACCTGCAGAAAGAGCACGCCCACCAGAATAATCAGATTGCGGTAACGGCCGAGGACAGATTCCATAAAAACAATTTCAAAGTTTCAAGGTTTCAAAGTTTCAATGTCCCAAGGAATGATCGTCCGGTTTGAGGGTACTCGCCACCTTGAAACCTTACTCAATCGAAATCTTTCGCAGCAGCTTGAAGTCGGAGAGCATCTTGCCCGTCCCCAGCACCACGCTGCATAGCGGATCGTCGGCGATCGAAACCGGAAGCCCCGTTTCTTCGCGGATGCGCTTGTCGAGGTTCTTCAAGAGCGCGCCGCCGCCGGTGAGCACGATGCCGCGGTCGCTGATGTCGGCGGAGAGCTCTGGAGGCGTTCGCTCCAGCGCCACGCGAATCGCGTTCATGATGGTAGAAACGCACTCGCTGAGCGCCTCGCGAATCTCTCCATCGTCGACGGTGATCGTCTTGGGCACGCCTTCGATCAGGTTGCGGCCCTTGATTTCCATCGTCATCGGCTTGTCGAGCTGGTGCGCGGAGCCGATTTCCATCTTTATCTGCTCGGCCGTGCGCTCGCCGATGAGCAGGTTGTATTTCCGTTTCAGATAATTCATGACCGCTTCGTCCATCTGATTGCCGGCCATACGAACGGAGCGCGAATAGACGATGCCGCTGAGGGAAATGACTGCGATGTCGGTAGTGCCGCCGCCAATGTCGACCACCATGTTGCCGCTGGGTTCGGTAATCGGAAGGCCCGCGCCGATCGCCGCCACCATCGCCTGCTCGACCAGGTGCACCTCGCTGGCTTTGGCGCGGTAGGCGGAATCCATGACCGCGCGCTTTTCCACCTGTGTGATCTCGGAAGGCACGCCGATCACGATCCGCGGATGCACCAGCATCTTGCGGTTGTGCGCCTTCTGGATGAAATAGTTCAGCATCTTCTCGGTGACCTTGAAGTCGGCAATCACGCCGTCCTTCATGGGCTTGATGGCGACGATGTTGCCCGGCGTCCGGCCCAGCATCTCTTTCGCTTCTTTGCCCACCGCCTCGACCTCGCCCGTGTTCTTGTTGATGGCGACAATCGAGGGCTCGTTCACCACGATGCCCTTGCCCCGCGCATAAACGAGCGTGTTGGCGGTGCCGAGGTCGATAGCCAGATCGCTGGAGAAAATGCTAAACAGCGACCGCAGGTTGTGCGCGCGTGATCCGTTGGAGTATCCGTTGTTTGACATGACAAAATGTTTCCTGCGTCTTTTTTAAGCCGCTTCCGGAAGTATCCCGGTCTCTCTCTATCCTGTCGGGTGGCTGTCTCTATTCTACGGGATGCCCGGCCAACCCGCTCAAATTCCAAGTTTCAAGGTTTTAGGGTTTTCGAGGTTTCAAAGTGTACGAAGCACAATCGACTGTACTTTCTCGCACTCGCCCGCGTAAAACTTTGCAATCTTGAAACTTTGACACCTTGAAACCCTTGCTGTCACTGAATAATGATCTTCTTCTGCTGCGTGTTTACGCCCCCCTGCGCCGTCTGCGCCGTCACCGTGATGACAGCTTCTCCTGTGGGTAACGGCGGCGTGAAGTAATGAAACGCGCCATCGGTGCCGATCATCGGCACCTCACTGCCGTTCACCATGACGCGCGCCCCAATCTGCGTCTTACCCGTCACTTCGATCACATGTCCATGCTGAACGAACGGATCCAGGTCAAGTTCGATGGCCTCGGTCTGGTTCCCTTTCGCGATGATGGTGAAGCGGTTCTTCTCGCTCTCGACCGATTCTTTCCCGCCCGTGTCGTAGGACTGCACCATCCAGTAATAGGCGCCCTCGCCCAGTCCGGAAACCGTGACCGCGGCTGTGTTGATCTTCTTGTCGACCAGTGTAGAAGAAAAATAAGGGTTGCGGGAGATGCGCAGGCGGTAACCAACTGCATTCGCCATCGGAGTCCAGGTAAACTCCACGTCCTTGGTTGATTCGCCGGAGAACAGTGGAGCCATGTTGGCGGGCGCAATCGGCGTGGGCGGCCCGATTTCCTTCGCCTTTTCCAGGTGCGCCTGCTGTCCCGTGAAGCTAACCTTTTCCCAGTTGGCCAGTTTCACCGTTTCGCCGTTGCGCGTGACTTCGCCCGTTCCTTTTTTCATCAAGATTTCGTGATGGTCCGACTTGGGATCGTTGTGCACCTGCGCCGCCGACTCCGGAGCCAGTGACGCCGTGGCCCCCGCCACAATTACCCTCGATTGTGATCCCTGGCTGTAGGTCGCGGTCGAAAGATCCACCGTCCCGGTGCTCACCGCAACGGCAACGTTGGTCTGCTGCTGGTCGTTGGCTGAGTTCTCCTCGATCACGATCAGCGAATCCTGTTTCACGGTATAGCTGGTGCCGTCGTTGAACACTACCTTGGCCATTCCTTCCGAGCCAGTCTGCACCACGTCGCCCTTTTCCAGAGGGACGTTATAATCCGCAGCCATCCAGCTGTTGCCGGTTCCTTTTTTCACCCGCACAGTGCCGTCGAGCGCCGTGAAATGCGCCTGTTGTGCGGTCGAGACCCCACCGCTCGCGCTGGGAGTCATGCCCGCCACCCGCTCCAACAACTTCCCGGCCACATTGTCGGCCTTCTTGATGGCGCTTTCGGTGAACTGCGGAAACGCCACGCGCAAGGCAATAAAAAATATCGCAGCGCCTGCCAGCATGAGCAGGGCCACGCTGCGGTATGTGACCGTCGTCCACGCAACGTGGATTCCCGGTTTGCGATTCGCGGAAGACACTTGGCCTGAAAAATCCCCTAAAACTTCGTAATCGGGCAGTAAAGGAAAACGGTAGCACAAGAAAAACGGAGGGAAGAACAGGTAATCAATTTGGGAGGTTACCTTGGTTTTGTGCGCGGCGACCGCACCTATTTATCCCCACTCGGGCCATCCTGAAGGCAGCGAAGGGCCAGCCCTGGGTTCATGACACGCCGACGGCCCGTCAGCTATGCTGGTGTCCCCTTATGGCTGGCCCGTCCACGCTCCCAGACCGCGACCAATCCAGCCAGTCCATGGCCTTAATCTGGGTGATCGCTCTTGCAACACTCATCTTCCACATATATTTCAACAACCGTTATGGCTACTTTCGGGATGAGTTCGACTACCTGTCGTGCGGCGACCACCTACAGTGGGGATACGTCGACCAGCCGCCGCTCATCCCATTTCTGATTCACTTCTGCCGTGCACTATTGGGCCACTCTGTTCGCGCGATCCGTTTCATTCCTGCCCTGGCGTCTTCCCTGTTGATCGTGCAGACCGCCGCGATCGCCCGCGAACTCGGCGGACGCCGCTACGCCATGTTGCTCAGCGCCATCTGCGCGCTGTTCGCACCGCAGTATCTCTCCAACGGCAGCCTGCTCGGCACCAACTGCCTCGAACCCAACCTCTGGATGGGCTGCGCCTACTTCGCCATCCTCGCCATCAAGAGAAACGATCCTCGTTACTGGCTCTGGTTTGGCGTGATCGCCGGCCTCGGCCTAGAGGAAAAGTATTCCATCACCGTCTTCGGCCTGGGAATTGTGACCGGTCTGTTGCTCACCGAACAGCGCCGCGTCTTTCTGGACAAATGGATCTGGCTGGGGGGCATCGCCGCCTTTCTCATCTTCCTGCCCAACCTGGCGTGGAACATCCACTACGATTGGCCCTTTGTGCAGTTGATGCGCGGCATTCGGGCCGAAAGTCGCGACGTGGTGCTCGGACCATTCCCATACTTCTTCCAGCAGGCGCTGCTGCTCAATCCCCTAACCGCGCCCATCTGGCTGACCGGATTGTTGGCGCTGCTGTTTGCCCCGTCGTTGAGGCGTTATCGCGCACTGGGATGGTGCTATCTGGTCTGCTACACCGTATTCTTCGTGCTGCACGGCAAAAACTACTACCTGGCGCCGGTGTATCCCATGCTGCTGGCCGCGGGCGCGGTGGCGATTGAGTCTGCGCTCGATCGGCCGCGATCTAGGCCACCTCGCCTGCAGTGGTTGAAACCCGTGATCGTCGTCATTCTGCTCGTCAACGGCGCATATCTCGCGCCCGTGGTAGTTCCAATTCTTTCGCCTGACGCCTTCCTCGCGTATGCGAAGACTCTCCCTTTCAAACTCCCGGTGATGGAACACGCTCACGCCCGCGCGGCTCTGCCGCAGTGGTATGCCGACCAGTTCGGATGGCAGGAGATCGTGGATGAAACTGCGGTGGCCTGGAATCGCCTTACGCCCGAGGAGCGCCCCGACTGCGGCATCTTCGCGCAGGACTATGGGCAGGCCGGCGCCATCGATTTTCTCGGCCCCCGCGACGGCTTGCCCGGAGCCATGAGCGGCGACCGCACTTATTTTCTGTGGGGCCCGCACAACTATTCCGGAAACTGCATGATCGTCCTGGACGATCGCAAAGAAGTTCTGGAACGTTACTGGAACCAGGTCGACTACATTGGCACCTCTGCCGGCAATCCTTACGCGCTCGAGCAGCAGATTGACGTCTTCCTCTGCACTGGCAAGAAATTCGATTCCTGGGCCGGCGCCTGGCCAAAGCTGAAGCGCTGGCGCTAGGATCGTTTCCGAATGTTTCTCACCGAATCAATGCCCGTCGGCTATTTTGCCAAACTAACGGGACACAACACGAGGGAGCACCGGTACACAAAACACCCGATTCCTGTGAGGCGATTTCCCTGCGCGCACGCTTGACATCCCATCGCAGAGTCCAACACAATCACTCCGCCGCAGCTAGTTACGCGCGGATCGTTAGACCGGTTCACTGGAGAGGTTTCTATGTTTCGTGCCGGAAGCGAAGCTCTGATCTTTTTCCTGCCGGTTCTTCTAACCACCATCGTCACCGCGCAGAGAGTCTCGATTTCGCAGCCCACAGTTTGGGCCGCCAAGCCCGACGTCTCTGCCTTCGAAAAGCTCGAAAACGATCGTCTGTCGGCCGCGCAAACCTCGATCGACACCCTGCTCGCCGCCAAGGGTCCGCGAACCGTGGAGAACACTCTCGCTCCGTTTGACGAAGCGGTTCGTCAGGTCAACTCTGCCATCTATCTAGCGGGGTTGATGGAGCAGGTTCATCCTGAGACCGCTTTCCGCGATCATGCCACCGCTATGTTAACCAAGGCCTCGGCTGCACAAACTGCGATCTCCCTCAACCACGACGTTTACAACGCTCTCGCCGCTCTCGACCTTTCCCAGGCCGACAACGCCACCCGCTATTACGTTCAGCGACAGCTTCTCGAATTTCGCCTGGCGGGAGTGGACAAGGATGACGCCACGCGTGCCCGGCTCAAAAAGCTGAATGACCAGGCTACGGAAGAAGTCTCGATGTTCGATCGCAACATCTCCGACGATCAAAAAACCGTCGAGGCCGAGCCCGGCGAGTTGGACGGCCTTCCGCAGGACTATATCGACCGTCACAAGCCTGGCGCCGACGGGAAGATCCGCATCACGACGGACTACCCGGACGCCCTGCCGGTTCTCACCTTCGCAAAAAGCGACTCGCTGCGTCGCCGCGTCTTAGTTGCATTTAACACGCGAGCCTATCCCAAAAACAAAGAAGTGCTGGCGAACCTGTTGAAGACGCGCTACGAGATCGCCACTCTGCTGAGCTATCCATCCTGGGCCGACTACAGCGCCGCCGACAAGATGATCGCCAAAGGCCATAACATCGCCGACTTCATCCAGCAGATCAACGACGCCGCCCGCCCACTGGCCCACCGCGAGTTCGAAATGCTGCTGGCCGAGAAGCAGAAGACCACTCCGGGCGCGACCGAAATCGGGGATCACGAAAGAAACTATCTCCTTGAACTCGTGCGCCGTGAAAAGTACAACTTCGACTCTCAATCCGTGCGTCCCTACTTCCCGTTCCCGCAGGTCAAGCAGGGCATCCTCGATAGCGCCGCGGAGTTGTTCCACGTCAGCTTTCAGCAGGAGCCGAACGTTCCCGCCTGGGATCCCGCGGTCGAAACCTGGATTGTCGTCGATCAGGGCAAGCCCATCGGCCGTTTCTATCTCGACATGCACCCCCGCCCCGGCAAATACAGCCACGCGGAAATGGTTCCGGTACTTGATGGCATTCGGGGCAAGCAATACCCCGAAGCCATCCTGGTCTGCAATTTTCCCGCGCCGACTGCGACCGATGCCGGACTGATGACCTACGACGATGTGGAAACCTTCTTTCACGAGTTCGGTCACCTCATGCACCACATCCTCGGAGGCCTGCAGCCTTGGGCCGGTATCAGCGGCATAAGCATGGAATCGGACTTCGCCGAGGCGCCCTCGCAAATGCTCGAAGAATGGATTCGCAGCCCGCAGGTGCTGGCCAAGTTCGCCCGGCACCACAAGACCGGAGAGCCGATTCCCGCCGACCTCGTCACCCGGATGAACCGCGCCGCGGCGTTCGGACGCGGCACCTGGGTGACGCGCCAGCTTTCCTTCACCGCCATCTCGTACGACATCTACAAAGGCAAGCCCGAGGACGTCGATCTGGATGCCGTTACTTTCGCGGACTCCCACAGCTACACCCCGTTCACTCCTCTGCCCGACACTCACTTCTGGGCATCCTTCGGCCACCTCGGCGGCTACTCCTCCGCCTACTACACCTACCTGTGGGACAAAGTAATTGCCGAAGATTTCTTCGTGCAGTTCGATCACAAGAACCTGCTGGCCGGGGATGCTCCGGCGCGCTACCGCCGCCTCGTGCTGGAACCGGGCGGCTCCATGTCGGCCAACGACCTGGTCAAGAATTTCCTCGGTCGTCCCCACAATATGACCGCCCTCCAAAAGTGGATGGCGGAAGAGTTCGAGGGCCCGGCAGAAGGAACCAAGACGGCGGGAAAGTAAGAACGCCGTTGTGAGAAAGAAGCAGCTCATGTGGGGACAGCCGCCTCCGGCTGTCCTCCAGGCGCAGCCCGCGCTCTTGGTGAATAACCTTTAAGAAACTTTGGGCCAGCCCTCGGATAGCAACCCACACACCGTATCGGTATCGGTGATCATGGTGTCGCCCATATGCTCCAGCGCAGCCAGGGAATGATTCGCCGCCGCCTCGCTCCCGAAGCCACAGGCGTCGCGTACCAGAATCGGCCAGAAGCCAAGATCGGCGCCCTGCCGGCAGGTGGGATCAATGCCGACCTCGAGAGCAATCCCGGCGATGATAAAGCTTCGAATGCCGCAATCGCGCAACGCAATCTCCAGAAACGTCCCTTCAAAAGCCGACATCGTGATTTTGTCCACAATGCCTTCACCCGGCAGAGGCTGAAGTTCGTCAATGATTTGGAACGCGGAGCTGTCCCTGAGGAACATCGGCTTTACCTTGTCCGGCGAGTCTACGCGCTGCCACGCCATCGCCGTCCGGCACTGGAATGCTCCCATCAATTCCCTGGGCAGGGACAGATGACGCGTAAACAACGTCCGCAATCCGGCGCTCCGCGCGCCCGCCAGCAGCTTCGCCACGCGACCCGTAATCTCTTGCCCATTGGCGATCTGCTTGGTTATTCCCGCCTGCATGTCGTAGACCACCAGCGCAGTATTCTGCGGGCTGATGACCTCCTCGAGGGTTTTCGGAATCCTCACTCCACAATGTTCCTGCATTTCGCACCTTCGAATCACTATCTCACAGTTCACTGCGGCCGCCGCTCGTATGGCTCTCCTGTGTCCACTGCCGAGTCAAATAGATACTCCAGGGGCAGCGGAGCATCCAGCGCAATGTACTGCCAGTCCAGGAAACCGCGCTTCGACAAGGGGAACTCATCCACATAGCTCTTGGCCTCTTCGACGCTGGCGCATTCAAAGACGATGACCACGCCGGGAACATCGGCCCGCGCATAGTTTTCCCGGACAATACCCGCCTTCCACAGTCTCCAGACATTCGCGACTTCCTCTTGTACGTAGGGCTTCAGCGTATCGAGCGTCACCCCCGGCTTGAACGTGTCGTAAGCAATGATTTTCATGATTAGCTCCCAACTCCCTTGATAAACCAATCGACGGATCCCCGCAAGAACGCACAATTTTGATAGCTGCTCTCCGCGGGGTTCCTGCCGCACGCAGCGCATATCCCGCCCTTATGCTGTAATGGATGCTACCGGCGAACCTGAACAGCCTGGCATTTTGGAAGTGGACCAGCATGGACTTGAATGAGTGCCCCGTAAAAGTCACCGCCGATGTCGTCAGCGGAAAATGGAAGCCTCTGATCATCGTGTGTCTCAAACCCGGTCCTCAGCGCTACAGCGAGCTGCGCCGGAAAATTGCCGGCCCCACCCACAAAGTGCTCACCCAGCAACTGCGCCAGCTCGAGCGTGACGGAATTCTGACAAGAACTGTTTATCCTACGGTTCCTTCGAGAGTCGAATACGCCCTCAGCCACTACGGAAAAACGCTCATTCCCGTGCTCAACGCAATGGCCGAGTGGGGGCAGAAGCATGCCGAACGGCTTTCACGGGGCCACGATCTCGACGCATCGTCGCCGGAAGACGGTCGCTTGCTGCGTCCTTCCCGAGAGTTGTAGCATCAATCGAAAGGGTTCTTACTAGGAGAAATCATGGCAACCGACACCTTGGCCACGCCTGCGGGTCTGAGCAGCACCCAGACGCGCGTCTTCAAGAATTTTATTGACGGCGAGTGGGTCGAGTCCTCGACCGGAGAGACTTTCGAAAACCGCAATCCCGCGGACACTCGCGACCTGGTCGGCATCTTCCAGAAATCCAACCAGGACGATGTCAATGCCGCCGTCGCCGCCGCCAAGCGCGCCTTCAAGAAATGGCGCCTCGTTCCTGCGCCGCGCCGCGCCGAGGTCGTATTCCGCGCGGCCGAAATCCTGATCGAGCGCAAGGAAGAGTACGCGCGCGACATGACCCGCGAGATGGGCAAGGTTCTCGCCGAAACTCGCGGCGACGTGCAGGAAGCCATTGACGCCGCCTATTACAACGCCGGCGAGGGGCGCCGCCTCTTCGGTCCCACCGTGCCCTCGGAGATGCCCAACAAGTTCGCCATGGCCGTACGCCAGCCCCTCGGCGTCTGCGGCATGATCACGCCGTGGAATTTTCCCATGGCAATTTCCTCGTGGAAACTACTGCCCGCGGTCGTCTGCGGCAACACCTGCGTGATCAAGCCCGCCCAAGACACCCCGTTGTCGACCTTCAATCTGGTGCGCGCCCTGTCCGACGCCGGCCTGCCCAAAGGGGTCATCAACATCGTCGCCGGATTTGGCTCCTCGGTTGGCACACCGCTCGCCGAGCATCCCGACGTGCGCGCCGTCTCCCTGACTGGATCGTCCGAAGTCGGCCGCATCATTGGAGGCATCGCGGCGAAGAGCTTCAAACATTGTTCGCTCGAACTGGGCGGCAAGAATCCCATGATCGTCCTCGACGACGCCAACCTCGACCTTGCCATCGAAGGCGGCCTGTGGGGAGCGTTCGGCACCACTGGCCAGCGCTGCACCGCGACCAGCCGCATCATCGTGCAGAAGGGCGTGTACCGCGATTTCATCGACCGTTACGTCGAGCGCGCCAGGAAACTGAAAGTCGGCAACGGCCTCGACGAAACCGTGCAGATGGGCCCGGCCGTGAACGAAAAGCAGCTTCAAACCGACCTCAGCTACGTTGAAATCGGCAAGAACGAAGGCGCCAAGCTGGTCTGCGGCGGCAACCGTCTGGACAAGGGCGAGTACCAGCACGGCTGGTTCATGGAGCCGACCGTATTCACCGACGTCGATCCCAAGATGCGCATCGCGCAGGAAGAAATCTTTGGCCCAGTGGTCGCGATCATCCCCTGCAACGATCTCGAGGACGCGATCGAAATCGCCAACGGCATCGACTACGGCCTGTCGTCGGCGCTCTACACCAAGGACGTGAACAAGGCGTTTTGCGCCATTCGCGACCTGTATGCCGGCATCACCTACATCAACGCGCCGACAATCGGCGCCGAAGTGCATCTTCCCTTCGGAGGAACCAAAGCAACCGGCAACGGCCACCGCGAAGGCGGCATCGGCGCGATCGATTTCTACACCGAGTGGAAGTCGGTCTACGTGGATTACTCCGACAAGCTGCAGAAAGCGCAGATCGACCGGGAAGACTAAGCCGGTCGTTGTCGTCAGGCAAAGTCTTGTCATCACGAGCGAAAGCGAGGAATCTGCTGTCTGCCAGAGGCCCCCCAAAAGCAGATTCCTCGCGCCAACGACCAGCGCTTCGGAATGACAAAAACCTCCCCAGAAGTCTCGCCCAAAAATGCCAGTATCGAAAAACGGTTTTGCCTGCCCGAATTCTCTGCGCCCTCCGCGTCCTCTGCAGTTAGAATTCATTCATGCCGCTGACACAAGCCCGCGAGATTACTGCCGCCTCCCGGCTCGAAAACGTTCGCTATGCCATCCGCGACCTGGCGTGCGTCGCCGACGAAGTCACCAAGCTCGGCCACAAAGTGCTCCCGCTGAACGTTGGCGACCCGCTCAACTTCGATTTCCAGACCCCGCCCCACATCATCGATGCCGTCTACCAGGCCATGCGCGAGGGCAAGAACGGATACGCACCGTCGCCCGGAGTTCCGGAAGCGCTGGAAGCGATTCGAGGCGAGGCCACCCGCAAAGGCATCACGACCGTCCGGGATGTATTCGTCACTTCCGGCGTGAGTGAGACCGTCGATCTCTGCCTCTCCGCACTGGTGAACCCGGGGGAGGACGTACTCACACCCAGCCCCGACTATCCGCTGTACTCCGCGGTGCTGTGTAAATTGGGAATCAAGCTCAACCCTTACGATTTAAATGAAGACGATGCCTGGCAGCCCGAACTCGCCGACCTCGAACGCAAACTCACGCCGCGCACCCGCGGCGTCGTGCTGATTAATCCCAACAACCCCACAGGCTCGCTGTGTACGCGGCAAATGCTCGAACAAGTCGCGGACTTGGCGCGCCGCCACAACCTGATCGTCTTCTCCGACGAAATCTACGACAAGCTGATTCTCGACGGCACGCCGCACCTCGCGTTCGCCGCGGTCGCGCCCGACGTGCCTTGCGTGACCTTCGGCGGCATGTCGAAGAACTACCTCGTCCCCGGATGGCGCATCGGATGGGGCATCGTCTCCGGCGACGCCGCGTCGGTGAAGACCTACACCGAGGGCGTGCATCGCCTGCTGCGCGCGCGCCTCTGCGCCAACCACCCCGAGCAATACGCGATCAAGCCCGCGCTGGAAGGCCCGCAGCATCATCTCGTCGAAGTGCAGCGCAAACTGCGCTCCCGCCGCGATCTCACCCGGAAGTGGTGCGAAGCGACTCCGCGCGTGAGTTGCGTCGCTCCCCGCGGCGCGTTCTACGCCTACCCGCGCATCGACATCCCCGAGAGCGACGAAATTTTCGTGAAGGAACTCATCCGCCAGAAGCACGTCATGGTCGTCCACGGCTCCGGCTTCGGCCAGAAGCCCGGCACACAGCACTTTCGCATCGTGTTCCTGCCCGATGAGCAAACACTCTCGAAGGCTTACGCGGGGATCGCAGATTTCATTAACGAGCGGTACCGGAATCGTTGAGGGTGCCCCAGCCTTGTCGCGTTTTGTGCGACAGGGTGGGGACTTTGACTTTGCGCCGGGCGAGGAACATGGAACGTCAGCATCCCCGCAGTGTCCCGCCCTGTCTCTGCAAATAACGCAGAGATCAGGACGGGGCACCCCGGCTTCCGCAAGAGATCAACATCTCATGACCATGGCATAATGACCACGATCTTAACGAAGCCTTCATGAAGACCATGGCAGCGGGGAAGTTCAAAGTTCATAGTCTCGCGGTGATGGACGAAATTCAGTCCAAGCGCGAAGCTGTCATCATTACCAAGCGCGGCAAGCCGGTGGCCAAGCTGGTCCCCGTCGGCAACGAAAAAGACGAAATCTATGGCTTCCTCAAAGGAAGAGGGAAGATCTTGGGGGATATCGTGTCTCCCGTGCTGACTCCCGAGGAGTGGGGCGCCCTCTATTGATCGTTGTCGACACTCACGTCGTTCTCTGGCTGGCCTTTGATGAGACCCGGCTGTCCCAGAAAGCGAAGCCTCGATTGATCGAGCCCGCCGGAGCGAGAGAGGACTGGCAACCTCTGACTTCTCCCTGATCGAATCGACCATGTCGTTCCAAAAGAAACGTTTTAGGATTGATGTCAGCCTGGAATCCTTTCTTTACGAGGTGGAACAGAAGTTCGTCGTGTTGCCGATAACCAGGGCTGTTGGCGTGCAGACTCTAGCCTTCCCTCCCGATTATCCTAACGACCCGGCTGACAGAATCATCGGCGCCACTGCCGTCGTGCAAGGACTCACGCTCGTCACTGCCGACCAAGCCATCCGCAAATCGGGAGCGGTGCCGACAATCTGGTGAGCATTCTCCGCGCCTTCGCGGCGCTGTCTGTCCTGGCTTTCTCTTTCCCCGCGAATCTGATTAAATCAAAGGATACGCAACCCCGGCGGCGTGTCGGTGTTCCCTACAATCGTGGTCGATATTCATTCCCACATTCTTCCCGAAGTAGATGATGGCCCCAAGTCGTGGGACGTCTCGGTCGCCATGTGCCGCGCGGCCGCCGCTGACGGCATTACTCACCAGGTCGCCACGCCCCATGCCAACGACCGCTACCACTATGACCGCGAATATCTGCGAGGGCTGGTCGCGCATCTGCAACAACTTGTTGGCGATGCGCCGAGACTCAGCCTGGGCTGCGACTTTCACCTTTCCTACGAAAACATTCAGGATGCTCTGGCCCATCCCACCCGCTACGTCATCGATGGCACGCGCTACCTGCTGGTCGAGTTCAGCAACTACAGTGTGCCGCAGCAGACGACGGAGTCTTTCCTGAGGCTCGGCGACTGTGGGATCACCGTGATCATTACCCATCCCGAGCGCAACCCGATTTTGCGCGAGAGCCTGCAGCGCGTGGTGGAGTGGGCCGAGCAGGGCTGCGTGATTCAGATGACCGGCTCCGCCCTAACCGGGTTCTGGGGCGAGCGCACGCGCCGCGCCGCGCAATGGCTGCTCGAACGTCAGGCCGTGCACGTAATCGCCACCGACGCGCATGACCTGGAGAAGCGGGTCCCGATTCTTTCCACTTCGCGCGACGCGGCCGCCGAAATCTGCGGAGCTGAAGTTGCCGAGGCCCTGGTCGAACTCAATCCCCGCGCCATCATCACGAATCAGCCGCTGCCCTATTTCCCGCGACCGCTGGCCACCAGCTACCGCAAGAGCGGCAATTAGCAGTTACCACCCGGCAGTGAGCCGCCGGCCAGCGGACCTGGCCGGGCTCGTGGGCACGGGAAATGCCCGGCATGGCGATTCTCGTGACCTTATTCGCAAGGGAAACGGGCACGGTCGAACCGAGAATGGTTCGCCTTTCGTCGGCCCGCTGCCGGCGAGCTCAAACGGCTTATATTACAAAAATAAGTGCCTTGTTTTCATCCGCTTATCGTCATTACTTACGATAGGAGACGAGGATTCAAGAGATTCACGAACAAGCTTGCGGGACGGCTACACCATCCCTGGTGCAGCGCTCTATTGCGGGCCCGAGGGATCGCTCTTACCAGGAGCCTGGGCGGGTGTGTGGTCGGCGGCCGGAACCTTCTGGGAGGCAACCCGCGGCGCATCCGGAGCGGTGGTCATGGCGCTATCCGGATTTAGCAAGTGATCGTTGCTCGGTCCCAGCCCCAGTTTGATGAGCGCGCGAGAGTCGGGAACTTGTTTGGTCTGCCAGCCGTGATCGCCTTGATAGCGCCGCATGGCTTCTTCACTGGACTGGTTCCAGGTACCGGTAGGCTCCCCGCTCAGATAATGTTCGCGAATCAAGGCCTCTTGAATGGAACGCGCTCGCTCGGAGTCGATCTGCTGCTGTCCACGCACCCGCTTCTTTCGCGAACGTTTTGCGGTGGAGGCGGTGTGCGTTGTGCTCGCCGCTTTCGCGGAACCGGATGACGAAGACGTCGTCTTGTGATGCCGGCGCGGCTTGGCCGTGGCGGTGGCCGGTTTCTGGGTGGCGGAATCGCTGGCCGCGCTCTGCTGTCGCGCCAACGCCGCCGGAAGGCAGGCACACATCAGCAGCAGCGCACAAACCGCGCCGTATCGCGCCAAACGAATTCTGCCGAAAAACCCTGTCATAAATCTCAGAAGCACGACCTGGCCAGAAGCCCGGGTCATTACAAAACTTCAGACGCGTAAAGGCTTAACCGCAAAACAAAAAGCCCAACCGTGGCACTGTAATCATCCTCGATCAATGGCTACAGTGCCAGTTCCGACTGGGCTGACTGACGTTACGGAAGTGTACCGGCCAGGAAGATCGTTCCGTCCTGCCGTGTCGAACCCCGCTGCCGCACCAGGAACACGACGTCCTGGCCGCTCTTCAGGTTCGACTCGATGCGCGAGAAGTCCTCCTCGCTGTTCACCGGCTGCTTGTTTATCTCGAGGATGATGTCGCCACGACCGAGGTTGATATCCTCGGCAAAAGAATTTGGCTTCACATCCTGCACAATCACTCCCTTGCCCGTACCCATGTCGAGGCGATCGGCCATTTCCGGGGTGACCTTGCGTACGGTTATGCCGAACTTGCTTTGCTTGGGCGTATTGGAATCGTCGTTCTCCTGATCGTCTCCGAGACGGGAGGCAAACAGCTTGGCGCGATCGGCGATGGTAACGCTGGCGTCCTGACTCTTGCCGTTGCGCAGGAAGCCCAACTCGACTTTCGATCCCGGCTTGCGCGAGGCGATGTCGCCCACCAGTTCGGAGCCCTTGCCGACCTTCTTGCCGTCTACCGTGGTGATGGTGTCGCCAACTTTCAATCCGGCTTGGTCGGCGGGACTGCCCGCCACCACGCTCGAGATGGTCACACCGCTTCCCGACCCGTAAACACGCGTAATTGCCGGGTTCTCCACGGCGTCAAACATGATGCCGATGGAACCGCGCGAAACCCGGTGGTCCGGACCCGTGAGCTGGTTGTAGACGTCGACCACGGTCTTCGATGGCAAGGCAAATCCCACGCCGGCATAGGCGTTGGTCTCGCTCAGAATGGCCGTGTTGATGCCAATCACTTCCCCATTCATATTCACCAGCGGTCCGCCCGAGTTGCCGGGGTTAATGGCCGCGTCGGTCTGAATGAAAGTCTGGAATTGGCGGCCGGGAACGATGTCCCGTCCCTTGGCCGAGACGATTCCGGCGGTAACTGTTTCCGACAAGCCGAACGGGCTACCGACTGCGAGCACCCAGTCCCCAACCTGCATGCTGTCGGAATTGCCCATCTTGGCCGCTGGCAACGAGCGGTCGACGTCAACCTTGATGACGGCGAGATCGGTTTCCTGGTCCGAGCCGATCACTTTGGCGTCGTGCTGCACTCCCGGTGGATCATCCTCGAAGCGAACGCGAACCCGGTCGGCCTTCTCGACCACGTGCCGGTTGGTGACGATATAACCTTTGGAGTCTACGATCACGCCCGAACCCAAGGAGCGCTCGCGGATCGGACCTTCACCCTGCCCAAATTGGCCTCCCCCCGGACCACCAAAAAAGTGATTGAAGAAGTCGTCCATACCGCCGCTGTCGTCATCCTGCCCGTTCCCGCCGCGACGCTGATGAAAGTTCTTAATCGTTGATTCTGTGTTGATGTTGACGACGCTCGGTTCCATTTGCTTCGCGATCTGGGAGAACGCATTCGACATCTGCGACGGCGAAGGCAGGGTAAGGGGCGTGGCATCGCTGCCCTTCTGGCCCCCTTCTTTTCCCTTGACTCCATACGAGATGACCGTCCCGATCAGAATGCCGACCGATAGCGTAGCCAGAATACTGAGTGTGTAGGCCCAGCGATGAGCCTTGATGCGCTCCCACAATGCGCCCGAATCCATAGGTCTACTTCCCTCCAAAACTCACAAACCCTTTATAGTATACCCATTTGCCCACCATCGCCGGAACTGCCGTAGAGGCGATGTGACCCCCGTTTGATGGGCTTAAGTTATTAGACGCATAAACCGACCAAACCGTTTTGATGCCCAGCAAGTTGAGTGAAAACGTCGAGTCCCCGAAAGCGCCCCGCGGCAGCTAAAAATGGCGCTGGGAATTGGCATGTTCATCGCGACAATCGACCGTCCGAACAGGAACGGCCTGCTGCGCTTCACTGCTTCACTTGGTTTCGTACACCGTCTTGCCACCTACAACGGTGCGCAGAACATTCGTCCCAAGAATCTTCTCAGGCGACGACGCGGTCAGGTCGCGATCGAGAACCACGAAATCGGCGAGCATGCCCGGCACCAGCTTGCCTTTTTCCTTTTCCTCGAACTCTGCGAACGCTGACCCGGTGGTGTAGGCCGCCATCGCTTGATCGATGGTGAGCCGCTGCAGCGGGAAATATTCCTGCTTGCCGTTTTCGCTCTTGCGCGTGACCGCGGCATAGAGCCCGCGGAACGGCGACACGGGCTCGACAGGATAGTCCGTACCAAACGCCAGGGTGACGCCCTTGTTCAGGAACGCAAGCCAGGCATACGAAGTAGCCGCCCGCTGCGGCCCCAGCCGATCCTGCGCCCAACGCATGTCGGTCAACAAGTGACTGGGTTGCATGGAAGCGATGACTTTCAGCTCTTTGAAGCGGGCAATCTCCTGCGGGGTAGTGACCTGGGCATGCTCGATACGCAGGCGGAATTCGTCTCCGCCGCTCGGGCCTTTGACGTTGGCCTCGCGCGCCGCTTTCTCGGCCTCGGCGAAGGCATCGAGAGCCATCTCCACTCCCTTGTCGCCGATGGCGTGAAAGCCAATCTGGAATCCGGCGAGCACGCGCTCTTTCGTCAGGTCATTCAGTTTGGCCGCGTCATAGCGGGGCAAACCGGAGTTCTGCGTATCGTCGGCATACGGCTGCAGCAGCGCTGCCGTGTGCGATCCCAGCGAGCCATCCATGTATCCCTTCAGCATGCCGGTGTGCAGCATCAAGTCGGTTTGCGGATGCGAGTTGCGCTTGCGGGTCAAGTCCTCGATGGGATCGTCAAAGGGAAGCCACTCTGTAATGCGGGCCGTCAGCTTGCCTTCTTTTTCGAGTTCTTCGTAGATTTGAAAATCTTCCCAGGTCGAGCAGGCTTTCTCCGAAGTGGAGCAATCCTGCACCGAAGTCACGCCTTGCGCCGCCAGTTCCGCGAGGGCCGCTTCAATGGCCTCGCGCCGCTGCTCGTGTGTGGCCGCAGGAATGACCCCGCGCACGGCAGCCTGCGCCGTCTCCCGCAGAATGCCCGTGGGCTCGCCATTTTCGTTGCGGTCGATGTGTCCGCCTTGCGGATCGCGGCTGGCCAGCGTGATGCTTCCCAACTGCAATGCGCGAGTATTGGCCACCGCAATGTGGCCGTCAATCCGTTCCAGAAACACCGGATGTCCGCCGGAGACCTCGTCCAGATCCCAACGGAGGGGAACGGCTTTGACCGGCCACAACGTCTCATCCCAACCGGCGCCGAGGATCCACTCGCCTGCCTTGGACTGCTCGACTTTCTTCTGCACGCGGGCGCGAAGGTCGTCGAGCGACTTCACGCCCGTCAAATCCACGCTGAGCTTGGTGGTCCCGGCATCTTCCAGGTGCAGGTGAGCGTCGTTGAACCCGGGCATGACAAAATGCCCGCCCAGGTCGACCACCTGCGTCTTGGGACCCTTGAACTTCTCCAGGTCAGCTGTCTTGCCGGTGGCCAGGATGCGGTCGCCGCGCACGGCCATGGCTTCTTCCCGCAGGATGGAACTGAAGGCGGTGTTGGCGGGCACGCCGGTGTAAATGTTGGCGTGCATGAAGATGACGTCGGCCTTCGCTACCGACGGAGCGGGCTCAGCGTTTTGCGATTGACCCTGCATGCGCTGGAACAGCGACAGCGACAACGCCGCGAACACGGCCATCGCGACCGATCTCAGCTTCACTCTCCCAGGCATTATTCTCCCACCCCCGCCAGAGCCAGCATGGCCAGCAGAATCCTCTTCAATCCCAGCTCGCGCCCATTGGAGTCGAACCACTCCTGCAACGTGTGAGCGCCGCCACCCGATCCGCCGCCGCCGATAGCCACCGCTTCCAGCCCTAACGACAAAGGAACATTGGCGTCCGTTGAAGCGCGCTGGATTTGTGCCGCGTTTGACAGTTGGGCATCGACCGCGCGCACTACTTGCAAAATGCGTGCCCCCGCCGGCAACTCGCCCGCCGGACGATTTCCGATGATCACCACCTCGCAGCTCACGCCGGGACGTTTCTGCGCCGACGATCGCATCTCCGCCGCCATGGTCTCGTCTTCCACCGCGCGATTGAGCGCCAAACGGAGCGACTGCTCCAGCCGTTCCATTTCCGTCATCGAAGTCGAGCGGATGTCGACCTTCATGCTGGCCGACTCGGGAATCGAATTCACCGAAGTGCCGCCACGGATCACTCCGATGTTGAATGTGGTCTTGGGTGCATTAGGCACAGGAGTCGCGTGGAATGTCTCAATCGCCTTGGCCAGGATCACGATGGGATTGGGCGCGCCAAAATCGCTCCAGGAATGCCCGCCCGGGCCGCGCACGATCACCTCAAAGCGCCGACTGCCGAGGGCCTCGGCCACGATGGTGTCGGCGCCGGCTCCGTCGAGCACCAGGCTATAGGCAATCGAATCCTTCCACCGGGGCGTGGAAAAAATGTGGCGCATGCCGCGCAGGTCGCCTTCTCCTTCTTCGCCGACGTTGCCGATGAACACGAACGGCAGCACATGCCGGACGCGCACCGCCCGCAGCAGCGAAGCAATACCCAGCATCGCCGCCACGCCCGCGCCATTGTCGGATACCCCCGGCCCGTAGATGCGGCTTCCCTGCTGGCGAATATTCAGCGGCGTGTTGGCGGGAAAGACCGTGTCGATGTGCGCGCTGAGCGCCACGTAGCGCTTGCCGAAGCCGGGATGCGTGCCGAATACGTTGCCCACGTCGTCGATGCGAACGTCGTCCAGCCCGACTTCGCGAAATCGTTCTGCCAGCCATTCGCCCCGCGCCGATTCGCCGAAGGGCGGCGCCGGAATGCGCGCCATCTCCATCTGCCAGTGCGCCAACTGGGGCTCCTGCAAGCGAAACCAGTTGAACGCCGATCGTACCTCAGGCGAAGCCCCCAGATGCGCCACTTCCTGCTGCACCGCAGGGGCGAGTTCCGGCATGTCCGGACGCTGGGGGGTCGGGCTCATGTGGGTATGTGCCAGTTTACAACCCAGAGGAAAGATTAGGATTGGCTAATCTGGGGCGGAATATTACGAACGGGTGGTAACCACCCCGTGTGTCAGGGACCTCTTGTCATCCTGGAGCATGCGGTTAGCGCAAAATGGCACGGGTTCCTTCGACTAAGTGGGGAATTCACTTCGTGAATTTCACCACTCATCTCAGGATGACAGAGGCGGGCTAGGACGCCAGCAGACTCCTTGTGGCACCGATCCGGCGCTCCACCATCGCCACCAATTCTTTCGTGCACGGGATTGCGATCCCGTGGCGGCGGGCGCCGCGGACGATTGGACCGGCGATCGCGTCCAGTTCCGGAGGCTTGCCTTGCGCCACATCTTTCTGCATGGAGCTCCGCATGTTCCCCGGCATTTTCACCACCGACGCGATCACGGTGTCTGCGTCAACCTTCGCTCCCTCGGCAACAGCTACCGCGCTGGCTTCCCGAATTGAGGACAATCCCAAGTCTCTCCAGTAGGGGTCGGTCAGGATTACGCCGGTCGTTATGTCGCCCGCAGTGGTCGTCAGGGCGAAGGCAGCCAGAAACACGAGCTTGCTCCACATCAGCGTGGATTCGTCGTCGATGAAGCGGCATTCGAAGCCGAGGCCCTGAAACTGTTGGACAGTGCGGCCCAGCAACGGGTGCCCCGCTGATAAGACGTTAAGGCGGGCAAACGACGACCGGTGGATGATATGCCCGGGCGCAACCCGCTCCGATTCCACTGCAATCGTCGCAGGAATGACGCGATCCGCGCCGTACTTCGACCGCAGCAACGCAAGATGATCGACGCCATTAAGCAGCGGAACGATCGCTCCCACGGACGCCGGATTGTTGAGCGCAGCTAACGCCGATTCCAACTGAGTGGCTTTGACAGTCACCCAGAGCACGTCAACCGGCGGCACTTCCGCGACACAGGAGATATCCACCTCGAAGTTGCCGAAGGGACTCTCCAGACGCAACTGCCGCGGGTAACGATCGAGCGACTCACGCTTCAGGATCAGCGTCACGGGAGCGCCCGAATGGGCCAGGCAAGCGCCGATCAGCCCTCCCACGCCACCGGCGCCAAGAATGGCATGTCGCAATTGGTCGGTCATTGCGGTCAGATATTCTTCGCCGTCGCGGTGCTGATGCACTCCAGGATTTCAGCCTCAGTGAGAGTGTGGTCGCTCTGCTTGGCGCGCTGATAGATGCGATCGACGGCTTCATCAGTTGCAGGGAGGCCGTGCCGCTCCAGCCAGAACAGCACGTTGGACTTCCCGCTCATAGGGCCGATGTCGATGATCTGATCGAGCCCGAACACATGCGAGGGCACACCGGAGTACACGGTGTTGGCGAGCACGACGTCGTTCTTGTGATACGCCTTGATGATCGCGGCCGCGTGTACGCCGGTCGCCGTGCGGAACGCGTCTTCCCCGACTACCGGATAGTTCTTCGGGATGGGCACGCCGGTCGCCCGCGATACTGCCTGGCAATACTGCTTCAGCTTGGTCAGGTCCTGCTGGTCCCAGGGCGCGATGCCCATGAGCTTGAGATTGACCAGCATCTGATCCATTTGGGTATTGCCGACGCGCTCGCCCAAGCCAATGGCACAGCCGTGAACGCAATTGGCACCCGCGATGATCGCGGCCATCGAGTTAGCAATGGATAGGCCGCGATCGCTGTGACCGTGCCAATCGACGCGGACTTGTTCGCCTGAGGGCTTCACGACTTCAGCAATCACAAACCGCACCAGCGCCAGCGCCCCCATTGGAGTTGCGTGACCCGCCGTGTCGCAGATGCAGATGGCGCGAGCGCCGCAGTTGATGGCGGTCGCGTACAGCCGCTTCACGGTTTCAGGATCGGAGCGGCTCGTATCTTCGGTGACGTACATGCAGTCGAGCCCGAGCGAGACCGCGTACTTGATGGCCTTTTCGGTGGTGTGCAGAAGAAAGTCGTCGGTCCACCCCTCGGTGAATTGGCGAATCGGACTCGATCCGATGAAGGTCGCTGCCTCGATGGGCAGTCCGGTTTTCTGAACGATGTCGGCGATGGGGCGAATGTCGGTCTCGAGAGTGCGCGCCGCGCAGTTGGCGCGAATCTTCATCTTGTGGGTGACAATCTCGCGCGCCAGCGCGGTCACCGCGTCGACCGCGCGCGGGCCGGCACCGGGCAGTCCGAGATCGAGCGAGTCGATTCCCAGCGCCTCCATCAGGTGAAGGATTTCGATCTTCTCCACGATCGAAGGGTCGCGCACCGACGGCGACTGCAGCCCGTCCCGCAGGCTCTCATCGTTAAGTAGCACCGGCCCCGGCGGTTTCAGCTCCGGAGGGTGATTCTTGTTCCAGTCGTAGATGAGGTCGGGAGTGTTCATGAAAAAAGCTTCTAGCTGCTAGCTGCTCGCTCCTAGCAAACTCGTGTGGGGACAGCCGCCTCGGCTGTCCCGCCGAACGAAGTTCGGCTTGTCTTTGCCGCCGCGAGAAAGCATGTTGGATCCCAAACCCCGGTCTCTCCCGCGTTAGCTAGTAGCTAGAAGCTATTTTTCCTTCGGCGGCAGCGTCAATCCAAAGACCGAAATCATTCCCTTCCCGGCGACATTCACCTTGGTCTCTCCAGGGGTTGGCAGATACAGGGTCTTGCAGTTTTCGCAGCGATAGACTTCGGCATTCGGTCCCCAGGCTTTTTCGACGTCGCCACATTCGCGCTCGACCGCGTCGGTCTTATAAAACCAGAGCTTTAAATGCCCGCCGCAGAATTTTCCCTTCGCGTCTTTTTCGTTGCAGGCGCGTTGCCCGGCCTTTTTGACCTTTACCTTGTGGTTGGGAAGTTGCGGGACATTCTGGGCTGAAGTGGTCACTTCGCTCGTCGCCAAAGCACATACCCCTCATTCGCGCGGCAAACGCCGCCGGATTCGGCTGATGCGGCCATTGTAACCGAAAATGTGGCGCGGATACTCCGCCGCTCGGGTCCGCCCTCTCGACCAAGGCGGCCCTGTCGTATTCTAGGCAGGTCGCTACGGGCATTCACCTGCCAGATCGAGACGGCATGAATATCTGCAAAACTGCTTTTGTCGGCGCTCGCATCCTTGTCCTCTGTACACTCCTCGTTTTGATCCTGCCAACCCGCGCCCAGTCGCCGCAGAATCGGGCTGCGGTGGAGCAGGAACTGGTTCATACCGAATACGGCTTCTTTGAGGCCTGGAAAGCGAAAGACGTGGCGTATTTCCGCAATCACATTCCGGAGAATGGAGTTTTCTGGGGTGAGTACGGCACGTTTTCGCGCGAACAGCAGCTCGAGGAGCAGCAGAACTCGGCCAAAACCTGCACCGTGCAGGGATACACCTTGTCGGACTTCGGCATGCTGTCAGTGGCGAGCGGCGTCTACCTTCTCACCTACAAAGCCGAGCAGTTTGCGACTTGCGGCGGACAAAAAGTTCCGCTTCACATGAATGGCAGTTCGGTCTACATATTCAAACAAGGCCGCTGGCAAGCCATTTACAGGGCCGAGGTGCCGATTCGGGAACGTTAGGGCCTCGATCACATTGAGGTGTGATTTCAATCCCATGTCCCGAATTGAAACAGGACGACACTTGCCAGGCAGGACTGAGAGAGTAGAGACCTGAATGTTGAAGTCGAAGGCGGGAAGCTATCAGCCTGAAGAAGCGGGTGACTTCCTGTTCCCACGGTGGAGGTGTCGAGTTCTGCCACTTCTGCCGGCCCATGGCGATCGACAACGCCCAGTCGAACAGATCTCCGATGTGAGCCAGGATCGGTCCCGACGTGCGCAATCCTTCACCGCCGTGAAAATCGGAGAAGCCGGCGGGCGCGTCGCGGACGGCCTTCCCGCCACGATAAGCGAGCGTGGCCAGCGTGTGGCGCAACAAATCTCGGTTGGGATCAATGGTCTGCGGAGACCGAGCGGGCGTCGTCATGGCCACAAGGTTACACTGGTCGTGAGGAGACGAAAAGCATGGCGAACGATGTCCCACCCGCACCCGCTCAGCCCGGCCCGGTGAACCGTGGCAACGCCGAGCACTATCGCTGGGGAGACAATTGCGATGCCTGGTATCTGGTCAGCGATGACCAGCTCACCGTAATCGAGGAACTCATGCCGCCAGGCGCTGCCGAGATTCGTCACCATCACCAGAAGGCGCAGCAGTTCTTCTACATCCTGAGCGGCGAGGTCCTGATGGAGGTCGAGGACGAGACCACGTTGCTGTCGGCAGGAACTGGCATCCGCGTGCTCGCGGGACAGCGTCACCAGATTCGCAATCCGTCGTCGGGTCCAGTGCGATTTCTAGTAATCTCCCAGCCCCGAAGCCACGGGGATCGCCTTAACGAATGATGCGAGCGGGAAACACGAACTTTCGGGGCTAGGACCTAGGATCTGCCGACTCAATGTTGTTCGTAGGTGTGATTACGATGTCGGGCTCTTAGGGTTCTGTTGCACCGACGCCCATTTCGCGTGTTCCTGCGAGACCAGAGACTCAATTCTTTCCGCCAGCAGCGCATGCGGGTCGGCCGCTCCGGAGTAGGGAGCGGCCTTGCCCAGGTAGACATACTTCTCGTGCTTAAGCGATTCACAAGTGGATCGATAGGCAATCCAATTCTGCTGGTACTGGTTGAGGTGCAACATCCCCTCCAGCACAGTAATCAGGGCGCCGAGTCCTCCGGTCACCCAAAGCACACGGTCAAATTTGAACGCCGAAAGAAGCGGTATCAGTGCTGCAGCCGAAATCTCGACTACCTTGATCCGTTTATAGTATCTCTGGTTGGATATGCTCTTTCGGTCATACCATGCGATCTGATCTTCGAGCCGCTCCATCGTCGGATCAGGTCCAGGTGCTTGCGTGGCCTGAGTGCCCATGGCGGCGATTCTAACCCGTTTCGTGCGCTCCCAGATACTAACTTTCTTTCGCACCAACAACGGTTCCGGTCGAACATCGATCGGCGCGCGCAGTGGACGCAAAACGGAGTTATCCACCCGTAAGAGAAAAGTTGACGGTAATTTGCGTGTTTACCGGCACGGCTTGGCCGTTCATCACATACGGCTTGTAGCGCCAGTGCTTGACGGCGTCGATAGCCGCGGGAACCAGGAGCGGGTGTCCAATCACCAATTTTAGTTTCTCGATGGCACCGTCTTTCGAGATGTCGGCATCGAGAACTACCGATCCCTTCACGTGAGCTTGCCGCGCCAGAGGTGGATAGTCGGGCACGACTTTCTCTACGAGAAGACCAGCGGCATCGTCTGGCGACAGGCGAATGCGCTGGAGAGGTTGTACTTGGCTTTCATTTTTCGCAGGCGTTGAAGTCGATCTGGAGATCTTGGCATCCGGTTCGGCTGCAGCAGGAGGGCCGCCGCTATTGACCAGGGCGGGTTCCGCAGTCTGCCTCTGCTGGGCCGAAGTCGGTGTCTTCCGGGACGAACGCCCTTCTGATGTTGCCAGCCGCTCACCAACAACGACAACGATCGCCAGCAACAGCACGATGACTGCTCCACCCACGAGAAGCAAATACTTTCGCTGGCTTGATCTGGTTTTCGCGGTTGTCGTCGGGTTCGCCGTTGTGGTTAGCATCGCCCTTGTGGCCGGCGGCGGCGACATCTTCGGCATCGCCATTGCCGTTGGGGCGGTCCTTGACCGCACTTCTTTCGCTGCGGCGACCGCCTGCTCTCCGACCATTCCTGCTGCGCTCCCGGGCTGAGCTGGTCTTGAGCCTGAATCGGATACGGGAATCGGCCGGTTCGACGCATACAGTGAGAGGAATTTCTCGCGTTCCGCTGGTGAGTTGATCTCTTCCGCGACCTTACGATAAAGATCTTTGGTCGAAGTACAGCCGGAGGCAGCGCGATTCACAAAAATATCGGCAATCGGACCAACATACAGCGCAAGGTCCCGGCTAACACGCTGCAAAGTCGCGGGATCGATTCGCGAGTCTCCGCATGGCCTCGAGGCTTCAACTGCTCTCGGTTGCGCAGTGACGGGTGCGGTCAGGACCTTTGCTGGAGCGGGCCCGGGCCCTTTCTCGACTCGAACCTTGTCTCCAATCAGACGCCGCAATGCCTCAATCAACAGCTGGGTATCCGACTTCCATCGGGCATGAGTCAGTTCAATGCAGTTGCGATACGCCAGGTCGGTGAGGTTTTCTGGCAGTTGCTCGGCGCGAGGCATCTCGGCGCCGTGCACCAGCACTGGAATGACTGGAATGTCGCGCCTCAGTGCCGACGCAGTTTCGATGCGAACGAAGTCCCCGGGATCGTCCAGACGGCGGGCTCCGTTTTCGTCTCTCGCGTCGAGCCATTGCGGGCCCATCACCACCAACAGCACGCCGCACTTCGATACGCTCTCTTCAATTGCTTTGCGAAAGTCGCGTCCCGCTTCGATGCCGGCAACATCCATGAAGACCATGTCTTCGCCAAAGCGCTGGACCAGATCGTCGAACAGTCTTCCCGCCTCACCCTGCGAGTCATTTCTACGATAGCTAATGAAGATGGCGCCCAAACTGCCCCTCCTTTAGCGAGCCGCATATAAAATCGGCTGCCTGCCCCGAGCATGGATATCCCAAGCAGTGATTGGAACAAAGTTTACTCTTTTATAAGTATGAGGGAATACAGAAGTATTAGGGAATAGCTGACTGGCTGCTCCTTTCCGATAGTCACTTACGCGGGCGACTTATAGCGCGGCTATCCAAGCAGTGGTGAGGACAAGCCGTTGCCAACAACGTCTCTACGAGACAGGCGCAGGGGCGTCGTCAGTATCAGGCACAGGTGCGCTGCAAAGGTTCGCACAACTCCGCCAGCGAAACGCTCGACGCGATCGGTAAGCCACGATTCCGGCAGCACGCGATCCCCCGTCAGGCACAGAAGTGAAATGGATCCCGGCGTGATCGGCGGTTATCCAGGCCACGGTGCCTGAAACGCATAGCGTAGCCCCACTCTCCGGCAGAGCAAAGTGCAGATCCAGTTCTTCTCCCGCGGTCAGAAAAGCGCGCGCGCCGCCATCAACACGCTGCAGCTTGATCCCGACGCCGGCCCCGCTCAAGTTCACCACCGTCACCTCCGAACAAGGCCGGTTCCGAGCACCGACGAACGCAGCAAAGTTCACGGACTCGCGGTGGTGCCTGCGTCGCCGGGCCACGGTGGCGGAGTAGGCTGCGCGGAGGCAGCGTTCGATCTGGATCGTTGACGGTGGCTTATGAATCAGAAACTTAACTCCCGCGGCAAACGCCTGCCGCAGATCGGGCAGATCGCGCACGATCGCCACCAGAACACACTCCTGGTTCAGTTTCGACCGTCGCACCGAGCCAAGAAACTCGCCCAGGTTGAGGACCTCCCGCCAATCCACCACGATCAGGTCAAACTCGTGCTCCTCGATCAACCTCAGGGCTTCGTCGCAGCTGCCCACGACCTTCGGCGTCACCTGAAACTGGACTCAGAACGCCACGGTTTGTCCGCAGAAACGGAACGTCGGAGCAGAGCAACAAGGTGTGCATGGCAAGTGTGGTCTTCGGATTCTCCATAACTTTCTCCACTCCGTCTCTGCCGGTCGTAAGCGCCCAACCGTTCGTCATTCACTCCATCGGCGCGCGGCCCTCCGGGTTGAATTGCCACCTCATCTCCGGGAACTGGGCCGGGTTACCTGGGTTCGCCCGCCCGCTCAAGGCTTCGACGACCCGAATTCGGGCTTGCGGCTTGCGCCGGCCCAGCCGACAGTTGCAAACTGATAGGGTTCGCGCGGGATCATTTTCGTCTGGATCATTTTCGTGCGGATCGTCGAGGCACGCCGCGCCCCGTCCGCCAGCAGGAGGCCCACCTCATGAAGATTCCAGTTCGAGGATCGGCAGCGCTATTGACCGCGGCGCTGATCGTGGCAGTCACCCTGGTCTGGCTGCCGGCCTACCGCCTGTTCTTTGCCATCAGCGTCGGCTTTGGACTCGTCGTGGCCGGAGCCCTCTATCTCTGGCACAAATTCCGCCCCGTGCGGGAAGAAGACATCGAGAACAAGCGCCCCTTGGGATTGAGCTAAGGGCGGGGACCAGAAAGACACGGACCAGCAACTGTGTCTGCCAGGCAACCCCGGCTTCGTGACTCCGGAATGATCCGCGCCGGTCTCGGAATCATCCTCGTCGTCGTCCCGCTGATTGCAGCAGGGGCGATCGTTGCTTTCGGTTTTGGGCACGACTTTGCAGTTGGGTCTGCAGGCATCTGGGCATTCCTGTGGCTGGTCCTCGGGACTGGCTTCGTGATTGGGGGCGTCGGGCAGACCGTCATACGTCGCAGGAAGAATCGCGGGCAAAATTAAATCGCTCTCCCGCCCTTGCCAATCTTTCGTTCTCCATTGCAAACTTGAGCATGAGGGTTCTAGCGCGGTTTCTCGCGGCGGCTACCGATGCCGCCCACTTCCCTGCTCCCAGCCTGCCGGAGGTAGCCTTCCTTGGCCGATCCAATGTCGGCAAGTCGAGCGTGATCAACTCTCTGGTTGGGACCAAGCTGGCGCGCACCAGTTCAACTCCCGGCCGTACTCGCAGCATCAACTTCTTTGAGATTCGCTGGCCCGGCAAACCGCAGCCGGAGCTCATTTTTGCCGACCTGCCCGGCTACGGGTACGCCAAGATCTCGCGCGAGATTTCGCAGGAATGGCCGAAGTTTATCGAGCCCTATCTCACCGATCGTCCCACGCTGGCCCTCTGCGTGGCATTGGTCGACGCCAGCGTTCCGCCGCAGCAGAGCGACCGGCAACTCGTGAGTTTTCTCAATTCCATGGGCCGCGAATTCCTGCTGGTGGCGACCAAGAGCGACCGGCTTTCGAATAATCAATTGCACCAGGCGCTGCGCACGTTGACCGACGAGCATCCCGCAGCCCGTCTCCTTCCCTATTCCGCCAAGACCGGCGCCGGACGCGACGAACTGTGGAAGCGAATCCGGCAGGCCGCGCAAGCTGCGACCACAAGCGAGGCCACACTCGGGACCGCGCTCGATTAGAAACCGCGAACCTGGATTCCTCTACCCGGCTAATCTTCCGCCCAGTTTGCTCCGATATGAGCCACTGAGTTCCGGCAAGGCTTGTCCGTCCACGCGGCAGCGTCAGGAACTGACCTTCGGTGATGGCGGATACCGTATTCCGCGTCAAGGACCTATGGCACAGGAACCCAACCACGGCATTTCGTATCTGATGGCTCTGAAGCGCAATGGCTCAGACGCAGCTAGCGCAGCCGCGCCGGCCCGCGAAAGCAGTCCGGAAACACAGCCGGGCGGCACAGGCAACTACCAAAGCGCACCGGCACAACCCTCCTATCACGGAGCGGAAAAGCGCCGCAGCCCTCGTTACAAGTGCGAAGGCAGCGCCCAGATGCGCGAACTGACTGCGAAGTCCACACCTGGGCGAGCTTTACCGATATCAGCCTTCACGGCCGCTAGGTTGAGGCCCAGGCCACCTATCCCGTGGGAACCCGTCTTGCAGCTCAAACTGGAAGCCAATGGCGTCAAAGTCGAGGTCACCGGCAACGTGCGCGTGAGCTATCCCTACCTTGGTATGGGGATCGCCTTTGTAAACATGACCGACGAAAATGAGGCACGCCTGCGAGACATGCTCTCCACCATCTTGCGGCCCTCGGTGATCATGGGACCGGGCATCGCTTCGTTACTCCCTACCACTGGACCGCTGGAGGCGGTAGCTCTGATCTCCGACCCCACGGCCGCGATCCAGGCGCTCGTTGAATTCTTTGAAAATCGCGAGATGTTGATGCTTGCGACGATTTCCTAAGAATCCTCCGCCGGAGTCAGAGCACTCGGCCGAAACCGACGTAGCTTGCTACGTCTTGCCGAGCGCTAGCCGGACCGGTTTTCCTTGCGCCCATCGCGGGCTCTTCGCGGCCTCGAGAGGGTAACAGTCTTGCGCACGAAGGACTCGATCTCTCAGACGAATTCATCGCCGTTCGCTATGATGGATCGTCATGTCTCTCTACCTCATCACTGGGATTGGAGGCTTCATTGGATCGTCACTCGCCCGCGCTCTGCTCGACCGCGGCGAGCAAGTTCGGGGCGTAGACAACTTCTCCACCGGCAAGCGGGAAAACATCGCAGAAATTCTGGATCGCATCGACTTTCGCGAGGCCGACCTTCTCGACGCCGACGCCATGCATAAGGCCTGCGCCAGCGCAGACTTCGTCTTACATCAGGCGGCGATTCCCTCCGTGCCCAAATCCGTTCTGGACCCTCTCGGCAGCAACCGGGCCAACATTGACGGCACCGTCAACCTGCTGGTCGCGGCGCGCGATGCCAAGGTGAAGCGCGTCGTCTATGCCGCTTCGTCGTCGGCCTATGGCGACACACCAACCCTGCCCAAACACGAAGAAATGAAGCCGGACCCGATCTCTCCCTATGCGGTGGCAAAACTCGCCGGCGAACATTACATGGTTTCGTTCTATCGCTGCTATGGCCTCGAAACCGTGTGCCTGCGCTATTTCAACGTGTTCGGACCGCGGCAGGACCCATCCTCTCCCTACTCCGGAGTGCTGGCCAAGTTCATCACCTTGATGCTGCGCGCCGAGCAGCCCACCATCTTCGGCGACGGCGAACAGAGCCGCGACTTCACCTATATCGACAATGTGGTGCACGCCAACCTGCTGGCCTGCACGGCCCTCGCGGACCAAGTTGCGGGACGAATGTTCAACATCGCAACCGGAGACAGAATCACACTCAATGAAACCTTCAAAGCGCTACAGGGGCTGACCGGATTTTCTGGACAGCCCGTTTACGGTCCGGAACGCAGCGGCGACATCAAACACTCGCTGGCGGATATTTCGAAAGCAGAAGCCGAGTTCGGGTATCGAGTCACGGTGGAGTTCGAAGAGGGCCTGCGCCGCACCGTGGACTGGTATCGCGGGAGGTGAATCCGAGCGCCGGATTTGCGTGCCGGTGAGTGCAAGAACTCAGTCGTCGAGTCGCAAACCTTAGGCGGCCAGCGTTCACTGGACCCTGATTGTGGTTGGAAGGACTGATCCTCACCACAAGAGACTGCCCGGGCACGAGGTCCGCGAATTGCCCAGTCAGTCGCGAATTTTCAAACGGACAACCGGCGACGGACTCGATGAGGTCTCGGAAAATGCAGCACAATTTCCCGGTTGATTTTCATAGGTTCCGGCTTCAATAGCTCTGCGCGATTCTTCGGCATCTTGCCGCCCAGAATCCGGCAAATATTGACCAGTGAACGGCTGCCGCAAACCATGCAGATGTCATGCGGGCTGTCGCTGACAACGTCGCATTCAGCGCACAACACAGCGTGCTGCAGTGCTACAGCATTCAGAGGTTGGCCAGCCGCAAGCAAGTTACCAGCGTTCGATTGGTTCATCACAGGCCCCTGGGAAGAGGTTCTTCATACAGAGCATTTTGCTGGAGATTGCTAGGGTGTGAGAATGGCCCATGTGGGTCATTCTGTGTTTATTCTCCATTAGGAGAGTTTCTGTTCCAGGGCGGCGTTCCCAAACGCCCAAGCCAAAGACAATTTGCATTCCTCGTCTGCTGCGAAATTGCTGACCAATGTCTGATTGCCGATCCTGAGGCTTTTATTGCCATTTACCTCAATGCATTATGAAAGAGGTATTACGCCAGCTGGGCTACCATGGGAGTGGTTGAGCCGCGTCAGTGAGCCACTCTGGCTTGACCTCTTTCAGCTTAAGGTGCTTCAGTACGCCATAAGCCATCGCCATTTGGCCCTTGAGAGTCAACATCTCGTCCGTGTTGCGTGCTGCTTCCCCTGTTTGTCCGAAGTCCAACCACACGCCACCGGGCCAACACCGCGCTTTTACAGATCGCTCCACTCCGCACCGACTTACGTCGTTATCGACCCAGCCCAATTTTTGATTACCGGCGTCCGCTGTCCGTGTTAGATCAAGACTCAGGTTCTGAAGTAGCCACTGGCCCGCACAAAATTGAAATTCGGGCGGACGAATGGAATCATCGTTCGGGCCTGATTGCCAATTAATCACTCCGTCAAGGACGATTGAAGCTGCTCCGGCCCGAGCCAATGCCCATGCAAAACGCAGTAAGTCGCCATCGTTGTCGGGGCCGTGGCCGAGTGCGAGAAAACGATACTAGGCAGCAGTTCGTTTCCATCAGGAATGAAGACCGTAGCTCCTACGTTTCCGCTCTTTTCCATCACGGTGAATCGCTGAACAGTGATGGCTTCAACGTGGCCAACATCGGAGGTACCACTAAACCTGCATGGATGAAGTTGCTGAGCGGTACATGCACCGAACAGACCGAAGATTGCCATGCAATGCACGACCACGCGGTTCATTCGTGCTAGCCTCCGTTCGTCCGCACCCATTTTAATCCTGTTGAGCGACCAGTGTTTTAACCAGGCGTTTCACTCAGAACCCCGGGTTGAGCGATTTATCTCTCGCCTGGGCGTCACGGACTTCCGAAGCCGCAAGCCCCTTCATTACGTTGGTTATCTACGTCCCCATTACGCCGGTCGCTACAGTGAAGGCATGCCTCTTTCCTCGATGGTGGTTTCGCGCGACTGGCAGGAAGTCAGTGTTCTGGAATGTATCCTCGGCAGCCTTCACATGGATGTTGCGGTTGAACAGGAACCGCAGCGCGCCCTAACCCGCATCACCAAGTCAAAAATCGATGCCCTCATCGTCGATTGCGATCTGAACGGAAGTTCGCAGTTCCTGCATCAGTTGCAGCGCGAGGAAAAGCGCTCCAACACCGTGCCTCTCGTCATCATGGGCGGTCCGCATTGCAACCGCACTCTGGAAGATACTGGCGCCTTGTTTGCTTTCGAGAAGCCAATCTCCGTGGAGCAAGCCGTGCGCACGCTCTCGGCCGCGCGCAGCATGATCCTCGACGGACGCCTGCGCTACCATCGCGCCGGCCTGGAAGTGCCCGTGTCGTTAAACTACCGCGGCCGCAAACAAGCGGAAGGCCATCTGGTCAACGTGAGTCAGGGCGGAATGCAGATTCATACCGCAACCGCGGTCGAAGCCGATAAACCACTGCAAGTCTCGTTCGAGCTTCCCGGCGCCAGATCAGGCTTAAGAGCACAAGCCGAGATTGCGTGGCAGGACAAGCGCGGTAACCTGGGCATCCGCTTCGTAAAGATAGCGCCGCGCCTGCAACGCACCCTGAAACTCTGGCTAGCTCAGCAATACTTCGCCAACTGAAATCGTAGAGACGTAGCTGGCTATGCTCTGCCGCCCGCTCAACGGAAACGTGCGTCGTCGTCGCGGTCAGCCTCCGCGTCCGCAGCCGCCAGACGCGCCAACCGTGTACCGAAGCTTGACCCTCCGAACGTCTTGAAGAACGCCCAATACAGGCCGCCCAGCACGATGGCCGCGCCCGTCGTCATCGTGAACGGCCATTTGGGCGCCTCTCGTGTGACCGAGAGAAACACCAACCCGAACAGCAGCAAGGCTGCGATCACAATCAGTGTGTTGACCGTCCAAGCCAGGCCGCGACTGGAAAGCGGTTGCGACAGCCAATCCAGTGCGGGCTCCGGCATCGGTCGAGCCGTGGCCGAAATGGCATCCGGCACCGCGGTCGATTCCTGCACCGGCAACTCAATCACGTTCACGGGTGCTGGAGAGACGATGAGCCCTGCTTCTTCTTCCGCTTCTACAACCCCGGTAGCCGTTCCCGAGGAGCGGTCCGCAGCCGTGGAAGGTCTTGCGACGGCTGCCGACGCAGATGCCGCCGCGCCCAGCCCGGCCTGGGCCCCCTGCCAGGGAACCGCAAGCCCGGAAAGCAGGTCCCCGAAAATCCACTCATCAATCTGCCGGGCCACGCGCGGAGACAGGTCGAGGAAACGGATGCCGCATTGTCCCGAGAAGGTGGACCAAACCACCTCACCCCGGGTCTCCACGCGCAACCGGGGAAAGCGCAGTTCGAAGCGCACTCGCACTTGCTGCCGCGGACGAATCGCCGCCACCGCCTGCACCCCGATGCCGCCGTGCGTAAGATTGCGAATGATCCCGCCGTTTGCCTGGTCCAGTGTGACGTAGCTCAAGATGCGCAGTTCGTGCCTATGCCGGGTTCGCCCCAAAGGCGGGGGAGACGGTCCTGCTTGCATGCACCTACCTCCGGGGAAAGTCGCAGGGGTGGTTTGTTTTAGCCAGAAACTATTGTCAGAATTCTATGGCCCGGACGGGCCATGGCTTAGTAACTCGATTGGTACCGCCCGATAAACCGGCAGGGGGGCCTCCTCCGACCGAAAAATGGCGTAAACTCTCGCACATTGGGTAGCTTCGGCGTCTTGTATCGGGGCCAGGGGATGGGAGCAGAGGTTGACCACGGGCAACAATCTCAGCCGCGAAACGCGAAAGAATGTATATAGGAAGCGATCCCAGCCGCAAAGCGGCGATAGAATGCTGCCCGCAGCTTGCCCTGAGCTTGCCGAAGGGGCGCAAGCCGCGGGTTAGACAAGTGAAAACGGCAAGCCCCGCAGAGTCTGCCCTGAGCGCAGCCGAAGGGGGCGAAACAGAGGCTAGGCGTAGGCTCCAAGGTACATGCCCAAACGGTCATGCCAGGTAATTGCAACTGGGGCCAAAGACCGATAACTTACTTTGTGAACTGTCTTTAATGGCAACCATACCCACCAAGCCGGGCGCGGACATATCGACGCCCGTCACCGCAGCCAGCGTGCCCTCGTGGCCGCGCGGGGAGAATCCCGCTTCCAGCGTCCTCTCCGGCCAAGTGGTTGGAAACCACTCCGGCAATGGCGATTCGCCACAAGATTATTCTTGGCAAGATGACGCCATCGAGAAGCCGTCTCAACGCGACGCGCTGCAGGCTTTGCTGGCTTTCTCCGCGCTGCACGAGCAAGTGCGCCGCAGAAAAGCGCTGGCCGCACGCCACCGTAGTTTCGACGCCGGTGCTCCGCTGGCCGAGTTCGAAGAGAGTGAACTGTTCGTTCTCGACGAGGTGCTGCAACTCGTCGCCGAGCGAGCGGTCGCGATCACCGGTGCCGATGGCTTGGCCATTGCCCTGGCACAAGACAACGAGATTGTGTTGCGCGCCTCGGCAGGCACGGTCCGGCCCGACGTGGGCGCGCGTATCGACCGCGATTCGGCGTTCTCCGGAGCCTCCTTCCGCATGGCGCAAGCGGTGAACTGCGACGACACCGAAACCGACCCGCGGGTCAACGTACAGGCCTGCCGGCGCCTGGGCGCGCGGTCGATGGTCGCCGTCCCGCTGTGTGGGCGCCGCCGCGTCATTGGACTGCTCGAGGCGTTTTCCTCCTGGCCTTTCGGTTTCAACGAAAGCGACGTCCGCAACCTGAGCCTGCTCGCCGAACTGGTCGTAAGCGCGCTCAAGCCGGAGGATGAAGATCGTTTCGCAGAAGCGGCCGAGGCAGCCGAAACCAAGCTGAAGGTGCCTCCGCCCACGGCAGCAGAGTCGCCGGCGATCGTGACACCAGTTGTCGCTCCGCCAGCCCCGCCGGTTGTTGCTCCTCCTGCCCGGACGGCTGTCGCTCGGCCACCGGTACCATCGGAGCCGCCCGCTCCAGTCGTTGAATCAAAAACGGCTGAACCAAAGACGGTTGAGCCGAAACCAGCCGAGTCGAAACTGGTTGAGCCGAAAACGTTTCAGGCGCCCATCCCAGCCGCGACCACCACATTCGCTCCCGCCCAGATTCGAGCCCTCCCAGTGCCTGCTCCGGCACCGGTTGCGCCTGCGCAGAAGGCGGCGAGCCTCCTCAAGTTCGAATCGCCTAAGTTTGAGCCGCCTGAGTTCGAACCACCCATCTCAGCCGAGACCGGGACGGCGCGCGTTCTCAGCCTCGGACGAGAACTCGAAGAAGCGCCGCGCAAGCCCCGTGCCTTGATTCTGCTGATCTGCTTTCTCATCGTGGCCGCGTTTGCGGCCGGCTTCTGGTGGAAGTGGAGAGCAGCGCAACTCGGCGAACAAATGGTGACCGAACCGTCCGTCTCAAACACCGCAGGCGGCGGGCTCGGTACGGCCTCATCAAATGCCTCCGCGAGTCCCTCGACCGATGGGAATTCCGCTCCGGACGCGACTGTGGGGGCCGATGAACAGCTCAATGCGCCGGCTGCTCCCCAGGATCTGGCAAAGTTTCCACGCATCACTGGAGTCCGTCACTGGTCCTCGGCCGACACGAGTACGGTCGTTCTCGACCTCGAAGATCAAGTGCAATACGAGGCACACCGCCTTGCCGGACCGGACCGCATCTATTTCGACCTCCACGACACGCAGCTACCGCCCGAACTCACTGCGCGGTCGATCGAAATCGGCGATGCCTTGCTGAACCGCGTCCGCGCGGCGCAACCGGTGGCCGGCATGACCCGCGTCGTGCTGGAAACGCGCGGCGACTCGAATTTTTCCGTCAGCCTGGAGCCGAATCCCTACCGCTTGGTCGTGGAAGTACGAAAGATTGGTTCGAATCCTAAGGGTGCGGTGAATCTGTTCCCCAACGCCGAAGCGGAGAAGAGCCGCCTCGCGATCGTCATTCCACCGCCGACGAAAGAGGATCTGCAACTGCGCGCCCATGTGCCCAAAATGCGCATCGTGGTCGATGCCGGCCATGGCGGCTGGGACCTCGGCACCGTGGGCCGCCGCGGCCTGCTCGAAAAAGATCTTGTGCTGGAAATCGCCGAGCGCCTGGGCAAACTGCTCGAGACCCGCCTGGGCATGGAAATCATCTACACCCGCCAGGACGACAACTACCTTCCGCTCGACCAGCGCGCCGAGATTGCCAACCACGCGCAGGCTGACCTTTTCGTCTCGGTTCACGCCAACTACAGCGACCTGCCTTCGGCGCGCGGCGTGGAGACGTACTACACCAACAAGTTTTCCGCTCCCGGCTCCAAAGAGGCTGGAGCCAAGGATGTAGACAGCCACGGAAACGCGGCTTCCAACAGTAAGTCCGGCGTGATGTCCGCGCTCTCGCCCGCCGACCTGCGCGAACGCGTCGAACAATCGCGGCACCTCGCAGCCAGCGTGCAGCGAGCTTTGTACGGAACGCTGGCTGTGCAGAACCCCGGCCTGCGCGACCGCGGCATCAAGGAAGCCGGATTCGTAGTGCTGACCGAAAGCGCCATGCCCGGAATCCTGGCGGAAGTTTCCTTCGTCAGCAGTCCAGCAGACGAACAGAAACTGCGCAGCGACGGCTACCGCGAACAGATCGCCGAAGCACTGTACAAAGGCATCGCGCGCTACGCGGCCAGCTCAAAAAATGTGAAAGTCGCGAGCGCCGCGAAGTAGTACATGCGGAGCTCAAGATTTTGTCCAGTTCTCGCCATATCTCACGGCCACAAGTCCTTAGAAATTAGGATTTTAGGGGAAGACGAGGAAAAAACTGTAGAGATATATATCAGGTCACAATCCCCACCCTAGTCGCACAGAACGCGACTAGGATGGGGCACCCTCGGGATCGAAAAAATCGAAGTCAGTTCCCTGCTGGCACGCCCCCGTACTTTTCGAGCCACTTCAGTTCTTCGCGGACTTTGATTTTTCCGTGCCATGGATTCTTGGCCAGCGAGTGTCCTTCGCCGGGGAAGATCAGCAGCTTGTTCGCAATGCCGAGCGAGTAGAGCGCGTGCTCCAGCAAGTAATCTTCGAGCACGGCGACGCGGATGTCGTCGGCGCCGGCGACCATGTGTGTGGGGGTGCGGATCTTGTCGATCTGGAAGATAGCGGCCTCGTCGTGATAGCGCTGCGCCGCTTCCCACGGACGTCCGCCGAGGAAGTAGGCGTCGTCATGCGTCGTGTCGTCGTTGCCCCAGTTCCCGACGTGCTCCACCGAGCCTGCGCCCGTGACTGCGGCTTTGAAGCGCGTGGTCTGGGTGATGAGCCAGTTGGTCAAGTATCCGCCGTAGCTGTAGCCGCCGAAGGTGAGGTAATCGGGATCGGCGATGCCGTCTTTCACCAGCGCGTCGACGCCTTCGAGGATGTCTTTGCCCGGACGCGACACGATCTGGGGAACGATCTGCATGAGAAACTTGTCTCCGTATCCACTGGAACCGCGGTAGTTGGGCTCGAAGACGAGCCATCCGTTGGTGGCGGCGAGCGCGGCCCACTGGTACCAGTCGGCCTCGAAGTGATTGCCGTCGGCGTCGGCGGGGCCGCCGTGGATGAAGGTGAGCATGGGCAAGTGCTTGGCTTCGAATTTGCCGGGAGGATAGATCAGCATGCCTTCGACGGTGGTGCCGTCATCAGTCTTCCACCGGTAGGGCTTCCCTTGCGGAAGATCGCGCTCAGTAAACAGTTTGTTGAAGGAAGTGATGGCGCGGGCGTCATCGAGTTTGCCGGAGCCGTCGGCGAGATAGACTTCTTCGGGCTTGCCCAGAGAAGAATAAACGAAGGCAACGCGCGGCGAGTGTGCGGAGACAGAAAGGTCGCTGTAAGTCCCCGGCCATCCGCTGAGGCGGTGCAGCGACTCGGATGGTTTGTTCACCGAGTACATCTGAACTTCAGTGCCGGCGCGGGCGGCGGTAAGCACAGAGTCGCCGGCGACGGCGTAGTGCTCGACCGGACCGATGAAATCCTTGCTCCATTGCTCGACGGAGTCGGTGTCGGGCTTTTCTGTGTCAACCCAGTAGAGATGCGGCTGCAGATCGCGGTAGGGGCCGGAGACGTCGCCGATTTCGACGCTGAAGAAGATGTGGCGGCCGTCGTTGGCCCACTGGGAATGAATTTCGACCGCTTGGTTGTGGGTGATGCGGCGGGGTAGGGTGAGCGTCGGCCCAGCTTTCGCGTCGCTGCTGGCAGTCGCGGGCAGGAGTGCCCGCGCCACACTCGGCAGATCAATAGTATAGAGTTCGACATCTTCGACCTTTTCCTGGCGTTGGTTGATGGCGTTGGTCAAGAAGGCGAGTTTGTTGCCAGTGGGCGACAGGAGCAGGGCGTCGACGCGCAGGGATGTGGTCGCGATGGCCTGAGCACCAGGAGTAACGTCCTCTTTGTTCTTCTTTTCTTTCTCGGAATCTGGCGTCACTTTGGCGGCCGTGGCCTCGTGGCGGGCGAGTGCGGAGCCGAGGTCGAGTGCGAACATTGCGTCGCCGCGTTCCGCGGTGCGGTACTGCACCACGTCTTTCCATTCTTCTTTGTAATCGTCTTTCTGTTGTTTGCTCCAGGGCTGGCGCGTGGCGAAGTAAATAGTCTGCGAGTCTGCCGACCAAGAGAATGCGTGGACTCCTTCTTCGCCTTCGGTCACGGCAAAAGCCTCGCCGCCGTTGGGCGAGATGAGGTAGAGCTGGCTTGCCTCGTCGTCTTTCGAATCAGAGTCGGAGTCGCTATCGCCGCCTTTTTCGGCGGAGTTCTTGCGCTCCGAGAGAAAGGCGATCCAACGGCCGTCGGGCGACCACTTCGGGCCGGAGTCGTGCCCGGATTGCGTCAACTGGATCAGCACGCCGCCCTTCGCATCGTCGCGGTAGAGCCACAAGTCCTTGCGAAAGAACTTCTGATCCCAGTCGGCGCGCTCGGTGACGATCACCACGGAATTGCCGTCGGGCGAAATCTCCAGCGCGGGAAAGCTTACGGAGTTGAAGAACTCGTCGAGGGTCAACTTCGGCCTGGCTTTCGTTTCGGTTTGGGCCAGAACGACAAGCGCGCAGCTCAAAGTCATGACCACTACAAAAACCGTTTTACAGATTCGCATTGGGCCTCTGGGGAACAAGGTTTTTACAACGCGGGAATCGGGTGAGGCAAGTAAGGGGGCGCCGTTGGGCGTGCTCACTTCTGCGGATTGGCGCCATAAGGTCCACAGCAACGCGGCAATGACCGGGACCGAGAGCTGGACATGGGTCCAGAGCGAGAGAGGGCCGGGCAACGGCAGAACATATGCGAGATACACAAGCAAGAAAAGCGGGGCGGAGAGAGGGCGCCGCGGGTTGCTCAAGGTCCAGTCCACAAGCAGTGGCAACACGGAGGCAAGAACCAGCAAGTCGTACACGAACAGATGCGGATTGACCAGCACCGCCGCGAGTGTCAATGCGGCGAACCGCAGTGCCAGTGGGGACGAAGATCTCCATGTGCCCGCTGCGATGGAGACGACCGCGATGGAGCTGACAACATACAGCGGAAACGCAACATTGGGCCACGGAATCAGCAGCGACCAGAACGAGCGCAGCGAATGCATCTGAATGGGGGCGAGGTTGAGTTCGACGGTGCCGATCCAGCGTGGGATATGCGAGAGGGCGTCGAAGTAAACGCGCATCAGGGGAGAACCGAAACGGGCCCATGTCAGAACCAGCTGAGCGCTCGCCGAGCCGACCAGAGTGGCGCATGTAATCCACGACCGCCCCAGCAGCAACACCAAAGGAACGGCAACCAGAAATTGAGGTTTGAAGATGAGCAGACCCAACGCAATTCCCGCGAGCCAATCCCGATCCGAGCGAAACGCAAGCCAAGCAACCGTAAAACAGGCCAGTACCAGAACGGAAACCTGGCCGCGAACGAAGAAGTGAAACAGCGGAGGATAGGCCACTGCGGCGATGGCGACAATCGCGGAATAGGGAGCCAGGCTTGAACACGTTTTCACAACCGCATAAATGCAGCCGCTGTAAATGAGCAGGCTCAACGTCACCCAGATCAATGCTGCGACCGGAAACGAGAATCGCGTGAGCGGAACGAACAGGAGCGCGACTTGAGGGCCGTAGAGATTTGGCAGGCGCAGATCGGATTGCCGGCCGATGATCTGGAATTCCTCGGTGGCGATCACCCCCTGGTCGTAGAGTTCCGGGGCGCGGCTCTGCGCGATCATCCGGGCTGATACGTAGAACGGGAGGAAATCCTGAAACTTGATGTTGCCAGCGCGGTCGAACAGTCCGGGCGTGGCAAAGTCAACGGCGCAGACTCCCCACAGGCAAAGAGCAAGAATAACGGCCTGCGCGCGAAGCCGGCGCGGAGTCAGCCACGCCACGGCAGCGCCAAGCCACATCGGGATCACCGCACGGGGGGAGGCCGTCACGGCGCTGGCTCGGCGTGCTTGAGCGCGTCGTCGAGTGTTTGGGCCACGTGGGGAACGCTCGGGGCAACGACAATGCGCCAGCCGTCATCGTAGTTGCGAAATCCGGCCGTGGATTTGTAATGCACTTCGCTCGAGTAAAGAGCGGCGCCGATCTCGTTCAGCGGAACCCATTTCCAGGTGAAATCGACATCGGCAACGTTGCCCTGTTTGCTAACCCCGGTGATCTTCAGCAACTCTCTTCTTGCCACCGGGATTGCGAATGAGGGCTTGCTGGCCTCGTCGGTGGAGACGAGGGCGCGAACCGTATCCACACCGGAGGGAGTCAGCAGAATGTCCCAGCATGGCGGGGGAGCGAGTCCGGTCCTGCAGGGGGAATTGGTGGCTGAGATCCAGCCGTGGTGCTGCAGTACGAGATACTCAGGCGCGAGATAGACTTCGTTCGACACCAGTCCGGTTTGAAGGACGAAATGCTGCGGATCGCGGAAGGCGTCGGATGAGGAGATCAGATCACGGGCGAGGCGCCGGGACAGGAAATCGCGCGGAGAGCAGGATGCGAACAAGAGGAGACCGACCAGACAGAGGATGGATTTCTTCCACATGAACTTGGGGATGAACTTGAAAGACCAAGCCGGGCTTCGCCCGGCGGACAGCCGAGGGCGGCTGTCCCTACATGAACCGTTCTTTCCACGCGTTGCCTTCGCCACACGAATCAACGAGTGATTGTAAACAAACGAGACCGTTCGTGCGGGAGGAAAGGACGCGCCGTAATCTGGCCGGAGAACTGCGTGTCCCAGCGACCTGGAATATGGCGGGCGCATCGAGGGCAGCGGCCTTCGGGCGTGAGGCGATACTCTTCGATCAGATATCCGTAGCGGTGGATGAGGACCTCGCTGCACTGCGGGCAGCGAGTGTCTTCCCAGTCCTTAACACGTCCGGGCAAATTGCCGGCGTAGATGTAGCGCAGCCCGGCGGCTCGGCCGATTTCGGCGGCGCACAGCAAGTCTTCCATGCTGGTGTCGCGCTGGCCATCGTCCTGCATTTTGTAGTCCCTGTGAAAGGCGGTGACGTGCCAGGGAATGTCGGGCGAAATGCCCGCCAGGAATTCGGTGAGGCGGCGGATTTCGTCGGCAGAGTTGTTGAAGCCGGGGATGAGCAGGGTGACGATCTCCAGCCAGAGCCCCATGGCGTGAATACGGCGAATGCTGTCGAGAATCGGGGCAATGCGTCCACCGAGTTCGTGATAGTGGCGATCATCGAAGCTCTTGAGATCCACTTTGTACAAATCGAGCCACGGCCTCAGGTACTCAAGAACCTGGGGCGTGGCATTGCCGTTGGACACGTACCCGGTAAGCAGACCGGCGGCCTTTGCCTCTTTGAAAACAGCGACCGCCCACTCGCTGGTGATCAACGGTTCGTTGTAAGTGCTGACTAGAACTTTCGCACCCTGATCAAGAGCGTCGCGCACCAGGTATTCCGGCGACACTTCGAGCGGTGGCGAGATTGCGTTGGGGTCGCGCAGTGCCTGCGAGGTCACCCAGTTCTGACAGTAGCCACAATGCAGATCGCAGCCGAGCATGCCGAAACTGTAGGCTAGCGCGCCGGGGTAGGCGTGAAAGAACGGCTTTTTCTCGATGGGATCGCATTGCATTCCGGCCGTATATCCCCAAGGCACGTAAAGCGTTCCAGCGCGGTTGTAGCGGACTTTGCAAACGCCGGCCTGGCCTTCGGGAATCGGGCAGCAGTGGCCGCAGGAGAAACAACGAACGCGATTGTGCTCGAGCTTCTGGTAGAGAGCTGCGTCTGCCTCGCAGACTCTCTCATCGAGAACATCACGGAGCGTAGGCACGGGACCTCTAGCTGTATTCTAACGCTGCGGGAGAAGTCCGGGCCTAGTAGATAGGGATCAGTGGTTCATGATCGGAATCAGCGCCCGGCCGCCGGTTTCGCTCTGGCGCCATGTTGCTGGAGCCATCGGCTGGCATCCAGTTCGATAGCGGTAACTTGGTCCCGCGTCAAATGGGCGGCCACGAGGGGCGCAAGAACCTTGCTGTTTTCGTCGCCGCTGGCGCGAGCCAGAGCCATCCAGAAATAGGCTTGATTGAAGTTCTGTGGGATATCCCTTCCACGAAAGTAAACGGACCCAAGCTTGGACTGGGCTGCAGTGTTCCCCTGCTCGGCAGCCTTGGTGAACCACCGCACCGCTTCGCGTTCGTTCGGCGTTACGCCGTCGCCGGTGGCGTAGCGTAGTCCCAAAGCATTCTCGGCGGTAGGATCGCCTTGCAGCGCCATACGGCGCAGTTGGTTTAAGGTTGCGGTCTCGACGATCGCGCTGTCGACGGCGGGACCGCCAGCAGAACGATCGACGGGCTTCGGCGCTTGAGAAGAGGCCAGCACTGTCTGCAGTTGGCCACGTCCGTGTTCACTCAGCTTGCTCTGAATCAATGGCGCGGAGAAATAGCCCAGAACCATGGCGATCACGCCTGCTGCGAAGATCAGCAAAAACAGATGCGTCCCGGGCAGGCTGATCCCGCCGTTGCTTTTGGATTCCGGATTCTTGTCTTGATCGGGCGCGGAAGCAAACAGCACACTGCCCGGGGTCGGCGCGAAGTCGACCGCCTCGGGTGGCGCATCGAGCGCCGGCATATTTTCGGCTCGGGCCGCGCGATTCAGCGCGGCAAGAACGGTTTCGGCGAGGCGTTGCAGCACTCTGCTTTCGCTCTCGCTGAAAGCATTGGGCTGGGCGGAGAACACTTCCAGAATCCCTACGGACTTGCCGCCTACACGCACCGGGACCGCGATCATGGAGCGAATGCCCAGAGCACGACAACTCTCGGGGTCGACGCGTGAATCGTTTTCGGTGTCATCGCAGCGTAGCAATCTTCCGGTCTTCACGCACTCGCCAGAGAATCCGGATCCAACCTGCAAGCGTGCGTCGTCGGGTGGAGCATCCGGGCCAGCACTGGCGCGACAGACCATAAACTCCGGGTCTTGATCGGCGAGTGCGATGGCCGCACCAGATGCATGAATCAGGGTTTGGGTGCGCGTCGCAATCAATTGCAGGGCCGCACTAAGATCCGCGCCCAGCGCCTCGACTTCGCGTTGGATGGCGGTCACGGCAGCCAGCATGTCGGTGTAGCTGGGGCGCGGAGCAACGTGTTCCAACTGCGGCGGAGGGGCGCCGCTGGCATCATCGGCGTTGGCCACGGAGGCCACGGCGTTCAGGAAGAGCCACTCGCGCAGGCGGAACACGGAGAAAGGCGGCAGTTCGGCAAAGCGCAGCCCCACGCGGCCGTCAGCGTTCGACCAGATGACTTGACCCGAGGTGTAGATGTGATCCGGACACTCAGCCAGATCGAGGCAAAGATTCACGCGCCTGCCGACTTCGAGCGGAGCGGGACACTGAATCGCGACTCCTTCTTCGCTGACATTCAGGATCTCGTGCAAGTCGAGCATGGCGCCTTTGGATTCACCGGTGAAAGTCGCATAGGCGGGAGTCTGGATTTTGTGTCGCACGCGACGGCGACGGTTAGTAGCAGGTTTCCCGACCGAAGTTGACGCAGACATGGAATGGGGCCCTATATTCGAAGTTACATATTAACGCGGGTTCGTGGAAAAGTAAGCAAGGAAGACAAAGAAGAAAAAACACAGTAGGCCCACGAGGCCCGCCCAACCGCCGTTCCGCCAGGATAGCCGGCGTCAGAGAGGTTTGCTTTGCGGAAGCACAAATTCTGGCCAGGGGACCTGGGGGGCAGGGCGAAACCGAGGGTTTTGGTGGTCATTTGGGGTGGCGGTGGTCATTTGGGGTGGCGGTGGTCATTTGGAGCATCGCCCCCCACCCCCCTCTGCCACCCTAAAGCGTCAGGCGGCCGGGCGGGCTTGAGCCCTTTGCAGGGTGGAGATGCGGGAAATCGCCGCAACCATCATGCTGGAGAGAAGCTGCATGGTGGCGACGTCGCGCTCGTCGAACGCTCCTGGGTTCGAGGAAAGCACCCTCAAAAACCCCCAAATGCGCCGGTAATGGCGCAGCGGGGAGACCAGGATGGAGCGGGCTCCCAGGCGGCGGCAACTGGCCAGGTCGACGCGCGGGTTGCGCTCGGCGTCATGGCAAAGCATGACCCTCGCCCGATCGGACCGCTTCGGCCGAGATGCCGCCCTCGGTTTGCAGGCGAACTCCGAGGTCGGGAGCGGTGCGGCCGGCCCGGGCACGGCAGACGATCTCGTCACCGGCACGAAGGGCGATGGCTGCTCCGGTGGCGCCGGTCAACTACTGGGCGCGCTCCGTGATGGCGCTGATGGCAGGCTCCAGCTCAAGTTCCGCAGGGTGGATCTCGAATTCCTCAGGCAGCGTTACTGCACGAAAGCCCGCAGCGGGATGAACTGCGTTGGCTACGCGAAGCTGGCTGCGCATGGCGAGCGATGGAACCCGCGAGCGATCGGCCACGTCGATCACGGCAGGGTCGGGCACCGACCGCAGCAGATCGCGAACTAAGCTGTCGAGTTCGGAGTCGGTGATGAGATGAGCGGTCTGCTGGTGGCGCAAGGATCCGCCCAGCACTCGCGAAAGTCCGATCAGAGCACGGTTTCCGCACGCAACAGTACGGCTTGCTGCTGGCACTGATCAGTTCGCACTGAACACAAAAGGTGCCTGACTGCAATGGGACAAACGGAATATCCCTAAAAGTTGTGCCATACAGTGTCTTGCCAAACATGAGTGCAGAGCCTCTCTTGCCGTCACGGTGGAGTCGAAGGTAAATAGACATTGGGAGAGGCAGAAGTGACGATAGAGGTTCCGGGTGTGGAAAAGGGGGAGGAAACTTTTGGCGCAATCTTCCCATCCGGGGCCGAGCCCAGCGGCTAAAGCCGGGGGGAACGCCAGGAAAACTGATACGGCACGCCTGAAAGCGCGCCCGGATACGAATCGTTTTTTCGAGACTCTAACAGCAAGATTTGCAAGATTTTGCTGCGGTTGATTTCAATGGGTGAGTCGATTATGCTAGAAATATCACCGGCGAACGGCCGGAACCAAGACTGGGGGAAACCATGGAATGGACCGCACCCGCTTTTGAAGAGATCTGCCTGAACTGCGAAATCAATTCCTACGCCAGCGCGGCGCTCTAAACGACGCTTCGCTTTTTATCCGGTCTTAGGCCTCGCCTCGCAAGATGATTTCCGCGATGCGCTCGGCTGCTTGCCCATCCCAAAGGGGCACGCGATGATTACTGGTTTCTGTCCTGCTCACCAGAGTTGAATTGCGTTTGAGTGCTTCGCTTTTCAGAACTTCGAGGGCGGCTGCGCGAAGCCGCTGAAGATCCCTTCCTACAAGCTGATTCGTTCCATGACTGATGGTGATCGGCCGTTCCGTGTTCTCGCGCACGGTGAGGCAAGGCACGCCCAGGAACGTTGTTTCCTCCTGAATTCCGCCGGAATCAGTAATCACCATCGCCGCACGGCGCTGCAACGCCAGAAATTCGAGATAGGGTAGAGGCGCAAGCAGCCGAAGACGCTCTCCCAGGCCGGGTGCGGGGCCGAGGTCGTCGAGTCGTTGGCGGGTGCGTGGATGAACCGGGAACACAACATGGAGTTGGCTGCTTAGATCTGCGAGCGTAGCCAGTAAGTCGCGCAACCAGGGCGCGTCGTCCACATTGGACGGGCGATGAAGGGTAACGAGCGCATAGGGAGTTGGCAACCGCGTCGGAAGGTGCGCGTCGGCGAGCGGAAGCAGGCGCACTAGCGTGTCAATCATGACGTTGCCGACGCGGTGGATCTTGCCCGGATCGATGCCCTCGCGCACAAGATTCTCGTCGCCATCGACCGAGGGCGTGAACAGCAAATCGGACAACTGGTCGGTCAGCAAGCGGTTGATTTCTTCCGGCATGCTGCGGTCGCGAGAGCGCAGACCGGCCTCAACGTGGGCGACGCGAACACCGAGCTTGGAGCACACCAGCGCGGCTGCCACCGTGGAGTTGACGTCGCCATACACGAGGACGAGATCAGGCTCTTGCACGCGTAGAACTGGTTCGAGTGCCAGCATCACGCCGGCGGTCTGCTGCGCGTGGGTTCCGGAACCGACTCCGAGATTGAAGTCGGGCAGCGGCATTTCCAGTTGCTGGAAAAAGACGTCGGACATGGCGGCATCGTAGTGCTGCCCGGTGTGGACCAAGATTTGGCGGAACGAGGTCTGGCGGACTCCTTCGTGCGCGGCCAGCGCGCGCAGAACGGGCGCCGCTTTAATGAAATTCGGCCTGGCTCCGACGACGTGAACAATGTGCATGCGCAAAACCCCCACTTCTCGCGCAAAGAACGCGCCGGAAATGGGGCACCCTCGATTATCTTCCTGACTCAAGTGCTGCAGTGAAACCAGATTGTAGCTGTTCGGGGAGGCGCTGAAGTACTATCCGGCTTGCGCGGCGATCAAGGATGTGTCCTGCTCGGGCAGCGGAATGACCTGGGCGGAGTGAACGAGGGTCCGGTCAAGGGCATCGGCGAGCGCAGTAGGGAACGTTGCGGTCAGCAGGTTAATGTCGATTTGCAGATTCCGCGGAGAATAGAGGCGGTGCACCATCAGGCGGCCTCGGCGCCGGTTCGTGGAACTCAGCAAGTCCAGCGCAACGGTCCACACGGCGGTGCCATCGAGAACTTTGGGGACCCCGGCCTTGCTCCAACGGAGGGCCAGGCCGGCGCGGCGTGACTCTGCCACAACGGGAAACTGTTCCCCGGGGAGTGGTTCAATCTTTAGTTCGAAGCTATCGAAGTCGTTGCTGCCGAATGCGGCTACCAGAATCCGCCGCACCTGCTCGTAGTCGCGTGCCACCTTAAGTTCTTCGGTAGCTCGGCGAATCGCCAGATTGTTTACGAAGATCTGCGGCTGACCGAACGTGCGCTGAGCCACGCGGGCCAACTCTCCAAACTCCAGATAGCCGAGATGCTGGACGCCGATCCAGATGCCGATGCCGAGCACGGCAAGCACGAGGCCCAGAGACCTTCCGGTTGGCCACAGCAGGAACAAACTGAGCAAGGCGAAGACGGCCGAGACTCCGTACAGGAGGATCACGACTTGGCGATGCGTCATGCCGTGTTGCAGCAGCTTGTGGTGAATGTGCTCGCGGTCCGCGGTAAACACCGGGCGGCCGCTGATCAGACGCCGCATGATGGAGAGCGCCGTCTCGAGGATCGGCAATCCGAAGGAGACGACCGGAATCGCGACTGCCACGATGGTCGGCGCCTTTTGCGCACCAGCCAGCGCGAGTGCACTCAGCACAAAGCCGATGAACAGGCTGCCGGAGTCGCCCAGGAAGATGGTAGCTGGATTGAAGTTAAAGCGCAGGAATCCGAGAATCGCGCCCGCCAAAGCGATGGTCATAAAGGTAACCAGCGACTGGCCGTTCAGCAAAGCCACCACGAAGGCTACCAAGGTGGAGAACAAGGCCGATCCCGCGGCAAGGCCGTCGAGGCCATCAATCAGGTTGAACGCATTGGTGATCGCCAAAACCCAGAGCACGGTGAAAGGCAGGCCAACATACCAGGGCAAGGAGCGATCGCCAAACAACACCGGGATGTTCACGATTTGCAATCCACCCATGAACAACATGGTGGCTGCGATCCCCTGCACCGAGAATTTGAAGTAAGGACCAACGCCGCGCAGATCGTCGTAAACGCCCAGCAGAAAGACGAGCGCCGCCGGCACCAGAATCGTGACCATGGTCCGCAAAAAGAAGGGAGACTGCGGCCCGCGATGACGCGCCGACCAGAATGCTGCCACAGCCATGCAGGTCGCAAAGGAGAGAAAAATAGCCACGCCGCCGAGTCGCGGCAAAGGGCTGGAATGTAGGTGCCGCTCTTGTGTGGGGCTTGCGACCCAGCCACGGGCAGTGGCGAAATCGCGCACGGATCGGGTCAACACGAATGCAGAAGCGAGCGATAGAAGGAACAGTGCCAAACAAATTACGGTCAACTGCGCCACCTCTATATGCGACCCAAGGCCCGGGCAAATTGTCTGCTCATAGGAGAGTATGGTCCTGCGGCTACGCGGTTAGAAGTAAGTGATCAGGTTCCTGTTCACGTTAAGCGTGACTGCGACTGTAGCAGTTCCGAAACGTGGCGTTGCCGTGGAGTGAGAATTATGCTCAGTCGGTGCGCCAATCCGCTCGGTTCGAGACCCTTTCTTAAACTCAGAGAAGGCAAGCTGTTTCTGGTTGAGACGAACCGGTTGACGAAACCGGGAGAATCCGTCTCGCCTCCTTTCATTCACGCCCGCCAACCGCAAAGGCAAGTCGAACACTACTGGTTGTGCGATGAGTGCGCCACGCAACGGACGCTGGTGTAGGAGCGCGATCAAGGAGTTGGGCTAGCGCCGCTGCCCCGCCCAGTTGCCAGCGCTCCGGTTGCACTGCGCAATGCTTGCGGCGAGATCGCCTGACCTTGCCACTCGCATTCTAGACGTATCCGTCGCGCTTCCAGTCCTTCCAGTCCTCGCCAACAGCCCGCAACATTTCCTCGGTGGCTGCGTGCAGCCACTTCGCTTTCTGCTTTTGCAAGTGAAGCAGGATGGCCTTGCGAGCGCTCCTGGTTCCCAGGTGGATATTCGCCGTCTCCCATCCCATGGCCGCCAAGAGACGCATCTCCTCGCCCTGCGCCTTCAGGGTAGCCAGTTCAATACGGGAACAATGGGGACTAAGGCGGCGCACAATCCATCGGCCGCGTAACTGTACAAAAGGATCGAGGCAGCGCACGGCCCGGCTCACGATGGTCTGATAAAGGATCTCCGAGGGCCCTTCGCGGTCCGCTGCCCAATAGTTGGCGGACGTGACCAGGGCCTTCGCCTCACGGGCAATCCGCCCACCGCTCCAGTTGGCAATGGCAACGTAGCGCGCGTGCCCCAGGCTTCCCAATCCGGCAACGCGACGAGCCAAGCGGTAGAGAAGATCGCGGGTGGGCATCAGGTGTTCGACGGCGTCGACGGCGCTGATCGGTACTGGTTCTTTCAAGGTCGGGAGGGCGTCCATCTTGGCCCAGAAGTGGACCGGGTCCCGCAGTTTACTCTCGGCAATCTGCCGCAGCCAGGAGTGGTCCTCGCCCAAAACAAACGGCCGGCCCTGTTCGCGGATGGCGTTGCGATAGCTCTCGAGGATCGCGTCGCAGATGTCCTTCCGCCGGAGCGGCAAATGGTTCGCGGCCGCCGCCAGGTGAGCGCTCACCGCCAATCGGACCAGGTCGTTCGCATAAGCCATGGGATAAGCTTCATCAAAATCGTTGACGCCCCAGATCAGGCGGCCTTCCACGTCGCGCCAGGTACCGAAGTTCTCGATATGGAGATCGCCGACAGCCAGCACTTGCGGGGCCTTGGCGAGATCGGGGCAGACTTTGGGCCAGATCTGCGCCCAGCGATAGTAGGTGGCCCGCAAAAAAGGAAAGACTGCTCCCTTCATGTTCGCGTGTTTCAGACGGAGATCTGTTTTGACCAGGTCGGTGCGATGGCCCAGCCACCCTTCGAACTGGCGCGTCGCTTTAATGACGTTCATAGCGCGCACGATAGCGGGCAGAGGAGGCGAAGTCAACGGGAGAACACTAGGTGCGGAAAACTTGCCCTTTGGAGAACGGCGAACTGGGGGTGTTACACTGCCGCTTTACTGGGGGATAGATTGGACACGAGCAGGCTAGCTTCTTTGGTGCAGGTGGTGATTCTCTTGTCGGCGGTGAGTCTTCCGGCGATTGCGCAGGCAAAGCATGGACCAGGGTCCCAAGTTCGACACGGGCTCGCCGAGGCTGCGGACAGGGTTCTTCGAGAGGGTCTGGATGCGAAGTTACCGTCTCACCTGTCGACGCTGCTGGGCCTTTCGCAGGAATCAGAGGTTCCGGTAAAGCAACGCGTATGGCGCACTGGGACGATGGTGCAGGGATTTGACATCTCGGTTGCGAATAAGAACGACCTTGTTCTTTTTGTGGTGGATGAGGGAGCGAACAACCAAACCCTGTACCTGACCTCAGCTCAGGGGAGATTACGGAAAATCGTGTCGGTCACCAACGGAGTAGGTAGTGTTGCGAAGGTTACGGACGAAGACAAGAAAGCGTTTGAGAAGGAAAAAGAGTTTTGGTTAGGCCGCTTAGCTCCGCCCAAAGCGTCAAAATAATGATCTGCTAGCGCCGGACAATCTCCGGGCATCGGAGACGGCTGGTTTACCTTTCATCCGACGCCCGGTATTTGCGGAGCAGACCGGGAAAGTGACCCCGGAGAAGTAATCCGGCCAATTAGTGCGCGTAGTAGGCTGCGTTCTTCTCGATGAACTCCTTCTTGTCCTCAGGCACATCGTCCAGCGCATGGATCGAATCGGAGGTGCAGACCGGAATGCAAGCGCCATAGTCAATGCAGCCCTCCGGATCCACATACATCTGAGTCGCGGCCTCAAAGCTGGGCTCGTCCTGCTTAGGATAGATGCAATCGGTCGGGCAGACCTTGACACAGAGGGAGTCCTTGTTGCAAGAGTCCGTAATCACGTAAGCCATGATGAATTCAATCTCCGGAATGAAATGGGCACTTCTAGTTTTCTCAAGGCGAGTGTAAGAAGGCTCCAAAAGGCTGGCCGTGACCAAGATCACGCACGGATGTGCGCCGGTGCGGCACGCGGCAAAAAGCGGCTGGTTGGACAAAAAAGCGGCGAGGATTCACCTTAGGACGAGGGTCACACGAAACCGTGACCGGGCGTCACAGAAATGCAAAGGCGAACAGGCTTAAATAGGCACAATTGAACCAGGCCTTCTAGTCATAGGATCGCCCGGCTCCACCCACAGAACCCCACCAGCCGTTACCCCAGAGGGCGGCGGGAGCCGGGCGCTTGAAGGCTCGCAGTAGCCTCCCCCGCCTCCTAATCGATCCAAAGCCGTCCTGCGTGCCCGAATCCATACCAATTAGACGGTGTGTGTCTGCTGACACAGCGTGGCTGCGCGACCACGAATTCGCCTCCGGAATCACACCCTAACACCTTCCGTTTCTACTAGATACACTTTGGTCTCTATCCTGCCTTCTAGATCAGCGCAAGGCAAATCTACAGGAGGGCGGTCATGGAACGGCCAACGGCAAAACGACAACCAAGCGGGCTTTCCTGGCCATGCTGGCGCTCAGTCTGGCGCTCCCCGCGTGCGCGCAGAGCGCACAGCTTTCGAAGACCGATCTGGCTAGGCGCGTGGCGCTGGTCAGCATTCCGGATCGCAAGTTGGCCGTCATCGAAGGCGACGACGTGATCGCCACATTTCCCATCGCGGTCGGCGCGGGGGTGAGCCCCAGCCCCGCCGGTGAATTCCAGATTGTAAGCCGTGTCTCCAACCCCACCTACTACCACGCGGGCAAGGTGATCCCCACCGGCAAGAGCAATCCGCTAGGCACGCGGTGGCTGGGACTCAGTCAGAAGGGCTACGGAATTCACGGAACGAATGCGCCGAAATCGGTGGGTCACGCGGCGTCGCACGGCTGCATCCGGCTGCGCAATCGCGATATGGAGCAGCTGTTCACCATGCTGCGAGTCGGCGACACGGTTGTGATTCGCGGCGAGCGCGACGAGCAGGCCACTCGAGTGTTCGGCGGTAGCACGAATGATGCGACCGTGGCAGACGCGCAGGTTGCACCGTTGGCCGGAGGTCAGTGAACCAGCGGAAGCGGACTTGGATCGGGACCTGAAATCAGAGGCAGAAATCTCAGGAGGACTTTATGCAAATGGCAATCACATTCATGGCGGTGGTGGCAGGAATGATCTTCTCGCTGGCGGTGGCGCTGCTGGCGGAAGAACTCATCTTCGGGCAAGTATTCCGTCTTTTCTTCGCGTCGGGCAAGCTGGCCCGGCAGACGGCGGTGGCGAAACAAGGGCACAAGGAATGATTTCCAGAGCACGGATTTCGAGAGGAACGAGTTCCGCGGAATTCACAAAGGAGAACGACCATGCTGGCGTTGAAGTACTTGCTGATTACCGGTGGCCTCGGGATGATTCTCGTGGCCATCAGCATTTTGGGCTATGACCTGTATCGCGAACTGATTTACCGGAAAGCGCTGGCCGCGCCGGGAGCGGGCCCGGTGCCTGCGCTTCCGCAATTGCGCTGGCGCACTTCTCTGGCGCTGGCGCTTCTGGCCTGGGGACCGATTCTGCTGGCCTTCAGCATCGTGGTGGTGCCGAGCGGTACGGCTGGAATTCGAGTCAGCCAGATAAGCGGGACGGTGCCGGGAACGCTCTATCCCGGCGTGCATTTCGTGGCGCCGCTGATAGAGGACGTCGCGCTGTTCGATACCCGCGACCAAGTATTCACCACGGGCGTCTCGGAGGATGGAAAGAATGCGCCCGCTAATGTCGTATCGAAGTCGCAACTGCTCGACGTGCAAGCCAAGGAGGGATTGACGCTCGGCCTCGCCATCACCGTGCGTTACCGGCTGGACCCTAAACGGCTTGACTACATTCAAGGCAATCTGCCGCACCCGGTGGAAAAGGAAATCGTGCCGCCGGTCGTCGCCAGCGTGTGGCGGGAACTGGTCCCGAACTACACGGTGCGGGATGTTTTCTCCGCCAAGCGCGAGGAAGTGCGGCAGCGAGCCGCCGGCGTGATCACGCAGAAGCTGGCCGCAGACGGGATCGTGGTGAAAGAAGTCATGCTGCGCGATATCCAGTTGCCGGAGGAGTATGCGAAGGGACTGGAGACGCTGCTCCTGAAAGAACAGGAAAATGACCGCATGGGCGTGGAGACCGAACTGAAGCAGAAACAGGTAAAGATCGCGGAACTGGAAGCCGAAGCGACCAAAGTGCAGCAGATCAAGCAGGCTGAGGGCGAGGCGCAGGTTCACGTGCTGCAAGCCAAGGGCGAAGCCGATGCGATGCAGTACACGCTACCGCTGAAGGAAAAACAGATTCAGCAAAGCAAGCTGGAAGCGGAGGCGCGCAAGCAAGCGACCATCCAAAACGCGGAAGCCGCTGCCCAGGCCAAGGTGATCGACAGCAAAGCGGAAACGGAACGGCGGAAACTGCTGGCTGATGCCGAAGCCGACCGCATTCGCGTGACAGCGGCCGCCGATGCTGAACGGATGCAGAGTGAGGCGAACATTCTGAAACAAAATCCGCTGCTCATTAACAAGATCGTGGCGGAGCGGCTATCCGACAAACTGCAGATCATGATGGTTCCTGCTGATGGCAAGTTCTTCATGAATGATGTGTTGCGCAGCATGAACATGGGGAACCCGGCCAGCCAGGGCGGGCAACCGGAAGAGCAGAGATAGTTTCCATCCGTATTGAACATCCCCACCCTGCCGCAGAAGCGCGGCAAGGGTGGGGCACCCGGGTTCCGGTGGTGTCCAAACAGTACAGGGCAGGAGGCCGGTCGCATGTGCGAAGCGGTTTATAATTCGGCCATCTCAACAATTCTGAAGCCCGTGATTTCCCCCTTGCGCGCCCTGCCCGGCCTTCGCCATCCGTATCTGCTCGTTGCGCTGGTTGGCCTCGCCATAACCGCCTGCGCGACCGATTGGAACACTCCCGAGCAGCATTTGGCCCGCAAGATCGTCGCCGTGACTGGACCGGGCGCCGTAGCGCTTACGGTAGAGAACCGCTCTTCGCTGGGAAAGCGGGATTTTGACATCATCCAGAACGGCCTGCGCAGCACGCTCGATGGAGTCGGGCTTCGCTTTGTGAAGGCCGACCAGGCCGCCGCCACGGTTACGATCTCGTTATCGGAGAATCCGACATCTTACGTTTGGGTCGCGGATATTCACCAGGGTGCGGGGGAGTCTGCGGTTGTCATGGTTTCGACCGCGCGCCCGGAAGGCTCGGCTGCGGCGCGGGATTCCGTCCCCCTTAGCCTGCGCAAGACTCCGCTGTGGACGCAAGAAGATCCCATCCTCGACGTTGCAGTGCTGGAGGAGGGCTCTTCTCCCACGCGCATTGCGGTCCTTGACCCGGAAAAGGTCTCGCTCTACCACATGCAAGGCGGAGCTTGGCAGCAGGAACAGGTGCTGACCATCGCTCATTCGCGGCCATGGCCGCGGGATTTGCGCGGGCGGCTCGTCCCAGCCCGGGATCACCTGTTCGATGTTTACCTTCCCGGAGTGATTTGTTCCAACACCTCGGCGTTGCCGCTAACGCTGAATTGCCGCGAGAGCGACGACCCTTGGCCCCTGATTGCGGGAACTCTCAATGGGGGATCTTTATCCGTTTTTCCGAGTGCAGGGTTGGCGAGCGGCGCCTCGACGGTTGTACCGCAGATGAAAGCATTCTTTGCTCCGCGGCGCAACTTCTTTACTGGTGCGTTGACTCCAGGTGTAGGCAAGTTCACGACCGGGCCCAAGTTTTACTCCGCCGCGTTGCTGCCCCGCGACAAATACACGCTGTGGCTCTTTGCAGCGGTCGACGGACAGACGCATCTGGTGGACGGCGTGAGCGACCAGGCAGCCAAGCTCGGCTGGGGCAGCGATCTGACCAGCGTGAAGACCGCATGCGGCGCGGGCTGGCAGGTTCTGTCCAGTGCCGCCGGTCGCCCTGAGGACGATCAGACTGACGACGCGGTGCGCGCCTATGAGTTCCCCGATCGCGACCCGGTGGCGGTCAGCGCCGCCCTCGATTTCGCCGGGCCCGTTACCGCTCTGTGGACAGAATCAAAAGGCGACTCGGCAATCGCAGTCGCCAGAAATCGAGAGACCGGGAGTTATGAAGCGTTTCGTCTGGCGATGGCTTGCGGTCAATAGCCTGTTGATGCTGGCGGCGGGCGCCGAAACGCGGCCGCAGTACGGCGGCACGCTGCGCGTGACCATGCAGGCGGCGCCGACGTGGCTTGATCCGGCCGAGAACGCGCAAACCGACTCGTTCGCTCGACGCAACCTTACTCGATTGATCTTCGACACATTGGTTACAACCGACGACGCCGGCCGCGCGCGTGGAGCGCTGGCCGTTTCGTGGCAGGCCTCGCCGACCAATCAGCGCTGGCAGTTTCACCTGCGTCGCGGGGTGAAGTTTCACGACGGCACGGCACTTACCTCCGAGGTCGCGGCCGCTTCCCTGCGCGCGGCCAATCCCACCTGGAATGTGAGTGTCGACGGCGACTCGGTGGTGATCGAGCGCGACATCGCCGATCCGGGAATGCTGGCCGAGTTGGCCTTGCCGCGAAATGCAATCGCAAAGAGAAACTCGGACGGCAATCCCAGCGGAACTGGCCCTTTTCACATCGTGGATTGGCAGCCGGGCAAAAAGCTGATTCTAGCGGCCGAGGAAGGCTACTGGCGGGGGCGTCCGTTTCTCGACGGCATCGAGATCGAGATGGGGAGAAGTTTTCGCGATCAGATGACGGCGCTCGAACTGGGCCGCGCGGATCTCGTTGAGATCGCGCCCGAGCAGGCGCACCGGGTCCCGCTCGATGCGCGCCGGCTGGCGAATTCGGCTCCCATGGAATTGCTGGCTCTGCTCTTCACCCGCGACGTACAGACGCCGGAAGAAAAATCGTTGCGCGAGGCGCTCGCCTGGAGCGTGGAACGCGGATCCATCCGAAGTGTATTGCTGCAGGGCGGGGGACAATCTGCCGCCGCCGTTCTTCCCACCTGGATGAGCGGCTACGGGTTCATCTTTTCTACAGATGCGGATCTGGCACGGGCACGGCGCGCGCGCGAGCAGGTTCGCACGATTCCGACATGGACCGTCGCATATGATAGCGGCGACGCCGTCGCCCGGTTGCTGGCCGAGCGGGTTGCGCTCAACGGCAGGGATGCGGGATTGGCTCTGCAACCAACCTCCGCGTCCACCGCAGATTTGCGGCTGCTGCGAATTCCGCTGGTGTCGGCAGATCCATGGATCGCCCTCGCAGGTGTCGCGTCGGTCGCGGGCGCGCCGATGCCCAAGAATGAAGGCGGCTCGGTCGAGGACCTTTATGCGGCCGAGCAGGCGATGCTCGCGACTCAGCGAATCATTCCGCTATTTCATCTGCCGGTAACATACGCGGCATCGGCCTCGCTTAAGAACTGGACGCTGCGGCCTGACGGAAGCTGGAATCTGGCTGACGCTTGTCTGGGGAACGGCAAACCATGATTTTTCGCCGCAAGCTGCTGGCCGTGTTCGCACTAACCGTATTTCTGTCAGTCGCGGCGGTGGCGGGCCTGGTGCTGGCGGTCACGCGACGTGCATTCGAAAGAAGCGAGGACGAGCGGACGGCCGCACTGGTGTCGCAATTTCAGCGGGAGTTCAATCGCCAGGGCGAAGACATCGCGCGGCGTGTCGAAACTGTTGCCGGCTCCGAGGCAGTCAGCCGAATGGCGATTACGCTCAGTGGCACGGCGGCAGACTCGGCGGGGTACCTGGACCTCGCCAAGTCGATGGCTGACAGCCACCAACTCGACTTCCTCGAACTCGTCGACGAACATGGAACAATCATTTCCTCGGCCGAGTGGCCGGCCAAGTTTGGCTATCCCGTCAGCGGGTTCGAGAATTTTTCATCCTCGAACGGGCAAAGCGCCTTCCTGATGCAGGAGGAATTGCAGGACTCCACGAGTCTTGGCTTATTCGCGGTGCGGGCAACGCATGCTGGGGAGCATCCGGTTTTCGTCATTGGAGGACGTCGGCTGGACCGAAATTTTCTTTCTGCGCTCGACTTGCCCCCTGGCATGCGCGCACTGCTCTACCAAAATCGCCGAGATCATTTCTCCGGGGAGTCGCTGGTGGATCCGTCGGCGCCGGCTAACAGCACTGGCGGAGAGCACGGCGCGGAGAACTTCGCTACGCTAGTAGAGGCAGTGCAGCATTACAACCAGGAGACGACCGGAATTGTGCATTGGTCATCGGACCAGGCAGATGACGAGGTTTTCCACGCGATCCCGCTGCGTGGTGTCGGGAAGGATCATCCGCTTCTGGGGATTTTGTTGATCGGACACTCGCGGCGTTCGTACGTGGAGCTCAAACGACGAATCCGCGATTCCGCGCTCCTGGTGGGCGGCGGGGGAATTGTTCTGGCTATTCTGCTCAGCGGTTGGGCCGCCGCGCGCGTGACCAGACCCGTGGAGCAACTGGCGCGTGCTGCGCACGACGTAGCCGAGGGGAATTGGAGTACGCGGGTGGAGGTGCCTGGCAGCGACGAGCTTTCGCAACTGGCCGAATCGTTCAACCGCATGACCACCGAGTTGCTAACGCAGAAAGAACGCCTGGTGCAGGCCGAAAGAGTCGCGGCGTGGCGCGAGTTGGCGCGCCGCTTGGCCCACGAGTTGAAAAATCCGCTCTTCCCGCTGCAACTCACGGTAGAAAATCTGGTTCGGGCGCGGGAGCAGAGCCCGCAGCAATTTGACGAGGTCTTCCGCGAGAGTTCGCAAACGCTGCTGGCGGAGATCTCGAACCTGAAAGCAATCATCGGCCGCTTCAGCGAATTTTCCAAAATGCCGCACCCGCAGTTGCAACTGGTGCAGGTGAACGAAATTCTGCGGGGCGTGGCGCAATTGTTTCAGGCGCAACTGCAGGCGCCGGGACGCGAGCCGATAGAATGCAAGCTTGAGTTGGAGGAGGGACTCGACCCAATTGCCGCGGATCCGGAATTGCTGCATCGCGCTCTCTCGAACCTGGTGCTCAATGCGATGGACGCGATGCCCAATGGTGGGACGCTGACTCTCCTCAGCCGACGCCACGATGGAAGGGTGATCATGGAAGTGGCCGACACCGGCTCGGGTCTGACGCGCGAAGAGTGCGAACGAATTTTCACTCCGTATTACACAAGTAAACAGCACGGAACGGGCCTAGGGCTAGCCATTGTGCAATCGGTGGTCAGCGACCATGGCGGGAGAATCAGCGTACGCAGCGAACCACCACGGGGCACGATTTTCGTCATCGAGTTGCCCGACAATCCTGAGATGCGACAGAAAGCGGCCGCCAAAACGCCCGAGAACGCAGCCCAGTTGCGGCAATAACGAAAGGAGGACGGTTGCCTCGCAAAGCACACTTGCTGATCGTCGACGATGAAGCCAATACTCTGGCCTCGCTTTCTCGCGCCTTCCGCCTGGCCGGGCACGAGGCCACGGTGTCCGACAACGCGGCGAAGGCCCTGGATCTGGCCAAAGCGCAGAGCTTCGACTTGATTCTTTCCGACGTGGTGATGCCCGGAAAAGACGGCCTGACGCTTCTCGAAGAACTCAAGCAGCACGGCGTGGCGGCGCCGGTGGTCATGATGTCGGGACAGGCGCATATCGAGATGGCGGTGCGGGCGACGCGTCTGGGAGCGCTCGATTTTCTGGAAAAGCCGATTTCCACCGACAAATTGCTGCTCACAGTGGAGAACGCCCTCAAGCTGCAGCGTCTGGAAAGCGAAAACCAGCAATTGCGGCAGCGCCTGGGCAAACACGAAATTGTTTGGAAGGGTGAAGCCATGCGGCGACTGATGGCGCAGCTGGAGCGTGTGGCTGCGAGCGAGTCGCGCGTGTGCATCCTGGGGGAGACGGGCACGGGCAAAGAACTAGTGGCGCGAACCATCCACGAGCGAAGCGCGCGATCGGCCGGCCCTTTCGTGACGCTGAATTGCGCAGCGGTGCCCGCGGAGTTGATCGAGTCCGAGCTGTTCGGTCATGAGAAAGGATCGTTTACGGGTGCTTCCGGGCGCCATATCGGCAAATTTGAGCAGGCCGATCAAGGAACGATCTTTCTGGACGAAATCGGCGACATGCCCCTGAGCATGCAGGCGAAACTCCTGCGTGTGCTCGAAGAAGGAGAAGTCGAACGCATCGGCGGCGATAAGTCGATTGCGGTGAACGTTCGCGTTGTGGTCGCGACGCACAGGGATCTGGAAGCGCGAGTCCGCGAAGAGAAATTCCGGCAGGATCTGTTCCATCGCATCTACGTTTTTCCGATCGCGCTCCCGCCCCTGCGCGACCGATGTGAGGACATTCCAGCACTCGTCGATCAGTTCTCCAAGCAGGTATGCGCGCAGAATGCATGGAAGCCGGTTCCATTCACCGCAGAAGCGATGCAGGCTTTGCAGGAGCACGCATGGCCGGGTAACGTTCGCGAACTGCGCAACATGGTCGAGCGGCTCATGTTGCTTGCGACCGACGCTCGGGTTGACCTGGTAACGGTGCAAATGGCTCTGCCAAAGACTTCGGCGGGAACTGCGTCGTCGGCAACCTCTCTCGGCTCCGGCCCGCTCGCCAACCGCGTTGAGTCATTTGAGCGAGAAGCGATTCTGGCTGAACTGAAGCGCACTCACCAGAACATGAGCCTGACTGCAAAAGCTCTTGGCCTCGAGCGAAGTCACCTGTATAAGAAGGCGGAGCAACTCGGAATTGACCTGCGCGCGCTGCGCCGCGAGCAAAGCGTGCAGGATTGACCTAGATTCATTTCTGGGTACGCTCCGGAGAGCATCTTGGCGAAAATAGCCTCCACCGCAATCTGTATCATCGGCCTCATCTTCTGTTTCTCCCCGCTCTCGGCACGCGCCAGTGAGCCGCCCTCGCCGCCCACATATGGCGTTCGTATGGAGCAGGCCTGGATTCCGATGGGAGACGGAGTACGCCTGGCGGCAACTCTGTACATGCCGGACGGTGCAAAGCGGGACGAAAAGTTCCCTGCCCTCCTCGAGTATCTGCCGTATCGCAAGGATGATGGAACCGCGGCCGGCGACTACCCGAAGCACTCCTACTTCGCACACCGTGGATACGTCAGCGTTCGAGTTGATATTCGAGGGTTCGGTGCCAGCGAAGGGGTTCCGCCAGAGCGCGAGTATTCCGAGCGGGAGCAAGAGGACGGCGAACAGGTCATCGCGTGGCTGACACACCAGTCGTGGTCGAATGGAAATGTAGGGATGTTCGGGATCTCCTGGGGCGGATTCACAGCGTTGCAGATGGCAATGCGGCATGCGCCAGGTCTGAAGGCGATCCTGGCGGTTGATGCCACGGCGGAACTGTTTCACGACGACGTTCACTACGTCGACGGCATGGCTCACATTGATGAATTTGAATTGAACATGGACATGGCTGAGGGTTGGGTCGGCGCCCCCGACTATTCGCTGGACGAGAGAGTCCTCGGTCCTCGGTTCGATTCCCCGCCATGGTCGCTCCTCTATCTGAAACGCCAGCACGACGGACCGTTCTGGCGCGAACGCGTGCGGCCGCTGCGTGAGATCACGACTCCAAGTTTTCTGATCGGCGGACTGCTCGACGGCTACCGCGATAATGTTCCCGACATGCTCCTGCAGTCGAAAGCTCCGCTCAAGGCCATCGTAGGCCCGTGGAACCATACGTTCCCGAATGATGCGGTACCGGGTCCGCAGATCGAATGGCGCGACCAGGCAGTGCGCTGGTTCGACTACTGGCTCAAAGGACAGGACACTGGAGTGCTTCAGGACCCGCGCCTCATCATTTACGTGCAGCACTGGCATCCGCCCGATCTGAATTTGCAGACTGTGCCGGGTGAATGGCGGCGCGAAGACGTTTGGCCACCGAAGGACGTGAAGAACACGACTCTCTTCCTGCAACCGACTCACGGACTCGCCGACTCGGTTGCGCCCGAGGCCACACATCAGTTGAAGTATGTTCCTACGATCGGGGTCGAGGCCGGCTTCTGGTGGGGGGAACTGTTGAGCGATCCGCGGCCAGTCGATGCGTTCAGTCTGATTTATGATTCCCCGCCGCTCACAAGAGATATTGCGATTCTCGGGCGTCCGCATGCTTTGCTCGAGGCCTCGGCTACGGCACCGTTGGCGGATTGGTTCGCGCGCCTCTCCGACGTTGCTCCCGACGGCACGGTCACGCAAATCTCCGGCGCCGGAATCAACGGAGCACACCGCGAATCGATGAGCGATCCCCGTGATCTGGAGCCCGGGAAGGTCTATCCCTTCGACATCGAGATGCACCTGACGTCGTGGGTGTTTCCCAAGGGCCACCGTATTCGCGTCGCAATCTCCAATGCCCTGTGGCCGATGGTCATTCCGACGCCTTACTCGATGACAACATCCCTCGAACTTGGCGGCAGCAGCGGGTCTCGGCTATTGTTGCCCATAGTGCCGTTGCATGGAGCGCCCGCTCCGGACTTTTCTCCGCCTCAACCCTCCGAACACCGGACCGACATCAAGAACGAAGGCTTCCCCTGGCCCGGAGAGTGGACCGCGGAACGAGACGAAGCCCGTCAGAAAACAACCGTGCACTGGAAGGGCAAAGATGGTTATGTTTATCCTTGGGGCACGGAAGATGATTTTGAAAATCTGACCTATGAAGGGGATGACGTGCATCCCGAAATGTGCTCTGTGCGGGGGGAGGCCGAGAGCATCTTTGCGCTGAAGGGGCGGACTCTGGTGTGGCGCGGACATCTTCTGGTAACCACGGATCAGAAGAATTTCTATTACAAATACACGCGCGAGTTGCTGAAGGACGGGCAGATGCTCAAGTCGAAAACCTGGCAGGAGACGATTCCGAGGGACCATCAGTAAGCCAACGAATTCGTGCCTCGGGCGAGAAGACGCAGCCAGCTAAGTCTCTGGGATTAGTCAGTGCTTGTATGTCTTCCCGGCTTTCATCACGAACTGGACATTTTCCAGGAGCCTGATATCGGCCAGCGGATCGCCGGAGACGGCGATGATGTCCGCGGATGTGCCGGGCTTGATGGAACCGATCTCGTTGGCGTGACCGAGCAGGTCGGCGGCGTTGCTGGTCGCGGCTTGAATGGCCTGCATCGGCGTCATTCCATACTTCACCATAAAGGCAAACTGCTTTCCGCTGGTGCCGTACGCGCACACACCGGCGTCGGTTCCGAATGACATTTTCACTCCCGCTGCCACTGCCTTGCGGAAGTTGTCCCGCTGGATCCGCCCAAGTTCGGCATCGTGTTCCAGGAAATCCTGCGGGACCGTGCCTCTTTTTCCATCCTCCTCAATGCACTCCTCGTCGTAGATATCCATATCGAGGTAGGTGCCGTGCTGCTTCGCGAGGGCGATGCCTTCGTCTTCGATCATAGTTGCGTGCTCGACCGACACGACTCCGGCGCGAATCGCATTCTTGATTCCTTCCGGTGAGTGTGCGTGCGCCTCGACCCTGAGCCCAAAGTGGCTCGCCTCGTCGACGGCAGCTTGCAGTTCTTCTGGCGTGAACTCCTGTGACTTGGGATTGCTTCCGTGCGTCAGCACCGCGCCGCTGGAAAGAACCTTGATGTGATCGACGCCATCGTGTGCTAGCTGACGAACAACTTTGCGCACTTCCCACGGGCTGTTTGCTTCGCCGTAGTGAAGATCCCAGGGAAGCTGAATATCCGGAGCAAGTCCGGTCAAGGCCCCTGCGCCGCCGGAGATGGTGACGTACGCCCCCGCAACGAACATGTGCGGGCCAACGATGTCGCCCCGGTTGATGGCGTCGCGGAGTGCGATGTCGCCGAGTGCCCGATAGGTACCGACGTCGCGCACCGTCGTGAAACCCGACTCCAGCATCGCACGAGCATTCGGCACTGACTCGAGCGCAATCTGCGTAGCTGTCTTTTTGAATTGCGCAATGGGGTCACCCGTTCGGGCCCCGTCGGCGAGGTGGGTGTGGCAATCAATTAGACCGGGCAGAACGGTCATCTTACTGCGATCAACGACCACCGCATTGGACGGAATTGCCAGACCCTTGCCGATTTTTTCGATCTTCGAGTCGTGAATGAGGATGATCTGGTCGGAAAAGACTGCCCCCGAATCCGGGTCGATGAGTTTCCCGGCGCGGATCGCAGTCTCTTGAGCGGGTGCCACGGAGGCTAAAAGCAGCATGCGGCGATGAGATTTAGAGGGAATTTCACAATGACCTTTTCCAGAGCGAAAAGAAGTGCTAGTCTGCGGCGGCAATCGACACTGCCGGAATTCCCTTCAAGTCGGCGGCCAGCAGGCGGTGGAACAGTTGCTCTCCGGCTTCGCGGCGCACCGAAAGACGGCCCGCGCCATAGGCTCGAGATTTCAAACCGCGCTGTACATCTTCACAAATTCCAAGATCTTCGTCCTGCACGCGGTTGCCGACATTAACCGACTCCGCGTTGTATTCACGGCGGCGTTCGCTTACGTCGCTGAAATAGAAATCAAAAATCACCGTGCAGTGATCGGCGTCGACGGGGATCACGTAGTTCGTGTCCATGTATCCCTCGTAGCAGTTGATCATGAGATTGGGATACTGCCAGAAATACCGGGCGCGGTCGCCTTTGCGCGTGGCGCCGGTGGCCGCGTCCTCGTCGGACGCAACCATGGGGCTTGACTGCAGGCAATAGCGATCTTCGTTTTCGATGGTGTACTGCTTGTAGTCGAGGACGGAACTCAACCCCTTGTGGAGATGAGGTACGTGATAGCCGCCGTCAAGATAGTTGTCGACGAAGACCTTCCAATTGCAGTGGATATCGTAGGTCCGGCGGTCGAAATAGTGGAGTTTGCGAAGGCTCAGGGGCTCCATGCGCCTCACTAGTCCGCCGAGGAACTCCTGCAGAGGCGAGGCCTGGGTATCAAGGTTCACGAATACGAAGCACTCCCAGGTCTCGACCCGAGCGGGAACCAGGCCATTCTGGCCGCGGTCGAAATTTTGCACGCCCTCGAACTCAGGCATACCCTTGAGCGAGCCGTCGAGCCCATATTTCCACCCGTGATACGGGCACTGCAAGATTGAGGCTTGGCCGCACGACTGGGTCACAACCGCGGCAGCGTGGTGACGGCACACATTGTAAAAAGCTCGCAGGACTTGGTCGCTGCCGCGCACGACCACGATCGGTTCGCCCGCGAGCCGGACGGTCGCGAAGTCTCCAGCAGCTTGCACTTGATCGGTGCGAGCAACTAGCTGCCAGGTCTTGCTGAACACGTTGAGCCGCTCAAGTTCTGCGATCCGCGGATCGACATACCAGGAAGCGGGAATTGTTGAAGCTTGGGCCAGAGGAGCGCGATCGTCGTAGCTGGAGAGAATTTGTTCGATAGAGGTTTGCATGTGTGAGTTCCCAAACCGACAAGTGAAATCAGGCAGCGAGTAATGGCAGCACCGGCGCCACAGGCATTCTAGCGGCGAGCATAGTCTCGGCCAGCTTGAGGCAGGCTATGGGCACTGGCGGCCCCGATCGCTCGCTCCATTACGGCGAGAAACTGTTGAATTCTGGCCTCTTTCTTCTCGGCCGTTTCGCCTTGCCTCCGGAACAGACCGGGATCTAGTTCGGCGGTGAGCAGCGCATCCTGAAACCGCTCCATCATCCAGTCGAGGATGGAAACGATCATCTCGATGTCCATGTCCTTGCGCAGTTCATGCCGCTCCAGGCCGAAGCGGACGAAGCTCACCGTGCCGTAAGGGTCCTCCTCAATCAGAAAGCGGTTGATCTCGCGTTTCAGCACGAGGTCGGTGCCATAGTTGCCGAGGAGCGAGATGCGATATGGGATCCAGTCATCATGCAAGAGGTGTTCGGTGCGCACCAGCCAGTACCGGAGCACATCGAAGAACCCCTTCAGTCGGACCTCCGAGGGCGCGTCCAGATATTTGGCGAAGGAGCGCACGGCGCGTTTGTATACCTCGAAGAAGAGGCCGTCCTTGCTGCCGAAGTGTTGAAAGATCGATCCCTTGGCGATTCCCACCGCGGTCGCGATGTCGCCGACCCGCGCGGAGTGATAGCCGTGTTCCGCAAAGTGCAGCGTGGCCGCCTCGATAATGCGCGCGCGCTTCGCTTCGGAACGAGGACGGAGTGGGGGCTGCCGCTGGTAAAGCGGAGGTGCAACTCGGTTGCTTGCGATCCCGGGCATAGAGTGACTCTAAGTCACGAAAGCATAGCGCACGCTCGTATCGATTTCAACTTCATTTTTGCTGCCAATTGGGATAATGTTATGCGGCTGTGGGATGAGATTCGTGACTTCCAGTCAATCGAAGGGTAAGCCCTCAGGCGCTGTGTATGACGCTATCGTCATTGGCGCCGGCCACAACGGACTGACCGCCGCCGCGTATCTAGCGCGTGCCGGTCTATCCACTCTAGTACTCGAACGCCGAGACATTGTGGGCGGATGTTGTGTGACCGAAGAGATTGCTCCCGGCTGTCGTGTCTCGACCACCTCCTATGTTGCAAGCATGCTCCGGCCGGAAGTGATCTCGGATCTGCGACTGGCGGACCAGGGCTTGCGCATGATTCCCTGCGATCCGGCGATTCAGGTTCCCTTCCCCGACGGTCAAGTCGTTCCTTGGTGGGTCGACCGCGGTCGGGCGCAACAGGAATTTTCGAAGATTTCCGCAAAAGATGCATCGCGCTTTGTGCAAGTCGACGATCAGCTGAAAAAGCTGGCACGCTACTTGCAACCGTTTTTCATGGAACCACCGCCTGAGATCGACACGTCGACGATGAAGGGTTGGGCCGACATGTTCCGTGTCGGCAAACGGTTTCGCGGTATTTCGAGCGCGCAGATTTCTCAACTCGTTTCCTTTCTGACCGGCAGCCTCGGGGAGTTTCTCGACCACAACTACGAGTCCGAGAAAATCAAGACCATGTTTCTGGCCAACAATGTGTACGGCAAACATGGGGGACCGTATCAACCAGGAACTGCGATCGGACTCCTCTTCCATCTGCTGAGCGGCGGAGACCACGAACTGCAAGGGTTTTGTGGACACGTGATGGGTGGCATGGGATCGATCACGCAGGCTCTCGCCGCGGCGGGAAAAAAGTTGGGCGTGGAAATTCTTACTTCCGCATCCGTCGCTCGCGTGGAAGTACGCGATGGCCGGGCGCGTAGCGTCATCCTCGAAGACGGCATGGAACTTCGCGCCCGCATGGTGCTTTCCAATGCTGATCCCAAGCGCACATTTCTGAAACTCGTGGATACGAAAGAGTTGCCGGAAGATTTCCTATTCGCAGTCCGCGCGATCAAAATGGCCGGCCCCTGCGCTAAGGTGAATATTGTGCTTGCGGAGGAACCCATGTTCGAGGGAACTTCGCTGCAGGCGACCGCGCTGGAGCGCACCTTCTACACGCTGGTTCCTTCGCTCGAATTTGCGGAGCGCTGCTACGACATCGCCAAGTTCGGTGAAATCCCCGAGCAATTATGGGTGGATTGCGTCGTGTCCTCGAACGCCGATGATTCACTGGCTCCTCCGGGCAAGCACATCCTGACCTGCTTTGTGCAATACGTGCCCTACCACCTGCGCGAGGGCAATTGGGACGAAAAGCGCGAACTGCTCGGCGACCGCGTGGTCAAAAAGATTGCCGAACACGCGCCCAACGTGCCCGGCGCCATCGTCGCGCGGCAGGTGCTGACTCCGCTTGACCTTGAGCGCACGTATGGCTTGACAGAAGGAAACATTTTTCACGGAGACCTGCGCCTGGAGCAGCTCTTCTTTATGCGTCCCGTGCCAGGATGGTCGCAGTACCGCACTCCGATTGCCGGTTTGTACCTGTGCGGCGCGGGGGCGCATCCGGGAGGCGGAGTGACTGGAGCACCCGGGCGCAATGCCGCGCATCAGGCCCTTCGCGACTGGAAGAAGGGTCGATTACAGGAGGCGGCCGCGTGACCACCGGGAACGGAAATTCCAATTCGCGATTGAACACGGCCGACATCGTGATCGCGGGTGCCGGCGTAATGGGCGCGTCGATCGCCTTTCACCTCGCCCGGCGTAAGGCGGGAAAGATTGTGGTGATCGATAAAGATCACGTCGGGCGCGGTGCGAGTGGGCGATCCTCCGCGCTGATCCGCATGCATTACAGTTTTCCGCCGGAGTTGCGGCTGGCGGTCATCAGCCTGCATATGTTTCAGAACTGGCGGGAGATCGTGGGGCAACCCGGCGACTTTCACAAGACCGGATTCGTACGCATCGTACATCCTCAGGAAACCGACCGACTCCAGCGGAATGTGAATATGCAACGGTCCCTCGGCGCACAAGTCGAACTTGTCGACCGGACTCAACTGCACGAACTCGAGCCGGACTGGAAGGTCGACGAAGTGGAACTCGCCGCCTATGAGCCAGACTCCGGATACGGCGACGGTGCCGCGGTGGCGGGAGAGTTTCTAGGAGCCGCCCGCGACCTGGGCGTTCACTATCTTTCGCGCACTCAGGCCACCGAATTCATGGTTGAGGCCGGGCGGGTTCGCGGAGTGACGGCCAACCACGGCACCATCACAGCGCCCGTCGTCATCTCCGCCACTGGACCGTGGACGAGGCCGCTGTTTGCAGCGGTCGGATGCGACCTTCCCATCGAGTGCGAGTTCCACCAAGTAGCGATTCTACGAAACGCGGCTGGCATGCGAGGCGGACGCTCGGCCTGTATTGATTCAGTTTCGGCCACGTATTTTCGCTCCGATGCGCATGACAAGTTTCTGGTGGGAGATTTCTACGGAAAGCGCCCTGTCGATCCAGATGATTTTCCGCAGCGGGCTTCCGACGAGTCTCTGGAAGAAATCATCGAGCGCGCTTACCGCCGCATTCCGAAACTGGCCGGTGCGGAAGTCATGCGCGGCGTTACCGGCGTGTATGACATGACGCCTGACTCGCGACCTCTGCTCGGCGAAATTCCCGGGATAGCCGGGCTGTATGTATGCGCGGGTTTTTCGGGAATGGGGTTCAAGATTTCTCCGGCGATTGGGCTGGTCATGAGCGAACTGGTAGTCGATGGCCGAGCAAAGACCGTGGACATTCAAGCATTTCGGACGGACCGCTTTGCGCTCGACCAGCCGATCAAAGCGGAATACGAATACGTAAACGATTAGTAACTCTCAGGAGCTGATATGGAAAAGAAGGGCATTCTCGAACGTTTGCAGGAAGGGCCGGTGCTTGGCGATGGGGGCTATCTTCTGGAACTGGAAAAGCGTGGATGGGTGCGCGCTGGCCCGTTTACGCCCGAGGTTGCGCTGACGTATCCGAATGCGCTCCGGGAACTGCATGTTGAGTTTCGCGAGGCGGGCGCCGAAGTCCTGCAAGCTCTCACGTTCTACGCCAGTCGCGACAAACTGGCGACGGTTGGACTGCAGGACCGACTTGAGGATCTCAACCGGGCCGCAGTCAGGGTGGCGCGGGAGGTCGCGGGCGATCGCTGCCTGGTCGCCGGAAATCTAAGCCTGACGTGGATGTACGAACCAGGAAGTCCATCGGCCGCCGATCGTGTTCGCGCGACCTTTGACGAACAACTCGCGGTCCAAGTGGACGAGGGCGTCGACTTCATCATCGGAGAAACCTTTTCCTGGCTGGGCGAAGCGCTTATCGCCGTGGAGCGCGCCAAGCAAACGAGATTGCCTGTGATGGTCACGATTTGCTTCGAGAACAAGGACGAGACCGCAGAGAGAAAAAATGCCGCCGACGCGGCCAAGGCCCTGTTCGATGCGGGGGCCGACATCGTTGGCATGAATTGTCTCCGTCCGCCGACGCACATTCTTGGCCCGATGGAACAGATGCGGAAGGCTGTGTCCGGATTCCTGGCCTGCCAGCCGGTCGCCTATCGCACACCGAAAGAAAAGCCGGACTTCACCAGTCTTCCGGAATTTCCCTATGCGCTCGATCCTCTGCAACTCACGCGCAAGGAGATGGCGGACTATGCGGTGCAAGCGCGCGAACTCGGCGTCAACTTTATTGGTGCATGCTGCGGCACAGTCGCGATGCACATCCGGGAGATGGCTCGCGTTCTAGGCAAGCTGCCTGAGGATTCCCGTCCGTGGAAGAAAAGCGGCGACAAGCCGATGTCGGCCTACGAATACTACGACCATGACAATGTGCAGGCCGCAACGACCGAATAATCCCTTCGCTGCAGCAGAACAAAGCGGGCATGGTTCGGACCAGGCCCGCACTCTTCTTATCGACTCTAGCCGGCCTTTCGCGCACTTGGTTCTTCTGCATGCACAAGCGGCATATCAACAAGATGCTCGCTGAGAAACCATACCTGCAGTTCGTTACGGCGCAGCACATCGCTCACCGCCGTATCGTTGGTGCCGTCGTCGCCGAGTTCGGAGGCGCGGCGCGCCAGTTGCCGACAATTTCCGATGATGATCTGGTGCGCGTCGAGCAGGCGGGAAATCTGAACTGGCACTTCTTCCCTGCCGCGCGGGGGACGCTCGATCCGCGTGTTCTCGGCAACATCCGCCGCCATGGCGATTGAGATTCCACCCAGCAGTTGGATACGTTCGGCAATGGTGTCGACGATCTCCGCCTGCTCTTCATAATGTTTGTCAAACAGCAGGTGCAACTGATAGAACGTCGGCCCAGCGACCTGCCAGTGCGACTTTTTGTAGAGGTCGCGCAAGGTTATAGTATCGGCAAGCAAGAGATTCAATTGCTCGGTCATTTCCTGGCGTACAGGCTCTTCGAGTTCTAGCGGCAGAGCATGCAACACCTTGCCGTAATCTTGGATCTCTCGGGCGTGCTGGTGAATCCGCGGTTGCGAGTTGAGGGTGGCTTGATGCTTAGCGGAAACGTCCTTCCTGGGCATGACGACCTCCTTTAGTTCTGCGGATGATGAACGCTAACATGGGGCAATCCAGGGGCGCAAACCACTCCAGCTTAGATACCGTAGGCCACCAAAGGATGCCGCATCTCTGCGTGTCGCATCGTACTTCACGCCTCCAGATCTAGAAGGGTTCTGACTTAGTTGGCGGGGCTGCGCTGGACGGAAGAAACGTGTCACGCGGTGAATGGCGCAGCCGCGCGCGCGAACCGCGTTCGGACCGATTCGCATCACGCCACCGTTTGACGGCACTCCGCACCATTGTTATCATCTTCATGCGGGGTGGAGCAGTCTGGTAGCTCGTTGGGCTCATAACCCAAAGGTCGGTGGTTCAAATCCACCCCCCGCAACCAAACTCATTGAATCGTAACGGCTTGCTGATTCGACTCGGCGGGCCGTTCTTGCGTCTGGGAAAGATTTGGGAAAGGAATCACTTTTCCCTGCTCCTTCTCCGGCCATCCGGTTCCAAAAAGCTCACCTAACTTTTCTGCTGTGGCGCGTTCGTCCTTCGCGAAGACATGCGTGTATCCATCCGTCACGCTGTTTCCGCTGTGGCCGAGACGCTGCCTACGAATCTGTCGCGGAGTTCCCAACGAGTCCAGCGCCGTCGCGTTCGTGTGCCGGAAAGAGTGCACGCCTAAGCTGGCTGCCCGCTTCTCGCTCCGCGTCGCTTCGTCGATGGTGCGGTCCTTACCGACAATCTTGGCAAGGACCTTGAGGTCGACCTTCGGGATTTCTAATCGGTCGAGTAGTTTGTTCAGTTTCCTAACGAGGATGTTGCTGGCGTCCCACGGTTTACCTGCAGAGGTCTGGAATAGAAAGCCGTCGGACCGCCCGGCCAGATATTCCTTCAGCGCCATGCCGAGGAGCGAAGAAAGGCAGAGGCAGCGATTTCCCGCCTCCGTCTTCGGAGCATCCTCCGTCCCGTTCCATAGCGCCTTGCTGATTTCGACGTACAACTCGTCGAGGTTCACGTCGGCCACGCGGAGCGCAATCAGTTCGCCGACTCGCGCTCCGGTCTCGGCGGCGAGCCAGAAGAACACGCGCTCGGCTCCGCTACTGTTCGCGAGAATGCGTTTCACTTCTTCGACGCTGTAGCATCTCATTCTGAGCTTACGCGCCTTCGGAAGTTCGACTCGAAGCTCCCCCGCGACATACTTCCACGCGAGCGCAGAGTTCCACATGATGCGGAGGGTCGTCCAAACGTTCTTTACCGACTTCGCGCTCATCTTGCGCGAAAGCCGATTGAGGAACGCCTGTACTCGCTCCGAATCTATGTCACCCATCGCCAGTTTTCCGAACTCCGGCGAGAGTGCGGTATTGAGGTGACTCTTTACCGCTGCGACTGTGGATGCCTTCTTGTGAATCAGGACCTCTTGCTCCCAGCGGGCTGCGAAAATCGAAAACAGCGTCGCAGCCTTTCCCATCTGCTGAACCTTCACAGCGCGGGGCTGATAATTGTTTGCCCTGTCTGCGTACGTTTGGAGGGCTCGCCTCGCGAGAGGTTTCGTGAGTTGATTCTGTCCCGAACCCGCTTCACCGAGGCGTACGTTCCGCTGAACGCGGACGGGACCGGCTTCGGTCTCGACCGTCTCAACGAATCGTCCCCACCATGCGTCCGGTAGTTTCTTGCTCTTGCGTAAGTACACGGTTCCTGCTTGCCATCTCCTGCGTGCCAAGGATATTTCCCCTTCCTTGGCCCGTTGATGATTCTGCGCGGGTGCAAGCGTACCGTGGTTGGTGGTTTCGGGTAAAGCTGGGGCCGTGGACACGTCGAACACTCCGAAAAACAAGGTTCGACCGGTGGGCGGCGTTCCTGATGGAGCGCACGCCCACACGTTTCCTGTTGGAGGAACTTGAAAATGGGGAAATCAGGGGAAACGGATTTCGGTCGGATGCCTTGCGGCATCGACTTGGCACGGCCGTGTTACGGCGCTAACCGGGCATCAGGTAGTTAGCCGCCAACTGCAGTTTCCGAATGAGATACCGCACATCTTTTGGCAAGCGACGGGTCTTCTGACGCCAGCGTTTGCTGTAGAGAACCGATACGGTCGGGTTCAGGTGTTCTTTTAGAAGACGCCCCTTGAGACGCCGACGGAATAGAGTGGTACCCCACGGCGTGCGCGTGTTTTCCAGCGGCACGTAGACGGGAAGGCGGGCGTCAAACGAATGCACGCCGAAAAACTCAGCGAGTACCTGCTTCTCCCTTTCAAGGAGTTGCCCCAATGCCGCTTTGAAGGCTGCTTTCTCCTCGACGGTTCGCACCTTGCGGCCGACCAACCGCTCGGCCAGCGTCCTCGTTGGCTTTCTCCCTCCACTTTTACCGTTCTCTTTAGCTGCCGCGACTTTGGCTTTGGACCGCGACCGACCGCCAACCTTCCCAGCGTCGGACGCCCGCTCTCGTTCCACTGCGTTGAATGTTCCGCCCGGCGCGTAGGCCATATTTCCCAAGTATAACACGCTTCGGTTAGCTTCAATAATTTAGCTAACCCAAGCGAGTGCGGTCGGCCTGAGTCGCGCGATTGCCGAGTTTGCCAATCGTCGAGTAACAGGTTGCTGCTTTAGTAGCGGGGTGCGGAACTTTGCCCAGAAGAGGGTTGGCTACCCGTAACGCGGGAACGGTCATAGTGGACCGGACACGGGACCAAAGGCGGACTTGGCGGCTCGCCTGAAGCACCATCAAGAGTTCAGTAACACAATCTTCCATAGAGCCGCCAGCCTTGGAATCCCACGACCCGCCGGTCAACCAATCGGCGGGTCGCGGTCCTTTAGGACGGATTCCAATGGCTTCCCCACAATTTGATTTCAAGGCGCTAAAGCGAACGATGGGCTTCGCTCCGGTCACGCAACGCACAGGCAAGGAACTGAAGGCGTGCGAGCTTATGCGCTGTCCTTTTCCCTCCCATGAGGACAGTACACCCAGCTTTGGTCCGTACATCGACGACGACGGCCTACCCCGATGGAAATGCTTCGGGTGTGGTTGGGAAGGTGATGCCATCGACTTCATCGAAAAGGCAGACGGAATAACGAAGTCCGAAGCCATTCAGAAAATGTACACTGGCGCACCAGCGCCAGCACTCCCACCAGCGAAGGAAGACCCGGTCAACTTTCCCTACACGGCAGACCAAATCGCGGTCGCCGAACACGCTCTCTTACATAACAAGGTCGCCCAGCAGTTCCTCGCTAGTCGGGGAATCTCTCTTGAGACAGCGAAGGCCCTCCACATCGGATACGAAAATGGTCGAGTGCTGGTGCCCACCTTTGTAGACGGAGAACTGGTAGCGGTCAAGCTGCGCCTGCTTAGGCCGCCAGATGAGCGTAGCCCCAAGTGGCTGAAATATCGTCGGGACAAAAAAGTGTACTGGCTCTTTAACAGGACTGCGACTGGACTTGCGGACGAGGTGTGGATAACCGAATCCGAACTGGATGCAGCGCTGCTGGTCTCACGTGGGATGGCTGCTGTCAGCGTCGACTCGTCCAGTCACCGTCTCACCCCGACGGATACTGAACTGCTGAAGACCGCCAAGCGCGTGATTGTCGCTACGGATGCGGACGCGGCAGGGGAGAAGTGCGCCGAGTCGCTGATAAAAACCCTCGGTGCGGGGAAGTGCCTGCGGGTCTTGCCGCAGGGCGTTAAGGACTTCGGCGAGCTATATGCCGAGTCGCCGGGAAAGTTCGAGCAGAGACTGAAGTCGCTGGTGCGATTTGCCGAGGTTATGCGCCCGGATTTCACGTGGGAGAGCCTGCTTACCGAGGACGAGATAGTTAACGAGCAGGGACTCGAACTGAAGTACGCGGTGGACAAGCTAATCCCACTCCAGCGCCTGACCATGTTCTTCGGACCGGAGAAGAGCTGCAAGTCACTACTGGCTTTTTACATCGGGAAGTGCGTGGCGAACGGCGTGAGCGTCCTCGATAACTTCGCGGTCCAGCACATGCCGTGCCTGTACCTCGATGCCGAGGACGGAATCATCGGGGAATACATCGGCTGGCTGCAGAAGGTGGGACCAGAGCTGGTCCGGTTCAGGACCCTGAAGACCGGACTGCCAGCACTCGATGACGAGCACCTGCTGAACGTCTGTCGGAAGAACAAGCCACTGCTGATAGTGGACTCGCTGCACAAGTTCCTAGGGGACGGTACCGGCGATAAGACGAACCCTTGGCGGTCAAGTGACATCGAACCGGTCCTGCAGAAGCTGCGCCTGCTAACCCTCGCCGGAGCCACGGTCATAATCATCCACCACGCCACGAAGGCAGACCCGGAAAAGTATCGGGACTCGTCCGCTATCGGCGCGGGATGCGATTTCATGTTCGCCGTGGTGGGCGAGGAGCAGGACGCGCAGGGCGTCAAGCGGGTTCGCATGATGGGCAAGCCGAGCCGAGGCGCGCAGCCCCCGTCCCTGAACCTTATCGCCTTTCCTGCCCTGATAGACCTCGGGAAGTTCACGCTGGAATCTGACCCGCCCAAGACGCCGATGGACCGAGTAGTGGCGTTCGTGGCTGCTCAGCCCGAGCCGAAGACCAAAACGTGGATTGGCGAGAACATGAAAGGGATGCGAGCCGCTACAACCAGAGAACTGCTGGAAGAAGCGGTCGGTAAAGGCCGTCTGACCAAAACGAAGGAAGGCAAATTTTGGGGCAAAACGGACCAGTCCCGAGGCGGGACTTATGCTCCTGCGCTTTTACAGCAGTCCGAGGCCGGACTGATGACGGACAGAACGATGAATGGAGATTTCTTTGATGTACCAAATTAACGAGTTACCGGCAGTCCCGAACGGGACTGATGTGGGACTGTTTTCCCTTCTTATTCCAGCAGTCCCGTCCCCACACACTAGTGTGGGACGGGTGCGGAATGGGACGGCAAAAAGGGTCTGCGTGCGAGGTCAGGGGACCACGACTTCACAAAAATGAACAAGAATCCGATTAAGTTCTCGATGCACCTCCCGATGGACGTCGACCTCGGGGACATCGACTGGTCTCCCACCGTCCAGAAAACGGATGTAACACGTACGGGAAAAGATAGATATGGCAGAGCCGATTCATTTTGCGGAGAGCGCCCGCGAGGTCAAACGTCAAGAGGAACGGTTGGGCGGTGATAAGCCCCAGCCAACGCCATCGTCGGAGCCTGTCGTCCGTACGGACGAGGACTGTATCCCTGCGCGGTTCCGCTGGCGGAAACCGCCTCGTAGGCGAAGGAGAACGTAATGCAATGCGACGGTAAGCACCAGCACGCAACCGAACGCGCGGCCCTGAACGAGTTGAAACGCTTTCGGCGAAACCGGCATCAAGAGACCGGGCTAAAGGACATGAACGCCTATCTCTGCCCACGATGCCACTTCTGGCACATCGGCCACGACACTGATGGCAGAAAAGCTCGCGAGGTAAAGGTCTCCGCTGGGGAAATCCGGAAGCTGAAGCGTCGCGTCGAAGACGTTGGCCGCCGGATTGCCAACGACGAACTACGCGCCGCGCAGAAGAGAGTCCGTGAGCTTGCGCCTATCGTCGCCGAAGACCGGGAATGGCTGAGAAGGATGAAGGACGCTGCCGAATACCACGAAGCGTGCGCCGAAGCTCTCCGGAAAATGCTCGACGCACACTTCTTGGACCAGCCGAAGGCAGACTGTCAATAGCGGACCGAGTTGGATAGAATTCGGGAAGCGAAAGGAAGCTTCCTTGATGTCGACTTCGGCGTCCGAAAACCGAACGCCGCCAGATTTAGTCCGGCGGATGATGTCGACCTTCGCAGTACCGCCTAACGCGGATGGAGATTTTCTTGAGCCTTTGAACGCCACGATTGGCCGTGCTAGCAAACCCTTCGTAGAGATAGGAAATGCCCTTCGAGCTAATATCGAAGGTCTGATTTCGACCGTTTCCGTACCTTATACGCTAGCGCAACAGGCTGCAACCGATAGGCACTGGCAGAGTATTCTCACTGCCGAACGTATCCGCTCACAAATGATAGACGCGAATCCGGATGAAACTCAAGAAGAACTAGAGTTAAGACGCGAGCGAGAAGCTCTCAAAATTGCCACATCTAAGATGAAGAGCTTTCTCTGCTCTCCGGAAGGTACGGATGTCTTGGTCAGGAATACTGTGGCTTTTCTTGAGAGCTTACGCTCAAAAGAAGCAGTACTCAGAGCAGCCAATGAACTTATTCTCCAAGGAGTGGTTCTCTGCTGGGGCACGTTTGAGGTCCTTGCGCGTGATTGCTTTGTCGTGCATCTGAACATGAAGCCCAGCCGCACGTTAGTTCTTCTTGAAGACCCAGTTGCGAAGCGTCGCTTCGAGCTATCAAAGGTCGCCCTAGAAACGCTTGCCAGCCACAACTTCAATCTTTCTGAACGTATGGGTAGCGTGCTGGCGGAACGGCAAGACCTAAGCGATGTTTACTCGGTGAAATCTGTGTATCAGGCTCTCTTTGCAGATAATAAAGCCCTAGCCGATGCCCTGAATGATTCCGACTTGCGACTGTTGTCGTTACGGCGAAATCTGATTGTTCATCGATGCGGAGTCATTGATACCGAATACGCGACCGCAGCGAACTGCAGTCAGAAAATCGGCGAACGACTTACGGCATCTCCCGATAACCTTGAGAAGCACCTAATTACAATCATGAAGGTAGCCAGCAACATCCTCGACGCGGTTTCGGCAGCAACTTAGCCTCGGACGCGAGACGGGACCGCATCCCACGCGCCCCTATACTGCCGCGCAAACCGTCCTGATTTCGCGCTGGACCCCGGAGTAGGTCCTAACCCGCATACCGCGTTCGAGCATCGCTAAAAACGCCAGCAATCGCCGAATCCGCTGCGTGGTCACGCGCCTGTGTTTACTAGTTGGTTACGTATACTAACTAGCGAGTAAACACTAAGTCGTTTGTTTTCATCACGCGCGAGCTTTCGCATTCCATTCCGCGGCTATCGCGCTAACCCATACATTCCACGGCACTTCCACAACCGATATCCCGTCTTCGTTTTCCGTGGCGATGCCGGTGACGAGCGTGCCGCGCCGAGATACCTACGCCAGCAGAATGAAATCTCGATTTTACGGGCTAGTTAGCCCCTCGTTCAGCCTGTGTCTGGCGAATTGTTACGTGGGAGCCCGATTTCACCGGTAATCGCGCTGAGAAGCTGCGAAAGTGGGCTGAGTCTCACTCTCGGAACGCACCCCGTGACAGTGAAGCGATGGGAGCCGCGAAGCATGCTGCGATGGAGAAACTCCGAATGATTTCCTGGAAGTTGTGTCGAGGTTGACCGAATATCGCAGCCAGCGCGAGTCTTTGACAAATCAGGCAGCCTGCGGTGTCTGATATAGGCCTCGACAGTGAGGTTGCCATCGAAACGAGCGGAGATTTGCGACTGGTTGCGGCGCGGCCGGATCCGGCGTTCCCCCTTCCTGTGAGGTATGCGTGCGATGGTGGTTGAAATAGGTCCTGAAATCGAGCAGTTTGTTTTCGAGATCTACAGTCGTCCAGAACAACATGTGATCTAAATACTCGCGTCGCAGGGTGCCGATGAGCCTCTCCACGAACGGATGGGACAGGGGAACGTAGGGAAGGGACTTGATTTCTGTCACCTCCAGAATCCGCAGATTGGCTTGCCACTGGTGGAACTTATAAAGAGGATCGTTGTCGGAGCTGAGGTACTTCGGCAACCAGCGATGCCCTC